>ERZ889078.2046-NODE-2046-length-14934-cov-12.649573_pt1 | contig 14934 bp, 13 predicted proteins | sample MGYA00521266_ERZ889078 | MGnify/ENA primary metagenome ERZ889078 (study PRJEB32303, sample SAMEA104408618) | aquatic metagenome | biome: Brackish water; feature: Pelagic; material: water | place: Baltic Sea | collected 2014-06-16T06:34:00 | depth 76,534 m ...
TGCTGAAGAACCCGAGGGTCAAGGAGGCATATCTGGGGTAAGAACTTCTGAACCGCAGAATATCCAACAAGGAATAATGAATGTCGAAGGAAAACTTCATAATTGGACATTCCTTGTTCGATATTCGATATTCGCTGTTAAAATTTGACCTGGCGCTCCAGCGCCAGCGTGGGAACGATAGAAACAAGGAGAATTCAATCTATATGGATGAAAAAAACAAAACGAATAAAGAACCGCTTCCCGGCCGAATGGAAGTCTTGAGGGATCTACCGGCGGATATTATGCGAAGTCTTAGCAAGGAGGAAATCCAGGCTTTTCTGTTCGAAGAAATCTGGCCGGTATCACTGAGTGAGAAACTTGAGCAATATCTGGCCTGAGAAACAATAAAAACTGTCAGCCGGGGCGCCGATTTCAGGCAAATCAGTGGCGTAAAGCGGCTCACCATGAAGAAACATGGCAGCCTTCAAATAGTGCACCGAAGACCTTGTTTCGTTTCTATTGACCGAAACGAAAGGACAAAATAATGGAACCAGCTAACATCCTGATTGTCGACGACGAAAGGGTCATCTGCAATGGGTGTCGTGTGGCGCTCATGGATGAAGACTATTCCGTTGACATCTGCATGAACGGCAGGTCTGGACTCAATGCCATTTTGAAAGGTCATTACGATGTGGTCTTGCTGGACATGAAGCTGCCGGATCTGGGCGGTATTGAGATCCTGAAGGGTGTTGCAAAGGAAAAACCGGGTGAGCACATTATTGTCATGACAGGGCATTTTTCCGTGCAAAACGCCGTTGAGGCCATGAAGTCAGGGGCATTCGATTACCTGACAAAACCTTTCTCCGACGATGAACTTTCCATTGCGGTCAAAAAAGCACTGGAAAGCAAACGCTTAAAAGAGGAAAACCTCTCTCTGCGTCAACAGCTTGCCGAGCGCTTCAACTTCAGCAACATCATCGGAGAAAACGCACAACTGCTCAAAATATTTGAGGGTATTCAGAAAGTGGCCCCCACCGACAGCACCGTACTCCTGTGTGGGGAGAGCGGAACCGGGAAGGAACTTTTTGCCAGAGCCATTCATGCGCACAGCAAAAGAGCCGCCGCCCGTTTTGTGGCGGTGGACTGCAGCACGTTCTCTCCATCCCTGTTGGAAAGTGAGCTTTTCGGACATGTGAAAGGCGCATTTACCGGCGCTATCAAGGATAAAGCGGGCATTTTTGAGATGGCCAGCCACGGGTCCCTCTTTCTTGATGAGGTGGCCAACCTGGACATGACCACTCAAGCCAAACTTCTAAGGGCCCTAGAGACCCATGAATATAAGCCGGTGGGAGGTAACCGGTTGAAAAAATCGGATGTCCGGATCATAGGGGCGACCAATCGGGATCTTAAAGCAATGGTTGACGATGGTCGGTTCCGGGAAGATTTTTTCTATCGCTTAAACGTCTTTCCCGTCTTTATCCCGCCGCTCCGGGAGAGAAAAGATGATATCCCGCGGTTGCTCTATCACTTTCTAAGATCATACTGTCACCAGGTTGAAAAACGGGTTGACGGCTTTTCAGACGATGCCATTGTATATTTGATAAATCATGACTGGCCCGGTAATGTTCGCCAGCTCAAAAACGTGGTGGAACGTCTGGTCATCATGACCGATGACAGGATTCTGGGATATGGAAACCTCACGGATCATCTGGAGGCGGACCATAATCCGACCAACAGCGCAGTTCCTGAAACACTGGATGAGCTCAAAAACATCAAACAGGATTTGTTGGAAAAGCAGTTCGGTCAAATTGAACGCGCCTTTCTTCAAAAAGCCCTTTCAGCTGCCAAGGGGAACATCACCCAGGCATCTAAACACGTGGGGATGCAAAGATCCAATTTTTCAGCCCTCATGAAAAAACATCACCTATCGGCACATACACCTGAGCGAAATTAAGACCGCTTAGCCAAACCAAAAAAGAAATCGTTAAGCTCAGACGGTTTGAGAAATCTCAGCAGGAAGATGAAAAAGGGGAAATCATTGGAGATATGGAAACCTTGCAGGATGTGAACGATGGAAAAATAACCGAAGAAGCGTTGCGTGCACTGGGTGAGCGGGTCAAAGAACTGAATTGTCTCTATGCCATTTCCAATTTAGTTGATAAACCCGGCATCTCGTTGGACGAGATTTTTCAGGGCGTCCTTGACCTGATTCCCGCAGCCATGCAGTATCCTGAAATCACTTGTGCACGAATCACCCTGGATGGGCAGGCATTTAAAACAAGGCAATATGGGAAGACTAAATGGCGGCAGGTTGCAGACATCATTGCCCACGGTGAGAAAATCGGAAGATTAGAGGTCGGTTATCTGGAAGTAAAACAAGTGTGGGAAACTAATCCCTTTCTGAAGGAAGAGAGGAATCTGTTAAATGCCATTGCCGAAAGAATGGGAAAAATTGTTGAGCGCAAACGGGCGGAAGCGGCACTATTTGAAACTGAGAAGCGGTTTCGTAATTTGGTAGAAAATTCAATTATCGGGATTTGCATTATTCAAAATGACCAGGTTGTCTATCAAAACCCCGTACAGGAGAAACTCTTTGGCGCTTTACCCCGAAAAACAAAATTGGTGGAAATAGAGACCATCCATCCCGATGATATTGAAAAAGTAGAGGCGTTTTACAAGAATATATCTCCAAAAATGGTTCGAATTAAGGAAACAGACTTCAGATTTTATCCTCCGGAGAAAAGGGGAAACAACCTTGATTTGAAATGGATACAATGCCAGGCGAGTTCCATCGAATATCAAGGAAAAGATGCCATATTAATCAATATGATGGATATTACCCGACTCAAGGAGTTGGAATCTTTTTTAAGGATTCAGGATAAGATGTCCTCCTTGGGACGTGTGGCCGCCGGCATCGCCCATGAAATAAGAAACCCACTTTCAGGGATCAATATATATTTGGACACCCTGGAAAAATTTTTCGATAAGAAAGAAAGTTTAGGGAAGGTAAGACAGATTCTTGGACAGCTTCATTCGGCTTCAAATAAGATTGAGTCCGTGATCAGGAGAGTCCTGGATTTTTCCAAGCCGAGTGCACCAAGGTTGGTTCTGACAGGTATAAATCAGCCTGTTGAAGATGCGATCGGCCTTGCTTCTGCTTCCTTACGTAAAAAAGGCATCAAGATTGAACAAAACCTGGCTGAGGACCTGCCAATGGTACACGCAGATCCGCAGTTGATCGAAGAGGTTATCTTAAATCTGATTACCAATGCCGTAGAGGCCATGAAAAATGTGGATGGCGCAAAACAAATAAAGATCACTTCGTCAGTGGAAAATCATCTTATTTTAGTAAGGGTGTCCGATTCCGGTCCTGGCGTTCCTTTGGATTTGAGAGAAAAGATATTTGATCCATTTTTTACTTCCAAAACTGATAGCACGGGGATAGGCCTTAGTCTCTGCCACAGAATCATGACAGATCACGGTGGATCTCTGATTGTGTCTGAAAGCAGATGGGGCGGGGCTGAATTTACCATTGAAATTTTGGTAAATAAGCCGGAATGTTCAGTACCCCAAAAAGGATGGTGAATAAGATGATTTATTCCATATATATCGTTGATGATGAACAAACCATAAGGGAAGGGATCGGCATGGCCCTTGAAGAAGACTATCAGGTGGAGACATTTTCTACGGCCGAGGTTGCCATTGAGGCCATAGAAAATAGACCCCCGGATCTTGTTCTGCTAGACATCGGATTGCCGGGCATGGATGGGATTAAGGCCCTTGGCATCATCAAGGACCTTCACCCTGATATGATGGTCATTATGATCACCGCATATGAAGATATGGGTACAGCCATCTCCGCCATGAAGCTCGGTGCCTACGATTATGTGGTGAAACCGCTTCACATGGATGCCCTCGAGACAGCCATTCATAACGCCCTTGAAACCATCAAGTTAAGGAAAGAGATTCAGAACCTTCAGGAGAATTATCTCAAGGAGAATCTTCCATGCTTCATAGGGGAGAGCAAAGCCATCCAGGATGTAATGGAATTCATAGGGATGGTGGCCAAAAGTCCTGATACCCCTATTCTAATCCTCGGGGAAACGGGCACAGGCAAGGAATTTCTTGCCAGTGCCATCCATTACAGAAGCCCGAATTTCAAAGGCCCCTTAATGACCGTGAATTGTGCAGCCATTCCAAAGGACCTGATTGAGAGTGAGCTCTTTGGGTATGAAAAAGGGGCCTTTAGCGGGGCGGGTACAACCGGTAAGAAAGGCCTCATTGAGGAGGCGGCAAACGGGACCCTCTTTCTGGATGAAGTGGGTGATTTAAGCCTGGAAGCCCAGGCAAAGCTCCTTCGATTTCTAGAAGAAGGTGAATTTTACAAAGTAGGAGGGACAAAGAAACGACAAATTCAAACCAGAATCGTCTCGGCCACCAACAAAGATTTAGACCGCATGATGGAAAACGACCGGTTCCGAAAAGACCTTTATTTCAGGCTGGGCGTTATCAAGGTCCAGGTCCCATCGTTAAATGAACGCTACGATGATATTCTTCCCATCGCCAGGCATTTCCTGTACGAATTCAGCCGAAAATTCGGAAAGACATTTACCGGAATTTCTCCCCGGGCTGAAAGCGCATTAATGGCGTACAGCTGGACGGGCAATGTCCGCGAACTGAAAAATATGATTGAAAGGGGGGTTCTCATCGGGAAAGGACCGGAACTAGAAGATAATGATCTTAACATTAAAAGTTCAAATGAGGCTAAAGGATTTGAGGAGGATAATAACCATACGGCATTTCCGCCTCTTCCGGTTACAGGTATCGACCTTGCTGCAGTCCAGGAGTCCCTGGACAGGCATTATATTCAAGCGGCTCTAAGAATGGCTGCCGGAAATGAAAGCAAGGCCGCCAAGCTCCTTAACATGAACCATCACACCTTTCGTTACCACCATAAAAAGCTGCAAACAAAATAGATCCCGTGCAACCCAAATTGAATAAATTCACAATTCTCAAATCACCCGCTAATAAATCATTTTTATCATATCCCATTTCATATTGCTGATGTCGATACCGAATGTTTGATTTCGAAAATATTCTATGTGCGATTTTGCAATTTTTCTAAATCGGCTCTTTCCGGGGGCCCCTGATAAAAGGATGGACATCGCTAACGGGTTAAATATGCATCCTTTTAAATGAAATCATTAAGATGGTACGCATCATGCAGCGTTACAGGGAGAATAAAAGACCGGTTCGTCCAATTTTCAATAATTCGAAATGCATATTTTATTTTCAAAGCTTTTTCAATGAAAGGCATTAATGGATCTGTTCAACAAACTCAGAAGCATGGCCATATTACTGATCGATGATGATGAATGGATAAGAGATTCGCTGTGCATATTTTTTGAAAGTGAAGGGTGTCACTTGACGGCGCTTGAGACCGCTGAAGAAGGCATGGAAGCCGTAACAAAAAAGCCATATGACATTCTGGTGACTGACTACAGATTGCCGGGGATGGATGGTCTGGCATTTCTCAGGCATATTCGTGCAACACACCCACACATCATGACAATACTCATCACTGCCTACAAAAGTGATGATATTGTTTCAGAGGCAATGAAGTTAGGGATTGAGGATTTCATCGAAAAGCCCTTTACCACTAAAGCCATTGAAGAATCTCTAACTCGGTTGGTTAAGAAACGTGAAAAATGCCCAGCGTGAGGAGGTCCGTGTTCCCACGGACCTCCGTAACCTCGTCTTCACAGTTGCCTTTTTCCAAACTCACTTAACCTTGTAGGGATTAACGGTCAATACGGGAACCGGAGACATCCTGACCATATTCCGCGCCACACTCCCAAAAATAACATGCTCCAAGTCCTTCCTTTGAAAAGATGAAAATACCGCTATTGCCTTTCATGCGGTAATCGGATTTTGTTCATTTCATGAGCGCGGCGTGTCAGGTAATTTTACCGCTTGTAAACATATCTTTTAACAAATGTAGCCCGATCCGAAATGTATCTTCAGGTTATCATTTGACTGAATATCTTCATGATTAGAGAATTTGAGAAAAACGGTTCGAAATTCTTCTAAATTTTGGTGGTTTGTTCGAGGGGTCTTTGCATCACCAAGCTTATTAAATGGATTATTTACAGCATCAAATAAGTGGCATGCTTAGTGCAATTTTCAAATTTAGGAAGAGAAACATTAGTTTCATGAACCCCGTGATTTAAAGAGGCAGTTCAGAATGAAGCAACAAGACTTGAATCAAGAGAATGATTTTTTTACCGCAAAACAAATCGACGCCGTCGTGATGCTCACCTTCAAGAAACAAAGGCTTATTCCGGTGACCCATTGGAGTACCAAAACCCCTTTATTTGAATATCTTCAGAAAGTATCAAAAAGTAATGGGGTGAAGGTTGTTATGGTGAAAGACCAGCCGGGTAGAAGTCCATGTAAAGAATATTCTGATTTTTACGATCTCATTATGAAGGGGAGAATAGACCAAAATGCATTATGGCGGATGGTTACGGCTTACGATCAATTTATCATAAAAATAATTGAATCGAATCAGTTTTTTATAAGCATCAACTCCGGAGAAATGATTTCACAGGACTTCCATGTTGCCCTTGCCTGCGATTACAGGATGGTTGCAGACGACACGGTTATTCACAAGCCCTACTTGAAGCTGGGACTGGTTCCCAAGGGAGGCGGGGCGTACTTTCTTGAGAAACGGCTGGGGCACGGCAAGGCTTGCGAAATACTGCTGTCCAACAAAACCATCAATGCTCATGACGCTCTGGAACTGGGTCTTGTCAACGAGGTGGTCCCCTGTGAAACATTGGAATATGCTGCCCTGAAAAAGGCCCAATATTTTGCACAACAACCGGCCTCATCTTTGACTGGAACGAAAAAACTGCTCAATTATTCATTAAAAGATCTGAAGGAATCTCTGAAGTTTGAGAACCGCACCCTCGTAGACATTTTCAAGCATAAAACCGGAGAACTGGGATGAAACGATTCTTTGAACGTACCGTTGTTTTGTCATATTCATTTGCATAGATGGCACGTTTTATGCTGCTGGATTTAAGGTGAAAGAGAGGATGATGTTTCTTAAAATATCCTTCGATTTCGTTTAATTTTTTTGAATCTGAAGAACAGGAGGAATAGCCATGTTAGTCAGGAATTGGATGAGCAAAGGGGTCATTACCATCAATGTAAACAATTCCATGGTGGATGCCACCCGGAAGTTAAAAGAACACCATATCAGCATGCTGCCGGTCATGAAAAATGACAAGCTGGTGGGAATCGTAACGGACAGGGACCTTAAAAAGGCATCGGCTTCCGATGCCACAACGTTGGAAGTTCATGAGCTTCTCTATCTTATTACCAATATCAAGGTCAAAGACCTGATGACGAAAGACCCGATTACCGTTCCTCCGGATTATACCATCGGAGAAACTGCCGAACTCCTTTTGGAGAAAAAGATATCCGGCGTTCCCGTGTTGAGCAAGAACGGCGAGGTGGTGGGTGTGATTACCAAAGCAGACATTTTCAAGGCACTGATCTCATTGACGGGCTTGAAGAGAAAGGGAATCCAGTTTGCCTTTGAATTGGAAGACCGGCCCGGGTCCATCAAAGAGGTATCTGATATTATCAGAAGATATGGAGGCCGGATGGCCAGCATCCTGAGTTCATACGATCGCGCTAAAGAAGGACATCGTAAAGTATATATCCACATGTACGGGTTTGACCGGTCTCAGCTTGAGCAACTCAAGGAAGAGTTGAGAGAAAAGGCCGACCTGCGTTACATGGTGGACCTTCGTGAGAACAAAAGAGAGATCTATGGGTTTTAGCGCCCTATTCCGGTTAAGGAGGGTTCATGATGACCGATAAGACTAAAAAAAGAATGTTGTTGGCAGTGGACGGATCCGAAAATTCCCTGGAAATCGTCAGGTATGCAGCTAAAATTCCGCCATTTCGAGAAATGGCGACGGTGTTGTTCAATGTCCGTAGTAAGATACCTGAAGCCTATTGGGATCTGGAAAAGAACAGTTCTACAGCCTGGAGAATCAGTGAAGCCAGGGTTTGGGAAAAGGAACATGACAAAGCCATTCAGGGATGCATGCGGAAAGCGGAAAAGATTCTTCAAGTGGCCGGTTTTCCCAAAGAATCCGTAGAGGTGAAACTTCATAACAGAAAACAGGGGTTTGCCAGAGATATCGCAAAAGAGGCGCAACAGGGATATGACGGCGTTTTAGTGGGCAGAAAGGGGATGAGCAACCTGAAAGATCTTGTATTGGGGAGTATCGCAACAAAGCTCATTGAGAAAATTTCTTTTGTCCCCATACTGGTGGTGGGGAAAAAGCCGGCGACCGGGTCTGTGCTTCTGGCACTGGATGGGTCGGACAATGCCACCAGGGCCGTGGATTATGTGGGTCGGATATTGGGGGGGTCCGATTACGAGGCAAGGCTCATCCATGTGATCAGAAGCGATAACCCTGAATATGTGAACGAGCGAAAAATGGAGATGAACGGGGTGTTTGATAAAGCAAGAGGCACCCTGATAACCTCAGGATTCAACCCGGATCGAATTACCACCAAAATCATCACGGGTGCGCGAAGTCGCGCTGCCGCCGTGGCCCAAGAAGCCGAAAAGGGCGGTTTTGGGAGCATCGTTGTGGGTAGAAGGGGACTTTCCTGGGTGAAAGATTTTTTGATGGGACGCGTCAGCAACAAACTGATCCATCTGGCAAAGAATAAGGCGGTTTGGGTGGTAAACTAGAGAAAGAATGAAATTCCTTCAAGACTTTAAAATAAATGTGTTTTAGAGCTAAGTTAGATTTTGAAATATAATCAGGGTGGTGTCGTTCCATGCTGCATAATAAAAAATACGTATCCATAAAATTAAACGAACCGAAGCTTAAGAAAAGAAACAGGGAGCTTTCCTTCTTGATCGACATGAGCAATTTCCTGGCAACTCCCGTGGAACCTGAAGCACTTCTGGAAGGTGCCCTTTCAATGGTACTGGAGCATTTTTCCCTGAAATTCGGGAGAATCTATCTGATGGATGAAGGTGGAGAATCCTTGTCTCTTGTCGCGCATCATGGAATAGAAATAGCAGGTCTCGAAAAGGTAAGTATCAACGAGGGGTTTACCGGTAAGGCGGCCCGAACCAGATCTTTTATTGCACAGTATGTTTCCCAACTGGAAGACAAACAGAGAGCAGCACTACTTGAAAAAAAAGGGCTCTTAATCAACATTTGCGTGCCTTTGATTTCCAGACGCAAGGTGGGGGGTGTTATGAACGTGGCAAGCACTGAAATTATTCATCTGGATCAGAACAAAATCGATCTTTTCACTACTGTAGGCAACCAGTTAGCTGTTGCGGCAAACAACGCCAAGCTTTATACCGAGCTGAAACAAAGCGTCAAAACACTCAAAGAAAAACAGGACATGATAAAATATTTTACCTATTCCATGGCACACGATTTGAAAAGTCCGGCCATCGGAGTTTATGGTCTGACCCGACTTCTTCAGAAAAAATACGGCGACCAGTTGGATGAACGGGGCCAGACATACTGCAAGCAAATCCTAAAGACCTCCGAGCAGATGGTGGTGCTGGTTGAAAAACTAAATGCATATATTTCCACAAAAGAATCGCCAATGAATTTCGAAAAAATAAATATCAAAGAGGTCATGGAAGGGATCAAAATAGAGGTTTCATCTTTGTTGAAAGAACGCGGCGTTATTTGGTCAGAAGCGAATTATCTTCCGGAAATCGTGGCGGACAGGGTGGCTGTTTCCAGGGTATTCAGGAATTTTGTTGATAATGCGCTCAAATATGGCGGAAAAAATCTAGCAAATATCAGGATTGGATATGAAGAACAGCCAAAATACCATGTTTTATCGTTCAGCGACGACGGGGACGGTATCAAAGAAAAGGACCGGGAAAAGGTTTTCGAGCGGTTTCAGCGAAACGGAAGTTCCAAAGGGATATCCGGATCCGGTTTGGGGCTGGCCATTGTCAGGGAAGTGGCGGAAAGGCATGGCGGGCGGGTGTGGATAGATCCTGAAACAATTCGAGGGGCAACTTTCCATATGACGATTTCAAAAGATTTGACCGTTACGGAGTTATCTCCGTAAGTTCTATCCCCTCAAAACATGTACCAGTCGTCATTTGTGGAGTTCGGAAGGACCCGTTTTTACCGTGGTTTTGCCAAAGGCAAGGAATTGGAAGGAAGCACCAAAATAGGATTATGGAACAAAAGGAGAAAATAGGATTCTTTTCCATCGGGATCAACCTGCTTCTTGTGGGCATTAAAGGGCTCTTGGCTTATCTTTCCGGATCGGTGGCTCTTGTTGCGGATACGATTCATTCCGCCACCGATGTGATCTCCTCCATAACGGTACTCGCCGGAATAAAGATATCCAGGAGAAAATCCAAAAACTTTCCTTACGGTCTCTATAAAGTGGAAAACTTTGTCTCCCTGCTCACATCCCTTTTCATCTTTTTGGCGGGTTATGAGATCGTCAAGACTGTCTTTTTCGAACCATTCTCTATTAAAACCGAATACCTGCCCTACGCCATGGGCGGTGTACTATTGTCCATGGTAATTACCTTTGCCTTCTCTCGATACGAGCTCCGTCAGGGAGAAACGATCGGCTCCCCGAGTCTGATAGCCGATGCCAAGCATATTCGGACGGACATGATGTCATCTTGCGTGATTCTGGCCGGACTTGCGGGAGCGTGGTTTGGTCTGGATCTGGATAAGATAGCGGCAATCCTGGTCGTCTTGCTCGTTTTCAAGGCAGGGGCCGGAATTTTTGTTGATGCGTTTCGGGTCCTGTTGGATGCTTCGCTCGATTTCGAGACCATGGATCGCGTCAAAACCATCATCCTGAAGGACCCCAGGGTGGTTTTAATTAACAGCCTCCGGGGAAGAAACTCCGGCCAGTACAAGTTTATTGAGGCCGATATGGTCATCAAGGCCAAAAATCTTGAAAAAGCCTCTGCCGTTACCCGCAAAATCGAGAATGAAATCAGAGAGCAAGTTTCCCATGTGGATCATATCCTGATCCATTACGAGCCTCAAAAAAAGGAGACCAGCACCTTGGCCATTCCATTAAGGGATGACAGGCAGAACCTTTCCGAGCACTTTGGAGATGCGCCTTGCTTTTATCTTGCGGTGGTTCGGGAGCGGGACCACGCGCTTCTTTCGGAGGCATATCACCGCAATCCTTTTGCTGGAGAGGAGAAGGGGAAAGGGATCAAAGTCAGCGAGTGGCTCCTCGAAAAGGGTATCGATACGGTCTATACGCCTAAAGGATTCAAAGGAAAAGGCCCCGGTTATGTCTTTTCGGATGCCGGCGTGGATGTGATTGTGACCGGGGACAGCAGTTTTAAAGAAATCCGGCGCAGTTTTCAAAAAGGAGATGATATTGCTGATTGATCATATAATGAATCACCATGGCGTCTTTGATTTTCGAAATTTTGAGAAAGGGATTTCGCAGTTTCTCTAAATTCTGCTGCCTCTCCCCGCGTATTGCCAGTCAATAAAACGGAAAAGGAAAAAAATAGAACCTGTTAATATCCTTATGATCGATGACGAACGCATCATCTACAATGGGTGCCGTATGGCGCCCTCCTGCAAAGATTCGGCTTCAAACATACAGATCAAAATCGAACCGTACTTGTTTGAACCTTTTTTGGATCGACTCTGACATAGTATTGCCGATTCGGGCCATGAACAGATTTTCAGGTCGCATCATGATATTGGGTTCATTTGTCTGAAACGTCTTAAACCCCTGCTGGGAAAATATATCGATCAGCATGTTTCGATAGTCCATCGCGGATATCCTTTCCAGATCCCATGTCCATGAGAACCCCACCATGTAGAAAATCTTCGCTTCTTTTAGCGGGTGGTCAACAAGTAACCGGAGAATCCTTTTAGATATACCGAGGGACCGCCACGGCCTGCCGATCTCGATGACCGAGACTTCCATCATGATTCGATCCCCTACCCTTTGCCAGCGTTCCCCGGCATGGGGGTATTCTAAAATACCAAACCCGATAATTTCCCCATTCGGTGTAAAAGCCAGGGTTACATTCGTATCCGGGTGTAATGCTGCTTTGATCAGGGTTTCTTTCTTGAAGACAATGGATCTGTATCCGGCATATTTTGTGTAAGCTTCTATGAATCGTAACGATGCGATTTCATCAGCTCCGCAGAAGGATCTTACGATAACCTTTCCTCGTCGGGTAGCGCATTCAATCCGTTTTTGGTTTTTATGGGTCATACATTCAGCTTGTTAACGCGTCATACGAGATTCAATTTTGAAGGAATACTTTATGCCGTAACTAATGAGCGCAGTTTTACACGGCGCTGGGAGGGCGCACAAGAATAAAATGAATAAATCCCATCCCCAGCATGCCCTTCGGCCACAGATGTTGTGGTCATTTTCTTCTTGACCCACAACGGTAAATTCTATATATTCAGAGCTTAACAAATAAATTTCTTATTATCTTATCCCACTTTACCTTACCTCATTTCCTCAACCGTCAGGAGGCTCACATGGACTACAAAAACCGGATTGCGGACATCGAACAACTCAACCGGGAAATTGAGCCTTTTCGTCCCATTTCCAATCCGCATGTTCTGCGCCAGCTAAAGGAGTATTTTCGTATTGGCTTGACCTATGCCAGCAATGCTCTGGAAGGTAATTCTCTGACGGAAATTGAAACCAAAATTGTGATCGAGGATGGGATTACCATCGGAGGAAAACCGCTTCGCGATCATTTTGAAGCAATTGGGCACAGCGAGGCTTACGATTTTGTGTACAAAGTGGCAAAAAGAGATTCGATTACCGAAAACGATATTCGAAAGCTGCACCGGCTTTTTTATTATCGGATCGACTCAACAAACGCGGGCAGATATCGCCGGAAAAAAATTATCATCACCGGTACGGATTATATCCCTCCCCCACCCAACGAAGTATCTGAATCGATGAAAGTATTTATCGAAGAAATCGCACGCAAACGGTCGACCATTCATCCTGTAGAGTTTTCTGCCTGGCTGCATTTGGAGTTGGTTACCATCCACCCGTTTATCGATGGAAATGGCCGCACTGCCCGCTTACTAATGAACATGGGCCTGATGCAAACGGGATATGTTATGAGCATTATCCCTCCGGTGTTAAGGAATGATTATTTGACCCGTTTACGTCTGGCCCAAACCGGACAAAAAGACGAACGACATTTTATCAATTTCATTACAAATGTGGTGTATGAATCAACAAAAGACTATTTACGATTGTTGCGATCGTTGGTGTAATACCGACCATAAGTGCTCCTTCATCTGTTTTAATTGATCCCTCAATTGGTTGGCCTCGCTCATGTTGGAGGGATCAAGGTCAGCGAGTGGCTCCTTGGAAAAGGGGTGGACACAGTCTATAGCCCGAAAGGGTTTGAAGGAACGCCCCACAGGCCAACTTCATAGGATGCTCCAAAAAAGAAGGTCAAACATCTTCTATTCCCGCGTCATGGATGCCCCGCATTTGGGACACTTCTGATCATAACAGGGGGTTCCCATCTGGTGTGGTGTCTTTTCACCGCAGCCGGGACAAACACAGTTGCCTCCCGACCCCGCTCCCCTACCGCCACGGCCCTTCCCGCCACCTTGGCCTCCGCCCTTTCCCCGGCCTGTTCCAGCCCCCTGACCTCCCGGTCCTGTTCCGTCTCCTCTCGGCATTGTCAGTCCCTCCTTTTTATTCGGGTTTAATGTCAAAATTTTTCATGGATCAATATCGTGGATTCCGCATTTCGGTCTTGACGATTTTTCCATTCATGGTTTCAATGAACGCGAATTGTTCACAGTGCCCGAAATGGGCCGCCTATATGCCGGCGCCGCCGCAGATAATGGTTCCTGATCCCCAACTCTTCCAGGGTTGCAGCCGGCTTCTTTTGTCATGATCCTCCCATGAATAATCAGAAAAGCAATTTGTGTGCCGTTTTTATCGAAGGCATATGGAAAGTTACAATAAAACAAGAATAGCAGTTAGTCGTTGAGATTTCAGGAGAGTTGACAGATATCGGAGATGGCCGACAGGATCTCTGGAATGCGACTCTGCGGGTCAAGACAATCGCGTTGTTGCGATACTATCAGGGGGTTTTAATGGAATATCCCATTTTTTCATATATTTCCATATGGCTGTGCGGCTCACCCCCACGCGTCGAGCTGCCTCGGCTTTGTTCCAGGCGCTCTCACCCAGGATTTCAAGGAGCGTTTCCCGGGTAAGCTTTTTTCCTGAAAACGCCCGTGATGTTGCAGGCACTGCCTTTAAGGCCGCCGGTTGATATTCAAACTGTCGGACTTCAACGGGCAGGTCAAAAACATCTACTTTCCCGTGGGCATCGCACAGGACAAAGGCATGTTCAATGGCGTTTTCCAATTCACGGACATTCCCCGGCCAGGTGTAATCCATGAGTATCCGCATGGCCGACTGGGAAACACCGGCGATCTGTTTTCCGGTTTTTTGATTCTGAAGATGGATAAAATCGCTGATGAGAAGCGGGATGTCTTCCCTCCGCTTCCTTAAGGGGGGAAGATGGATGGGGAACACTTTCAGACGGTAGTAAAGATCTTCACGGAAACTGCCATTTTTGACAAGGTTATACAGGTCTTTGTTGGTGGCCGCAATGATCCGGATATCGATCTTTCGCTTTCTTGATTCGCCGACCTTTTCAATTTCCCTTTCCTGCAGTACCCGAAGCAGTTTGAGTTGGATAAAGGGGCTGATTTCACCGATTTCATCCAGGAACAGGGTGCCGCCATGGGCCTCTTCGAAGCGACCCGCACGGTCGCGCACCGCACCGGTATAGGCACCCTTCACATGTCCGAAGAGTTCGCTCTCCAGCAGGGATTCCGCCAGTGCGCTGCAATTGATGCCCACAAAAGG
>ERZ889078.2050-NODE-2050-length-14913-cov-5.984318_pt1 | contig 14913 bp, 9 predicted proteins | sample MGYA00521266_ERZ889078 | MGnify/ENA primary metagenome ERZ889078 (study PRJEB32303, sample SAMEA104408618) | aquatic metagenome | biome: Brackish water; feature: Pelagic; material: water | place: Baltic Sea | collected 2014-06-16T06:34:00 | depth 76,534 m ...
CACCCAATTCAAACTATAAGTTCCGCTTAGGTGACAGTCTTCTGGGTGCCCAGATGCTGTTTGTCGCCTTCGGGGCTTTGGTCCTTGTGCCAATTTTAACGGGGTTGGACCCGAACGTTGCTCTGTTTACCGCTGGTATCGGAACTCTTATCTTTCAGGTGATTACCAAGGGCAAGGTGCCTGTTTTTCTTGCTTCGTCCTTTGCTTTTATTGCCCCAATAATTTACGGAGTGCAGACCTGGGGAATTCCTGCAACTCTCTGTGGCTTGACAGCAGCAGGTGTGCTCTACGTGGTAATGAGTTTTGTAATCCGCTACTTTGGCTCCGAGATATTACATAAGTATCTTCCGGCGGTGGTTACCGGACCGGTCATCATGGTTATCGGCCTGGTGCTGGCACCCGTTGCTGTGCATATGGCCATGGGCCGTACGGGCGATGGCTCGGCCTGGCTTGTTCCCGATAAGACAGCGATGATTATTTCGGGTGTTTCCTTAGTGACAACTGTGCTTGTTGCTTTACTCGGCAAAGGATGGTTAAGACTCCTCCCTATTTTATGCGGTATCTGTGCCGGTTACGCAACGTCCTTTGCCCTCGATATTACAGGATATGCCGCTTCCATTCAGGCCTCATTCGATCCAGCTGGCCTGCAGAATTGGACCGCGCCGGTCCTGATATCCTTTGGTGCAATTACCGAGAAAGCATGGTTTATGATGCCTGCCTTTGTTCTTCCAGAATGGAAGTGGGAGGCCGTCCTGTTCATCGTGCCGGTGGCAATTGCCCCGGCGATTGAACATTTTGGTGATGTTCTAGCCGTCGGTTCCATCACCGGCAAAGACTATGTCGATGATCCAGGTATTGAGAATACGATGCTCGGTGACGGGATTGCCACCGCCGTAGCCTCCATGCTTGGAGGGCCACCCAATACGACCTATTCCGAAGTGAGCGGAGCGGTGGCCCTTACCAAGGCCTATAACCCGGCAATCATGACCTGGGCTGCTTTGACAGCCATCTTTCTTTCCTTTGTTGGGAAGATCGGTGCCTTATTGGCCACGATACCCACCCCCGTCATGGGTGGAATTATGATCCTGCTCTTTGGTATGATCACCGTTGTTGGTATTAATACCTTGGTGAAGTCCGGAAAGGATCTAATGACTCCCAGAAACCTGATAATAGTTGCTGTGATTTTGGTTTGTGGTATTGGTGGAATGAAATTTACCGCAGGTTCCTTTGGCATCGAGAAAATTGGTTTGGCCGGGGTATTGGGGTTGCTTCTTAACATAATTTTACCCAAGGAAAGGACGTGATCGTCTTGATCACACCGAGCTATCGTGTGCCTGACCTTTTCCATGCTTAATAATAATTGGTCCTCAGCGGCCTTAAATGGTACACTCTTATTCATTTTCAAAATGTAAGTGGCAGGGTTTAGGAGTGTGGCTTTGATGAGATTTAGACAGTGTTATACTGGAGGAAGTAATGGAATTTCCAATAGATTTAAGTGGATATGCTTCACAGAAATATGATCTGAAGCAGGAGCAACTCAGCGCAGAGCAGCGAAAGACGCTGATCAAGAATATCCAGATTGTTCGTGACAGCCTGGTATTTTTTACCGCTCTCGCCAATGTAAAAGGTCTTGGTGGGCACACCGGTGGTGCCTTTGATATTGTTCCGGAACTGTTGATAATAGACGGCTTTATGAAGGGTTCCGACTCTATTCATCCGGTCTATTTTGATGAGGCAGGACACCGGGTTGCCATTCAGTATATGATGGCTGTACTCAATGGTTATCAAAAATCCGAATCTCTGCTGCATTATCGGGAGTATAATAAAGGATATTATGGTCACCCTGAGCGGGATGATAAAAATGGAGTTTTCTTCTCTTCGGGAAGACTTGGCCATTTATGGAGTTATGTCAACGGGGTTGCCGAAGCCGATACCAGCAAAACCGTGATCATGTTTGGCAGTGATGGTTCGCAGATGGAAGGTGATAATGCCGAGGCAGCCCGGTATGCGGTAGCCAGAAACCTGAAAGTCAAACTCCTCATAGACGACAACGATGTAACGATTGCTGGTCACCCAAGTAAGTATATGCAGGGCTATGATGTGGCCAAAACTCTGCAAGGACACGGACTTGCTGCCAATATTGGAGAAGGCGAAGACATTGATGCACTGTTTGTACGCATCCAACAGGCGTTGGTTGCTGACGGTCCTGTTGCCCTTATCAACAAACGACTGATGGCGGTGGGTGTTGCCGGCATTGAAGGATCTCCCAAGGGCCATGATGTCATCGCGGTGAACCTGGCAGTGGACTATCTTACTGAAAAGGGACTGACCGCTGCCGCCCAAATGCTTCAGGATTTTCCAGTTGTTAAAGAGAAAACAAGCTATCTCGGTAGTAGCCCGGAAATGGGTAAGGTTCGCGATGATTTTGGAAAAGTTGTCTGTGAAATCCTTGATACCCTAGACAACGCAGCCAGCAAAGTGCTGGTCGTTGACTCCGACCTCGAGGGATCCTGTGGTTTGCACCATATCCGTAAGAACCATCCCGAGGTGTATGTCCACGGCGGCATCATGGAGCGCAATAATTATTCCGTTGCCGCAGGTTTTGGTTCTGAAGCCGGACGTCAGGGGATTTTCGGCACCTTTGCAGCTTTTCTGGAAATGGTTGTCTCTGAAATTACCATGGCCCGTCTCAATGATGCCAATGTGCTCGCCCATTTTTCCCATTCCGGAATAGATGATATGGCGGATAACACCTGCCATTTTGGCATCAATAATTTCTTTGCTGATAATGCGGTGGCAGAAGGTGACAAGACCCGTCTTTATTTCCCGGCAGATGTCTTGCAGCTCAGGGCTATGTTGAAGAAAATCTTTAATGATAAAGGTTTGCGGTTTGTTTTTTCCACCCGTTCTGCAACACCCTCTCTGCTCGATGACCAAGGTAAAAGTATTTTTGGTGACGGTTATGTCTTCGAGTCAGGAAAAGACGAGGTCATTCGCGAAGGAACTGACGGCTATATCGTCAGCTATGGGGAGATGACCTACAGGTGTCTGGATGCTGTTTTACAGCTCAGGGCACAGGGACTGAATATTGGCCTGATCAATAAACCGACCTTGAATGTGATTGACGAAGATATGATCGCCAAGGTGGGCAGCAGTCCTTTCGTACTTGTAGTGGAAAGCCAGAACACCAAGACCGGTCTTGGCATGCGCTATGGCACCTGGCTCCTGGAAAGAGGATTAACTCCCAAATATTCGATCATGGGTACAAGTAAGATTGGCCATGGTGGAATAGTTGAACAGCTGCCGCATCAGGGCCTTGCTATCGAAGATATCAAAAAGAAAATTCTTTCAATGCGCGGTTGATGGCATAGAGAATCGTATAACAAGATCATCTTAATTTCTTGGTCATTAAGGCCCGTTTTCCGATAGAGGAAAGCGGGCCTTTTTTATTTTTTTGATAGTTGTCGATATTTTTCACTATACAAAAGCAGTGGTTCATATCATTTGAAATTTAGGTTGAGGGTACTCAGGCCGCGCTAATTGATAATTGATTGGTTTGGCCTTTTGAAAATAATATGTTTTTAAACAAAAAAAATTTGCAATGACTGGCTGATTTAAGATAGCCTATAAATAATTTTTATAATTCAAATAGGTAGATGGTGCGGTTTTACAAATCCCGAGCTGGTGACACGAGTTAGGCCGGAAATGTCCACCGAGGACAGTAATAGAAATTATGGAGACGTAATGGACGAAAAAAGTAAAAATCCTGGAGTGCAAGACAGTAAGGTCTTGAAAACGGTTGGACGCCGGAAAATTCGCGGCAAGCTTTTATGGTCGTTTATGACGTTGATTGGCCTTACCCTTGTGGTAATCGCCATCACACTCATTTCACAGACCTATTCCCAAAAGACAATTAATGATTTGGTTCGGGTCCACGGCAAAATTGCCCGTCTGAGTCTGGAAACAGACAAAACCCTTCGTCTTATGCAAGGGTATGAAAAAGACCTTCTTCTCAACCATGAAAAGCTGGGGATTCAGAAGGCAAAAGAGCTGTATCTCACTCCCTTCGTTGAATATGGAGGTGAGGCTTATCAAACCTTGTACCAGATTCAGCAACTGGCTATTACTCCGCAGGATGTTGATGCCGCACAGTCTGCGATGGATTCCATCAATGAATATCTCAGTGCCTTTGTGGGTACGGTAAATATTATCGAGCTACGGGTTGATAAGGAATTCGGTGAATTGGTCAAGTTACGACAGAGCATGGCCGCCTTAGGAAAAACGATTCTCGCAAGCGACACACAAGAGACCGAGACTGCATTATACTCTCTCAAGGAAGCGTTTCAAGATTATGAGATGATTCCGAATAATGAGAGTATTTTGAAGGTGGTTGCAGAAAAAGAAGCTCTTTCAAGAATTATCGCTCAAATAACAATGGATATGGCCTTGAAGACTAAGCTGCAAGGGCAGCTGGCTGAATTCGATAAGTGGTTTGCCGAGGTAACAACTACCGATGGGATCATTGCTGCCAGGATCAGTGGTTACCAGGAAGCTGCAAAGCGGGCTGAACCGGTCATCCAGTCATTTCTCGATTATGCTGTTGAAAATGAAGCCACGGCAACTACAGAAATGGAAAATACCGCATCTCTGGTTATGAAGGTTGTTTTGGCTGTTGGTATTGTCTCCATTCTGCTGGGTCTGTTCATTGCAATCAGGCTTTCAAGGGGATTGACCAACCAGGTTAGTCATATCATGGGACTTTTTGATGAAATCGGTATGGGCAACTTTCAGGCTCGTAGTGATGTGGTCAGTAATGATGAGCTTGGAGTCATGGCAACAACCCTGAACGCAATGCTCGATAATATTACGGTGCTGATTCAGAGCCAGGAGGAACGGGATAACATTCAGGAATCAATTATGAAACTTCTTGAGGATATCAGCGCCCTGTCTGATGGTGATTTTACCTCTCGTGCTGAGGTTACCGAAGATATGACTGGGGCAATTGCCGACTCTTTCAACGCTATGGCTGATCAGTTCACCGATGTTATCAGCAAGGTAAAAGTGGCAACCGAATCAGTTGATATTACTTCCGAGGAAGTTGCACGCCAGACAATGGGGCTTGCAGAAAAAAATATCCAGCAGGTGGAGGGTGTGGGAATCGCAGTTGAAGCCATTGAAAGAATGGTGCAGTCGATTAGGGAGGTTGCAAAGAATGCTCGCCAGTCGGCCTCGGTGTCCCAAAAATCGAGGCTCAATGCCCAGGAGGGTGCTCTTGCGGTTGACGAGACTAGTAAGGCTATGGTGGAGATTCGTGAACAGATCAATGAGACAGCGCGCTCAATTAAACGGCTTGGTGAAAGTTCTCTCGAAATCGGAAACATCGTTCAAATTATCGATGATATTGCCGATCGTACCTCGATTCTCGCTCTGAACGCCTCTATTCAGGCGGCCATGGCTGGCGATGCCGGTCACGGCTTCGCGGTGGTTGCCGATGAGGTGCAGCGTCTTGCTGATAGTTCTAGTAACTCGACAAAGCAGATTGAGCTTTTGGTAAAAAGTATCCAGACTGAGATTAAAGATGTAACCAACCGAATTGATGAGAGTATAGGTAAGGTTGTACAAGGAACCAAACTGGCTGACGGGGCCCATGACAAGTTGCAGGAAATTGAGGTTGTATCCAACCAGCTTGCAGAACTCATTGAGGCGATTACCTCAGCAACAAATAGTCAGGTTTCAATGTCCGAAACAATTTCCAGAACTATGGAGGATGTTGGTGAAGTTAGTCGGGAATCTTCTCTCTCTACTCAGGAGACTGCGACATCAATGAACGTTCTGATCCAAACAGCTCGAGAGCTCCGCTCGGCGGTTGAAGTATTCCAGATTGGGTAAAACGCAACTGGTGTAAAGGTTTCAATAGTATAAATGATGACCAGTCGTGGAAGGGACTTATCCATTGAGGGGTACTGAAACGAATATCCCCCGATGGAGGGATATTATAAAGAATCCCGACTTTATTTCCCGTTTATCGGGGTTAGGAGTGGAATACGAATGAAGAAAGCAAAGAAAATAGTTTTACTTTGTCTTGTGTTATCGATGGCTGGCTACCAAAATCTTTGGGCCGATGATGGGGTTATTCGCATAGGCTTTAATCTTCCGTTGACTGGGATGTTTGAACTCGTCGGCAGTCATTCCAAAAAAGCGGCTGAGTTGGTGCAAAAGGATATTGAGGCCGCAGGCGGTATTCAAGTAGGTGGCAAAAAATATAAAGTTGAGTTCCTCTACGATGATAATGAATCAAACCCGACATCCGCGGCAAGTTTAACGATAAAACAGGTCAGCCAGGAAAAAGTGCTTGGTATTATTGGACCGCTCAGCAGTAGTCAGGCGATTCCCGTTGGACAGATGGCCCAGGCCTTTGCCACACCGATGATTTCACCCTGGTCTACATCTCCGACCACTACCAAAGATCGACCCTATGTCTTTCGTAGCTGTTTTATCTTCACAGTTCAGGGGCCTGCTATCACCAAGTTTGCAGCCAGTGAATTCAAAGCCACCAAGGCCGCAGTATTGTTTGATATTGTCGCAGCTTATCCACGGGGCATGGCCAAAAATTTTAAAGAGGCATTTGAGGCCGCGAACGGTGTGGGCTCGGTAGTTGCCTTTGAGGAGTTCCGGACAGGCGACGAAGATTTTAGCAAACAGTTGGCTCGTATTAAGGATTCAGGAGCCGAATTTATCTTTACTCCCCAGCACTACAATGAGGTCCCCTTGATAGTTCGTCAGGCAAAGAGCATGGGCCTGACCCTTCCGATTATGGGCAGCAATTCTTGGGCAGGAGGAGACCTCATTGGCGAGTGCGGTGCCGATTGTAGTGGTCTGTTTTTTACCGGAAACTATGCTCCGGGAAAAGCCACGGGACTAAACAAGGAATTCGTCGATGCATATGTGACAGCCTACGGCGAAAATCCAGATGAACCTGCAGCGCTGACTTGGGATGCGCTTCGGGTATTTGTGGAGGCAATCGAAAAGACAGGAGGGCTTTCTGGAAATCTGGTCAAAGATCGAACGCTTGTCAAAGACACCTTGACCAAAATTCAGGATTTTGATGGGGCCGCCGGTATATTGAGTTTTAATGAAACGGGTAATCCTAGTAAATGCACGATCGTTGTAAAAATCGATGAGAGTGGTGTTTTTGCCTTTCATGATTCGATCTGTCCATGATTTTTTACAATGCCCCATGAGGGGTAGAACTGTCTTCACGAAATTGTTTTATCGCTAACCCCGGTAAACGGGAAAGAAGCCGGGGTAAGTACCTTGAGACAGATTGCTCTCTTGAAAAAAAACAAGAAATCAATCTGGAAGGTACTAAAAACAAAATAATAATTCCTAAGGCACTAGCAGCCAGGGGCTCGTTATGACCGACTCTCACATTGGTTCCACTGAAACCCAGAGAAACATTCTCGAATACCTGAAAACTCTGCAATTGCTTCCAGGATCTCTGGACGTCGAGGTGAAAAGTACCAGAAGGACCGGTGTGCTGCACGTGAGACAAGGTATTGTTATTGCTGCAGAATGCGGTAGTTTACAGGGAAACGGTGCTTTCCTCACTCTTGCCGCAGAAGGAGTTGGGGATGTTCATGGGGTACAATCGGAAAAGCCGGTTGAGAACAGCGTATCTGTAACCGTTACTCAGATAGAGCGTTTTTTTGCGAAACTGCCCAGCCTCTCTCAGGGGAATAGTCATTGTGATGAGGAGAGGACTTTTCAGGATGCGCTCCGGCTCTTTTTACAGTTTCGTCGGAAGGAAGCTGGCGCAAAACTTGTTGAAGTGTTGCGCAGCAACCGTTTCTATTATCCTGCGTGGCTCTGGCATTCCAGGATTTTGACCCGGGAAGAATCTATCAAGAAGGCGTTGAACGAGGCCAGAAAGTGGGGAAACGTTGATCTGTCAGTAAAAAGAGAAGTGCAGAAAATCGAGCCCCAGTTTACGGGTTCACCTGAGACGGTGAGGCGGTGTATTTTCTGTTGGTCTCTGATCAAATCAGGTGTGGAGTGCTGCGGAAACTGTGGAGGATTGCAGCGAATCTCGAAAGCTGTCAATGGAGTGGCGTCTGCGACCGGAGAACTGCAACAGACCTTATCACTCTATGAAGAAGCGATGCGCAAAAATCCAGAAAATTCGCGCATTGCCTATTGTCTCTGTCTGGGCTTTTGCTCCCTTGGACACATCGATCGGGCCCGGGAGTCTATCAACAAAGCTCTGAAGATTTCACCTCGAGAGCCTCTTTTTCTCAGGACATCGGCTTTGCTACAGCCTGTGCAGAGCCCGATTCGACATGAGCCAGTGCAAAGAGTGTCGGTGCCACAGGAAAAAATCCCAGAAGTGTCGCCGGTTGTTCCGGTGGTATTGCAGGCTGAAAAGAAAATACAGGGTCAGAAAACAGTCCTAGTGGTTGAAGACAGTAAAACCGCCAGGAGGGTTATCTCTATGGTGCTTGGTCGCAAGGGATACAATATTATTGAAGCAACAAGTGGTACTGAGGCGCTTCTGGCCATCGAAGGGGTGACCCCGAATCTGGTTCTCCTTGACGTAATGCTGCCGGATATGACTGGCTATGAGATCTTATCCACGATAAGAAAAAAGAGTGGATTGGCCGAAGTACCTGTGGTCATGTTGACAAGCAAAAGTGGAGCTGCCGACCGACAAAAAGGAATGATGAGCGGTTCCAACGAGTATCTGACCAAACCTTTTGACCCTGCCAAGCTTCTGGCAGTGCTGGGGAAATATCTGGAGTCTCCGGCTGAAACGGCCAAAGCCCCGCAAGCGAATTATGTCACAAGGAAAGAGTCTCCGCCGCCTCCTGTAAGGCCTAAAATTGTTGTTAAGCCTGCAGTGATTAAACCAGTAGTAGTTCAACCGGCAGTGGCTCTGCCGATAGTTACGACTCCAAAGGTCCACGGATTGAAGAAATCCGTACTGGTGGTTGAGGACAGCCCGACGTCCAGGAAAGTGATTTCTATGGTGCTCTCAAGAAAGGGCTATGTGGTCGATGAAGCGGCCACCGGAGGAGAGGCTCTCAGAAAGGTAGAGGGTGGATATCTGCCCAACCTTATTCTGCTTGATGCCATGTTGCCCGACATGACCGGCTACGACATCCTGGCGCTATTGAAACAGGACCCGCGCCTCAAGGAAATTCCGGTTGTCATGCTTACGGCTAAAGATAGTCCGGTAGACAGAGAGAAAGGGCTGAGGGCTGGGTCGGCTGCCTATCTGACTAAACCTTTTAACCCGGATAAGCTCCTTTCTGTGATCGGTGGCTACATCTGAAACTTTATATGTACCCCTTACAATTTATGGGTTTTTACGAGAGTATCACATAAAACTCAAACAATTTTTTAGAGTGAATCCATGTCAAGTGTGCTTGATCTACAAAATCTCATCCTGAATATCGATGAGCAGCTGTCTGAGGTAACGGACAGAGCTGCTCTGGTTGCACGGCAAGCCGCTGCGGAGCGGGAAGAGATATTTCGCTACATACTGGTGGGAATTGGGACTCTGCATCTGGCAATAGCCATTGATGATCTCTCTGAGGTCGGGCCATTGCCTGCGATCACTTTTTTACCTAACCTGCCTTCCTGGATTCAGGGAATAGTTAATATCCGGAGTGAAATTGTTTCGGTTATAGATTTCGGCGGCTTTCTCAAAGTGCCGAGCAGAGGGCCGTGTGACGGAAATCGCCTGGCGGTTCTCCGGCATAAAAAACAAAAAATCGGCATTCGCGTGGATCGAGTTATCGGTACTGTCAACAAAGCCGCATCCGAGACAAAGGCCCTTGATTTGCTTGATAAGAATCCTGTGGATATATCCTTGTTCACCGCCGGTGTCTTAGTCGAAAAAAAATTCTATTATATCCTCAATGTACCAAGGTTTTTAACGGCTCCCCGACTAATCAACTATAACAGTAGGGGCTAAGAGAGGACGAAAAATGGTATCTGCGGATGAAAAAATTTGCAGGAGTGGTGCGAGTATGAACAGCCAAAGAAAGGACCAATAATAATGGCAAAGTTTCCAAAAGCCGAGCTCCTTGAGCTCTTTTTTCAAGAAGTTGATTCCTATCTTCCGGGGATACGGCAAGGTCTCGAAGTACTTTCATCTGATAAAACCGCATTAACCGCTATTCGAGAGCTTCATAGGTTTTTTCATAATATCAAAGGCGCAGCATCACAGGTGCAGTTATTCGATTTGAGTAATGGGGCTAAGGTTGTCGAATCAGCACTGGATGCTTTGCTTGAAAAGGAACAGCCCGTATCAGAGCATTTACTGACGGCTCTTAACCGGACTGCTGATCGTCTCACCGAATACTGCAATGATAAAGAATATGATCACGATGATGGTCAGAAATTTCATGAGCAAGTCGTTTCATTATTCGTAAAACATCAAGAAGATGGTGTGCGCGAGGAATATTTGCAAGAGGTTCGCTCACTCTTCCCATTGTTGCAGGAGCTCGCTGGTTGTTTGACAGAGGACGGCAGCGACACAAAGCGCGATACCCTGGTCTATGGAAAGCTGTCCCATGCGGTATCGATACTCTCGGCAACTGTACGGGCTGCTGGAATGAAACAACAAAGCCAGTTGATGCAGGATTTCCGTCTTCTTTTGGAAAAACTGCACAATGCAGCAATTCCAGGGCGGATGGAGCTGTCTGGACTGATGCAGGATTTTCTACAGTTTCTCGAAGTGATCTTTGCCCATCAGGACCCTGAAAACAGCATCGCCATAAAAAGGGTAAAAGAACAGCTCCAGAGATTCGAAGCGCTTATGGCGGCAACAGATCAAAAGGAAGAAGGATTTTCTCTTTTTGAAGAAACGACACAATTTGATGCACTGGATTTCTTTGATGATTCGTCCACGGATGGCGAATCGATAGACCTTCTGGATGAGTTAGTCGATTCGAATTTTATAGAAAATGACAGTTCGGACGAGCCTTTGGAAGTTGCAGCATTGGGAGGAATTGAACCCTTAGCACCGCTTTTCGAAGAGTTGGAAATTGATGAGGAGCCGATTGATGAGGATCAGCAGCTTCTTATGGAGATTTTTCGGGAAGAATGTGATGAGCATTTAATCGTCATCAATCAGTCGCTCAATATCCTGGAAAGCAATGTCAAGGAACCAATTGTTTTCACACCTGTGCTGGAGGCATCGGTCAGCGATATGCGGCGGGCAGTGCATACATTAAAGGGTGCGGCGTCGATGACCGGAGTGAACTTGCTTGCCAAAGGGGCGCATTCACTTGAAGATTTGCTCGATTGGTTGCACGATGAGGCGGAGGAAATAAATCCTCAGGAAGTGCGGGTAATCGCCACAGGTATCGATATCATTGAGCTCCTGTCACAAACCCCCCAGGCCAAAGAATCGGCAAGTCTTGACAGGTTGGTCAGCGCCATTGACGAATATCTTGCTTCCAAGTCCGAACCTGCAAGTATCGAGGATGGGGCAGTCGAAAAACCCGCGCTGGAGTTTGGCGTTGAAGTGACTGACGTTGAGCCAGAGACTGCTGGAGATGTTGTCAAACCGAAATGGGTGGTTACAGAAAATACCCAGGCTTCGTTACGTAGCGACCTGGGGACCCTGCGTGTCAGACTCGAAGATCTTGATGAGCTGGTGAGTATTGAAGGGGAGCTGGTTGTCGCCCGTGGAGCTATGGAGAAGATGGTCGAGGAGTTTTCCCAGACTCTCTTGGAACTAGATAATGTCAAAGAGAATCTACGCAGAAAATCCCAGGAACTGGAGTCGGGGTTTGAGGTACAGTCGCTTTACGGATTTAGTCCAGTGAGCAGTAAAGGAAGGGCTGATGAGCCGGCAGACAGTGATTTGTTGGATTTTGATCCTATTGAGCTGGATCGTTATTCACAATTGAATCTGATAATCAGGTCACTGAACGAGATTTCAGTCGACGTGAACTCGATTCATACCACCCTGGCGTCCCTGAAAGGTGAAATTAGCGGTCAGGTAAGTAAGCAGCAGTTAACTATGCGACTGATGCAGGACAAACTCATGCGAATTCGGATGACCCCCCTATCTTCGATATCGCGGGTTTTGTTCAGGACCGTCAGGGATACTGCTGCAAAACTTGATAAAAAGGTGGCTCTCACTGTAACCGGGGAAGATGTGTACATGGATCGGTTTGTGTGGGCCAAAATAACCGATCCACTCATGCACATTCTAAGAAATGGAGTTGATCACGGTATTGAATCTGCGTCAGTGAGGGCTGCTGCTGGCAAGCCGGAGAATGCAACAATAAATCTCCAGGCAGAACAGGGGAGCAGGTATGTCGTTTTACGCATTTCCGATGATGGTGGTGGTATTGATTTCTCACTCATCAAAGAGAAGATAAGAAGTCAGGGCTTGGAGGAAAAACCAGATAATCTTAGTGAAAAAGAGTTGTTGGAGTACCTCTTTCATCCGAGTTTCACCACCCGGCAGAATATCACGACTATTTCAGGGCGAGGGGTAGGGCTTGATGTTGTCAGGAGAAATCTTCATGACCTGCGGGGGGCAATTCAGATACACAATAATCCAGGACAGGGGGTAGTTTTTGAAATACAAATTCCTTTCACACTTTCCGTAAACCGGGCAGCATTGGTTTCGGTCGCCGGGAAAGAGTTTGCCGTACCCCTGCAGGATATTTTAGAGGTGAAACATTTCTCCGTCCAGGAGGTTGAAGATTCGGAGGGATTGTCGCTAAAATATGGAGATATATTTGTGCCGGTGAGCAATCTCGGATATCTCCTCCAGCTAGAAAAGAAATTGGACACCTTGGCCACAAAGTCTGATGGCATATTGGCTATCCTGTGCATGAAGGGAGACGAGCCGTGTGCTGTTGCTATTGACTCGGTCTCCGAACAGCGGGAAATTATAGTAAAAAATATCGGCAGCCATCTAACCCATGTTCGAGGAATTAGCGGAGTGACCCTCACTGGATCCGGGGGAATTATCCCGATTCTTAATCTGAGAGAGCTTCTGGATGTACAAGTGATGGTTGAGTTGCCAGACATTGAACCTCTGTTTCATGTGGAGTTGAATGAACCACTCAAGGTTCTGATTGTTGATGATTCTATCAGTGTCAGACATAGTGTGGCGAGACTGGTGGAGAGCCAATCCTGGAAACAGCAACAGGCGGTGGACGGTCTGGATGCCTTGGCCAAATTGGAGAGTTTTCTCCCAGATGTGATTATACTTGATATTGAAATGCCTAGAATGAATGGGTATGAGTTCAAATCGAGGATTAATAATCAACAGGAATTCAAGGACATTCCTGTTGTTATGCTGACTTCGCGGGCCTCAGAAAAACATCAACAGAAGGCCAGGGATCTTGGCATTGAACACTATCTTACTAAGCCGTACCAAGATGAGACCTTTGTGCGGCTGTTGGAAAATATTCATAGCGGCTCTTAACCTGATATCTTTTGCTCTCATGATATAAAATGAAAAAACAGCTCGAAGTTGCAATTATCAAAGCAAACAGCGCCACTTTTCAGGACTGCGAACTCTACTGGCTTTTAAGCAGAACTCAACTCGAATTCGTTTTAAAGGAGCTGGAGATATTTTCTTCGTCGCCCTTTGTGGCTACGGCCAAATATCAGGAAGCCATGCTTCCGGTCATTAATTTGGAGAAATATTATGGCCTGGAGGAAAAAGAGGATAAAGGACCCGCAAAATATTATATAATCCGGTCTGTTAATGAAAAGAAGGAACTGGTTAAACTCATTGTAGAGACACCGGAATCACCGAAAATACAAAAGCTTGAGACGGATTTTACGTCTTTCCCATCTCTGCTGTTACCGCAAAACAGCGCAAACGTCCTGGGGATGTATTCCCTTCAAGCCGGTAAAATTGCGGTAGTTCCAGATTTTATTGGAATGACCCAATCATTACATTGGCGGGAAAATAAAGAACTGTAGGCTGCAAATCAACGAACCCATTACAACAGGTATTTACCATGGCTATCAGTGAAGCGATTAAAAAGAACTGGGTTGCTATACAGAAGAAACATTCGGTCCCTGTCAATGCAATTGGAGTGAAGATCAGAAAAGATGATGAAAAAACCTTAAAGATATGGCAAGAGGAAGGAATCAGTAATTTTATCAAAAAGTAAGGAAACAAACCATGGCATCAAAATTAATAATGATAGTAGAAGACAGCCAGACGGACATGAAGATTGCAGAATCCGTCTGTTCGGATAATGGTTACAAGACAGTAATGGTTACGGAGGGCGATAAAGCTTTAGCCACGGCAATAGAAAAAAAACCGGATCTGATTTTGCTCGATGTAATCCTCCCCAATAAGAATGGTTTTCAGGTTTGCAGGCAGTTAAAAACAAATGAGGAAACCAAGGATATCAAGATCATAATCGTCAGCAGCAAAGACCAAGCGAGCGATAAGTTTTGGGGGAAAAAACAGGGTGCCGACGATTATATCACCAAACCCTATGAGGAGAGTGACCTCCTGGCCGCAATAGAAAAAAATATTTGATAGGCCCTCTGGGCTGTTAGTGCCTTCCTGATTGGTTTCTTGTTTTTCGCATGAAACCAATCTTTTTGCAAGGCACATATACCCCTTAAGGGGGAACTGAAAAGAGTTCGGCTTCCTTCCCGTTCGCCTGGCTTAGTGCACATACGTGCGGTGGTTCTGGGGGGCAACAATATTCCAGACCTCCGCTTTTACTTTTTCCTCAATTTACTGATTCGACGCTCGCCTCTCACGTACAGTAGATCCGCCTTCTCGGACTGCTCTTTAATATTATAGACGAATTATTATGCCGCACCAAAACCGTATTGTAGGACCGGGCCGGACAGCAAGAAGTGTTTTGACCGATGCAGGAGAAAAGCTAGTCGTTCCAGAGGGTTTGGAAC
>ERZ889078.2052-NODE-2052-length-14903-cov-12.563982_pt1 | contig 14903 bp, 10 predicted proteins | sample MGYA00521266_ERZ889078 | MGnify/ENA primary metagenome ERZ889078 (study PRJEB32303, sample SAMEA104408618) | aquatic metagenome | biome: Brackish water; feature: Pelagic; material: water | place: Baltic Sea | collected 2014-06-16T06:34:00 | depth 76,534 m ...
CCATCTCCCGGTGGGCGTGATAATCTAACACCGCAAATTACTCATTCATATTCATGTGGGTCACCAAATCGAGTGAAGACCCCAGACTCAAGTATGGAGTTAAAATTGACAAACATTTCACAAAACTTGCTCGTTTTCACTATGATTATAAGCGGATTCGGGGCTGTGATGGCTTTCACATCTGATATAATGATAATTACAACAGTTATAGCATATACATTGTGGCCAATATTAGGCACTTCAACGAATAAAGAAAACGCTCAAAATGTCACTTCATTCAACTCACTTAATGAACTCCTCGAAAAGAAGGATGTCAGCATAAACGCTTTAATCGATCTGGAATTTGATCACGAGATGGGAAAGCTTGATGGTGCTGATTATACAACGCTTAAACATATATACCGGGCGCAAGCTAAAAACGTATTAAAGGATATCCATGAGAGCGAGAAATAAGACGGAGATCAAGGTTTTGGTAATTGCTACCATATTCACGCTGGTGAATCGTCTGGAAAAAGTACAACCCGTTAAAAAACAGGAGGTGGTTGCAACGACAAATGAAGAATCTATTGAACTGACGAATATGCCGGAGTTTAAAGATTTCTTACTGGTAAATGAGCTTATTTCATATAAGAAAAAATACCAAGTACAGATATCCACAGGCTTATTATGAAAGTACGGTTGGCATATCCGAATTGACGATTATTAATGAGAGTAGAATGGCGTTCAACTGTTGTAATGGTTCCCATCATGAGGACCCGGCGAATAATCATGCAAATATGCTTTGAGACCATTTACGAATTGTCCGCTGGTATTGAATGGAAACATTCTGCTAGAGCCAACCCGGATTCCACAGTTGCAGCCGATCGCTTCCTACGCAGGTCTTCTGATTGAATTTTGTTTTAGATAATTGGGGGGCCTACTCTCTTCATCAATTTTATTCTTGTTGAAATTGACGAGGTGTTGCAACTTCCCATGATGTAGACTGTTCATTACAATTATCTAGGATATCTTACTTGGCAAAAATGAATATGAATAATTTGAATAACTTTATCGGCACTGGTGGGACACACAAAGGCAATCTGAGATCACAGAATGAAGATTCTTATATGATCAATAATAGGATGGGCTTGTTTGCCGTTGCCGATGGAGTGGGTGGAAATGGGTCTGGAAAAATTGCCAGTAAATTTGCTATAGATGAGTTTAATCGCTTAATGGTAAACACCGATTTATCGCATACTGCTCTGGACACAAAGCAAGGGATTAAGTTGATAGAACAGATCAACTCCGCACTAAATTTGCATAAAATTAAAATCTCATATAGTGATTCCTTGGCAACCACGTTCACATCCTTAATTATAAATACTGACCAAGATGGATTAATACTTCATGCAGGAGATTCAAGACTATATGGTCTTGATCACTCTGGGACCTTGGTGGCTTTAACATCTGAACACACATTGGCGTCTGAATTGAATCGGCAGGGACACAAAGAGATTGATGCTACGGCTTCCGATGCATTACTAAATTGTATAGGTCATACTAGACCAGAATTGCATGAGTCTGTAACAGTGCCATTACAAAATTATCAAGCCTTCCTTTTATGTAGCGATGGATTAAATAAAATGGTAAAACATGAACAGGTTGAGCGAATTGTATCAAAATATTCGCAACAACCTGAGATGTGTGTGAAGCTCTTAATCGAAGCGGCTCTGGCAGCAGGTGGATATGACAATATCACAACGATAATCATTTGTAGAAAGTGACAAAAATTGACACTGAGATTTAATCGAATTGTTTCACTGGGAATAAGCTTCTTAATGCTTTTGTTGATTACGAACTGTAATCAGAATGCCCCACGGAATAATATTTTTGATCCTGAAAGTGAACTATACGGTCAAACGGGAAAACTCACTGGCACAGTCAGTAGTAAATACCTGCCCTATAGCCCAATCCCTGGAGTGAAGATTGAAATAGCAAACGAGAATAGGTATTCTGAAACCGATATCAATGGACAATTTAGTTTTCCCAATTTGAGACCGGGTGAATCGATTGTCGTTTTCTCAGCTGAGGGCTTCTATCAGGTAATAGATACCCTTGACATACAAGCTGCCGAAACACTTGATCATCAAATATTCATGAACGGAATACCAAGTATTCAGTTAGTAAATCTTAAAACAAGGCATATAGCGCACTGGCAACCAACCGAGGATGAGTTTATGCTAGACGTAGAGGTTGGTGTCTATGATCATGACGGAAATTTGGATATAGATTCTGTGGTATTTAGGATACCTAATTGGAATTTCCAACGTGGACTTGTTGTCGGTTTGTCATCAAGTAGTTATGTTGGAGCATACTTTAACGATGAATTTAACCCTTTCGCATTTCCAGAAATACAAGGTGAGTTGATGCAATTTGAATGCAGGGATAAATCAGGCCTTTGGGGACCAATCTACCAGACTCAGGTGTCTCGCCTTATCGTCTCTACGCCCCTAACCTTATCTCCCGCAGGTTTAAAAACGGTTGATTCGCTTCCGGTGTTCAGATGGTCCCAATTTGATGCCGGCTTTGAAGTGCAGTATGAAGTCGATATATTTCGTTTAGATGAATCTGCAATCCCCGTACATATTTTGAGTAGCCCTCTATTGACTGATACAACATTACAATGGCAAATTGATTCAGCACTTGCCGAGACCCGCTATTACTGGACATTAACGGTTTATGATAGATACAATAATCTGAGTGTATCGAGAGAAGCTTCCTTTGTTGTGGTGTCATCGTGACATCTCCGCGCCAAGATGATTTCTTTAATGCCTTGCTAAAGATTAGTGAGGCTTTGCTTGAAGGCGCAGCAACGAGAACACTTTTTGAGCGAATACTAGATATTGCCATGGAAGTGACGGAGGCGGAACGTGGGTTTTTGTTTATTAAAAGCCTACAATCTCCAGGAGATTTTGTACCCACAATTCACCGAAATATTGATCCCCAGAATTTTGCAGAAAAAGAGCGCTACTCAATTGGCGTACTTGAGAAAGTAATGGCTAGTGGGGATCCCGTGGTGACTGTCAATGCGGTTCAGGATCAGCGCTTTAAAAACAGAGAGAGTGTGGTGATAAACGAGCTCACTTCGATAATCTGTGTACCTATCCGGAAAAACGAAAGCGATTTAGGATACATATATTTGGATAGTAAAGAACACAGAGCGCATTTTAATCTTGAAACCCTTAATTTTATGAAAGTGTTTGCCACACAAACCGCTCTAGCGTTGGAAGCAGCAGATTTTGTCAATCGTCTGGCGCTAGAGAATGAGGTGCTCAAAACCCAAAGTGAAGGATTCCTTCCGTTTGAGGAGATTATCGGACAGAGTTCTCAGCTCGAAGAAATTCTTCATCTGACAGAACAGGTAGCTTCAACCGACGTTCCCGTTTTAATCCTGGGCGAGAGTGGTACCGGGAAGGAACTCATAGCAAGAGCAATTCATTTTCGGGGTGCGAGACAATCAAAAGCGTTAATTGCCCAGTTTTGCGGCGCACTGGCGGATAATCTACTTGAGAGCGAATTATTTGGTCACATAAAAGGTGCTTTTACTGGCGCTATCAGTGATAAACCAGGGTTGTTGGAAGCCGCTGACGGTGGAACCTTCTTCCTTGATGAAATCGCAGATATCTCGATGAGTCTTCAGACAAAGCTATTACGTTTTCTTCAAGAGGGTGAATTTCGTCGGGTCGGGGATAATAAACTCCGGAAGGTCGATACCCGGATTTTGGCGGCCACAAATAAAGACCTCGAAGCAATGGTGAAACAGGGAACATTTCGAGAGGATTTATATTACCGTCTCAATGTTGTGACCATCAACATGCCACCTCTTCGTGATAGACAGGGTGATATCCCCATTTTGGCAGATAGCTTTCTCAAGAAGTACGCTGACAAATACCACAAACACGCCAAACGCTTCAGTTCCTCGGCTATGCAAGTGTTAATGCGACATGATTGGCCCGGAAATATCCGGGAATTGCAAAACGTCGTTCAAAGAGGTGTGACTTTGTGTGGAGGGGAGATTATTGAACCAGTGCACCTCGCATTGCATTCCGCATCGGCCGCTCTTCTGGAACAACCCCTTACAGTCGCAGAAATGGAACAAAAATTTGTGCTAAAGACGTTGACCGATATGGACGGAAATAGAACCAAAACAGCCGATCAATTGGGAGTATCATTGCGCTGGCTTCAATACCGTCTCAAAGATTGGCACTTTGAAGATTAAGGGTTTCAAAGTCGAGGAAATACTTGCCGAAAGGCAGGAACTTAGCCTTGTAAAGGCGAAGCAATTATCACTGAATCGACCCGTATTTCTTAAAATACTTAAGGAACTTGAATCTGACCCAATCATCCTTGATCGATTTGAACGAGAGGCTAAGCTACTTGCACGACTCAATCACCCGAATATCGTAACAATTTACGAATTCAGCCTCACTGCGAAACGGCCATATCTTGCACTAGAGTATTTTGAAGGACAAGATTTGGCAGTTTATCTGGAACATAATCATCCACTTTCAGCAAACATGATTCTGTCTATTGCCAAACAGGTGTTAAGCGGATGCTCCAAAGCCCATTTATCTGGCGTACTCCACAGTGATATCAAACCAGAAAATCTTTTGATAAATCAGGATGGTTTAGTAAAAATCACTGATTTTGGACTCGCTAATCTTTTCGGAAGCGGAGATGTTCAACTTGTGGGGACAGCAGGCTTTATGGCTCCAGAATTAGCTTTGGGCGAAGCCAATACAACGTTGACTGACATCTATGCAATTGGAATGACCCTGTATACACTCATTGTGGGGGAGAATCCTTTGAAGGGTGCAAATCTTTCGGAGTCCTTAAACCTCGCCATCCAAGAAAATCCACCGGACATAAATTTACGACGATCAGATATTCCTCAACCCTTGATCAATTTGATCAATCGGATGATATGTAAAGCTCCCCACGACCGTGTTCAGTCTTGCGATCGGGCTTTGGAAATATTAATTGAAATTGAGGTTGACCAAGAGCAGAACATGACACCCCTGCATATCTCTCCTCAACCATTCATTGACAAAACAGTTCGACAAAGGTCACCCATACATAAAGCATGGTTTGCATTTCCAGTATTGGCAATCTTTTTGTTAATCATCTTTTACCTATCACCCTGGGATAAACCGAAGCTGATGCCAAATCAGGATGAAGGGCGTGCTCAAATTATTGACATGAGCGAGGATGTATCAAAGACAGATTCCCCTCATCCAATAATCTCAAAAAAAATTGTGGAGACCGATACAGACAGAAAAGCAGAAGCGGCTAGCCAATCAGTATTGGAAAGGGGTCGGGGTATATTGAACCCTGATGAGTCTCCGGCTGTTACTCAGCCACCGCAGCTCGGATCACTGTATTTATTGGCGAGCCCATGGGCCAATATATGGATAGATAGCCTTGAAATTGGTACAACACCTCTCTATGAACCTGTTTCAATGACACCCGGGAGTCATAGTGTGCAATTTATGCACCCTAAATACCCAAATATTAGGAAACAGGTCGATATTCGGCCTAATCAATCGGATACATTGACTTTAAATTGGAATGATGAACTAGGCTTTTTGCGACTCACGGTACATCCCTGGGCAGAGGTTTATGTGAACTCTAAAGCTATTGACATAACACCACTTCGTGATGCAATTCCGCTCCAACCCGGTGAGTTTCAATTACTTCTAAAGAATCCAGATTATCCACCATGGAATCAATTTCTAAAAGTAGCCGCTGGTGATACGTTATATTTGAATGTCAGGCTGCAGAAATCTGATGGGACTTAAAATGATTTGGCATAGCATTTGACTTAGATTGAACTATGATGATTAATTATATCCTAAAAGTCGTTAGCTTAACATTCTTCACGGTGAGCGTATTCGCGATAGAAGGCTCATGGGTGGAACGTAGTCCGATGCCCGAGCGTCGGCTGGGACACGCCGTAGCATCAATTGGCGCGCACATTTACATATCTGGAGGCGTCTCCAGCCCGACTGGCATGCACGAGACCCATTCCCAATTGTGGGCTTATGATTACTTGCTGGATACATGGATTACGAATCTGCCTTCATTGCCAGAACCCAGGGTGGATCATACTATGACTGCTCTCGGTGATACTTTATGGGTTTTTGGGGGGCGGAATCAAAATTCAATAATATCCGCTGTTTTGTTTTGGGTTGAGGGAACTGATCAGTGGCAATATGCAACCGAGTTACCCTATGCCAGGGAGGGAATGAGATCTATTATCCACGATGGTTATGTGTATCTGATTGGAGGAAAAGCTTCCCATTCAATGTGGACACCTCCAACAGCGAGGGTTGATCGCTTTAATCCTCAAACCTATACCTGGTCGGTGATTGACTCTCTTAATCAAGCCAGGGTGGGATTTGCTATCGCAGCTCATGGAGATACGGTGGTTTGTATCGGGGGTAGATTTATAGACCCACTCGCTAGTGTAGAATATGGGATGCTCGGGGGAGCGTGGCAAATGATCAGTCCTTTGATTGTACCCCGAAGTAATTGTAGCGCCGTTTACTACCAAAATGAATTTGTGTTAATTGGAGGACTTACGCCAGGAGGTCAGGCTAATAATAACTTGAGTTATGATGGCAGTAATTGGTTCCCTTTTGAGGGAAATCTGCTGCCTCGCCACGACTCCGCGGTTCAAATTGCGGGACTCGGGATTTTGGTTATGGGTGGCAGGAATGGTGGACAAACATTAAATACTGTTGAATTTTTCCTCCCCACGGTTGGTGTGCGCAGGGAAGATGTAATTCCAGAGAACTTTTCCACCATTAAGACATTTCCAAATCCTTTTAATGGATCAGCGATTATTGAGTTGAGTTTACCAGGAGTTGGGGATATCCCTAAGTCTTTAATTATTTACAATATTCGTGGTGAAGAAGTACTGAGAGAACCACTACCAGAGTTTCAGAATATGTTTACTACCTATATTTCAGGTGACAAATTGGGGCAATCGGGTGTCTATTTAGCCGTGTTTAATTACAGAACCTCCGCGGGTGAGCGTATTTGGATGAGTCAAAAGCTGATTCTGTTACAGTAATGATAATAAAAAACTTAATCATACTAATAATTGTAGGTATGCTTTTTACCGCCGCCTGTGGACAGGATAAACCTGCTGTTTCATCAGTTTCACTAGATAAGATTAAATCGACATACGAAAATAATCAATACCAGGAAGTCGAACAGCTGATCAAAACTGAACTGGACCTTTTTCCTCAGCAATCACCCCAAAGCCTCGCTATTCTACTGCATTATCTCGCCCTTTCACAAGCCTCTCAGGGGAAAGAAGAAGAAGCGCAAAATACGTTTGCCTCCTTGCTTCTGATCAAGCCCGATTATCGAATTGACACGAGTGTAATATCACCAAAGTTACAGTTGTTATTTGGCAGCGTCATGCTTGATTCCCTGCATTCAACGAGTTCTAGCACAATATCACCTTCCTATCTCATTCAAACGGATCGCAGGTCTGAGTATATTCTCAAGTCAATCGTTTTTCCTGGATGGGGCCAGCTGCAGCAAGGGCAAAAGCGCGGTTATTTATGGGGGACTCTTTTCTCCGTGGCTATTCTTGGAAGTGGCGTTTCCACATATATGGCATACCAAACTAAAGTTGACTACTTAAACGTTTCCGATCAGCAGGAGATTGAGTCCGCGTACAATGAATTCAATCAATGGTACCGATTGAGAAACACATTTTTGACCGTCACTTTTGCGACCTACACATTAAATCTTGCTGACATCTCAAGACTCAAACTCTAAATAAAATATTACCAGCCACGCAGGAATTGCATGAACTATATGCAAATTATGCACACCTCAAATGAACTCATTCATTCCTGTAAAATTACTCTCGTTATAAGTGTAGTAATAACAATGAATAAACCTATATATTTGATTTTGGCATGCATCTTGAAATAGGTAGTCCAGAACGAACTAATTAAAGGAGCAATAAAATGCTTAAAAGATCAAAAAAATTATTAGCAATCATCCTTATTTCTTCCTTCGCCACTACTGGTGGAGCCTTAGCCCAAGGAATGGGTGGTGGTGGTCACGGTGGCGGCGGCATGGGTGGCGGTATGGGTGGCGGATCTAATCAAGATTCACTTGTCCTGATTGAACTGACGGGAACAGTAATTATTGACTCCGTCGCATGGGGGAATCAGATGGATTCAACCGGTGGTTGCGAATTGTGGGATAGTACCTTCACAATGGGTGATGGACACGATCATCATGGGGCAGGACATACACCAAACCAGGCTTTTCAATCCCAGGAAATTATGGATCGCGAAATCGCATTTGAACATGATAGCCTTATGGCTGTATACTTTCTAGATATCGATTCCGATGGGATTGAGGATTATGTTTTAAATTTTGGTCCTGTCTGGTACATCCCTGAGGATAGTAACCTTACTCGTCCTGCTGCAGGTGATATAGTGACTATAACTGGCGCCCTGATGGAAGATTCACCCATGTGGGACATGGATTTAGTCGTTGTTACTGTTTTGGATGGATCAGATTGGCGTGAACTAGGCGGTATGCATGGTGGTGGAATGATGCCAAGGGCAATCGAAAGAAATCCCGTAATTGGTCGCCATGAGAATAGCCCTAACCCATTCAATCCATCTACAATCATCTCGGTTGAATTGCTAACAGAAGCTAATTTGAGTGTCACTATATTTGATTTAAAAGGTCGTCAAATTAAAAATCTGGTTAGCCAAAGATATTCACCTGGAAATTATCAATTCATGTGGGATGGGAAGAGTCAATTCGGTGAACCCGTTCCATCTGGAATCTATATCTACATGATACAATCAGGAAACCAGATCACAAGTAGTCAGATCACGCTACTTAAATAAATCCAAATTAAAATCCAGATCATTGCGCCTCTGGCTAAGAACCAGAGGCGTTTTAATTTCAAGACCCCCGGGGCATGCCCATCACAATTAACATCCCTGACGATTATACCACAATCCAAGCTGGTTTAAATGCTGCTGATTCTACAGATACTGTCCTAGTCCAACCAGGCACATATTATGAAAACATTTTCTGGCCAGAAACCAACGGCATCAAACTCATAAGTGCTGGAGATTCAAGCAATACTATTATTGATGGTGGTGGCATAAGCAGTGTATTGTACATAAACCCAAATACTGCATTGATAGATGTAACAACACTAATATCAGGTTTCACAATTCGGAACGGAGGGGGTGTAACAAGTGGAGGCGGTATCTTTGTCTCAGGAGCATCACCAACTATTGAGAACCTAATAATTGAAAATAATCATGCCAACCAACTTGGTGGGGCGATCAACATGCAATATGAGGCTAACTTGATTGTTAGGTCTTCTATCATTCGCAATAATAGCAGTGGTGATCAGGGGGGAGCATTCCGAGTATATCAATCAAGTCCTCACCTAATAGACTTGGAGATTACCAATAATTCTGCACGAGACGGAGGTGGCCTCTATCTCGTCGAATGTGTTGATCCAGTTTTAGAGGATTTACTCATATTTAATAATGAAGCAACACAGGGCGGTGGCGGCGTTTATTTCATGTCTAATAGCAATATCTCATTTATTAACTCTACAGTACTCCATAATTCAGCAATCTGGGGCGGTGGCGGTATATACCTTTATGCTCAAGGAGGCACACTAGGTGAAAATTTATCACTAATTGAAAATCATTCTGATTATATGGGAGGGGCTATCCACCTAAGATTTGGGTCTCCAGTATTTTCTAACATCACAATTAGTGGGAATACTTGTTTAGATGGTAATGAAGGAATCTACGTTCAAAATGGATCCTTAACCATCCAAGGCTCAAATATATTTGACAATGGAACCGGTTTGAATAATGTTGATAATACCAATTTTGCAACCGCAATAAATAATTGGTGGGGTGATGACACCGGCCCCTACCATGCAACTCAAAATGGATCCGGTCAGGGTGACAGCTGCAATGTTTTTGTGAATGTGTTACCATTTTTGGAGTCTCAAGATACAGAGGCTCCCCCAATCCCAGCTCAGAATACAATTGTAACCAGTACGGGTAACGACTTCATCAGCCTGAACTGGGACCCAAGCTTTTTAGGTGATTTCGCAGGTTTCAAACTCTATTATGATACTGATGAGAGTGGTTATCCATATTCGAACAGTGTGGATGTTGGTTCAGCAACCTCACACAGCCTTTCAGGCCTAAGCCCTGGAACTCAGTACTTCCTAGCAGTTACCGTCTATGATACAAATGGCAATGAAAGCTGGTATTCGACTGGGGTAACTGGAACCACGCGGGTGATGGAAGTCCAGAATCTAGATATTGCAGGAGATGAAGAGCTCCAGCACTTGGTTACTCATGATCCAACTATCACATTCGACTATTTCGACAGTATGGGAGAACCTCAGACCAATTATCAGATCCAGATATCATCGCACTCGGATTTCAGTATCGTAGACGTGTGGGAATCCGGTGAAGCAGCCAGCGATTTACAGATGATACCCTACGCCGGCGAACCATTAAATAATGGACAGACCTACTACCTGAGAGTAAGAGTTGGCAGCGGAGCTTTCTGGAGTAACTGGGCATCTTTGGAATTCAGAATGAACTCAATTCCATCTGATCCCGTACCGCTTTCACTGATTAATGATGCAGTTGCTACAGTGGACGTCACTGTTGAGGTGAATAATAGTATCGATGCTGAGAGTGATGCTCTGACGTATAATTTCAGACTTTACGCTGATGGGGAACAGATTATTCAACTTGATTCTGCTATAGCAGTGATGGGAGGAGTCGAAGCGACCTCCTGGACTGTAACCACCGAATTACAGGACAATGGTAGATTCTGGTGGACAGTACAAAGCTTTGACGGTTACGAATATAGTTCGCTCATTGGCCCAGAGAGCTTTCTGGTTAATAATGAGAACGATACGCCAGCTAACTTTAGTTTGCTATATCCAGGTGCTGCCGAGGAAATCATCACCCTATCGCCGATCCTGAGATGGCAACCAGCATATGATCCTGATCCCATTGATACGGTAAATTATGTTCTATATCTAGACACACCTGGACCAGGTGTTGAGATTTTTGATATCGGAGTGGATACATCATATCAGGTCGTATCGCCTCTTCTCGACAATACCACCTATTCCTGGAAGGTTGTTGCCTCTGACCTTAGTGCAGCCAATAAGGAGAATGTCGGAGGCTATCAGAACTTCAGGGTAAATACTGCAAACGACCTGCCCACAGCTTTTGATCTGTTGGCACCCGAGAATGGCTCCATGGTGGTTGATCTAACCCCAACCCTACTTTGGGCACCCTCATCTGATCCTGATGATGTGATGCAAAGAAACAATGACCACAAAGAAACTAAGACTGATTTATCAACAAATGAGATCATGGTCATCACCGGCTATCAGGTCTATCTGGATACAGATTCACTGTTTACTGAAACAGTCCCGATTGAAGTGATAAACCCATCCTATACTCCCAACGCAAACCTTACCGAGAACATGGTCTATTACTGGAAGGTGGAAGCTGTTGATGATGATGGCGGCGTGCTTTTCTCTGACAGGTGGAGTTTCTGGACAAATGCAGCGAACGAAGCACCAGGTGAGATCGTTTTACTTACCCCCGTATCAAATGCTGAGGTTTCAACGAACCCAACCCTCAGCTGGACTGAGTCACAGGATCCAGACCTGTTTGATGAGCTCAACTATACACTTCGATACGGAACAGATGTATTCAGCTTGATCGATGTGAATACGGAATCATCAACGATGTTTACGCCTGACGATCCTTTAGACGATAATACAGAATACATTTGGCAGGTTGTAGTATCTGATCTTTACGGAGCAAGCTTCACAACAGCGTACTTCTCATTCTATGTGAATAGTGAAAATGATGCGCCAGCTGGCTTTGAGCTGGTAAGCCCTGACAGTAATGCCTGGATCACAGACAGTGATCTGATGCTGGTGTGGGAACCAAGTACAGACCTTGAAGGATCAGAGATCAGCTATATCGTTTCGATGTCCTCAGACTCGGAAATCATTCTGCCCATCGATACGGTCTCAAGTAACTATTATAACCTCTATGGATTGGCAGAAGGTTATTACTACTGGAATATTGAGGCGGTTGATAATCTTGAAGGTCGTTCTGTCAGCCCAACATGGTCATTCCTGATCAATGCAATCAATGATGCACCAGATCCTTTTGCGATCCATGCACCGATAAATGGTGCGATCCTGACTGGGCAATTGGTTTCCTTTAGCTGGGAACCCTCAAGTTCTGGTGATCCTGGTGATCAAACTTCTTATCTCCTAACGCTGGGAACAAGTCCGGAGAACCTTTCCAGCATTTACCAGGGTGTTGATACCTTATTCAACTATCCAGAGATTCTGTCTGACAATACAAGCTATTATTGGCAGGTTACGGCTATTGATCTTGCAGGAGCAACAACACCGAATGTGGGTGGTTATCAGAGCTTCACGGTCAATACCGAGAATGACCTTCCAGTTGCCTTCAATTTGCTGACACCTGTATCGGATATGATGGTGACCACACTTACCCCAGAGTTTCTGTGGGAGGCATCTGCAGACCCAGACGATGCAACAATTGCTCTTCATGAGACAGGAAAGGGCAAATTCAACGAGGACAGGAGTACTGAGAATAACTCAGTCATGGTTATCACTGGATATGACTTCTACCTCTCGACAGATGCTGGTCTTGCTGATGTTACTCCAGTTGAGGTAATTGGTACGAATTATGTCCCAACAGAAGACCTACTTGAAAACCAGGTTTATTACTGGGCCGTATGCGCGCTTGATGATTCAGGAGGCGTGACCTTCTCTGATACTGCTTCTTTCTGGACAAATTCTCAGAACGATCTACCAGCGGCATTTTCAATGCTGGACCCTGTTGGGTTGCCACTCTTGGGATTATCAACATTAATACCCACTTTTACCTGGACATCTTACAATATGCGTAGAGGCACCCGGAAAGTCGGGTCAGTAACCTATCGTGATCCGGGCGGTACTGGCAATTACAATAGCAAATCTGATGTCGTTGAAACCCTAACTGCAAAAAGTTCTTCAAGTGCCATCCCTGCCAGATTAGGCTACCTTTTTAACTCTCTTGGTATAGAAAATAATATTGTTTCGCAGAAAGCATTGATCGAATCTCTCATACAAACGCTTGAAGTCTACGAACAACCACATCGTGGTGAATTGCTTAACTCGTATCTCGATGTTTCATCACTCGGGATTAAGGATTTTACTTCAACACTTAGATTAATGAAAGACAATATAAAGGCTATTCAATATGATGACCCTGTAAGTATGACAAAAGGTTGGCTGAACTGGTTAGTTGAAGATAATGGGAGTCCAGATTTCATTCTTTTCACCACAGATTTTATTCCGCTCTTTGACCCTGACAGCCAGAATGCTGTTCTTAAAGTTGTTCTCGGGGCATTTTTTAATGATTTTGATGAAAATCTTGCCCGCCTAACCTACGCCTCAAACGAATACAAAAAGATTCAAAAGAATATTGATTCATCCTCGGCAACAGAGCCTCTTAGGTATACATATTTAATGTTTCTCGAAAAGGAAAAGGCAAGGCAGGAAAGAATTGAGGCAGATCGACATGAGTTTGAAATTGCTTCACAATTAGCAGAAGAGGAAAGGGTAGAATCCCAAGTAGAAAAAAACTCGTTTAAGTTTACTTCGTTGATGGTAATCGGTGGAGCAATTTCTGTCATCGCATTATTTGGGCTAATCCTTCTTCTGTTTGCGATTTTGAGAACTCTTAAACATATTCAGTCCTCTTTAAACCAAAATGAATCAATTAGCACTCAACCAGAAGATGCTGAAACTATATTGAATGCATAGGCACGTAGCATGGATTATCGAGTATGCTTTATGTGCAACCCCAATACAATTGACGAGGAAACTAATTTATTTGGAAAATCCGGAGAACTTCGGACAGCGATTCCGGAAAGTTTCGGACAGCGATTCCGGTTTTCTTCGGACAGTGATTCCGGAAAGTTTCGGACACTTTCGTGGGTATGACCGGAATAATATTTAAAACCCCTTTGGCGACCTAATCCTAGTTGCCAGACTCCTGTTCAGGGTGAACATGTCCTCTTTTAACGAAGAGGATATACATGCGCAGAAAACACCTTAGGAACAGCCCACCTCACAGGTGGGCAGGGAGACTAAAGATGAGACACATCCGCAAGATAATCGAGCTGTATGAGCTGACGGGATTATCAGTTCGTCAGATCAAAGATGCTCTAAATTTACCACGATCAACAGTCAGCGATTACCTCACAGCATTTAAGGCCTGTGACCTGACAGTGGATCTGATCCAGTCCCTGAATGATGATCAGATATACACGGCCCTGTTTGGTGAGAAGACCAAGAGTTCAGCCAGACCACTACCAGACTTCGCTAAGATGAATACCGAGTTAAAAAAGAAACATGTGACGCGTTCCCTGTTGTGGGAAGAATACCGTGGGAAACATCCTGATGGACTGGGTTACTCCCAGTTCTGTGAGCACTACCGCCTTTGGTCTAAAAAGGTGAGTGTCAGTATGCGTCAGGCACATAAGGCCGGGGAGAAGCTGTTTGTTGATTACTCCGGGTTGACGATGGAAGTCACCAATCCCAAGACCGGCGAGATCAGCAAAGCAGAGATCTTTGTCTGTGCCCTGGGAGCCAGCGGCTACAGCTATGCCGAAGCCAGCCTGAGCCAGAAGAAACACGACTTCATTGCCTCACATACACGAGCCTTCCGGTTCTATAACGGTGTTACAGAAGTGCTGGTCCCCGATAATTTAAA
>ERZ889078.2055-NODE-2055-length-14891-cov-5.810528_pt1 | contig 14891 bp, 12 predicted proteins | sample MGYA00521266_ERZ889078 | MGnify/ENA primary metagenome ERZ889078 (study PRJEB32303, sample SAMEA104408618) | aquatic metagenome | biome: Brackish water; feature: Pelagic; material: water | place: Baltic Sea | collected 2014-06-16T06:34:00 | depth 76,534 m ...
CCGTCTTCTTCTTCACCGCTGCAACACCTTTCTTCGCAGTCGGTGCATTTTTAGGTTATACGATCTTGCCGGTTGCAGTCAGAGTGCTATTTGGCTTCACACCGGAAGCTCTCTCAAACTTGGTTAAATTTGATGACTATCTAGATTTCGTTCTTCGCGTCATCTTGCTTTTTGGTATAGCTTTCGAATTGCCTGTGTTTCTAGTGACCTTCAATGCCATCGGATTTTTATCAGGAGCAGCGATTTTGAAACCGTGGAGAGTATGGGTCTTTGGTATCTGCCTCTTTGTCGCAGGATTCACACCTAGCGCAGATCCTCTATCGATGATTGCCTTGGCCGTCCCACTGATTCTTCTCTACCTCATGGCCGGTGGCATCGCTACAGTCAACGATAGACGCCGTAGCAGGATCTTTGAAAGAAAACTCGCAGAAAAAGTCTAATGTGGGTCATAGCGATCAATCCGACCGCAGGTCGTGGTCGAGCAACTTCTGTGGCTTCCGAAGTCATCGACTACTTTGCAGTACGTGGTCTGAGTTATCACGTTGCGTCTGCTGATTCGGGACAAGAACTTCGTCGAATGCTAGAAGTATTTGCGGATGCCAATCCATGTGAAGGAATAATTAGCGTCGGGGGAGATGGGCTGGCCCACCTAGTTTTTCAAGTTGCAGTTCCACGGCAGATTCCATTTGCGATTATGCCCGCAGGAACCGGCAACGATATTCTCAGATCCCTCGGTTGGTCACTCGATGACATTTCCATCTATTTAGATCACGTGATAAGTACACCAGCTAAACCGATCGATCTTGGAAATGTTGACTCTGAATGGTTTGCTGGAATTCTTTCCACAGGATTCGATTCGGTAGTAAATGAGAGAGCCAATACACTCAAGTGGCCGCAAGGTCCGAATCGATATAATATGGCAATCGCGCTCGAGCTCCCACGATTTAAGCCGCTCGAATATGAAATCACCACTGATACTCAGAAATTTTCGACTAAGGCGATGCTAATAGCCGTTGGTAATGGCCGTTCCTATGGAGGAGGTATGTATGTATGTCCCCAAGCACATATGCGCGATGGCCTCTTTGATGTCATGATCTTGGAACCGGTATCTAAGGTCGAATTCCTTAAAGTATTCCCGAAAGTCTATTCTGGTACGCACATCACACATCCACAAGTAAAGACCTTTCGCACTAAGAAGATTTCCATCTCAGCAAATGCAGTCGCATACGCCGACGGCGAGAGAGTCGGCCCGGCTCCGGTTGCAGCAGAATGCGTTGCCGACGCCGGTTTAACGTGGTCGATATGAGTACACCGGCAGAGCAGTATGCAGCAGCTAAAGCTCGTGGAACTCATCCACTGACTACGCAGTTCATCGGTCAATTTGATTTTGGATTCGATGAATTTCAAGTGGCGGCATGCCACGCGGTAGAGGATGGTAAAGGAGTTCTCGTCGCCGCTCCTACTGGGGCCGGAAAGACAGTTGTCGGAGAGTTTGCCGCCTTTAGCGCATTGGCTCAAGGCAAGAAGTGCTTCTATACCACCCCAATTAAGGCCCTTTCGAATCAGAAGTTTCATGAGTTTGTGGATCGCTTTGGTGAAGATCGCGTAGGTCTTCTTACGGGAGATACCAATATCAACTCAGAAGCAGACGTCCTAGTGATGACAACCGAAGTCCTTCGAAATATGTTGTATGCCAACTCGACAACTCTGAAAAATTTGGGCTCAGTTGTCATGGATGAAGTGCACTACCTGGCTGACAAGTCACGTGGGGCAGTCTGGGAGGAAGTGCTTATCCATCTGATGGAGAGCGTGCAGGTGATCTCGTTATCAGCGACTGTCTCCAACGCCGAGGAGTTTGGTGAGTGGCTCGGTGAAGTTCGTGGATCAACTGAAGTTATTGTCTCTGAAATTCGTCCAATCCCTCTGTATCAGCATGTCCTTATTGGCAATCGCTTGATTGATCTCTTCAGCGAACCGGGCCGTGTTAACCCAGAGATTCTTGGACTCGAACGTGAAGCGTTACGAAGAGTGAAGACACCACGTAATCGACGCGATCGATACGACGAATCTGATAACCGACTTTCTCGCCCAGAGATTATTGAGAAGTTGCAGCGACAGAATCTCTTACCTGCGATTACATTTATATTTTCTCGAATTGGGTGCGATTCCGCCGTCAAGCAATGTCTTCAAGCCGGGATTAAATTGACCTCGATGGAGGAGCGAGTAGAGATAACGCGCACAGCTCAGAGATATACACAGAACTTGGCTGAAGAAGATCTCGAAGTACTCGGGTATCGGGATTGGCTAACAGCTCTCGAGCGTGGGATTGCAGCCCATCATGCGGGTTTATTACCAAGCTTTAAAGGCGCCGTCGAGGATCTTTTCAAGCGTGGACTTGTAAAGGCGGTCTTCGCAACGGAAACCCTGGCCCTTGGAATCAATATGCCAGCTCGCACGGTAGTTCTTGAGAAATTGATGAAGTGGAACGGGCAAGCACACGTGTCGATAACCCCCGGCGAATATACGCAATTGACTGGTCGTGCTGGTCGACGGGGAATCGATATTGAAGGAAACGCAGTAGTTCAATGGTCACCTACCGTAGATTCGGCAATGGCTGCAGGCCTTGCATCTACTCGTACCTATCCACTTCGCTCCTCTTTTGCTCCGACCTATAACATGTCGATTAATTTGATTGCCAGATTCGGTCGCGAGCGAGCTAGAGGAAGTCTTGAATCATCATTTGCGCAATTTCAAGCTGACCGCGCAGTTGTCGGGCTGGTCCGACAGGTTCGCAAGAACGATTCTGCAGCAGCGGAACTTATTGAATCCGCTCAATGTCATCTTGGAGATTTTAATGAGTACTCGCGAATGCGCATGGATATTAAAGAGACCGAAAGACTCTTAAGTAAGCGCGATGGCCGTAAGACTTTCGATAATCGCCAGCGCGGGCATATGGAGAGCGAGCTTGATGGTTTACGTCGTAGCTTGCGAAGCCAACCATGCCATTCATGCAGCGATCGCGAAACACATGCACGATTTGCCGAACGAGCAGATAGGCTCAATCGTGAATCCGAGGGTCTTCGCGGTCGCGTAGAAAATCGCACCCACGTCATAGCAAAAACCTTTGACCGTATCTGCGATGTATTGGCTCACCTTGGCTACATTGAGGGTGAACAGCCGCTCGAGCAAGGAAAAATTCTGGCGAAAATCTATGCTGAATCAGATCTGCTCCTAACTGAGGCAATTCGTCGTGGAGTCTTTGCCAACCTCAACGCGCCAGAACTTCTCTCTGTTGCATCTGCGATGATCTTTGAAAGTCGCAGTCTTGAGAACTACGCACCGAAGATGCCACATCAAAATGTTGCAAACGCACTCGCTCTAGTTGCAAAGATTTGGGTGGAACTTGAAGATATCGAGAATGAGTTTGATGTAAAGACTCAACGCGAGCCAGATTTCGCCTTCTGTTACGCCTCCTATCGCTGGGCCAATGGCCATTCGCTCACCAGCGTCCTTAAAGGTACCGATATGACAGTTGGTGATTTTGTACGCAGCATTAAGCAACTTATGGACCTACTTACTCAAATCGGCGGTGCATCTGAGGAGTTAAGACCTGCATGCCGCGAAGGCGTTAAACGTTTGGATCGAGGCGTCATCTCATATATGTTGGGGGAGATATGACTCTCATGCTCTTAGATAGCGCATCCCTTTGGTATCGCGCCTATTACGGAATGCCTGACACGCTGCTTTCTCCTACAGGTATGCCCGTTAACGCTATTCGTGGGTACCTGGATATGACTGCGCGATTGATCGGAATGTACTCGCCGAATCGGATCGTTGCCTGCATTGAAGGAGATTGGCGACCATCATGGAGAGTCGATCTATTTCCGGCCTATAAAGCAAATCGTTTGGAAGAGGAAGGAGCGCAAGAGGAAGAGCCAGAGACCCTGACACCACAGATTCCAGTCCTTCTAGATCTGCTGGATGCTTTTGGGATTCCTATGCTCGGAGTCGATGATTACGAGGCAGATGATGTGATGGCCACTTTTGCAGTTCGTGAAGAAGGCCCTATTAGAGTCGTTACGGGGGATAGAGACCTCTTTCAATTAGTTGATGATAAGAGAGATGTAAAGATCGTATATCTTGCTCGAGGAATTTCGCAACACGATTTAGTTGATCTCGCGTGGGTTGCAGAGAAATATGGAATCCCTGGAGATAGATATGCGCTCTTTGCGATGTTTCGAGGCGATCCTTCAGATGGTCTGCCAGGGGTTAAAGGAATCGGTGAGAAAGGCGCAGCTTTGATTGCTAACCATTTTGCAACAGCGGATGAAGCGCTAGCCGGGGCGCGAGCCGGCCATGAGGTTCTTAGCGCATCCCTTGCTAAGAAAATTATTGAAGGTGGCCAATACCTCAAGATTGCTCCCACGTTGGTGCACTGCGCTCTCGATGTCGCGATTCCCGCTATGGATATCTTGATGCCGACGAAACCAGATGATCTCTCTGAGATTTATAGAATCAAAGAAGAGTTTGGACTTGGCGCTAGTGTCGATAGGTTAATTTCCGCACTCGGATGGTAATCAACGTAATTTTCACACTCTCTGGTGCGCTCTTATCCAGTTTTGCATTTGAACCTGTAGGCCTTTGGTGGTCTGCGATATTGGGCTTGATCCTCTTCTTCAGGGCCTTAAAAATAACTAGATATCCAATTCTCATATCTTTTGCCTACGGTTTAATTCTCAACGCGAGCGTCCTTATTTGGAGTGGAAAGTACGTTGGTCTTCTGCCTTGGTTAGCGTTATCTCTTCTTCAGGGCTTCTTCTATCTTCCAGTTGGGCTCGCGTACCGGCGATCAAGGAACTTATGGTGGGCCATTGTTGCTCTTTTGCTAATGGAGGAAGTTCGCTCGCATTTTCCTTTTGGTGGTTTCGGATGGACACGAGTTGCTTTTAGTCAGAGTGAATCTCCTTTAGTGCCGGTTGTCGCTTACGGGGGAGTACTGCTGCTGACTTTTCTCACTCTTGCATCTGCACTTCTTCTTGCCTGCCCTTCGATCGGCAAAGTTCTCACACTTGCAGCAATCACTCTGATTGCAATTCTTCTTCCCAGTAATCCGCAGGGGAGTGGTGAGATCAAAGTCATCGCAATCCAAGGAAATACTCCACGCCCAGGATTAGATTTTAATTCTCGGGCTAAGGAAGTCTTTTCACTCCACGAGAAGGCAACAAGGGAGTTCGCGAACTCACAATTCGATGTAATTATCTGGCCAGAAAACGCAATTGATATAGATCCCTCTAGAGATAGTGATCTACGCGCTCGTATCTATCAACTTACAAATGACTTTCAAACCCCTTTAATTTCTGGAGTGGTCCTTGATGGGCAAACTGGGCCCCAGAATGCATCTGTTATGTACGGCGTTGGTGGCCAAATAGAGAGCACCTACATCAAGCGTTCATTAACACCTTTTGGAGAATACATTCCGTGGCGTACTTTAGCTCAATGGGCTTCTCCACTTGCAAGGACTGTTAAGGATTTTGCGCCAGGTGTTGACAGAGTTGTACACCGAGTAAATGGCGCAGCCATTGGTCCCGTTATTTGCTATGAAATCATCAAAGATGAACTAGTCAGAGATATGGCTATGAATTCAAAGATGTTGATTGTGCATACCAATAGCGCGACTTTCGTGGGAACTGCGCAGAGCGCTCAACAATTGGCAATCACACGGATTAGGGCGATCGAACATTCGCGCACAATAGTAAGTGTTTCCACCGTTGGATTATCGGCGATTATCGATAATAATGGGGTGGTGATTAAACAAATCCCTCCTGATGTACAGGGTGTGCTCTCTGGAATTATAAATCTGAACGAGCATCAAACGTTTGCAGATAAATTCTCTGTCTGGAGTTCCTCGATAGTCATTCTCTTTGCAGTGGTAATTGCCTTCTTACAACGCCGACGAGAGAGTTATCTATGAGCAAAATCGCAATTTTGATTCCAACATATAATGAGTCATCAACAATTGTCGAACTCCTGAGAAAGCTCGCTGAATTTCGCACGAGCTCGCAGTACGAATTTGACGTTCTGGTAATCGATGATAATTCACCAGATAGAACTGCAGATACTGTCGATAACTTATCTCTTTCGTGGGTCTTTCTTTTACGTAGACCCGGTAAAGGCGGTCTGGGCGCTGCCTATCGAGCAGGATTTGCACATGTATTAAGCAACCAGAGCTACACCGCTTTTACGACAATGGATGCCGACGGCTCTCATCGCGTCGAAGATCTTCCAGCTATGTTTGCAGCCATGAAACCGGGTCGCTCTATTGTTCTTGGAACGCGATGGATTGAAGGTGGCAGCGTCGTGAATTGGCCGAAATCTCGCCAATTCTTATCTCGCGCTGGTACACGCTATGCAAAATTTGCTCTAGGAATACAACTGAATGATTTAACGGGTGGATTTAGAATCTACAGTCGAGAGCTTCTAGAATCTCTGAAATTGAGCGATATGGATGCCACTGGTTATTGTTTTCAAATTGAGATGGCGATGGCCGCTGACTTAGCTGGCGCCATAGCCACAGAAGTTCCAATTACCTTTGTGGAACGTATTAACGGGGTATCTAAGATGTCCAAAGCGATAGTCCTTGAGGCGTTGACGCAGACGACTCGTTGGGGCGTTGCCAGACGCCTACGACCTAACGCCGATAAGTTACATTATGTAAAGTAAGAGTAGAGCGAGCTACGCGAAGCTTTCGATAGGTGGACAGGAGCAGAGAAGGTTCCTATCCCCATATGCCCCATCGATTCGGCCAACAGTTGGCCAGTATTTGCCCTTAAGACCGATCAATTCACCTGGAATAAGGCCTGTAAGGGTAGCCGGAAAGGCTGCCCGCTCACGAGAGTAACTTCTCTCCCAGTTCGTAGCCGCGATGGCTCCAATGGTGTGCGGTGCATGGCGCAGCGCCGATTCTTCGACCTCGATTTTGCCATCGATGATCTCTTGGATCTCTGAACGGATTGCGATCATTGCATCAATAAAGCGATTCATTTCGAGAATATCTTCTGATTCTGTAGGTTCAATCATGAGGGTTCCAGCTACAGGAAAAGACATCGTCGGCGCATGAAAACCAAAATCCATCAAGCGCTTTGCAACGTCATCGACGGTGACGCCAGAGACCTTCGTAATTTCTCGAAGATCCAAAATACACTCGTGGGCTACCAGTCCTTTATCGCCCGTGTAGAGAATAGGATAGGAACTTTTTAGTCGTGCAGCCATGTAATTGGCGTTAAGGATTGCAACATGAGTTGCGTGAGTAAGTCCTTCTCCCCCCATGAGCCGGATGTAGGCCCATGAAATTGGCAAGATACTTGCCGAACCAAATGGCGCTGCAGAAATTGGTCCAGGCCCTGTTGCCGGCCCGGCAAGTGCATCAAGTGGATGGTTGGGAAGAAATGGCGCTAAATGTGATTTACAGATGACTGGACCGACACCTGGTCCCCCACCGCCATGGGGAATACAGAAAGTCTTATGCAGATTTAGATGAGAAACATCGGCGCCAAATTTTCCTGGTTGAGAAGTTCCAACAAGCGCGTTGAGGTTTGCTCCGTCTACATAAACCTGTCCTCCGGCTTCATGAATCAGCGCACAAATTTCAGAGATTGCCGATTCAAATACTCCGTGTGTGGATGGGTATGTGACCATTAGAGCCGCAATATTGCCGGCGTGTTCTGCAATTTTTGCCTTTATATCCTCGATGCTGACATTTCCGGCTTCATCACATTCGATAACGGCAACTCTCATTCCGGCCATGACAGCACTTGCTGCATTTGTGCCGTGCGCACTTGAAGGGATAAGGCAGATAGTGCGATGAGAATCTCCGCGAGAGTCGTGGAAGTTGCGAATAGCTAAAAGACCAGCAAATTCACCCTGGCTACCTGCATTCGGTTGCAAAGAGACCGCGTCGTAGCCTGTGATTTCAACGAGCCACTTGGAGAGCTGTTCGATCAGAAGTCGAGAACCTCTCGTCTGATCAACGGGTGCAAAAGGATGTAGAGCTGAGAATTCTGGCCATGTGACCGACTCCATCTCAGTTGTTGCATTGAGCTTCATAGTGCAAGAACCGAGTGGAATCATCGTGCGATCAAGAGCTAGATCACGATCGGCTAGCGTCCGGAGGTAACGTAACATAGAAGTTTCAGAAAAATATGTATTGAAAACTGGATGTGTCAGATAGCTAGTGGTGCGGATAAATTCGGATGCGATGGATGTGGGTTCAGAATCCTTTAAACCTAAGACCTCTAAAACGTCAGCAAAGATTGTATCTGTGGTTGTCTCATCAAAAGATACTCGAACTTGTGTATCTGAGATATACGCAAGGTTAATTCTCTTTGCTAGCGCAGCTGTGCGGATTGCCTCCGCATCTTTGACATCGAGGGTAACAGTGTCGAAGACGTTATTATTTCGCGAAGCTGATGCTCGTTGCAACCGTGATGCGTAAGCGTGAACGCGCTCTGCGATCATTCGTAGGCCCGCTGGGCCATGCCACATAGCGTAGAAGGCGCTCATATTCGCTAGCAGAACCTGCGCTGTACAGATATTGCTCGTTGCCTTATCGCGACGAATGTGTTGTTCGCGAGTTTGCAGCGCCAAACGAAATGCCGGATTTCCATGCGCATCGACGCTCTGTCCAACTAAGCGACCAGGAAGAGATCTTTCCAGTCCCGTGCGCACCGCCATGAAGCCAGCGTGGGGGCCACCAAAGCCCATAGGAACACCGAAACGTTGCGAAGTTCCAATTGCGATATCCGCGCCCCACTCCCCTGGCGCTTTCAGTAGCGTTAGAGCTAACAGATCAGTTGCTGCGATCACCAATGCCTTCTTGTCGTGAGCATAGTGAGCCACCTGTGAATAGCTACGAATCTCACCTGTGGCATCTGGATACTGCAGAAGTAGTCCGAAGAACTCTCCGTCGTAACCATCTCGCGCTACAAGGCCGGAATCGACTTCAACCACAGTTATTCCAAGAGGTTTAGCTCGCGTTTTTACTACCGCTTTAGTTTGCGGATGAACATGTTCTTCAATAAGAAAGACAGCGCTATCGCTTGCCTTCCAGGCGCGACGAGCAAGTGTCATCGCTTCAGCTGCTGCGGTTGCTTCATCGAGCATTGATGCATTAGCGAGTGCAAGCGATGTCATATCGCAAATTACTGTCTGGAATGCGAAGAGCGCTTCTAGCCGTCCTTGTGAGATCTCAGGTTGATAAGGCGTGTAGGCGGTGCACCAGGCCGGATTTTCTAAAACATTGCGTTTGATCACAGGCGGTGTGATTGTTGCGTAATAGCCACCACCGATAAGAGATGTAAAGACTTGGTTCATATTCGCAATTTCTCGGAGTTCGGCGATAACAGCAACCTCGCTCTCTGCCTCATCGAGAACTTCACGCAGATGCTTTTCGATCTGAATATTTTTAGGAATCACATCTGCAATGAAGGTAGCCATATCCGAGTAACCAAGAACTCCAAGCATCTGCTCTTCATCCGATGCCGATGGCCCGATGTGGCGATCTTCGAAATCTTGATAGTTACTCAAGTACTGCTCCCTGTTGTTGGCGCGCCTAAACGCTGTAGGGAAGGAAATATATGAGCTTTAAGCGCCCTTCGCCTTCCGACGGAGCGAGAGTTCATCGTTATTTCCAACACTAGTAATCTCACCGTTGACTTCACCTTGAAGAGTAGCAAGGGATCCTTCAACTTCGTGCCACACCTTGCCTACTGCAATGCCAAATACTCCCTGGCCGCCAGCGAGAAGATCGATAATTTCATCAGGGCTTGCACATTCGTAGATTGATGCGCCATCGCTCATCAAAGTGATTCGTTCGAGATCTGTCACTCCGCGATTGCGCAGATGCTCTACAGCTGTACGAATATTTTGAAGTGATACACCTGCATCAAGAAGTCTCTTGACTATTTTCAAAACCAAAATATCGCGAAATCCATAGAGACGTGCACTTCCAGAACCTGTAGCTGTCCTAATTGACGGTTCTAATAAACCCGTACGAGCCCAATAGTCGAGTTGACGGTAAGAAATTCCGGCAGCAGAACATGCAGTCGCTCCGCGGTAACCTATTTCTAGCTCTTGATCTGTCACGAGAGGGGGCTCGCCTTCATGTAGTGGGAATGGATGAAGGTTACGCTTCCTCGACTCAAAAGCGATAGACCGACACGACCCAAACCTATAGGTGAGGTTGAGACTTATGCTCCCTATCCTGCAAAGTCCTCTGGGTTAATTCCATCAAGGAACTCTCGAAATGCCTCTAGCTCCTGGTCGCCGGAGGCTGAGATATCGCTGGCCACCTGCTCTGGGATATCAATACCCACCTGATCTAAGAGCTCGCTATTGACCATGATGTTGCTTTTTGTTCGCAGCGCGATAGCAATTGCATCCGATGGTCGGACTGAAAGGGCTTCCAGTGGGCCAAGAGCGTTACGTAGAAGTAGCTCGGCATAGAAGACGCCATCACGAAGCTCGCTTACGTGGACAGAAGTCAACGTAATGTCCACACGCTCCAAGAGATCGCGGATCAGATCATGAGTCAATGGCCGTTTGGCTTCAAGGCCTTGTTGCGCAAAGGCAATCGATGTTGCCTCTACCGCCCCTACCCAGATGGGTAGGAAGCGCGTTCCATCGACCTCCTTGAGAAGAACGATGGGTTGATTGGAAGGCATCTCAATTCGAACACCTACAACTTCAACGTGGACCAACATATGCCCTACCTACTAGCGATTGCCTGGATGTTCTTATGGATGAAGATATGGAGTGGATGAAGATATGGAGTGGATGAAGATCTGGAGTGGACAAATGCAGAGCTATCTCGGACGGTTTAATCCACCGCGAACAAGGGCAGCATGAAGACGTACCGAAAGAGATGCAATCTCCTTTGAAACTTCTTCAGCTCGCGCCTTAGCCTCGCTGCTCTTCTGTCGTGTAAATGGCGTGATGACTTGTTCGATCAAACCTATTTCACGATCTGCTGCTGATTTAAATGAGCGAAGGTGGCGAGGTTCGATACCGAATGCTGCCATTTCGGCGACGGCCTTTGCAACAGAGAGCGCATCCCCGTCATAGTGGCGCCCACGCATAGTGATAAGTCCAAATGATTCAAGTTCAGTTAGCTGGGCATCCTCAAGACTTGATGCACCGAGCAACTCTTCTCGAGATAGGCGCATCTCAGACTGTTCAGCAAATGTTGCAGGGGCGAACTCACCATCTACAGTTGCTAGCCCCAGATTTGGACGCGGAGTTGGGATGCCACCATGGGCAGCTGGTTGAAGTCCGCGATCCAAGGCATCAAGGTTCTCCTTAATTACCTTAAGCGGCAGGTATTGATCACGCTGGGCAAGTAAGACATAGCGCAGGCGCTCCAGATCTGTCGTTGTAAATTTTCGGTAACCCGATGGCGTGCGCTGAGGTTCGATCAAACCTTCTGATTCGAGGAAGCGAATCTTGGAGATAGTTATATCTGCAAAATCCCCACGTAGCTTTGTCAAAACTTCACCAATACTTAAATATGCCCGTGCTGGAACGCTCAACTTATTTCTCCCCTATATGTGAACTGCCTATAAAGAGCAGGTGGAATTTTCCTATTTGTATTTCATCGCCTGAAACAAGCACTTTCTCTGAGACTGACTCGTTATTTATATAAGACCCATTCAGGCTTGCGTTATCACGAAAGTGAAACTGGGTTCCAATCTTTTCAATCGATGCATGCTTACGTGAGACCGTTACATCGTCGAGAAATATGGAACTCTCTGTTGATCGTCCGACGGTTGCACCTTCGGCAGTAATCAGGAAACGAGCTCCTTTTTGTGCGCCGCGATGAATGAATATCATCGCTGAATTTCCATCACCATTGATAACGCTCTCGAAGACTGCCTTCTCTTCGCGATCTGCCTGGCTGATGAGATCCTTGATCAGTTCGGCTGGAGAATCGCCGACCACGGAGCGAAGCCCTAGATGCAGGGTGCTGGTGAGTTCGCGTGAATCTTCTGCCTTTTCCACAGCGCCCCTCCCCCTGATTAAAGAACGTCCAATACTTTTGACGTCAAGCTAAGGGTGACAGTAGAGAAAATAAATCTATAAATCAAGCCCACCTTTAGGCGGTAATTGCCCGGTATTCATCCGCTGTTAAAAGAGCTAAAGGCTCAGATGTAACCTCGATCTCAACTAACCACCCAGCTCCATAAGGATCTGAGTTGATGAGTTCAGGTGAGCTCTCTAGCCTCTCATTGACTGCAACGACAACCCCAGTCAGAGGTGCGAAAATTTCTGAGACGCTCTTAGTCGATTCGACTTCGCCACAAACCTTGTCGCGTTCAATTAAATCGCCGACCTTGGGCATTTGTACATAAACGATATCGCCGAGCGCACCTTGGGCATAATCAGTGATTCCCATTCGAAGACGAAGCCCTTGCTCAGTTGGTGCCACCCACTCGTGCTCCTTTGTGTAGTGCAACGCAGCTGGAATATTAGACATAGAGAGCTCCTACTAACCTTCGACGATGTGTGGACGAACTGTAATGGTCTTTATTGCACTTCGGAAATACCCAACCGCGGTGCCCACGTACAGCGCCACTCCCCAGATTACGAATGCCCATCCGAGTACAAAGGCGAGGGTTCCAAACCAAGAGTCACTGAGTGCAAGTAACAAGAATGGAAATGCATAGAGAAGATTAAAAGTGGCAGCTTTACCAAGATAGGAGACTTTAAGGGGCGCAAATCCGCGCAACTGCAGGAGTAGAGCGAGAACGGCCATCACAAGATCTCGTGCAACCAAAATCGATATAAGCCAGAGTGGAATTGCATCTCTGATGTAGAGAACTATGAGAACGGCGATAATGTACAAGCGATCGATTGTCGGGTCTGCAATCTCACCAAATTTTGAGGTCTGGTTCAGTGCTCGAGCTACTTTGCCATCGAAGTAATCTGTAGCCCCCGCGATCGCTAAGGTCAATATCGCCCATCCATCGGCGTTGCCACTAAGGGCCAGATAGATGAAGAGAGGAATGCCGAGAAAGCGAAGAAAAGTAAGCCCGTTAGGTATCGTCAACACGTCTACTACTCCTTGTCTCGTTCCTTCACGCGGATAGCAACTTGAACTGGGGTTCCCGGAAATTTGAACTCCTCGCGTAGGCGACGTTCAATGAATCTACGATACGACGCTTCGATCCAGCCTGACGAGAAGATAACGAATTTTGGTGGCGCAATGCCAGCTTGAGTAGCGTAATAGACCTTGGGCTGCTTGCCACCACGAACAGGAGGCGGCGTTGCTCCAATCAGAGCCCCTAAGAAAGAGTTGAGTTTCGATGTGGGCACGCGACGTTCCCACGAATCGATTGCAGTTCGAAGCGCCGGGGCAAGACGATCTCTATGCCAACCTGTCATGGCAGCAACATTGACTCGTTGCGCCCATTCCACTTGATCCAGATGCCGATCGATCTCTCTATCCAATTGATCTCGACGATCCTCATCAACTAGGTCCCACTTATTCATCACGATGACCATAGCCTTGCCGGCTTCCTCAACCATTGTGATGATACGCAAATCCTGCTCTGAAATTGGAACCGAGGCATCTAGTACGACGACTGCACATTCACATCGCTCGAGAGCTGTTTGAGTTCGCAAAGTCGCATAGTAATCAGTGCCACTTGCCTGATTACCGCGCTTCTTGAGCCCCGCTGTATCAACAAACCTCCAAATACTTCCGCCAAACTCGATCAACTCATCGACGGGATCTCGCGTGGTGCCTGCGACTGAATCCACGATAGCTCGATTCTCGCCAGCTAGCGCGTTGAGTAAACTAGATTTCCCAACGTTAGGGCGCCCAATGAGCGCGATACGGCGGTAACCATCTTGAACTTGTGCAGCGCCTACTTCCGGGAGTTCTTTAGTAATTGCATCAAGCAAATCTCCGCTGCCACGACCATGTAAGGCTGAAACAAATCGGGGTTCACCCAGTCCGATATTCCATAGCGCGTGAGCATCAGATTCATCATTATCACCATCGACTTTGTTGGCGACAAGGATTGTTGGCTTCTTAGCCTTGCGCAACTCTTGCACCAGAATGTCATCTTCATCGAGTGCGCCAACTTGAGCATCAACAACGAAGCAAAGAACATCGGCCTCGTGCATTGCAAGTTCTGCGCCGGCGCTGACCTGTACGGAAATTCCATCGGGCTTTGATTCCCATCCACCGGTATCCATGATGATAAAACGTCGACCACCCCATTCGCATTCATACTGAACGCGATCACGAGTAACACCTGGCGTATCTTCAACAATTGCTTCACGACGGCCAATGAATCGGTTTATCAGTGTTGATTTTCCAACGTTCGGACGACCAAGGATTGCAACAATGGGAAGGCCTAAAAGGGATCGTTCAGATAAAATTTCCCAGATACGTTCAACGGTCTCTTCAAGAGTTAGTTCAGTGGAATCTATATGTACTGCATCGAATGCTGCAGCTAAAGGCGAAGCGCTGCGCGTTGAATCTATTGCATCTCGTTGCGCAAGTGACTGCCCCACAGCTTCTACGCCTTGCGAAACATCTGCAAGCTCTGCATCTCGCCGATGAGCCCGGGCTGCAATATCTGCAGTCAGGAATACTTTGAGCGCCGAATCTGGACAAACAACAGTTCCGATATCGCGACCCTCAACGACAATTCCGCGATCAGCTTTCGCGATTATTGACCGTTGCAACGTCAAGAGTTCAGCACGTACTTCAGGAAGAGCGCTTATAGCCGAAACCTTCTCTGTGACTTCATGTGAACGAATTTCCTCTGAAACATTTTTTTCGCCAACAAAAACTTTTGGGTCGCGTGGATTCGAATTGAAGGTAATGG
>ERZ889078.2056-NODE-2056-length-14884-cov-7.943624_pt1 | contig 14884 bp, 11 predicted proteins | sample MGYA00521266_ERZ889078 | MGnify/ENA primary metagenome ERZ889078 (study PRJEB32303, sample SAMEA104408618) | aquatic metagenome | biome: Brackish water; feature: Pelagic; material: water | place: Baltic Sea | collected 2014-06-16T06:34:00 | depth 76,534 m ...
CCTGGGCGCCCGCGAAGGCGGGCGCTGCAATGATAGCGTCGGGTTTCAACCCGTCGTCGTCTCGCCCTGCACCCTCTCGCCCTGCACCGTCTCACCCTGCACCGTCTCACCCTGCACCCTCTCATTTTGAGGTCTCTCATTGTGCGTCCTCTCACCCTCCAATAACGCCACCCACCTTCGCCTGCGTCAAAGACGGGTGTTCGCGAGACTGCCTGGTCTACCGTCATGGACGAAACGATGATCGAGGCCGGCTGCGCGCGCACCGGGACACGTCTTTCGATGCCGTCCTGACCAAGTCAACCTAGCTGCCCGCGGGGGCGACGCTGATTCAACCGCATCGTGTAGGCTCGCGTGAGCGGCGGCGGTGCTCGGTAAGCTCGCGCCACACGCCTTCTCGCGGCATCGCAACCCACGGTGCGCGCGAGCGGGGCGACGGAGCGACGATGCACGTACGACGGCACATTTTTCGGGTTGGCACCTCGCGAATCGTCCGAAAATCCAGACTTTCAGCGCGCTCCCAGACGACCGCGATCATCGGTCTGCTCGCGCTCGCTTCGACGCTGCCGAGCGTGGCAAGCGCCGATCTGGCGCAGGACGTGCCAGAGGCGAACACCTACGCGCCGCTCTTCGATCTGAACCTCCCCACGAAGGCCAGCTACCACACGCAGGCGCCGGCCTACACGACGAACGCCGCGGCGAGCTGGCAGGGCACGTTCGACCGCGTCGCGTACTTTCTGGAGTTGCAGAAGACTGGCGAGCCGAGACGCTACGTGTGGGTGTCGATGGACGCCTTCACGACGGACCCCAAGGCGCTCGCCATTCCTCACGCGGGCGGCGGCGGCGTGTTCCAGAATAAAGTTAGTAATCTTACGATTGTCAGCAACCAGCCTGGCGTGACGGCGGGCGTCGCGATCGCCACGGGCAACTTGGAGATGTGGCCCGGCAATTATGTCACCGCCAACGACAACGGTATTCCGGGCGCGTCGTCGACCCTGTACGACACCGGCGATAGCCCAGTCGCGGGTGCCGGCTACGGTAGCTTTCAGGTGCACAACTACGGGACAAAGACGACGCTGTTCGCCTACAACTCGTGGGGCGCGGGCGGCGCTGTTGCTGACCTGGGCATCGGCAACAACACCAAGGCCGCTTCCAACGGCAGCACGCATGCCGACTGGACATTCCGCCACAACGCCGCCGAGTACACCTTGCGGCGCTTGCGGGTCTTCGTGCGCAAAGGTCCTACGCCCGCCCCGCTCACGATGAATCTGACCTCGCCGCAACCGCATCAAGTGGTCCAGCGTGACGGGCAGGGGCTCACCTGGGTGAGGGTCGCCGGCACGCTGACGCAGATCGGCACCCGCGTGGAGGCCCGCGCCATCGCGACGCAGGGTGGGACGACCACCGGCTGGATGGTGGTGGACCCCAAGCCCGGCAAGAGCTTCGTCGGCCATCTGCAGGTGAGCCAAGGGTGGTATGGCCTGGAAGTTCGCCTGAAGAAGGGCAAGGAGCTCGTCGGTGAGTTGAAGAGCGGGCCCTTCGGCGTCGGCGAGGTGTTCATCACCGCAGGGCAGAGCAACTCCGCTAACCACGGCAAGCCCGCGCAGAGCCCGAAAGATCAACGTATTGGCGCGTGGGGACCCGCTGGCTGGCAGCTCGCGGCCGACCCACAACCCATCGCGACTGGCGCGGGAGGCACGCCTTGGCCGGCCCTCGGCGACCTGCTGCTGGCGAAGTTTGGCGTCCCGATCGGCTTCATCTCTGTGGGTTGGGGCGGCACGTCGGTGGCGCAGTGGCAACCGGGCGACGCGAAGCAGCTCTTCCCTCGACTCCAGTTGGCGATTGACGAGCTGGGTCCGTACGGCGTGCGGGCCGTGCTGTGGCATCAAGGCGAGTCGGACGCCGCCGGCAAGACGACCCAGGCGGTGTACACAAAGCGGCTGCAGGCGCTCATCGCGGCGTCGCGCAAGGAAGCCGGGTGGGAGCTGCCCTGGTACATCGCGCGGGTGGGCTATCTGCCGAATCTAGCGGCGGGCGACATCGCCGCGGTGGTGGCGGGACAGCAGGCGGTCATCGACGCCGATCCGGCGGTATTTCCGGGCGCGAAGACGGATGACTTGGTCGGTGCAGCGTGGCGGCACGACAACGTGCACTTCAACACCGCAGGCCTGCAGGAGCACGCGAAACGGTGGGCTGCGTTGATCCCGGCGCCCGTCATCGCGCCGCCGACGGGGCCGGACGCGGGTGCCGGCGACAGCAGCGCCGGCGACGCGGGTTCAACCAAGGATGCGGGCGCCACGACCGACGCCGGAGTGGCCGTTTCAAGTGACACGCAACAGCCAAGTGATACAGGCTCAAGCGCGAGTGATTCGATATCAAACAAGGATGCGTCTGCCGCCGCTGACACAACGGCATTGGATGCGGTCACGTCGGACGGAAATGCTGGGACCGATCTGGTCGCCCCAGACGGCTCGAACTCTGGCGCGGCAGAGCTCTGCGTGGACCCCGCTCCGGTAGATGAGGGCTGCGGCGCGGCACTCGGCTCCAACGATCCGCCGTGGGCGACCCTCCTCGTCGCGATCCTGGGTCTGTTGGCGCTGCGGCGTCGGCGCAGGACCATGCGCACCTAGCTCACCTCGCCTCACCTCAACTCGCCCGGCTCGCGACCTCACCATCCTTCCTAACTCAGGCAGGCGGCGATGCAGCGACGTCCACCGCCTGTAGGTGACGTGCCCGCCTGTAGGTGCCGTGCAGAGCGCCGAACACATCGCGGTCGTCGGGCCGAATTGTTCGGAGGTGACGAATAAATATGTACTGAAAATCCGGCTTCACTGCACGCCGAGAGATGCGTAGCTTGGAATCCACGGTCGGCTGAGGCCACTGAGGAGGATGACCATGAACCTGAATCGATTTTACAGGGTGCTCGTCGTGGGCGGAACGTTGCTCGCGGCCGGATGTGTGAGCACCGGCGGCGGTGCCGCAACCGCAGACGACGCCGCTTCGGTCGCGGCCGGGGACGCTGGCTCGGTCGACGGCAGCGCTGCCACAGTCGCCGATGCAGGGGCTGGCGCGGAGACGACGCAATCGGGCCCCAACACCACCGCGGCGGTTGCCGACGCGGGCGCTCATGCAACAAGCGCGACCGCGGCCGACATCGTGTCGGCTGAAGATGCCGGCGAGCCGAAGCCCTGTCCGTGGGCGGGGATGGACCCTTGCGCCTGCTGAGCCGGGACGAGGCTTGGGCGTATTCTGGGAGAGTCTGGGCGCATCGCAGCGCGGCGGAGCTGATGTCTTGCGCGCGTTTTGAACGCCTCGCTGCCGGCTTGGCGCATATCGGGGCGCCGGTAGCGCTGACGTTGCTGGCGCGCAATGGCGCCGCGGATGAGCGACGCCACGCTGCGCTGTGCGCGACGGCGGCGGCTCGGTTTGGAGCCGTCGCGATGCCCACGGCGCCGGCTCCGGTCTGGCGTCCGCTCGTCACCGCGGACGACGTGCTCCGTGACGCAGTGTCGTTCTGCGCGCTGTCTGAATCGCTCAACGCTACCCTGATGGCCGTGAGCCTTCAGCGCACGACCGACGATGGCTTGCGGCGGCTGCTACGCGCGCTCCTGACCGACGAGGTGCAGCATGCACGCCTGGGTTGGGCGGTGTTGAACTGGCAGGCGTCGTCGCGCTCGTGCGCGTTTCTCGACCCATGGCTGTTGCCAACGCTGCAGGCCGCAGTCGCAGACGAGCTGTTGGTCGCCGCCGACGGCGCAGACGCGCACAACGACACGCCGTCGGAGGCCGCAGTGGCCTTGGGTATTCTGTCGGCAAGCGAGCGGCTAGCGCTCATCGTCGCGACGTTGCGTGACGTCGTCTTTCCGGGGCTAACGCAAGCTGGCATCGACTGTGATGGGGCGAGCGCCTGGATTCTTGGAGCAGCAGCCGGGGTCGGATGACTACACTTAACACTTGCTTGCAAGTGTTAAGTGTAGTCATCCGACCCCCATCACGGCGTCCGCCGCCCCCAATTTCCCGAAGAAAAGCCCGTGGACGCCACCGGCTTGAGGTGTCGCGGCCCCAACGCCAGTCGCGTGCCATTGAGCTTGTGTTGACGGTCAGAAACGGCGTGCCCGACCATGGTGGTCTCGCAGGAGGCGCGCCATGCCAGACACACCGCAGTCGCAGCAACCGCAGCCACAGCCATCACCGTCGCACAGTGGCGGAAACCAACAGGCACAGCGCCCCGGCCGTGCCGCGGCGGCCGCCAGCGGTGGGATGGCCGCTGATCAGGCGGCCGTCTCGCCCAACGCGCAACGGACGCAGCAGTACACTGTGCAGCGCGGCGACAGCTTCTGGACCATCGCTGAGAAGACGCTGGGCAGCGGCTCGAGCTGGATCAAGGTGTGGACCGCGAACCGTGATCAGGTCCCGAGCAAACACGCCCTGCAGCCTGGCATGGTGTTGACCATCCCGCCGCGCGCTGACGTTGAGCAGCGCGACCCGAACGCCGGCGAGGGCCGCTCCGAGACCTATGTGATTCGACGCGGTGACAACCTGCAGAAGATCGCCGCAACACGGCTCGGTGACGCTGGACGCTGGCAAGAGCTGTGGAAATGGAATGAGCGCGAGGTGCCCAACCCGAGCTTCCTCCGTGTCGGGCAGCAGATCTGGCTCGGCCCAGACCGCCCCGCTTCGTTCGCGCCCCGTCCTCTGCCACGACCCGACGATCGAAGCGCGGACGGCGGCGGGGACGGCCACCAGGATCCGGAACCGCAGCCGGAGCGGTCCACCTACGAGGTGCGGCCGGGCGACAACCTCAGCCTCATCGCGAAGAAGACCTTGGGCGACAGCGGTCGATGGCGTGACATCTGGGACTGGAATCGGGGTGACCTGCCGAACCCGAACGCCCTCCGCGTGGGCATGCGTTTGCGGGTCGACGGCGCCGCGCCCCAACGGCAAGCGCCGGCGCAGCAGGACCAGAACGGCCCGCAGGATGGTGGCCAACATGGACCGGAGGGGCAGCTGGCGACAGGCACGACGCCGCTCGAGCGCAATATCGCCGACCTGTACAATAGCAAGGGCAAGCTGATCTTGAGCGAGGCGTCACGCCTGGGTATCGAGCCGGAGGTCGCCCTGGCGGTGATGGAAACGGAGAGCGGCGGCCAGGGCTTCCGCAATGGCAACTTGGTGATCCGCTTTGAGGCCCACATCTTTCGCGACTTGACCAACCAGCGCGTCTCGGTCCGCCACACCGGCCGTCAAAGCGACGAGTACGACGCCTTCCAGCGCGCGCGCCATCGACGACGAGGCGGCCCACGACAGCATCAGCATGGGCAGCGCTCAGATCATGGGCTTTAACGCCGAACGTATCGGCTACGCCAACGCCACGGAGATGTTCGAGGACTTCATGCAGCGTGAGTCAGCCCATGTGAATGGTTTCTTCGAGTTCGTACGCACCAGCCGCGGCTTGCTGAACGCGGCGAAGACCAAGAAATGGGCGACGTTCGCGCGGCTGTACAACGGCCCCGACTACGCCAGCAACGCGTACGACACAAAGATGGCGGCGGCCTATGGCGCGGCCCGGCGCGTGCTGTCGCGGCTGAGCAGTTAGCCCGTCCAGCGGGAGGGGCGGACCTCTCGTGGCGGACCTCTCGTGGCGGACCTCTCGTGGCGGACGACGCCTCTTCCCCATTGCGCATCGGCTTCATCCTGTGCCAGATCCTGGTTTTCAACGACGTAGGGTGGATGAACCGTCTCAGATCAAACTTCGCCCTCCCTTCCCCTTCAGACAGCTAGGTCTCTCCGCATGAAACGCCACCCCGCGCTCGCCAGCCTCTCCCGCGACCACCACTCCGCCCTGCGCCTCGCCCGCGAGCTCGAGGACGTCGGTCGCGGCGGCGGACGCGATCCAGTGCGCGCCATCGAGGCGCTGCAGAGGGTCTGGAAGACCGAACTCGCCGGCCACTTTGCCTGGGAAGAACGCTGGTTCGGTCGCATCCTCGCCGAGACGATCGAGCTCGAGCTGCTCCTCGCCGAGCACTGGAACCTACGCAAACACATCGAGGCGGCCCTCGCGCTGACCGCGCCATCCGCTCAGCTCAACCTCCGCATCGGCCACATCGGTGTGTTGCTTAGGGCTCACGTGCGCTGGGAGGAGCGAGTGCTGTTCCCTGCCGTCGAGCGCGTCGCCAGCGAGGACGACCTAGCGCAGATGCTCGCCGCCGCCGATCAACCCGCGAGCGGATTCTGACGCCCTTTGGTCGAACCAGAGGCGCTCCCCGAACGGCCTACGCAAGCCCAGCAAGATCGTGTAGCGCCCGAAGAATCCAGCCTTCTAGCCAGTTGCGCGTGCCGTGCGTCACGCCGCGCTGCCCGTGAAACCCCACATGACCGCCATGCCGCGTGCGCACGAGCTCCACGTGCTGCGCGCCGATAAAAGCGTCATCCGGCACCGCCGCCACCGGGATGAAGGGATCATCGATCGCGTGCAGCACCCGCGTCGGCACCCGAATGTGGCGGATGTAGGGCGCTGAACCGGCGCGAGCGTAGTAGTCCTCGGCACCGAGAAAGCCGTGCATGGGCCCAGTCCACAGCTCATCGTAGTGCCGAATCGACCGCGCTCTGGCGGCAGCCAACGCGCGGCCGCGATGCTCTGGCCACGCCTGAGCCTTTTGTAGCGCCTTGGCTCGCAGGCTGCGGAGGAAGCGTCTGCCGTAGACGTGGCGATTGTGGCCAGTGCAGATGGCGTCGGCGCCCGGGGCCAAACGCAGCGGCGGGGAGACCAGCACCGCGGCGCTGACGATGTGATGTGCGTCCGGCGTGCGTCCTAGCCAGTTGCCAAGCTGACTGCCGCCCAGTGAGTACCCGACCGCCAGCAGGGGCAGGGTTGGTGCGCGGGCCTTCTCTGCACGCAAAAAAGCGTCGACATCGCCGATGAAACCGGCGTGATAGCTGGACGCGAGACGATTATCAGCGCCCGAACAACCTCGCGCGTGGATGACGGTGAGCTCCCAGCCGAGCTGATTCGCCGTCCCCATCAGTCGCTGCATGTAGGCTGATTCGCTGCTGCCTTCGAGCCCGTGCAGCCCCACCAAGCGCGGCGCACCCGGTCTGCCAGCGACGCGGTCCACATCGAAAAAATCACCGTCGGCCGTCTCGATCCGCTCCCGCACATACGCGGGCCGCAGCCCACGGTTGAAGTGGGCGCGGATCGTGTTGACATGGCCGATCCTGGCCAGCAGCGGTGCGTGATACGGCATGCGCGCGGCCCCTACTGCAGCACCATGCCACCGGGGTACCCGTACGCGGTGGCCGGGCCGTAGCCGTAGACACTCAAACCAAACTCACCCTCCGCCTCGAAGCGCTGCTGGCCTGGATCGACCTTGACGTAGGCCAACTCCCAAGTGCCATCGCCGATGGCCTTGAACTCTGAGCTCGGAATAACCGTGCCATTCCGCTTAATCTCCAGGCCTTTGGGTCGAAAGACGCTGGTCCAGTTATGGACGTAACCGATGGGCGTCAGGATGAAGTAGTCCTTGCGCAAGTGGATGAGCGAGGGGTGCACAATCATGGTCGGATCGCCCGTGAAATCATCGGTCTGCTGCTGGCTCACAATCAACTGGACGACCTGCACCGGTCCGTTGGATGTCAACATGAAGGACTGCGACGTCTCCGCTCTCACCGATTGGCCTGGCCCAAGCGTGACGCCGTCGAGGCCCGCGATCTTCGGCACGGTGGTGATTTTGGTGCCCGGCAGCGACGCCATGACGACCCAGATGTCGTCCTCCACACCGCGCGGCTTCGTCTTGGGCAGCACAAACGTCTGGCCCCACGCCTTGACTGGCATCAGCTGCTCTTCGATGTGCTCCGCGCAGCAGGAGTCCATGTCCGACGGCGCGTTCTTGTAGCCGATCACCGCCTCTTCATGGCCACCAAACACCGCCACGTTCTGCGTCGCCACGATGTGCGATCCGGTCAGGTCAGAGATGGAGAACCCCTCGCTTTTGCCCTCCAAACTCAGCACGTCGTACTGCTGCAGCTTGAAGCTCACGGTCTGCCCGGCCTTGATGGGCAGGCCTGTCTGCGGCGCCTTCTCGACGTAGCCCTTGCCCGACAACGTCACCGTCACCGTCGTCTCGCCTGGCATCGCCGCGATCACGGTGAAGTAGCCATTCTGACTGGGCAGGTCGAGGTTCAGCGTCACAGGGAGGGGCAGATCGAAATGCGGCGTGCTGCCCAACGTCACGGCGTAATACTCCTTGCCCAACGAGTTGTGCGGCAGCAGCAGCGATCCGTCGTTGGAGTAGGCTTTCTCGGCGTTGAAGGGGTTGAACTGGTAGGCCACCACCGGCTGATCCGTCGTGAAGTGAATGCCCTTCTTGGCGATCATGTTTCCGTCGACGTTCATCACCGGCATCTTGAATTCGCGGGTCTTGCCTGCGGGTACCACGTTGTTGGCGAAGTTGACGCTGTAGGGCTTGGGCAGGTCCCACGTGACCACCGCGTCGAAGATGCCCGGGTTGGCGATCACCACGCTGTGCGGCGTGTCCTGCGGTGTGCCGCCGCCGAAGATGAGACCCGACTTGTCGTTCGCGTTGTCGAGGTCGACGCTCCAGTATTCGCAGCCGACGTTGCTGGCGATCTTCAGGTTGGTCTCGCAGAGGCTCACACACGTCCCGCCCAAGCAGTACGCGCCGGTCTTGCAGTCGAGGCTGAGCTCGTACGCCGACCCGTCCGGCTTGCAGGTCTTCACCTTCGTCTGGCCGTCACAGATCTTCTGTCCCGGCGCGCAGACGGTCGTTTTGCAGACGCCCTCGATGCACAACTGACCCGCGTCGCACGGCAGGGGTAGCCACGCCTTGCCATCGTCGCTGCAGACCTTTCGTGTGTCGTAGCCATCACACCCGTCGACCTTCTTGGGCTCGCAGGTGGCGGGGATCGCGCACCAACCCTGGTTGCATTTTTTCGGCGACTTGCACTGGTCGGCCAGCTCCCACACGCCCTTCAAGCAGATCTTCGCGATCCCGTCGTTGAGGCAGCTGAGGCTGTTCTCTTCGCACGGTCCGGCGTCCGTCGCGGCGCCGGTGTCTTTCGGACCGTCGACGTCTCCGCTGACGCCCGAATCCGCCGAGATATCAGCCTTTGCGCCGCTGCTGGACTCCGGGCTGCTGCATCCAATCACCGCGAAGATCACGAGGCAGGCGAGGGCAATGAACCCGGTGCCGCGGTGCTGCGCTGTGCTGGAATACTGCGCTGTGCTGGCATGCTGCGCTGTGCTGGCATGCAGCGCAGTGCTGGCATGCAGCGCAGTGCTGCAATGCAGCTGAGAGGTGAGATCTCGGGGGGGCATGATGGCGCTCCTGCGGGCGCTGACGGCGCCGCGGATTCGGTGTCGAGGTGTGCTAGGCAAGCGGTCGGCGCATGGGCCAGCGGCCGGTGGGTTGGCGAGGGCAGGGCCACCGGTCATGGCGTGACCGCCCGTTGGTGTCCGAGCGCCAGGCCCGGGATACCGACGTCGATGCGCATCAGGCCCCGCTTGGTGTCATCTGTGAACGTCGGAACCGTCAGCAAGGCGATGTACAGGTGTGTCGCGCCGAAGCTGCTGCTGCCAAAGAGCACGTTCGCCAGGACGCGATCCGTCGCCTGAAGAAAGGGTCGCAGCGCGGTGCCGTCTTTGGGCAACACCTCCACGGCCGAGCTCTCCAGCTTTAGGTCTTTGATCCGGTCGAGGCAGACGTACAGATTGCCTTCTGCGTCAAAGGCCAGTCCGTCGCCAAAGAGCCCGATTCCCGCGACGACGGTCTGCCGAGCGCCGAACCCGGTGGCGCTGATGTCCAGCTTGAACAGGCCGGCGATGTTCTTGGTGAGCGGGACTGTCGCCGCGTGACCGCAGACGAGCGCCGTGTTCTCGGTCGTCACGAAGAGCGTCGCGCCATCTGGACTCAGCGCCACGCCGTTGGGGCCCCCTTCCGTCGCCAGATCGAAGCTGTGGCGCGCTTTCACTGCGCCGCTGCTGCCGTCGACCAGCAGCAGCCGACCCAAGCACGGATCGCTGAAGACGACGTCGCCGTTGGGCAGCACCGCAAGATGATTTGGCTTACCCAACGGCGCGCCCTCATCGCTGGCAACGATCGTGCTGACCACGCCAGTTTTGCTCATGCGCCGCAACGCGTGACCGTTTGCGTCGCAAATCCACAGCCGCCCCTCCGCATCGTAGGCCACGCCCAGCGCCTGCTCGATGGCGTCGCCCGTGGTGGGGAGCAGGCTGGTCTTCCCGTCGACGCTGACCTTGGCGAGTCCGCCTGCGAGACCCAGTACGATCGCGTCGCCGCTCGGCGAAAAGGCTAGATCTTCGGTGCTGCCGTCACGCTTAGCGGCAGTCAGCGCCGTGTGTACGTCGCCGAACTCCTCCGCGCTGAGCGGCGTGGTTCGGGTCGCATCGACTAAGAAGCGCGCCTCTGCCTGCACCTCGTCGTTCTCGCCCACCACATAGATGCGCAGCCTTTGTGGCACGGGCGCGAGACCGAGCGTCCACGCCAGGCTCTGGCTGCCGCCTTCGTCGAAGGACAGCGTGGTGGCGCTCAAGCTGCCGCCCCCGGCGAGCACTTCGATCTTCACATCTGTACCTGGCTCGGCACCCTGCAACCGCACGGTCAGGTCCAGCGTGCTCCCGGCGGCCGCAGCCGTCGGCACACCGTCGAGGTTCAGGCTCCCCACGCCAGCCGTCGAACACGCGACCAGCGACCCACTTGAGGCCAGCAAAACCGTCAACAAGGCGCCAGCGCTCGGCCACATCAGCCGCTTCGGGGGAGGCGACCGGCGCAGGCGCGACGGTTGAATGGCAAGCTGGCGGGACATCGAAAACTCCTCGGCGGCGGGGAGGGTACCGATGTCGGCGTTCGGACTCCAGCGTGTTTGTCCGTCGTTTCGGGACAATGAGTCATATACTGTCCTATCAGCAGTTGACGGCACCCCTCCCCACCCTGGATTCTGGCGGCATGAGTGAACGTGAACAGCCAAGCGCATTGATTTTCCGTGTCCGCGGCAGCGGTCGGGCGCGAGAAACCGGCACGCAACCGAGTGAGAGGGCGGGGCAGGCCACCTTCGCGTGCATGCTTGCCGTGCTCGCAGTGCTGGTGCCGCCGGGCTGCCAGCCGGCTGCCCCCGCCGCCAGTGCCGCTCCCGTCGCAATCGGTGGAGCGTCGCCCCTCGCCCCAGCGCAGCCGCGCGTTGTCCACGCCCAAGCGACCCAGGCGGTGGACTTGGTTGCGCTGAACGAGACGCAGCGAGCGGCGATAAGGCGGACCCGCGTGCCGGTGCGTCTACCTGCCGATCCGAGGCTCGCTCGCGCCGCTTTTCTGACGAGTGAGGCGAATTGGTTCGCAGCCTCCATCAAGGACGGCGACGTCACGATCACCATCGAGGCGAATCGAACCGCCATCGAAGCGCCCGAGATCACGGCCGCGTTTGCAGGATACGCCGTCGGCACACGCGCGGCGCCGCGCATCGGCCACAACGAGCTGATCATCGAAGCGGCGTGGCTCGAAGACGGCGTCGCGTGGAGCTTGGAGGTTGAATGCCTGCATCCCGACACCAACCCACGATGTGTCGAGACCGCCTTTGTTCGCAGCGTGGTCGCTGGGCTCACCACCTACGCGGTGGGCCGGCCATGAGCGCCGTCACCGCCCCGTGCATCACCGCCCCGTGCATCACCGCCCCGTGCATCACCGTCGCGCTGCTGGCGACGCTCATGCTGTCCGCAGGCGTCGCGGCCGACGCCGTGGCGTTCACGTACAAACCGCACGGCCAGCTCATCGGCAGCAGCGGGACCGGCGTGAACTCCACCAAGGACTACGTGCCGGGGATGCGTTTTCCGATTGAGAAAGCCCCAGCCTACGCCAACAGCCAAGTCTACATGACGGGCGGGTCGAACGGCCCAAGCGGCAGCCAGTGCGCGGCCACGAACTATGCGTATCCGTGGTGGGATAACTTTTGCGAGAAACGCACGTGGACCATGCCGCTCTGTCCCTCGGGGAAGGGCCATCAGGGCCAGGATATCCGGCCCGGAAGCTGCAAATTCAACACGCACTGGGTCGTCGCGACGGAGGACGGTACGATCACGTCGATCGGCTCGTACGCGGTGTATGAGAAGGCCGTCAGCGGCGTCACCCACCGTTATCTGCACATGAAGATGACGGCGCTGCTCGTGAAGAATGGCCAGAAGGTCAAGAAGGGCCAGCGCTTGGGCTTGGTCGACAACGATTTTGGCGGCACCAGCACCACCTTGCACCTGCACTACGATCGCAAGGGCTACGTGTCCGGTGTCGGCACGGTCTACTTGCCGACGTATGCGTCGCTCGTCAACAGCTATCAGAAACTCATCGGGCCGACCTGTGACGCAGCGGCGTGCAGCAAGAAGTCATCGTGCGGCGCGTGGAGCGCCTGCGGCGGGTTCACGTCAACGTGTGACACGACCGGGAGCCGCAAACGCACCTGCACCACGTACGCGTGCAGCGGGGCGACGTGCGGCAGCGCGAGCAAGACGGAGACCGGGGCGTGCACCGTGGCAACCGACGGCAAGCAGGTGACGGCGTGGGGGCCGTGGGGCGTCTGCGCCGCGACCGGCGCTGGCTGCGACGGGATCGGAAAAAAGACGCGATCGAGGACCGTGTGCAGTGGCGGCGCCAGCAAGACCGTCAGCGAGTCGACCGCCTGCACCGTGTCAACCACCGGCAAGGCGATGAGCGCTTGGACCGCTTGGACGCAATGCACGAGCGGCGGCGGCGTCTGCGCCGAGAGCGGCACGCACAGCCGATCACGTAGCGAATGCGCTGGAGGGAAAGCGACCACCGTCACGCAACAGGGCGGTTGCGTCATCAACACGTCGGGCCAAGTCGTGAGCGCGTGGGGGCCTTGGAGTCCGTGTGGCGGGTTCGACAGCGTCTGCGACGAGACCGGTTCGCGCCAACGCGTGCGGCAGGTCTGCAAAGCCGGTAGCGCGACCACGGAGGCTGAATTTGCGGCCTGCACGGTGACACGGGAGGGCGAGGGCGTCACGCCCTGGTCGGCGTGGAGTGGCTGTGTCGCCGACGTCGCGCCCTGCGCGCCGACCGGTTCGTCGACACGCTCGCGGCAGGTCTGCTCCAACGGCGCCCCGGTGGAGCAACAGGAGCAACAGGGCTGCGTGCCAAGCTGCGCTCTGGGCGACGGCGGCGGCATAGAAGACGTGAATTCGTCAGGTGTCGATGGCACGGCCGACCCGGTGCGAGACAGCGCCGCGGCGACTGGCGCTGAGGTGCCGGTCCAATCGCTGATGTCGGCGGCGCCGAGCGGCGGGTGTTCCTCCTCACCGGCGCGATCGGATTCGCGCGGACGCTTGCCATTGCGCTGGTTCTGGTTGGTGGCCGTGGCGACGTGGCTCCTGATGCGAAGGCGCCGGGCCAGCCCTCGGGCGCGAGGCTCATGAGCATGGACCACCGACAGCGATGTGCACCAACCTTGGCGGCGGCCTCGTTGCGTCGGACTGCACCCGTACATGTGTTTCTGACGCTCACTGCCGCAGCGGTCATCTTGGCGGTGCCCGATCGGGTGTGTGCGGCGGCCCTTCCGTCCGCGCGTGGCGTGACGCCAACCGGTGCCGCCCTGGTGGCCGTGGGCGTGCCGCATGGTGTCACATCGGCCCATCTGCCCGCCGGCGCGACGGCCACCGGCGCTGCGTCCCCAGCGCGGCCCGCCGGGTCGCTCGGCGAACGGCTCCTCGGCGCGCTAGCGCCCGGTGACGGCAAACCCGGCGCCAAACCTGGCACCGGAGGGCCGCCCGCAGAGGTTGGCGCCATTAGCCAGGAAGAAGTCGAGGCTTCGCGCCGTCGCAGAGTGGAACGCGCGGCGCTCGACCTCGAGTCTCGGCACGCCAGAGACGCTGCCGCCGAGGCTGAGTTGGCGGCCGTGGCGGCGCGAAGAGCCCACAAACGCGCCCGTGAAGACGCCCAACGCGCGCGGTCCGACGCGCAGCGCGCCGTCGCCGTCGAGCGCATGCGCATTGAAAAGACGAAGCTGCAGCTGGCCCAGTTCAAAACGGAGCTCGCCCAACGTCGACAGGCAGCGAGTCAGCTCGCCCGGGGTCGCTTCGACATGTACGGGGCCCTGTTGGCGCGGTCACGAAAGCAGATGAGCCCATCCGAGGTGGACGCGCTCTATCTTGAACTCGTGAAGATCGTCGAGACGGTGCGCGACGCGTTGAGCGCCGACCTGGGGCGGCTGGACGCCGATCGCGACGCGCTTGCGCCCGAGGCCGACGCTGCCGCGAGCAGCAGCTTGGCGCTCGCTACTGAGAAGCAGCGCCTCACCCTGGAGCTCGCGCTAGCCGCCGCGCGAGCCGAGCGCGCCAACCTGATCGCGGCTGACCTGACGCAGCGCCGGGCCGACTGCGCGGCCACCGCCGACCACCTTCGAAAAGTCAACGCGCTGCGAACGGGGCTCATCGACGCGCTCTCGCCGGCGGCGCGCAGCGAGCTGTTTGGGCTCACGAGCGCAGGGCTCTCTCAGCTACGTCGTGAGCTGCGCCACGTGCAGCTGCTCGCGCGCTGGTATCCGACGTCGCGCCTCCACTGGATCCAACTCCCGCAGAGCGTCGACGAGGTCATCCTCAAGATGTCGAGTATCGCCATGGGCCTGCTCAAAGCGCTGCTCTTTGTGCTCGGCTGGTTCCTGGTCCGCCGCCACTGGCGCCGATGGATCGCCGAGGCGCGCGCCCTCGTCTCGCCACGTATGGCGCGCAGCTTTGCTTGGCGCGCGGTCGATCTGGTGTTTGCGATCGCGCTGACGGTTGGGCGCGAGCTGGCGTGGCTGCTCATCGTGACCATTGTGTTCAACTGGGTGCTCGATGCGCGCGCCGCGACCGAGC
>ERZ889078.2057-NODE-2057-length-14883-cov-8.701780_pt1 | contig 14883 bp, 8 predicted proteins | sample MGYA00521266_ERZ889078 | MGnify/ENA primary metagenome ERZ889078 (study PRJEB32303, sample SAMEA104408618) | aquatic metagenome | biome: Brackish water; feature: Pelagic; material: water | place: Baltic Sea | collected 2014-06-16T06:34:00 | depth 76,534 m ...
TACGCCTTGTTTGTAGGGTTTTCGCGCGACGTGGCCGGCGTTGTCGCGGTCACAGCCCCCCCTCCTCAACGCGTCAGGCGCCTGAGCAGGGCGAGCACGGCCGCGTCTTGGCCGTGCTGCTGGACTAGCAGCTCGAGCAGCTGATCACGCCGTGTGTGATGGCCCAAGGCGTGCTGCAGCACCACCTCGGCGATGCGCGGGCGCGGGTCTGCGGGTGCGGCCTTCATCATGCGAGCGAGCTCTGTGTACGCCAGCGCGACGGTGGCGCTGGCGACGGCGGCGGGCTGCTCGCTGCGGCCGACGACGAAGGCGGTGGCGTCGAGGGCGGGCGTCGTGAAGACGCGATAGGCCAGGCGTCTGCAAAGCCCGGGATGCGCGGCGCGGCTGAGCCAGATGCGGGCTGGGCTGCTCCAGTGGACGAGGCACCAGGCTGGATCTCTGGGCAGAAAGGCGAATCGGGCGTCTCCCGGGCGATTTGGCGCGAGGACCCAGGTCGCGCCGTCGGCGGCGCGGCGTATGGCGAAGGCGCGCGGATCGTGGTGGCTGGAGAGGATCTGGCGGAAGAGCTGGGGGGTGAAGACCATGTCGGCGCGGCCATCAACCTCCGTGAGCAGCCGCGGGGTTCCTCGCGACGGGCGACCACGCCAGAGCGCGTAACCGCCGAAATCGTAGGCGTTGATGACGCGCGGGGGCAGTGCGTGGGCGCGGGCGAAGTCGAGCGCGGCGGTGGGGAAACGGCCGGCGGCGAGGGTGCCGGGCGCAGCGACGCCACCGCGGGCGGCGACCCAGAGGAGACAGCCGGCGATGAGCAGTGGCACGAGCAACGTGTGGAGGCGGCTGTCTGGTTCGGGGCTGGCGGCGCGGCGGCCGTCCGGGGCTGGTGCGACGCGCCACGCGGCGGCGAGGGCAAAGGCGGCGGCGAGGGCGGCGTAGGGGATCCAACGCGACGCGCCGAGGGCGATGACCGAGAGGCCGAGCGCGAGCGCTGTGAGCGCGAGCGCTGTGCGCGTGAGCGCTGTGAGTGTGAGCGCTGTGAGTGTGCGTGGGGTCAACGCGGCGCGAACGCGGGGTCTGAGCAGCCTGCCGACCGTGAACACGGCGACGGTCAGCAACACCAACCAGCTGCCGTGCTCGCGCAGCAGGGTCAGCGGCGCGGTGGGCGCCCACTCGTCGACCGCGTCGATGTAGTCTCGGCGACCGAGGGCGCTGACGACTGTGGTGAGCAGCGCGGTGCCGTTTGGCGTGGCGAACACCACGGCGCTGGCGGCGCTGGCGACGAGGACCGACGCGAGCGCGGCCGTGCCAGGCGCGGCGAGTTGGTCCGGCGAATCGGCCGGATCGTCGGGGGTTTCGCGCCCCTGGTGGCGGCTGACGAGGGCGCTGACGAGCCAGGCGGCGCCAGCGGCGGCGGCCCAAGCCCAGAGGGTCAGCACGCCGACGAGCACGCCGCGATGCAGCCAGGCCCAGGCCCAGATGAGGGCGACGATGGCGAGGGCTGCGGGCAGGGCCGCGCGGCGGGTAGTCGACCACAGCTGCGGCAGCCAGACCAGCAGCCAGGCGAAGGCGACGTGGGAAAACAGCATCGGCCGCGCGTGGAGGCGGTGCTGCATGGCGGCGACGACGGCGCCGAGCAGGAGCAGGGCCCAACGCCAGCGCGCCGGTTGGCTCGGCTGGGGTTGGCTCGGCTGGGGTTGGCTCGGCTGGGGTTGGCTCGGCTGGGTGCGCACCAGGGCGCCCGCGATGCCGAGGACCGCGAGGGCGGGCCAGACGCTGAGCGAGGCGTCGCCGAGCAGCTGGTGGCCGAGGTAGAGCAGCAGGTCGGCGCCGATGTCCTTGTAGGGCCAAGGTGCGCCGCTAGCGGTCCAGCTGAAGGGGTCGGTGGCCAGCCAGCCGGGTTCGGCGGCGAGCGCGGCGCCGGTGCGAAGATGCCACCAGATGTCGAGGCCGGAGATCGGGATCTTGGCGACGGCGACGGCGAACAGGCCGGCGACCAGCCAGAAGGGCCAGAGGCGCCAGCGGGGCCGCGGGGTGGTCTTGGCAGTAGTGTCGGCCATCGTCGATGGAGCGGGTCAGACCCTGCTCTTGTTACCTCCGGCTCCCGGCGATGATCGCGACCACGACGCCGGGATCGGCGAGCGTCGACAGATCGCCCAGCTGCTCCGGCGCGCCTTCTGCGATCTTGCGCAAAATCCGTCGCATCACCTTGCCCGACCGCGTCTTCGGCAGCCCCGGCACCACCTGCACCACGTCGATGCGCGCGTGGGCGCCGATCTGATTGCGGCACGCCGCGTTCGCCGCCGCGAGCAGCCGGGTTTCGTCGTGGACACCGGGCTGCAGCACCACGTAGGCGTAGACCCCCTGCCCCTTGATCGGGTGCGGAAAGCCCACAACGCCGGCCTCTGCGATGGCCTCGACGCTGATCAGCACCGCCTCGAACTCCGCCGTGCCCATGCGGTGGCCGCTCACGTTCAGGACGTCGTCGACGCGCCCGGTGATGAAGTGGTAGCCCTCCGCATCGCGCCGACAGCCGTCGCCGGTGAAGTAGAAGCCGGGGAAGGTCGAGAAGTACGTCGACACGTAGCGCTCGTGGTCGCCCCACACCGTGCGGGCCATGCCCGGCCAGGGTTGGGCGAGGCAGAGGCGGCCTTCACCTGGGCCGACGACCGGCTGGGCTTCGTCGTTGACGATGACGGGCACGATCGCCGGCATCGCGAACGTCGCGCTGCCCGGCTTAGTCGGGGTGGCGGGCGCGATCGGGGTGATGGCGATGCCGCCGGTCTCAGTCTGCCACCAGGTGTCGACGATGTTGCAGCGGCCCTCACCGACCACATCGTAGTACCACTCCCAGGCCTCTGGGTTGATGGGCTCGCCCACGGTGCCGAGCACACGCAGACTGCTGCGGTCGTAGTCCGTGACGAAGCCATCGCCCTGCGCTGCGAGCGCGCGGATCGCCGTGGGTGCGGTGTAGAAGACGGTGACGCCGTGGCGCGCGACGATGTCCCAGTAGCGCCCCGCGTCCGGGTAGAGCGGCGTCGACTCAAACATCAGCGTCGTGGCGCCATTACAGAGCGGGCCGTAGACGATGTAGGTGTGGCCGGTGATCCAGCCGACGTCGGCCATGCAGGCGTAGACGTCGTCCTCACGCAGATCGAAGACCACCTCGTGGGTATACGACGCCCACGTCAGGTAGCCGGCGCAGGTGTGCACCAAGCCTTTCGGCCGTCCTGTGGAGCCGGACGTGTAGAGCACAAAGAGCGGATCTTCGGCGACGCACGGCACTGCGGGGAGTTCGGAGACGGCGACATCTGCGAGCGCCTCGTGCCACCACACATCGCGCTCCGGCAACCAGTCCACCGGCGCGCTGGTGTGCTGATAAACCAACACTTTTCGCACGTGACGCTCGCCCACGCAGGCGTCGTCGCAGGTCGCCTTGAGGGGGATGACCCGCCCGCCACGCAGCCCTTCGTCCTGGGTGATGATGACCTCGGCCGCACAATCCCGGATGCGATCGCGCAAGGCTTCGGCCGAGAACCCGCCAAAAACCACCGAATGCACGGCGCCGATGCGCGCGCAGGCGAGCATGGCGATGGCGGCCTCGGGGACCATGCCCATGTAGATGATGACGCGCTCGCCCTTCTGCACCCCCAAGCTTCGCAGCGCGGCGGCGGTGCGGCACACCTCGACGTACAACTCGCGGTACGTCAACGCGCGCGTCACGCCGGGTTCGTCGCCCTCCCAGAGGATGGCCACCTTGTCGCCGCGCGTGGCCAAGTGCTGATCCAGGCAGGACTCGGTGACGTTCAGGGTGCCGTCAGCGAACCACGAGACCTGGCTGTCGGCGATGGTGTGGAAGTCGCCCCGCAGGCCCTGGGTGGGCGGCGTCTGCCACGCGAGGCGAGCTTGGGACTCGCGCAACCAGAAGCCATCGGGGTTGTCGCGCGCGGCCATCCAACTGCGGCGCCAGTCGTCGAGGCTCTGGATGGGGGAGTGGCTGCCTTGGCGGACACGATCGGGCACTTCACGGGCAGGCATCTCAGGGATAGTGGACATGGTCGGTCTCCTGGCGTGAACAACTGGGCGTAGACGACGCGGCGCGGACGACGCGGCTAGAGCAGCGCCTCGATGTCGGACGTGATCTCTTCAGGCGTGGTCTTGGGGCCATACCGCCGCACGATGGTGCCCTCGCGATCGACCAAAAACTTTGTGAAGTTCCACTTGATCGACTTCGAGCCCAGCAATCCGGGCGCTGCCGCCTTGAGCTGCGCAAACAGCGGGTGGGCGTCGCTGCCGTTGACGTCGATCTTGGCGTGCATCGGAAACGTCACGCCGTAGTTGAGCTGACAGAACGACGCGATCTGCTCGCCGTCCCCGGGCTCCTGGGCGCCGAACTGGTTGCAGGGGAACCCCAAGATCTGCAGTCCGCGCGGCGACAGGGTCTCGTGCAGCGTCTCTAGGCCCTTGAATTGGGGCGTATAGCCGCATTTGCTCGCCGTGTTCAGGATCAGCAACACCTTGCCTTTGTAGGGCGTCAGATCGGTGTCTTCACCGCGAATCGTCGTCACAAGCGTGGTGTAGTCGAGCTGTGTCTTGGCCATGAGGGGCCTCCTGCGATCGGCGTTGATGGGCACGTTCGCGCGTTGGGTTACTTCACGGTAGGCGCCGCGTGAGGCGCAGCTCCAGTTGGTTCGGCGGGTTTGTCGGCCGGTAGCAGCTGCCCGAACACGAAGGTCTTGGGTGTCAACACACGCCTGGCCGTGGCCTGAATACGCGCCGAGCTGACGCGGTCGACGCGCGCCTTTGTGTCGAGAATCTTGAGCGGATCAGTGCCCAACCACAGGTGCGTCTTGAGTTGACCGAGCCAATACTCGTTGCTCTTCAGCTTCACCTCGAACTGCCGTGTGCGCGTCGCCTTGATCTTCTCGATGATCTCCGCGTTCACGCCCTGCGTTTGCACCTCTGCGATGACCGTCAGCACCGCGGCCTTCAGCGCCGCGACGTTCTCCGGCGCGCAGCCAAAGGCCACAAACGTCGTCGAGCGACCCTTGGGCCAGCGCGACAGGGTGCTGCGCGCGCTGACGCCGTACACCCCGCTCATCTTCTCGCGCAGGACCTCACGAAGTCTGATCTTGAGGGCGGCCGAGAGCATGTTGGCGTCATCCTCGCCGTCGAGCGACCACTTGGCCTTCATCGTGAAGTACACGAGCACAAACGCCGTCGGCTCGACGCCCTTACGCACGGTGATCTCACCTGTCGAGAGACGCTGGATGCCGGGATCCCGCCACGACTCTTTTTTCCCACGGCGTCCCTGCGTCGGGCTAGGCAAGCTGCCGAGATAGCGCGCGACCAGCGGCTTGAGCTGCTTCAGATCGACGTTGCCGACGACCACAAACGTGAAGTCGCCCGCGTCGGCGAAGCGCTGCCTGTAAAACGCCATCGCGGCGTCGAGATCGACCTTGGCGAGGCCGTCCAGACTCGGCGGCTGCCGGCGCAGGTGGTTCTTGCTGACGACCTTGCCAAACGTATCGAAGAACACGCGCTGCGGGCTGCGACCCCTGTTTTTCAGCGCTTCCGCCTTCTCCACGCGCCACGCCGCGAAGGCTTCTTCATCCTTGCGCGGCGCCGCGAAACGCAGATGCGCGAGCTGCAGCAGGGTCTCCACGTCCTTGCGCGCCGAGGTGCCGCGCAGGCCTTCGTCGAGCTCATCAATATACGGCGTCATGCTCGCGACCTTGCCGGCGAGGGTGTACCCCAGCTCCACCTGGCTGAACTTGGCGAGACCACCGAGGTTCGCCAGGGTCGCGGCGTGGGTGGCGCTGTCGAAGTTGGCGTCTTTGGCGAGCGAGGTGCCGCCAGCGGAGAAGGCCGAAAAACGCACCTCATCGTCCTTGAACGTCGTCGGCTTGACCCAGACCGTCGCGCCGTTGCTCAGGGTCCACACCGTCACGCCGAGCTTGGCGATCTGCGTCTCCTTCGTCACGGCGCCGGGTGTCGGCAGCGTCTCCATGAGCGGCTTTACCGCAGCTTTTTCGGCCCGCGCGGCGATCTTCGCGTCGGCGGCGGGCGTCGCCAAGGCGATCAGCTCAGGGTCCGTGGGCAGCTTGGTGCCGACGGGTGCAGAGATCGCGATGACGCGGTTGGCCGTCTGGATCCAGCCCTTGGCGAGGCTGTTGATGTCGCTCAGCTGCACCGCCGCGAGGATCTGTTGCGTCAGTGTGAGCTCCCGCTCCACCCCAGGCATGGCCTCCGCGGCGAAGTGGTAGCGCAAAATCTCGTTGGCGAAGACCTTGCTGTTCTGCTTGTCGCGCATCGCCCGCGCGCGCTCCACATTGCGCAGCATCTTGACCTTAGCGCGCTGCAGCTCTGCCGCCGTGAAGCCGTGGCGGTTGATCCGCTCGACCTCGTCGGCCAGCGCCTTGATGCCCGCGCCGACCTTGTCACCCTTCACCGCGGCGTAGAGCACAAACGCGTCCATGGTGCGGACCCACTTGGCCATGCCCGCGAAAGCGCCGAGAAATGGGGCGTCTTTGACGAGGCGCAGCTCGGCGAAGCGCTCGTTCAAGATCGCTGCGTAGAGCCGCTCCAGCACCGAGCGGCGGTAGTCGTAGGCGGTCTGCAGCTTGCGATGCGGCATCTTGTGCACCATCTGGATGATCGTGCGGTCGAGCTCCTTGTCGAGCGTCGTCGTGACCAAGGTCTGGGCATGGTCAGGCACCGTCAGCTCGGGGCGAACACGGGGTTTGGCGGGCGCGGTCATCCCGGAGAACGTGGCCTTGATGCGCTTTTCAATGTCGCCCGCGTCGATGTCGCCCACCACCACCACGGCCATCAGATCGGGGCGATACCAGTCGCGATAGAACCGGGTCAGCGCGGACCGCGGCGCCGTCTTGATGACCTTGGGCAGCCCGATCGGCAGCCGCTCGGCGTACACGCTGCCTTTCAGCAACACGGGCAGCTGCTCGTTGAGCACCCGCTTCTGCGCGCCGAGACCCTTGCGCCACTCCTCCAAGACCACGCCGCGCTCGCTCTCGACCTCGTCGGGCTCAAACGCGATGGCGCTGGCCCATTCCGACAGGATCGTGAAGCCCTGGGTCAGCAGCTTGGTGTCGTCGGTGGGCACCTGGAGTTGGTAGACGGTCTGGTCGAACGACGTGTAGGCGTTGAGGTCCGCGCCGAACTGCATGCCGATGCGCTCGATGTAGTTGACGATGGCGAGCTTCTTGAACTGCTTGGTGCCGTTGAAGGCCATGTGCTCGAGGAAGTGGGCGAGGCCGCGCTGATCTTCGTCTTCGAGGACGGAGCCGGCGTTGACCGCGAGCCACAATAACGCCCGTTTCTCGGGCTTTTTGTGCGGCAGGATGTAGTAGGTCAGGCCGTTGGCGAGCTTGCCGGTGCGGATGCGCGGGTCGACTGGCAGGGCGTCGGCGGGGATCGCAGCGGCTGCGGTGGTGACGGAGGCTGCCGCTGCGGTGGCTGACGCGCCGGTGGTGGTGGCGGCTGCCCCGCTGGCGGGCGTGTCGGTTTTACCCTGGGCTGTGGCGCCGCCGCATGCGGTGAACGCGAGCAGGAGCAGGGCTGGTAGCAGCAGCGCGGGCAGCACTAGGTTCAGCGGGGCGAAGGGTCGGTTCAGCATGGTCAACTCCAGAGCGAGACCTCGTGCGATCACGGCGACCTTCCTACTCCATGGTGGGTTTAGATGCCAGTTGATGCGGAGGACCAACTGGGTGGGCCAAGGTAACCGGTCGGGGAAGGGATCAATGCCCCGCACGTCAGATCTAGGGAGATCCGATGGACCTCCCACTGCGTCGCGATCCCTATCGCTGACGCGTCATCCGAACTCGGTCAGAACGCTTTGCCCGCTGACAGCGAAAACACCGTCGGCCCGGCCTCCAAGCCGCTCGAGCCGCGATACAGCAGCACGCCTGTGTTCGCGCGGAGCAGGAAGCCGCCGTCCGTCAAGAAACGCCAACCGATGAGGAGATCCCCGCCAAAGCCGATCGCCTCGGCGCCGGGATCGATCCATTCGCTGACGGAGAGGAAGGGGTTGGCCAGGACGTGACCACCGAGGGTGAGGGCGTGGCGTGGCTGGTCGCCCTCGCCGAGCAGGTGCACCTCGCCGCCGACGCCGACGAGGAGGTTGAAGATGTAGGTGCCGGTCATGACCTCGACGACGATGCGCGGGGCGACGAAGGCGCCGACCTCGACGTGGACGAGGGGTAGGAGGCCGACGCCGGCCATGGCGTAGAAGGCGCGGTTGGGTCGGTCGGCGGTGGCGGCTGGTGCGTGCGGTTGCGGTTCGGGCCGTTGCTGAGGTTGCAGTTGAGGCTGCGCTTGTGCGGGGTGACCGCAGAGGCTGAGGGCCAGGAACGCTGCCCCCAGCCATCGTGTGAGGGTCTGCATCTGATCCGTCCGTCTGTTAGGTGCCAGGCACTTCGCGAGACAACGATGATAAGCGCCTGGCACCTAACGTGGAAGCCACGCCGCGCGATCCGCCATCGCGCGCACGCATGACCATTCGCGACCGGAAAGAGGCCATGGGACCAGCAAACTGTTATGAATGTTCAAGTGATGAACTATAATTCTAGTCCAAACTACTGGCGAGAAGGCAGATCCGTTGCCACCGTCAGGGAATAGACACCTGATGGTGCTTGGAGACGCTTCATGAACAACACCACGATGACATATAATGGTCTAAAATTCTTACGGATTGCCATTGTTCTCGTGACTCTGCTTGCGGCCACGGGCTGCGGCGATGACGAGCCAGGTGCCTCCGGGCCGGTCGTCATCGGACTTGACACGGGCGTGCCCAAGACATTTCGACCGTCGCCGACAGCGGCCCGCCCGGCGATACCGGCGCCGCCGACGTGACACTCGCCGACGTAGATGCGGCAGATGTGGACAACGACGGCGCGGGTGCGGCGTCGACCCTCTGTGATCCGTGCAAAGACTCCAAGGCCTGCGGTGACGATGCGGCGTGCGTCAAGCACGGCGACGCCGGTAACTTTTGCGCGCCGACGTGCGCGAAAGACGACGACTGCGACGATGGGTATACCTGTGAAGACACCGACAGCATCGAGGACACGACGGCGACCCGCTGTGTGCCCAAGCCGGCCAAAGATGCGCCGGTGGGCACGTTCGGCGCTTGCACGTGTTCGGCGGCGGCCCAGAAAGCGACGCTCGCCACCGTGTGCGCGACCGTCACCTTGGACACCGACGGCAAGGTGATCGGCAAGTGCATTGGACAGCGCGCGTGCGGTGATTCCGGGCTCTCAGCGTGCGATGGCGCGGCGGCGACCGCAGAAGCTTGTGACGGCGTGGACAATGACTGCGATGGCCAAACCGACGAAGATCTCGCCGCTGCGGTCTGTGACGACAAGAACCCCTGCACCGACGCGGCGTGCTTGAGTGGCGCGTGCACCGTCACCGCGAACAGCGCGAGCTGCGACGACGGCGAGGTCTGCACGGTGAAGGACGTCTGCAAAGGCGGAAAGTGCGCGGGCGAAAAGAACCCCTGTGACGATGGCAACCCCTGTACAACCGGCGCTTGCGACCTGGGCAAAGGCTGCACCAGCACGGCCGATGACACCAACCCTTGCTCGGACGACAACGCCTGCACCGCTGGCGACACCTGCGTCAAAGGGCAGTGTTTCGGCAAGAACATCGACTGCGAAGACAACAACCTGTGCACCGACGACTTCTGCGACAAGAAGACGGGCTGCGCCAACAAGCCCAACACGGTGACGTGCGACGACAAGAGCGCGTGCACCGAGAAAGACGCCTGCGCGGTCGGTCTGTGTACGGGCGCGACGGTCGACTGTGACGACAGCAACCCCTGCACCAACGACAGCTGCGACATGGCCACGGGCTGCACACACACCAACAACACGTCGTTCTGCGACGCAGACGGCGACGCGTGCACGGTGGGCGACTTCTGCGCGGTGGGGCTCTGCAAGTCAGGCACCGTTACGGTCTGTAACGACGACAACACCTGCACCAAGGACTCATGCGACACCAAGAGCGGCAAGTGCGTGTTTGACGTGCTCAAGGACGGTTCGGACTGTACCGACGGCACCGTGTGCACCAAGACCGACACCTGCGCGAAGGGCCAGTGCCTCGGCAAGCTCATCGTGTGCGACGACGAGAAGCTGTGCACCGTGGACAGCTGTGACGCGGACAAGGGTTGCGTCTTCACAGACCTGAAGGACACGCCCTGCGACGACAACAATCCGTGCACCCTGAAGGACAAGTGCGGTGGCGGATCGTGCCAGCCAGGTACAGCCAGGGATTGCCCCAGCGCGGACTTCTGCATCATCGCGAAGTGCAGCCCGACTGACGGCAAGTGTGGCTATCAGAACAAGCCGGCCGGCACGCCCTGTACGGACGGCACCAAGTGCACCGAGAAGGACGCTTGCAGCCAGGGCAGCTGCGTTGGCGCAGCGCTGAACTGTGATGACAGCAACCCATGCACCGACGACAGCTGCGACTTGTCTGCCGGCTGCACCCAGGTCGTGAACACCGCTGGCTGCAGCGATGGTAGCAAGTGCACCGTCGGCGATACGTGCAAGGCGGGCACTTGCGGCGCTGGCAACAAGAAGGTCTGCGACGATGGCAACGTCTGCACTGCGGATACCTGCGATGCGCAGACAGGCGACTGCAAGTTCGCGAACCTGGAGACCGCGTGTGACGACGGCAGCAAGTGCACGAAGGCGGACACCTGCGCCGGCGGCTTGTGCATCGGCAAGGCTGTGGATTGCAACGACGGAAACCCCTGTACGGACGACACCTGCACGAAGGACAAGGGCTGCCAAAACGTTGCAAATACGGCCCCGTGTGACGATGGCGACAAGTGCAGCGACTTCGATAAGTGCGCAGACAAGGCGTGCGCGGGTACGCCTAAGGTGCCTGCGAAGGACTGCGACGACGGTAATCCGTGCACGGATGATACCTGCGCCAAGGCGGTTGGTTGCCAGCACGCGAACAACACGAAGGCGTGCGATGACGGCAACAAGTGCACCGAGGGCGACGTCTGCAACGGCGGCAAGTGCAACAGCGGTGGCAACACCTGCGGCTGCCAGGTTCAGAGCGACTGCAACGCACAGGAGGACGACAACCTCTGCAACGGCACGCTCATGTGTCAGGGCAACAAGTGCGTCATCAACCCGATCACGATTGTGACGTGCACCACTGGCGACGACGGCATCTGCGCGCTGAACACCTGCACACCAAAGACCGGGCAGTGCGCCATCGTGGCACGCAATGAGAGCAAGCCTTGCGACGCCGACAACAGCGTCTGTACGGCCAGCGACAAGTGTGTCAGCGGCAAGTGTGCCGCGGGTGGTGTGCTCAACTGCGACGACGGTAATCCCTGCACGAACGACAGCTGCGACGCGAAGAAAGGCTGCCAGTACACCGCCAATACGGCGGCGTGCGACGCCGATAACGACGCGTGCACCGTGGGCGACGTGTGCAGCGACAAGCTCTGCATCGTCGGCTTGCCTAAGCTCTGCGACGACCTTGAGTCGTGCACGCAAGACAGCTGCGACAAGAAGACCGGCAAGTGCGAGTTCAACGGTACGTTGCGCAATGGCCAGAAGTGCGATGCGGACGGCAGCGTGTGCACCGTGTCGGACACCTGCGCCGACGGCAAGTGCGTGTCGGGTAAGCCGCGAGATTGCGACGACTCGAATCCCTGCACCAACGATTCGTGCGACAACAGCAAGGGCTGCCTCTACGCGTCGAACACCTCAGGCTGTGATGCGGATGGCGACGCTTGCACGGTGGCGGACGTCTGCAAGGACAAGGTCTGTGGCAAGGGCAAGTTGACGCTCTGTGATGACGGCAACCCCTGCACCGTGGACCAATGCGACACCAAGACGGGCAAGTGTGTGTTCGATGGCAAGCCCCAGGACGGCAAAGCCTGTGACGCAGACGGCAACGTCTGTACCGACAAGGACGCCTGCCTCGGCGGCCAGTGCTTGTCAGGCAAACCGCTGAACTGCGACGACGCCAACGTCTGTACCAACGACAGCTGCGACAAGGTCAAGGGTTGCCAGCAGGCCGTAAATACGGCGCCGTGTAACGTCGACGACAACGCCTGCACGGTGAACGACGCCTGTATCAACACGGTCTGCAAGGCTGGCACGCCCAAGGTTTGTGACGATAAAAACCCATGCACCGGCGACAAATGCGACCCGAAGACGGGGGCCTGTTCGTTCACGAACCTCAAGGTCGCCTGTGATGACGCGACCAAGTGCACGAGCAACGATCTGTGCGCGAACGGCAAGTGCGCCGGCACCCCGGTGAGCTGCGACGACAACAACCCATGCACCGATGATAGCTGCGACAAGACCGCAGGCTGCGCCAACACGGCCAACACGGCGTCTTGCTCGGATGGCAACAAGTGCACGGATTTTGACACTTGCACGGCCAGCAAGTGCGTGGGCACGCCGAAGGTTGTCGCCAAGGACTGTGTCGACGACAACCCCTGCACGAAAGACGCATGCGACCCAACGCTGGGCTGCACGTTCACGGCCATCAGTGGTCCGTGTGAAGACGGCGACAGCTGCACCAAGGCGGATTCGTGCGTGGCGGGCAAATGCAAGCCGGGCACCAGCGTGTGCGCGTGCAAGACCAATGCGGACTGCGCCAAGGAAGAGGATGGCGATCTCTGTAACGGTACCTTGGTGTGCGACAAGAATACGTGCGTCATCAACCCGACGACCATCGTGACGTGCGACAGCAGCGGCGATACGAGCTGTCAGGAGAATCAGTGCACCGGAAAGACCGGCAAGTGCGCCGTCGCCAGCGTCAATGAGGGCAAGCCTTGCGACGCTGACGGGAGCGTGTGCACCGCCAACGATAAGTGCGTCAGCGGCAAGTGTGCGGCGGGCGCGACGGTGAGCTGCGACGACAAGAACGTCTGCACCGACGACAGCTGTGACAAGGTGAAGGGCTGCTTGAACGGCGCGAACACGGCCGGCTGCGATGCGGATAACAACGCCTGCACGGTGAGCGACACCTGCAAGGATAAGACCTGCCTCGCGGGCCCGAAGAAGCCTTGCGACGACAAGAACGCCTGCACCGTAGACAGCTGCGACGCGAAGACCGGGGACTGTATCTACAACGCAGTGCCCCAGGAGGGCAAAGCCTGCGACGCGGATGGCAGCGTCTGTACGGCCAACGATTTCTGTAAGGCTGGCGTTTGCTTCGCCGGGCCGACATCGACGTGCGACGACGGCAATGTCTGCACGGATGACGGCTGCGACAAACTCACGGGATGCACCGCGGGTCCCAATACGAAGGCGTGCGATGCCGATGGCAACGCCTGTACCCAGGGCGACACGTGCAAGGCTAAGTCCTGTGTGTCGGGCACGCTGAAGGTCTGCGATGACGGCAAGGCTTGTACCGTCGACTCGTGCGAGACGAAGACCGGCACCTGTGTGTTCGACAGCGCGACGCTGCAGGGCAAGGGCTGCGATGCGGACGGCAGCGTCTGCACCGTTGGCGACGCCTGTGCGGCCGGCGATTGCAAGGCCGGCGCGGCGCGGGCTTGTGACGATGGCAACTCTTGTACGGACGACAGCTGCGACAAGGTGAAGGGCTGCGTCAACGCCGCAGACACGGCCGGCTGCGACGCTGACGGCAACGCCTGCACGGTCAACGACACCTGTAAGGCCAAGAGCTGCATCGCCGGCCCGCTGAAGACCTGCGACGATGGCACCACTTGCACCGTCGATAGCTGCGATACGAAGACAGCTGCATGCACCAACAATCCGCTGCCGCAGGAAAACAAGGTCTGCGATGCAGATGGCAGCGTCTGCACCGTGGCTGACAGCTGCAAGTCGGGCGTCTGCACGCCAGGCAGCGTCAAGGTCTGCGACGACAGCAACGTGTGCACGAACGATAGCTGCGACAAGAGCTTGGGCTGTATCAATACGGCGAACACGGCGGGTTGCGACGCGGATAGCAACCTCTGCACCGTCAGCGATGCGTGCAAGGACAAGAGCTGCCTCGCCGGACCGCAGAAGGACTGCGACGACCAGAATCTGTGCACGGTCGACAGTTGTGACACCACGTCGGGCACGTGCAAGCACGACGACAAGGCGATGAACGGTCAGACCTGCGCACAGGGTAAGAAGTGCAAGAACGGTACGTGCTCCTAGCGGGGATCGTGGCCCGTGGATCAGCCAAGCTGACCGGACGGTCTCGAAGCGGGGAGCGACGTCTATGAACTGTGTCCTCACCGTTCGCACCCAGCAAAGCGGCCTGACCGAGTTCACCCGTGACATCGACACGATCGTGCGCGAGAGCGGCGTTGAGATGGGGCTGTGCACGGTGTTTTGTCGGCACACGTCGTGCAGTCTCACGATCCAAGAGAACGCCGATCCATCGGCCCGTGAGGACCTAGAGCGCTGGCTCAACCGGCTCGTGCCGGAGCGTGACGCGCTGTACACGCACACCGCGGAGGGGCCCGACGATATGCCGGCGCACATCAAGGCGGCGCTGACGGCGACGTCGCTGGGGATCCCGATTATGAACGGGGCGCTGGTGCTGGGGACTTGGCAGGGGGTGTTTCTCTGGGAGCATCGTCGTGGCGCTCATACCCGTGAGATCGTGGTGCACATCGGGTCGTAGAGCGCTGATCTTGGTCTAGTCCAGGGCCGCGAGCAGCGCGCTGAGGCCGCTGCGTAGGGCCTCACGTTCTTCGTCGTCGAGGTTCGACAAGTCCACGTTGTCCGCGAGCAGGTCGGCCACCGCCCGAGTCGCGGCACGTGAGCGTTTGGTCTCCAGCGACAACGGTCGACGCCCCGGTCGCTCGTGGCCGGCGACGGCGCGCTGCCAGCGAACCACTGTGCCGCGCGCACCAGCGCAACGAGCGCTGGCGCC
>ERZ889078.2058-NODE-2058-length-14883-cov-6.496763_pt1 | contig 14883 bp, 10 predicted proteins | sample MGYA00521266_ERZ889078 | MGnify/ENA primary metagenome ERZ889078 (study PRJEB32303, sample SAMEA104408618) | aquatic metagenome | biome: Brackish water; feature: Pelagic; material: water | place: Baltic Sea | collected 2014-06-16T06:34:00 | depth 76,534 m ...
GAAACTTTCCGATGGCACCGAGAAAGACGTCACCATCATTGATGCATTCGAAGCTGTTGGTGCGTGCGCACGTGGGCTGATGTCGCGCGAAGATGTTGATCGAATTGAACGTGCAATTTGCCCGGGTGAAGGGGCGTGCGGCGGTATGTTTACGGCCAACACAATGGCGAGTGCTGCCGAGGCAATGGGCATGTCACTACCAGGTTCGGCTGCGCCACCCGCCGTTGATCGCCGTCGTGATGGATTTGCTCGTCGTTCCGGTGAGGCTGTTGTTGAATTAATCCGACAGGGAATCACTACCCGGGACATCATTACCCGGCAGTCTTTGGAAAATGCGATTGCTGTTGTCATGGCATTCGGTGGGTCGACAAATGCGGTACTGCATCTTTTGGCAATCGCTCACGAGGCTGAAGTTGAGTTGCACCTGGAAGATTTTCATCGAATCGGCTCCAAAGTGCCACTGCTCGCGGACGTAAAGCCATTTGGCAGGTACGTCATGAGCGACGTCGATCGTGTGGGCGGCGTCCCGGTGATCTTGCGTGCCCTTCTTGATGCCGGATTAATTCATGGGGACGCGCTCACAGTTACAGGTAAAACCATGGCCGAGAACCTCAGCGATATCAACCCGCCGGATCCTGATGGGGATATTTTGCATGCCTCCAAGAACGCAATAGCCACGAGTGGCGGAATCACGATCTTGGGTGGCTCGCTCGCTCCAGAAGGTGCTGTGGTCAAAAATGCCGGAGTACCTGTTGACAAGTTTGAAGGGATAGCTCGAGTTTTCGAGAGAGAACAGTCGGCCATGGCGGCTCTTGAGGACGGCACCATAAAGGCTGGCGATGTAGTGGTGATTCGCTATGAAGGACCCAAGGGTGGTCCTGGTATGCGCGAAATGCTGATGATCACGGGTGCAATCAAGGGGGCCGGGCTAGGTAAAGAGGTACTCCTGATCACTGATGGTCGATTCTCTGGCGGGACGACCGGGCTGTGCGTAGGTCACGTCGCTCCTGAGGCGGCGGACGGCGGCCCAATCGGATTAGTGGTTGAGGGGGATCGGATTTCCATCGATTTGGTGGCCCGCAATCTTGAGCTTCACGTGGATTCAGCTGAGCTTGAGCGGCGAAGGGCGGCATTTACACCATTACCCAACAGATATACGCGTGGAGTACTGGCCAAATACGCGAAATTGGTGGGGTCAGCGTCACGGGGGGCGGTTCTCGACTAGGCGCGGAGAGGTGAACCCAGACGATTGCGCCCAAGGTCGCAGGTGACAAGCGAGGACTAACGCGTTATGGTTCTCACGTGTTACACAGGCCACTCGTAGTTATTAGGCGCACGGGCTAAGCAGCAGCCAGAATCCGTGCGCAGCCCTCCGCAGCCCTTAGGGGTCGGGGGGTTTTTTATTATCGAACCAGGAGAGGAGGCGCGGCGATCGTGAGTACTTCGCATTCGGCGAGCCGTGATGTGAGCCCGGAGCCGGTCCACATGACGGGAGCCCAGGCTTTGATCGCATCATTGGAGGCCGCCGACGTCGATGTTGTTTTCGGCATCCCCGGGGGAGCGATTCTGCCGGCCTATGACCCCCTGATGGACTCATCTAAGGTCCGACACATTTTGGTGCGCCACGAACAGGGTGCCGGACACGCTGCTGAAGGGTATGCAAGTGCGACCGGTCGGGTGGGAGTGTGCATGGCTACAAGTGGTCCAGGTGCAACCAACTTGGTCACCCCGATCGCTGACGCATACATGGACTCCGTCCCCATGGTCGCAATCACCGGGCAGGTCCCCAGTGCTTCAATTGGCACCGACGCATTCCAGGAAGCCGATATCCGGGGCATCACGATGCCGATTACCAAACATAGTTTTCTAATCACTGACCCTGCCCAGATCCCGAAGGCGATCGCCGAGGCATTTCATTTGGCATCAACGGGTCGGCCAGGTCCAGTGCTCGTTGACATCGCTAAAGACGCCCTGCAAGCCCAGACAACATTTATTTGGCCAGAGTCGATTGACCTTCCCGGCTACAACCCTCGCACCCGACCACACTCCAAACAAATCCGCGAGGCCGCGAAGTTAATTCTTTCCAGTCGGCAACCGGTGCTCTACGTAGGTGGCGGGGTTATTCGAGCGAATGCTTCGGCTTCCCTTCGGGTCTTGGCAGAATTAACTGGAATTCCCGTGGTAACAACATTGATGGCTCGAGGAGCTTTCCCAGATTCTCATACTCAACATTTGGGCATGCCCGGTATGCACGGAACGGTCGCGGCGGTCGGCGCATTGCAAAAAGCTGACCTGCTAATTACTTTGGGTGCTCGCTTTGATGACCGAGTGACAGGAAAGCTTTCTTCTTTTGCGCCCAACGCTGCAATCATTCATGCGGACATTGACCCGGCTGAGATTGGTAAGAATCGCGAAGCCGATATTCCAATTGTGGGAGATGCGGCTGAAGTCATTGCGGAACTCATAGCTGCAATCAACGCCGAAATTGAACTTGGAAATATCGGAGACTATGCGGGTTGGTGGTTGCAGCTCAATCGGTTGCGGGAGACATACCCATTGGGGTACGACCTGCCCACTGATGGGACCCTTTCTCCCCAATACGTAATTGAGCGCCTCGGCATAATTTCCGGCCCCGAATCGATCTATGCGGCGGGCGTGGGGCAGCACCAAATGTGGGCTGCTCAATTTATCGGTTACGAATACCCCGGTACATGGTTGAACTCGGGTGGGGCCGGAACCATGGGCTACTCGGTACCCGCAGCGATGGGCGCGAAAGTGGGTTGCCCTGACAAAACCGTGTGGGCGATCGACGGTGATGGTTGCTTCCAAATGACAAATCAGGAACTTGCCACCTGCACTATCAACGACATTCCGATCAAAGTTGCGCTGATTAACAATTCAAGCCTTGGCATGGTTCGGCAATGGCAAACGCTTTTCTACAACGAGCGCTACTCAAATACGGATCTCGAATCGCACCGATTCCCCGATTTTGTGAAGTTAGCGGAGGCGTATGGTGCATATGGACTTCAGTGTGACAACCACGAATCGGTTGACGCGACCATTGAAAAGGCACTAAGTCTCAACGATGCCCCAGTGGTAATTGACTTCGTGGTCCACCGAGATGCAATGGTGTGGCCCATGGTTGCTGCGGGTACCGGAAATGACGAAATCCTTTATGCTCGCTCACTCGCGCCAGATTGGGGGAGTGACGACTGATGTCTCGACACACACTGTCCGTCCTCGTTGAAGATCAGCCGGGCGTTTTGGCCCGAGTGTCCAGCCTGTTCTCGCGCAGGGGCTTCAACATTGAGTCACTTGCCGTGGGACCAACGGAGCTGCCTGAGGTATCCCGCATGACAATTGTGGTGAATGTGGAGGATCTGCCACTCGAGCAAGTCACTAAGCAACTGAATAAATTGGTCAATGTGCTCAAAATTGTTGAACTTGATGCACAAGCATCCGTTCAGCGCGAGATTCTCTTGGTCAAAGTGAACGCGGACCTCGAGTCGCGCAGCCATATTCTGGAAACAGTGCAGCTTTTTCGGGCAAAGGTGGTCGATGTCGCACAAGATGCCGTCACGATTGAAGCAACGGGCGCGCACGATAAATTAGAGGCTCTGCTCAAAGTTCTTGAGCCTTTCGGAATTCGGGAATTGGTGCAGTCAGGTATGGTCGCAATGGGGCGTGGTTCACGTTCCATAAGCGATCGCAGCGGGCGTCCATCCGAAAAAACTACATAACAAGACCAATAAATCCAATACACAAAAAGTAGGAAACCCAATCAGAAGGAGAGCCCCCGTGGCCGAATTGTTCTACGAAGTTGATGCTGATCTTGATGTGATCAAGGGTCGCAAAGTTGCGGTAATTGGCTACGGCAGCCAAGGACATGCCCATGCACTCTCCCTCAGGGATTCGGGGGTCGATGTGCGCGTGGGGCTGGCCGAAGGGTCAAAGAGTCGAGCCAAGGCCGAGGCCGATGGATTGCGAGTAGTTGATCCGGCAACAGCGGCCACCGAAGCCGATCTGATCATGATTTTGGTTCCTGACCCGGTCCAAAAGAAGGTTTTCGAGGACTCGATTGAACCGAATCTTAAGGAAGGGGATGCGCTCTTCTTCGCACATGGATTCAATATCCGTTTCGAATACATTAAGCCGCCGGCATTTGTTGACGTCGCCATGGTTGCTCCAAAGGGTCCAGGCCACCTGGTCCGTCGTGAGTACTCAGCTGGACGCGGGGTTCCCGTATTGGTCGCAGTTGAGCAGGATGCCAGTGGCAATGCGTGGCCGTTGGTTCTGAGTTATGCCGCGGCAATCGGTGGCCTCAAGGCCGGCGCAATCAAGACCACCTTCACCGAGGAAACAGAGACTGATCTTTTTGGTGAGCAGGCCGTGCTCTGTGGCGGGGCGTCTCAACTGGTCATGTATGGCTTTGAAACTTTGATTGAGGCTGGCTACCAACCTGAGGTCGCATACTTCGAGTGCCTTCATGAACTGAAACTGATCGTTGATCTGATGTATGAAGGCGGAATCGCTAAGCAGCGTTGGAGCGTCTCCGACACTGCCGAATTCGGTGATTATGTTTCTGGTCCCCGTGTGATTGATGCAAAAGTCAAGGAAAACATGCAGGCGGTCCTAGTCGACATTCAAAACGGCAATTTTGCGGAACGCTTTGTGAACGATTACAACAGTGGTAGCACCGAGTTCCTTGAACTTCGCGCAAAAGGTGAAAAACACCCAATTGAGGCGGTCGGTCGCACTCTGCGGTCCATGATGGCGTGGGTCTCGGGCGATGACACAGACTATGTGGAAGGTTCCGCCCAGAGGTAAGTGTTCCTTGGGTAAAGGCTCAAGAGGATCGTGATTGCTCGGTCGTTAAGATTGGGCTGTGACTAAACCACGCGTACTCATTGCCGAAGAACTTTCACCCGCAACAGTCGAGGCACTGGGTCCAGATTTTGAGATCATCACCTGTGACGGCGCGAACCGAGCCGAGTTGCTCTCTGCGATCGTTGACGTGGACGCGATTCTGGTTCGTTCTGCCACAATGGTGGATGCGGAGGCACTCGCAGCGGCTAAGAAACTCAAAGTAGTCGCGCGTGCTGGTGTGGGACTCGATAACGTTGATGTGAAAGCGGCAACTCAAGCTGGCGTTATGGTTGTCAATGCGCCCACCTCGAATATCGTCAGTGCCGCTGAGTTAGCCGTCGGGTTGCTCCTGGCCAGCGCCCGTAACATTGCTCCAGCCAATGAGGCCTTGCATAACGGCGAATGGAAACGCAGCAAGTACACCGGCGTGGAAGTCGCTGACAAAGTCATTGGAATAGTGGGACTTGGACGTATTGGCGTTCTGGTTGCGCAAAGATTGAGCGCATTTGGTGTGCGTCTGATCGCATACGACCCCTACGTGCAACCGGCTCGTGCGGCGCAGCTTGGGGTCCGAATGGTGACTTTGGACGAATTGCTTGCCGAGAGTGATTTCATCACAATTCACTTACCCAAGACGCCTGAAACCGTCGGTCTCATCGGTGAAGCTGAATTGCGCAAAACCAAACCGACCGTGCATATCGTTAACGCGGCGCGTGGTGGAATAATCGACGAAACGGCCCTGTACAACGCGATCGTTGACGGGCGGGTTGCTGGTGCGGGACTAGATGTGTACGCAAAAGAGCCCTGCACGGACTCCCCACTTTTCACACTTGAGACGGTTGTTGCAACACCGCACCTTGGTGCTTCTACCGATGAGGCTCAGGAGAAGGCCGGTATTTCTGTGGCTCGCTCAGTGCGATTAGCCCTTGCCGGTGAGCTAGTCCCTGACGCAGTCAACGTCCAGGGGGGTAACCTCCATGAAGAGATCAAGCCGTTGATCCCACTCGCTGAAAAGCTAGGAGCGATTGCGTGCGCTCTCGCCGATGCGGCAATTGTTAGCGTTGAAGTTGAAGTTCGGGGTGCAGTTGTTGAGCACGACGTCAGGGTTCTTGAATTGAGCACAACCAAGGGAGTCTTTCAGACGCTGGTCCATGATCCAGTCTCATTTGTGAATGCACCGGTACTGGCTGAACAGCGGGGAGTAGAAATCTCGCTAAAGACCGATTCATTTAGTGAGGATCACAAGAACTTGCTCACGGTCTCTATTACTCAAACAGATGGTGTCACTGTCAGCATTTCTGGAACGGTCGCAGGGAGTGCGCATGTGGCCAAAGTTGTCGAACTCAATGGTTTTGACATTGATGTGCCAGTGAGTACACACATGGCGTTCTTTCGGTATCACGACCGACCTGGAGTAGTCGGTCAGGTCGGAAATCTGCTGGGTAATTCAGGTATCAATATCGCAGGGATGCAAGTCAGCCGAGACGATGAAGGACACGCGCTGATGGTGCTTACAGTTGATTCTTTGCTCACCCACGAACTTATGGATCAAATCATTACGGATATTGGAGCACATACGGGCAAAGCGGTCACACTCTAAATTCGCTTAGCCCGATTCATGGCACTGATAATCCCTTTAAGTGACGAAGTCGTGGTTGACGGATCGATGCCAACGCCCCACAGCACCTGACCGTCGACAGCGCATTCAAGATAAGAAGCTGCTGTTGCATCTCCACCAGCGCTGAGCGCGTGCTCGGTGTAGTCCAAGACGCGAACATCGACTCCGTATTCGCCCATCGCGGAGCAAAAGGCTGCAATCGGACCGTTGCCAGATCCAATCAATGTGACTTGGTCGGCACCGTCTGTCATATTTGCTTCAATAGTCGTCTGACCATCGACGTCGGAGTCCTGCTTAACCGAGCGCAACGAGAAGCGGCCCCAGGGTGCCTGGGAGTCCGGCAAGTACTCAGAGGAGAAGGCATCCCACATTGCACTAGGGCTAATTTCCCCGCCTTCGGAGTCGGTGACTTTCTGAATTACTTGGGAGAATTCGATTTGGAGCCGACGTGGAAGTTCGAGCCGGTGCTCGGTGCGCATGATGTATGCAACCCCGCCCTTCCCCGACTGAGAATTAACCCGAATAACAGCTTCGTAGGTGCGGCCCACATCCTGTGGGTCTATGGGGAGATAGGGGACTTCCCAGCGGAAAGAGTTGATGTCCACGCCGGCGGCCTCGGAATCGGCTTTCATCGCGTTGAGACCCTTATTGATTGCATCCTGGTGGGATCCGGAGAAGGCAGTGAATACCAGATCTCCACCGTAGGGGTGGCGCTCAGGTACCGGAATTTGATTGCAATATTCGACGGTGCGTCTGATTTCATCAATACCGGAGAAATTAATTTGTGGGTCAATCCCTTGGCTAAAGAGATTCATTCCAAGTGTTACCAGGCACACATTGCCGGTGCGTTCACCGTTTCCAAATAGGCACCCTTCAATGCGATCGGCGCCAGCTAAGTAGCCCAATTCTGCCGCGGCGACTCCTGTCCCGCGGTCATTGTGCGGGTGAAGTGAAAGGACAATTGATTCGCGACGATCGAGATGGCGATTCATCCACTCAATTGAGTCGGCGTACACATTAGGTGTGGCCATTTCAACCGTAGCTGGAAGATTCAAAATCACTTTGTGGTCGGGAGTTGGCTGCCATACATCTGTCACGGCATTACAAATCTTAAGTGCGAATTCGAGTTCCGTTCCCGTGTAGGACTCCGGGGAGTACTCGAAGTAGATGTCAGTGTCTGGTGTGACTTCCTCCGCATATTTCTTGCACACTTGCGCGCCATGCACGGCAATGTCAGTAATTCCCGCCTCGTCCAGCCCGAATACGACTCTCCGCTGGAGCGTCGAGGTCGAGTTGTACAGGTGCACAATGGCCTGCTTGGCACCTACCAGCGACTCAAATGTGCGTTCAATCAGATGTTCACGTGATTGGGTAAGCACCTGGATCACGACGTCATCTGGGATTTTGTCCTCTTCGATTATTTGGCGAACAAAATCAAAATCTGCCTGGGAAGCGGATGGAAAACCGACTTCAATTTCCTTGTACCCCATGGATACAAGCAATTCGAACATTGCCATCTTGCGCGAAGGTGTCATGGGATCAATAAGTGCTTGATTGCCATCTCGTAAGTCCACAGCGCACCAACGAGGCGCCGAAGTCATGGTTTTGGTTGGCCAAGTGCGATCAGGAAGATCAATGGGGGCGAAAGGCTGGTAGCGCTCAAATGGCATACCGGATGGTTTCTGGCTGTTACGAGTTTCGTATGTGTGAGGTGTGTTCATGTCTGTCTCCGCGGCTCGTTGCTTTCGGCTGATTGAGGTAACCGGCTGATGCAGATCTTGGGATTGCACCAGGGTTGAGCACCCGCGACGAGGATCCGGTTGTTATGCCTCGGCGCGGCAGCGAAGTAAGGGGAGAAGTAGGCGCAACGGATTCACGTGTGACGAATCTGGTCCGGACGTGGCCTTCATAGTCCGCCTAGCCTAGCACCGATGGTCCTGTTGGCGAGCACCCACTAAAGTTCCCCCATGACCGGCAACTATTGCATCGCGCTTATTCCTGGGGACGGGATCGGAACCGAGGTGGTCGCTGAGGCAGTTAAGGTGCTCTCCGCAGTCGCCCCTATCGCCGGATTCACCTTCGAAACCACCGAATACGACTTGGGGGCTCGACGCTACATTGCCACGGGTGAGCTACTGCCCGACTACACCGTCGAAGAGCTGAGGGGAGCCGACGCCATTTTATTGGGTGCTATCGGCGATCCGAGTGTCCCATCGGGGGTCCTTGAGCGAGGGGTATTGCTTCCTTTGCGGTTTATCTTGGACCACCACGTGAACCTTCGTCCGGTCAAACTCTATCCGGGAGTGGTGGGTCCTTTAGCCGGCAAAGGCTCGAAGGACATTGATTTTATTGTGTGCCGAGAAGGTACAGAAGGCCCTTATGTCGGGTCGGGGGGCGTCCTTCGGCGTGGAACTGCACAGGAAGTTGCCACGGAGGAGAGCCTGAACACGGCCTTTGGTGTGGAGCGAATTGTGCGCGACGCATTTGATCGAGCATCAAGACGACCTCGCAAAAAAGTAACGCTCGTGCACAAAACCAATGTCTTGGTGTTTGCCGGTAGTTTGTGGCAACGTACCTTTGATCGGATTGCCGCGGAGTTCGCAGATATTGAAACGGAATACTTGCATGTTGATGCCGCTGCCATGTTCTTCTTAACCAACCCCGAGCGTTTTGATGTTGTCGTCACTGACAACCTCTTTGGGGACATTCTCACTGATATTGGCGCAGCAATCTGCGGCGGAATTGGTTTAGCTGCAAGTGGAAATATTGATCCCAGTCGCAATAACCCCAGCATGTTTGAGCCGGTTCATGGATCCGCTCCCGATATTGCAGGTCAAGGAAAAGCAGACCCCACGGCAACCGTCCTATCTGTGGCCATGTTGCTTGATCACATCGGCGAATCCCAGGCATCGCACTGGGTTGAAGAAGCCGTCGCCTTAGATCTTGCCCAGCGAGGTGCTTCAGCGCGTTCTACATCGCAAATAGGTGCAGCCCTCGTCAATGCGAGCGTGAAAGTGGCGGAGGGTAAATAGCGTGTCTGGTTTATGGGAGATCGAAAATAGGACTGCAGGAGCGACACGTCGGATACGGGCCGAGCGAGAGGAAATTCTGGCGAATCCAGGATTTGGCAAGTTCTTTACCGACTCCATGGTGACTGCGGATTGGACAGCTGACAAAGGCTGGCACGATGCGCAATTGATCCCCTATGGTCCATTAAGTTTGGACCCGGCAACAAACTTCATGCATTATGGTCAGGCGATTTTTGAAGGGCTAAAGGCGTATCGCCACGAAGACGAAAGCATCAAAACTTTTAGACCATTTGAGAACGCGAGGCGTTTCGGGCGATCGGCTCGCCGCCTGGCTATGGCCGAAGTTCCCGAAGAGCTTTTTGTTGCAAGTATCGAGGCGCTCGTTGAACAGGACCAAGACTGGGTGCCCGGAGGTCGCGAGCGATCATTGTATCTGCGCCCATTTCTCATCTCGACCGAAATTGGACTCGGTGTTCGGCCGGCAGATTCCTATAAATACCTCCTGATCGCATCTCCGGCGGGCGCATATTTTGCTGGGGGCATTAGCCCTGTTTCTGTGTGGATCTCTGACGATTATGTGCGTACCGCACCCGGTGGAACGGGCGAAGCGAAGTGCGCCGGGAATTATGCAGGGTCGCTACTTGCTCAAGCCGAGGCGGCTGCGCACGGATGTGACCAAGTGGTGTGGCTTGACGCCATTACCCGCGAGAAGATTGAAGAAATGGGCGGCATGAATCTCTACTTCGTCTACGGTTCGGGGGATAGCGCTCGAGTCATGACGCCTAAGTTGACCGGGACGCTGCTTCCCGGCATCACGCGCGAATCTCTACTGACAGTTGCCCAGGACCTTGGTATAGGGGTGGACGAAGGTGAAATCACCGTGGCAGAGCTCAGGGCAGGGTGTGAAAGCGGTGAGATCACGGAAGTCTTCGCTTGTGGAACGGCAGCGGTCATCACACCGGTAGGTCACGTAAAAAGTCGGCTCAATGGTTCATTTGAGGTGGATGGCGGCACGACTGGGGCGATTACCCTGGCATTACGCGATGCCCTACTTGATATTCAGTCGGGCAAAGTCCCCGATCGGCACAACTGGATGCACGCTCTCGTTGACTAGAACACGGCTTGTGCGGGTATTTTGAGTAAGTGTGGGAAAGGTGAGAACAAGTGTGGCAGGATAGGGTCGTGATCAGAACCGGAATCAAGATTAGATAGCGCGTCAATGTGACGCGCTGCCCTTCGCCTTGCGGAGGGTTTTTTCATGCCCGGAATGGAGTTAAGAAATGACGAAGAGCGATGCCTTCCACGTCTACGACACCACCCTGCGCGACGGGGCTCAGAGGGAAGGAATCTCCTATTCAGTCAATGACAAGCTTGCCGTCGCTCGTTTACTCGATGAATACGGTGTCGATTTCATTGAAGGTGGCTGGCCAGGAGCGATGCCTAAAGACACTGAATTCTTTGAAAAGGTTCGGGCTACGCCATTTCATAATGCCCAACTTGTCGCATTCGGTGCGACGCGCAAAGCGGGAGTGAAAGTAGAACAAGACGCGCAGGTTCAGGCGCTTGTTGACAGTGAAGCGCCCGTCATCACGTTGGTAGCAAAATCTGATCTTCGTCATGTCAAACAGGCGTTGAAGACAACGGGGGCGGAAAACTTGGCCATGGTGACAGACACGGTCCGTTATTTAGTGTCACAGGGCCGCCGGGTCTTTGTGGACTTGGAGCATTTCTTTGACGGCTATAAAGCGGATCCCGACTACGCAGTTTCAGTAGTTAATGCAGCTTATGAAGCAGGCGCATCTGTGACAGTGCTGTGTGACACCAACGGTGGAATGTTGCCCACTGGAATTGAACGAATCGTTGGTGAAGTTGGTCAGCGTTCGGGTGCGAGACTTGGGATACATTGTCAAGACGACACTGCGTGCGCGGTTGCCAATACGTTGGCGGCAGTTGAGGCAGGAGTAACACATGTGCAGTGCACTGCGAATGGTTATGGAGAACGGACGGGAAATGCCGACCTGTTCGCAGTGGTAGCCAATCTGCAGTTAAAGATGGGCATCGATTGCATTCCGGCTGAGTCATTGTCTGAGACATATCGGGTGTCGCATGCGATCGCAGAGATCGCAAATATCGCACCAGACACGCACCAGGCATATGCGGGAGTTTCCTCATTTGCGCACAAGGCTGGACTGCATGCCAGTGCACTAAAAATTAATGCCGATTTGTACAACCATATTGATCCCGTGATCGTTGGCAATATTCAACGAGTGCTGGTCACTGAGATGGCCGGTCGGGCATCGGTGGAGCTAAAGGGAAAGGAGCTGGGGCTCGATCTGGGCGGAACTCCTGAAGTGGTATCAGCAGTTGTTAAGCGAGTGAAAGATTTGGAAGCACAGGGCTGGTCCTTCGAGGCGGCCGACGCTTCATTCGAGTTACTCGTACGTGAACAGCAGGGGGCCGAACGCAAATTTGCAGTGGAGTCATGGCGGACAATTGTCGAGCAGCGAGAGGACGGAAAAGTTGTCAGCGAAGCCACGGTCAAAGTGAATGCAAATGGCGAACGGCTAGTGTCTACCGGCGAAGGGAAGGGCCCGGTAAACGCACTGGACAATGCCCTGCGCAATGCTATTTCACAATTGTTTCCTGAATTGGGCAGACTTGAGCTAACCGACTACAAGGTTCGAATTCTTGAAGGAGTCAAGGGAACCGGCGCCATTACGCGTGTTCTGCTTGAAACGACCGACGGTGAGCGCGAGTGGACGACCATCGGTGTCCATGAGAATGTCATTGCGGCATCTTGGCAGGCACTCGACGACGCCGTTCATTACGGACTATTGCGAGGCAGTGCGTGAGATGCAACTGGTAAGAGCCGGTAGTGTTTGCGTGTGCGTATTTGTCGATTCACTCATGGTGAAGAAGTAAGTTTTGGGGTCCTTGACAACCTTGATGATCAAGGAGAACTCACAGACAATTCAATTATTGCAATTCTTAAGGGCCACCCCTTCGGCGAGCCTGATCCTGACGGTCGCGTGATTGCCGCGTCAGCGGTAAAGCTGTTAGCCCCGATCCTTCCCAGCAAAATTATCGGTATAGGTCGGAATTACGCGGATCATGCGGCTGAAATGAACAGTGAACTGCCTGCTGAGCCACTTATGTTCCTTAAGCCAAGTACGTCTGTAATTGGTCCAGGGCAAGTAATCACTCTTCCGAATCAGTCGTCCATGGTTCACCACGAAGCGGAGCTGGCGGTGGTGATCGGGAGGTTTTGTAAGGACGTGCCCCGTGAGCGGGTCGCGGAAGTAATCTTGGGTTTCACCTGTGCAAATGACGTAAGCGCCCGTGACGTGCAAGGCTCGGATGGTCAATGGAGCAGGGCGAAAGGGTTTGACACATTTTGTCCACTAGGTCCTTGGATTGAAACCGATCTTGATCCCAGCGACCTCGCCGTCACGGCCTATGTTGGTGATGAACTACGTCAGTCGGGCAGCACGAAGAACCTGATTTTTTCGGTTGTTGATCTTGTGAGTTATGTCAGTCACCAAATGACACTGCTGCCGGGAGATGTAATCCTGACCGGAACCCCGGCCGGTGTAGGGCCGATTGTTTCCGGAGATGAAGTCGAAGTTGCAATTGAGGGTATTGGGAGTTTGGTCAACACAGTGGAGCGTGCTAAATGAATGACATTCGAGTTCGTTTTTGCCCGTCGCCTACGGGAAATCCGCACGTTGGCATGATCAGAACCGCACTATTTAATTGGGCATTCGCTCGTCATGTGGGGGGTACTTTCGTTTTTCGAATCGAAGATACGGATGCCGCGCGTGACTCTCAAGACTCCTATGAAGCGCTGGTGGAGAGCATGCGCTGGTTGGGATTGGATTGGGACGAGGGGCCCGAGGTCGGGGGCGATCATGGACCGTATCGCCAATCCGAACGGATGGACATTTACGCCGATGTTGTTAACAGGCTGATTGAATCTGGGTTTGCCTATCGGTGCTACTGCAGTGCCGGCGAACTTGAGGCCAAGCGTGAAATCGCAGCGGCGCAGAAACGCACCCCAGGTTACGACGGCACTTGTCGAGAGTTGAGCCGAGAACAAGTTGAAATTTTTGTGGCGGAAGGCCGCCAGCCCGTAGTCCGCTATCGAATGCCGGGCACTGACTTTACGTGGAATGACTTAGTCCGCGGTGAATTGACTTTCCAAGCTGAGCACGTGCCCGATTTTGTTTTGGTCAGGGCAAATGGAGATCCGCTCTACACCTTGGTGAATCCGGTCGACGACGCGATGATGGGAATCACACATGTCCTGCGAGGAGAAGACCTGCTTTCGTCGACTCCACGGCAGCTGGCTTTATTCGAGGGGCTCAAGGCACTCGGTGTCGCCGAAGAAACCCCGGCATACGGGCATTTGCCCTACGTGATGGGTGAAGGAAATAAGAAGCTGTCAAAGCGTGATCCGGAATCTTCGCTTGCCATGTACCGGGAAAAGGGTTACCTCCCCGAGGCGCTGCTCAATTACTTAGCACTTCTTGGTTGGTCCATGGGCAATGATGTCGAGTTTTTTTCTCCCGAGGAATTGACCCGAGCGTTTACTGTGGAACGTGTGAACCCGAACCCTGCGCGATTTGATCTTAAAAAGTGCACCTCAATCAACGGGGACTGGATCCGTCATTTAGAGCCGACCGATCTACTCGAGCGACTAGTTCCATTTTTAGAGTCAACTGGGGTAAGTTCAAGGCCGATCAGATCAGAAGAACGAGATCGATTGGTGCAGGTGATCCCGCTAATTCAAGAAAGACTGGATACTTTAGGCGCAGCCCCGGAATTAATCGCGTTTCTGTTCACGACCGCTGCCCAAATTGAAATTGATCCCGATTTGTGGACATCTGAATCGGCTCAGGTCCTTCGTATGGCCGGAACGATACTTGAGAAACTGCCAGATTGGAATGCCGATGCGATCCAGGGCGCTCTGAGGGAGTCGCTGGTGGAAGGACTCTCACTCAAGCCCAAGCTGGCATTTGGGCCGGTTCGCACGGCAATTTGCGGGCGAAAAATTTCGCCGCCTCTCTTTGAATCAATGGAAATCTTGGGTAAAGCAGAGTCGCTGCTGCGAATTGAAAATGCCACGGCGCAGGCTGTGGGCGGACCTTTGAGCGAGTGATTTCGCGTCAGCGATAGACTATGGCGGCACCCGTGGGGTATGGGGTAATTGGCAGCCCAACTGATTCTGATTCAGTTAGTCTAGGTTCGAGTCCTGGTACCCCAGCGAATCGCGTGCAGACGCGATTTTTTTCATGGCCCCGTTGTGTAGTGGCCTAGCACGCCGCCCTCTCAAGGCGGTAGCGCGGGTTCGAATCCCGTCGGGGCTACAAC
>ERZ889078.2063-NODE-2063-length-14862-cov-10.018978_pt1 | contig 14862 bp, 18 predicted proteins | sample MGYA00521266_ERZ889078 | MGnify/ENA primary metagenome ERZ889078 (study PRJEB32303, sample SAMEA104408618) | aquatic metagenome | biome: Brackish water; feature: Pelagic; material: water | place: Baltic Sea | collected 2014-06-16T06:34:00 | depth 76,534 m ...
AGCATCAACATAAACATATATTGACCTAGTAACGTCTACCCCTACGTGATATGTAGCCATTACATTCCCCTTAATTGTTTTAACTCTTTTGATAGAGTATCTCTTTCTTTTATTAAGTAATGTATTTTCTCTTGATAGGCGTGCAACATCAAACAGGCGTATCTAACCCACGTTTTAGATAGTTTGTGATTATCTCTTTCGCTCCAATCTCTCATCTTAGTTCTCCTCGTTTGTATCATTACAGATATTCTCAATCTTAGTTAATTTACTTCTAAGTTTTCTAATGTCTACTCGTAGTTCAATATTAGAATCAAGTAACGCTTTACTCCCCTCATCAGTTATCCTATCTGTGAACCAACCATTTGCAATGTTATCTATCTCACAAGGTGTATAATTCATACGCTCAAGGAAGTTAGCAAAATGCCCGTTCTCCTCTGCTAGATTATCAACTTCTATTTGAAGTCCCTGTAGTTCAATCTCAAGTTCATCACGTTCATTTATAATGTCATCAATCTGCATTAAAATATCTGATAACCCCGTCTTTGGTTTATATCCACTCATATTATTTCTCCTCTTTTAATATTTGACTATCAACAAAATCAATAGTGCTTCTAATTTCAGCATCAACACTCTCGTAATGTTTGTTATCAATTAAATCTACAACCTCTGTCCATCTCTCGGCTGTGTCATCATTATCCTCACGCCCTGTTACTGCCAAGTAATCATCGTAAGTCCACGTAAAGTTTAGTTCTACACTCATCTTAACTCCTCATCAATAATATAACCAATGTTATCGCTATAACTATCCCATAGAGTGCGTGTCATACTCTCAGTTACTAACATAACAGACTGATTCCAATCAAGACTACCAAACTCATCATCAGTGAATATCCCTGACTCGGTAAGGTCATCAATTATCTTCATCTTTAATAAGCGTTCCATACCATTAACAAATTCTGTGTAACGTGCTTCATTCTTTACTGCTTCAAATTCTTCTTGTGATAACATCATTCCTTCTCCTCTGTTTGGTCAGTAGTAGTGTAGTCGGTTAATCTATTAGCTAAATCCATAAACACCTCTAGCTTCATTGACTCACGCCACCCAAACTCTTTAAATGTAATAGTAATAAAATTACCTTCGTGCTGTAAGCCATAGTCAATCTTAATCCCATCGTGGTCTAGGTGATGGAACACACCATTAGCTAATTTATATATATCGTAATTAGTTGAATAGCTGTTTGTATTTAATTTAATTTCCATCTTTGTTTCTCCTTTTTGATTTTGTACAGTCTGTACTTTATTATTAATGTTTATAGTATGCAATATCTTGAATACTACTATCCCAACAGTTACGGCATTCACCACAACCCTCGTGCCATCTACTATCGGTAGCAGGTAGCGATGCAAAGCAATTAACCTTTGTAATGTCAGTTGTAACAGTTGATGTATGTTTAAAATTAGGTGCTTTACCATCAACCATAGAGCCACTGAGCCTTATGATTAAGTTACTAGGATATACACCACCCAATGATTTAGCTAAGTTACTTTCTTTAGTTGGTAGCCAATGTATAACATCAGGTGTAGCAGTAGCAACAGCTATAATATTATCTAGGTGTTCTTTACTTTGTAAATCACCACTGTCTTGCCATCTGAATACTTTCTCATCTTTAAATACTTTCTTATTTTTGATAATATATATCCAACTACTAACCCACGCCTTATCTTTAATAGCTTCTAAGCGTCTGTGTCTTGCAGGACGGACATTTTTATCAAACACCTTAGCAAACCCCTTATCGGCATAACAACCCTCACACACACTGCCTTTAATGAGCTTCAACTTGCTACCTTTCATACAAGTATCAGTATTAAATCCTGTGCTAGGTACTACCATCTTGCTAGGTGCTGATAATCCACCTACTGTTTCTACTGCTATTGAAATATTCATTTGTTTCTCCTTATTTGTTTTTACTTTGTACAGTCTGTACTTTATTAAAAGTTATTATAAAGGGCAATTACCTCTAAAACATAAACACCCATAACCACGAATGCTACCCAAATAACCATATTAACTAAAATATTCATTACTCCTCCTCCTTTAAATAGCTAATATCAACACCCCTAGATTCTAATTCATTTGCTACTTCAGTTGGTAATTTATATACACCATCATAATCATATATAGCACCATTCTCAAACCACAAACCACCTCCAAGTTCTTCACCTAGTTTATTGTGTTCAAAATATCCACCTAGCCCGTTATTATTTAATCCTACTGTGTAGTTCTCAGTTTCTGTTAGTTTATATGTACTCATTTGTTTCTCCTTTTTGATTTTGTACAGTCTGTACTTTATTTTCCTAAGTTAATTAATACATCAGCACTAGCTAGTAATTCTTCAATACTTTGTACAGTCTGTACTTTATTTGCAGGAGGTGTTAGTTCCATAATCGAAATAATATGGTTCTTCTTTCCCTCAGTATAGTCTTGAACATCACCTTGAACCATAGCTAAAGAATGCCCCTTTATCCCTATAATATAATTCTTATCATAGTCTAAATATTTATGACAATTTCCTACAGTCATAGTTTTACCATTCGCCAATTCTCTCACTTGCTTCCTTTCAAGGTATTTAGTTTTGTAATCAAACTTCTTTGCTAGTTTTAAATTAATTTCCTTTGTTTTAGTTGGTAAAACACCACTACCCCTTTTTCTCCCTTGCTTATCATAGTATTTTAAAATCTCATTATAATCTTGGTCAAAAGCTAGGCTAGAGGCTATAACCGTACAACTATTATGGTCTAAATCAGTAGTGGTTTTTAATTCGTAATAAGTTTTCATTTTGTTTTTCCTTTTAGTTTAAGTACAAAACCCCTTTCAGGTTTTGCCTATTTTGTACAGTCTGTACTTTATTTAAAGTTTTCGTTTAAAATCTTAGTACGCATTTCTTCCATAGTGATATTATGCTTCTTCATTAGTTTAATCATTGCTTCTTCAAAAGTGATTTCAACAGGTGTAGGCTTATCTTCAATATGAAAAACATACTTGCCTAGCATACTTTCAGGATATAACCCTGCTTTAATCATAGGGTTTTTAACCTTTGTCAAAGAAACCTTTTGTTCGGGATTTTCCCCAAATATCGCTTCTTGAGTACCTTTCAAGTTTAGGTTGTTTTGTACACCTTTCAATCCTTTCATAAATTCAGAATTGTGAGTGTTTTCATCTAGATAAGAACAATAACCAAAGTTATTATTATTATAGATTGATACTAGTTGAGATTGTAAACTTTCTTCAAGCTCAATAGTTTTAGTTGCAGTGGCGTGTAAATCGGTATAAGTTTTAGTAGTAGTATTTAAGTTTTTCATTTTGTTTATCCTTATTGTTATTATATTATTGTTTTTGCTTGTTGTTGTAATCATTATATCGTACTTTCTAACTTTGTCAAGCATTATTTGACTTTTATTTTAATTCGTACATTCTGTACTATTTCAAAAGTGGGTTTATTGACGTGGCTAAACCCTTACTACCTTGCCTTTCGTTTTGCTTTTGACTTGCCACCTATTATAATGCATAAACCATAGAAGTCAAGCATTATTTCATTTATTTATGCAATTAAATGAAATTAAATTAAAAACCCTGTTAAATCAATGACTTATAACGATAATTAAATCGATAATTATTGCCAATTGCTTAAAACCTCCATATTTGCCATTGTAGCCACTTTATACCTAAAGCCTTGCATTGATACCTCCAATCAGTAAAAGCAGGAATACTACATTTCGTTGCATTTGTGCAACACGGTATATAGCATAGATTTGAGATATTGTCAACTAATTAACCCACTATTATAATAGGGTTAAATGAAAAATATATATCTCAAAAATAAGTGCATAATAATAACCAACTAAAGCAGTCAACTATATATCCAACTAAATTAGTCAACTATATAACCAACTAAATTAGTCAACTATATAACCCAGTGTTTTAGTCAACTATTCAAGACCCCAATGGGACAATATGGGTGATGATATTTTATTCCTACCCCCAGACATTTCTCTAGTATTTTTAGAAACCTTCGGTCTTCGTTGTATCAACTCATTAGAAAAGGGTAGCACACATAATATGCTTTAACTAGTCACTGAGAAGGCTGTACTATTGTGCTGCATACTACCCTTAGGTGATACTTCTCCTGGAGACTGAGGGGAGGTGAAGTATCAAGTAAGGATAACATACCTACCACTTCTCTTCTGATTAAAAACAGGAGGAGTAGTAAGGTGTTAGTAGAAGGAGTAGGAAGTAGTTAGGAGAAGTAGTATTACTTACTTCTTTACTTACTTACTTCTTACTTCTTCTCTTACTAATGTATTAACAATAACTATTACTAACTCATCAGGGAGCTATTGTTTCTATACATCAAGGAGGGGCTTAGCAATACTCCATCCTTTATTATCACAGGTCATAGGTACATATAGTAAGTCAACATAACTCTGGTAAGCCCACACTCGTATTAAAAACCCAGTGTTACTCGTTACTATAGTACTTTCCCCTGCTAGGGACGGTGCTAAACCCCCCAACATCAGTACAGCTGATTGTTTTCCAGTGACATCATTTCGGGGATAATGAAGTTAATCATTATATAAGGGTGAGTCTTTAGCTTTCCCTGTTAAATCAATGAGTTATAACGCACTGAAACTGTCTAAATAGTTAGTAGATTTGACTCTACCACCTGCTCCAACACCCTGCATAAACCGTTCTAAGTCAGCATCTAGTTGTTCTTCCTTGTACCTAGCTAGTGCATCCTCACTACTCACACCTACACTCTCTACAATAAAGCCTAAGCTCATTGATAGTGCGTCCAGACGGTCATCGTGACCTAGGCTACCCCTATCCTTGGAGATGTGAGTAAGTTGGTGTATGAGCGAATATGGAAGCCTGGTGTAGTCTGCTAGTGCTTCTTTAATATCGTTCCTTACAAGGCTTGCATCAATAACTAACTTGTGAGAATTAAGTAGTGGTTCTATTACATCAATGATTCTCATTTCCTTTTGTTTGTTATTCCTAACCTCTTCAATAGAACAAGGATAGATAGAACGTAACACAGGCTTAAGTAGTTCAGAGAACATACCATCACCGAAGTTACTCTCGACTACCAGTAGCTTACATTGATGTTTCTTAGCAATCATTGCCATCTTGGTTAGGTTCTCAGGAGTATAACCACCTAGTAAACCACCTACTTCAGATATGAATATCTTACCGTGTAGTTGTTTAATAACAGAGTAACCTGTTTCGTCCCTACCTCTACCTGAAGGGTCAATAGACATAATAGCATATTCATAAGGAACATACTCACTGTCTACGTGACCTGCTCTGTAGAACTGGTCTCCAGTGAAACCAATGTTTGGAATATCCTCCATATAGGAAGAACGAGAACTAGAGTAGGAGATGCTTATCGGACCTTTAAGGTCATCTAAGTCGTGTACTATAAAGTCACTAGTTTTAAGAGGGTACTTGTCAGCATCTGACAGTGTTGTATCTAATTGATACTGTAGTCTAAACCAACTACGACCAATAGAAGCCTCTCGCTCAACCAAGTCCTGGTGAGTAAATCTAGTATCTGTACAATCTCCTTCTTCTACTTCACCCTTTTCTAAAGGCGTAGTAATGTATGGGGCTAATGTGCCCTGATACACGTCAGTATTTTCGGGATACCGAGCAGGATATACTATGGTTCTAAAACCTTTGTCCCTCATCTTGTTATAAATAGACTCACCTGACTGAGGTGTACCTAGCATAATGATTTGGGCAGCTTCTGTTGTCTGTAGAATAGCATCAAATTCAGCTACAGTAGCAAGTAGTTTAGCTCGCATCTGTTCTGTAGCAGAGTTCTGCATTCCTTCTACGTCATCAGAGATAAGAATGGAAGCACGGTTACCTTGTAACTGGGATGTAATACCTAGTGACTTAACACTTGGTTGTACTGTTACATCACATCCAGTAACATCAAAGCTCTTTACTGAGTTTCTCATATCAGCAGTAGGCTGTAGGTGTGCCAATATAGGTAGGTCAAAGATTAAACGTCTAATAAACTGAGCAATAGCATCAGAGTGTGCTCCCGACTGGGATACAATCAATACCTTCTCGTTAGGGTTACGTAATAATCTCCAAGTAACATAAGCACCGCAGATGTAGGTCTTACCAACTCCTCGAAACGCTTCCAATAGGAAACGCTTATCACCTGTCATTAGTTGTTGTGCTATGTCTGTTTGAATAGGGGTGGGAGCAGGTAAGTTAATACCCTCCCACACGTAGTTAAGGTAGCTTCTAAAGTCATTGATTAATGCTTTAAACTCTACCTGGGTTAGCTGTCGGTCATATATACTCATTGTATCTCAGTCTCCATATATTTTTAGTAACGAGCTAGTGGAACTAGCGAAAGGGTGTTAACCCTATCCGAACTGAATGATGTCGTCTGTCACATCACTGTTCTTCATTTCTTCTACTAGGTTCATCATTGGCTTACTCTCTACTATATCAGCAGTAATATCGTTCTGTTTAAGGAAGTTATTAATAGCTGTAAGCTCAGCAGGGGATATCTCACCCGAGGTAAGCTTAGCGATATAGTGAGTAGCAAGCAAATCGTGAATACTATTTAGTGTTTCAATGTTTGCTTTACTCATAGGTTCTCCTATCTAATAGTTAACGTATGCTGAAGTACTAGCCATACGCTTGTTCCAGTCCCTGAATACATCACCAATAAGAGGTAGTGTATATATAGGCAGGAAGCTGTTCAACATAAGGGTACGACCATATACTGTCTTCCAAGAGTTACTATTACCATCGAAAGGGTTAAAGTCTATACTCTGTAAGCTAGTAGCTATGTCATTCACCTTAGAGAAAGAAGGTCCAAGTGTACCTGATATTCCTCTTTGTTGGTAATCACTTCCTAGTCCTTCACCTGTAAGACCCTTAAGTAAGTATTCGTTAAATAAGGCAATAGGAGCAGTTAAACTTCCCTTCTTATAAGCATTAATACCTAGATTAGTAAGTCCTTCCTTTGTAGTTATATCAAACTCACGGTCCTGTTCCTTCTTAGTTCCTGTAGCTATCTGCATCTCTTCTCTACCAATAGCAAAGATAGAAGACACGATAGCACCCATAGCTAAAGCAATATGAAACCTAGCTTTATCTTCACTTAGTCCTCTCACAAGTAGGCTGTCCATAGCTTGAACAGGGAAACTCGTGAACTGTAGAAGGTAAGGCATCATAACATTATTAGGGTCGGAGTAAATACTAGGGAGGTGCATCTTATCACCTGTTAGGATGTTCAATCTAGAGGCATTACTAACACCTCTTTCAATCATATGTTGCAAATCTCTAGGTAGTTTCTCTAGGTTAATATCCTTAATACTGCCGTCCTTGTTGTATTGGAATATACCCTTCTCTTTATCAATCCTTCTAATCTCAGCTATCCTAGATAAGTCTACTTGAAGTCTATTGTATTTATTAACATCCTTCATTAGTTTAGGTAGAGGAGTATGAAACAAGTCTTGGATAATGATATGACCTAATGCCATTCTTAAACTAGCAGTAGTAGAGGTTAGACCTGAATACTTACTTACTAGCTCGGCAGAACGCTCACTCAGTTCAACAGCTTTATCACCAATAGTGTTACCTCTATGTGAAATAGGGTCGTGGTCACCATCTACAAATCTACCAAGAGTAGAATGAGTGTTAACATCGTAAGCATAGGACATAATCTGAAGCTGGTGTGCATACTCGGAAGAAGGTTTCATACCTCTCATATTATTACGAAACTCTCTAAAACCAATACCCATACCGCCTAGCGCAGCTTTAAAGCTTCCACTCATTAGTAGGATAGCAGCTTCACCTTGTAAAGTAGTAGCAGTAAAGCCACCACCCATTGTAGCGAAGTTAGAGTTAAGTATGAAACGCTTAAGCAACTGACTACCACTATCAGGATTCTCAGCACGCATTAACGTACCCCAAGTAGATTTAATACCCTTCTCAAAACGATTCAAAGCCTTTGTTATCTGCCTTTCGTTTAGAACACCTTCTTTCCTAAGCTCAGCCTTGTAACTAGCTATAGCTTCAGCTAGCTCAGCTTTAGTAGAGATACCAAATCGTTTCTTAGTAGCCATACGACCTGAAGTAGCATTAGAAGTATGCATCATAAGCTTAGTCATATCTTGATGCATAACGTCTTTAAGCATACTTTCATCAAAGTCATAACTACGTTCTCTCAACATATCTACGTCCATCATCTCACGGTCTCTATCCATAAAGTTATCTACAAACTTCTTAGCAGTCGTCTCAGCTTGTTTCTCTATCTTGGCATCATCCACAGTAGCTTTAACTCGCTTCTGTTGGTAACGAATCTTGCCTCTTAGAATCTTAAGAGCAGGATGTTTAGACATAATAGGTACTCCTTTCTTACTGAGTAAACCCTTAAGCTTACCTTTACCCTTCTTAGCTTCCGCTATTAAACGTGTAACAATAGCTTCCTCTTCTAGACGGTAGCGTTGTTTAAGTTCTACTAGAGCATTCTCAGCTTCGACTCGCTTCTTATCTAACACCTTACCTTGTTTCTGTCTGAGTTTAGATAAGGCAGCGTTCTTAAACGTATTATAAAGACCACCGATATCATCATTAGCCATAGCACGTATCTTACTTTCGTTATACGCTCTAGGTGTCCAGTTATCAAGAGTTTTATAACCTGCCTCAGTCATATACCTCTTCTGAGTGTCAGCCCACTTAGTAACAATACCAACTGAGTTCTTATACTGTTCTGAAACAGCGTGCCCATTACGTGAACGGTCAAACTGGTTCTTAACTTCTCTGTTCCACTGCTCAATAGTTAATGTGTTGTCCAGAGAGTTCTTTACTTCCTTATTAAATATAGTAGTAAGCTGGTTAATACTATCCATATGATTACGCTGATGTAACTCTTTAATATAGACAGCAGTATCCTTTAGGTTGAGACCTTGACTATTACCTACAACGTCAAATGCCTCTGCGTGTGCACGTTCAATGCCTGACTTACTGCTTCTCATCTTAGACATCATACCCATATTAATGAATCTACCTAAGCCTTTAGCTTGTTCAGGGATGTCCTTCTCGTCTATCTTCTTAAGCTTTAGTGTAGTATCAGCTGCTTTAGCTTTAACCTTAGGAGCACCATCAACCTTAGCCTCAGGAGCACCATCAACTGGTTTAATATCTGCAGCAACAGCATCACTCTCTCTCACATACATATGAGGAACACCATCTACTTTAACAACAGTACCAACCAAGCGGCTTTCAATTTGAGCGGTAGTTAAATCACCGACACCCATCTTGTTTGATTTACCGAATGCACCCCAAGCAGCAGAACCAAAGGCAAAGCCTAAGACACCTGCCATATTCTTAGCACCTTCATCGTTATAAGCATTATTCTGTTGAATAGCGCTCTCACTAGTGTATGCAGTAGCTGCGTTAGCAACACCACCAATACCTAGACGCATAGCTAGGCTTGTTCCACCTGTAGTAGCAGCCAGCATCAACTCAGGGTAGTTGTAAGGGTTCATTAATTCAAAGGGCATACTATATAACATCTGCTCTATCATACCTTCGCCACCTACACGCTCTCTCATCTTAGATTGTGTGCTGTGTCTAAGCTCAGCTTGTTTTAAATCGTAATCACTGCGTATTCGTCCTGAGTTTCTCTCGAAGTTTAAAACATCCCAAGGTAGAGTAGTATCAAACTGAGTAATGTTGTGAGCATCATATTCTGTATCAGGACGCTGCTCAAACTGCTCAGGGAATAACAACCTCTGACCATAGCTTGTACTTGTTCCAAACGTAGATGCAGCTCTAGTCATCCCTTCTCTCTCTAGGTTAACCATACGCCCTTTCTCTAGGGCTGCTTTATTAGACCAATCATTAGCCATTTGTTATACTCCTGTATTAATCACCTGTGTATGACCATTCAATAGCAGTAGGAGAGTTAGTCCCATATACTGTTGCAATTGTCTCTCGGATATTATCATCATCCCAACCATCTGTAGCCATCCGCCTCATAGTCTGGTTAATAGTAGAGCCTGAAACATCTAAACCGAAAGGATTATCTGCTGTTTTATTCTCAGCCTTCCCGAGAACATCAGACATATAACCACCCCAAGCGCCATATGGATTACTATTCTTATGTTTGTAATCATATGTTTTTCTAGTGGATTCCTCTGCTGCACGAGCATCTGCTGCTGCTGACATACGTGTTCTAACATCATCCTGCACTCTTTTCACATCATCTGCTACACCTTGTACTTCCTTTACTACGTCCATTAAAATACCACCTTAAGATTCATTTGTTTCCATACAGTGTTAGCATTCTTAAGAGAAGCCTCAGTAGCTTTACCTCGATAGTGAAGCTCTTTATAAGCTCCTACCCAGTTATCACTATTGCCTTCTAAGATGCCTTTCATATACTTATCACTACCCTTCTTCTCTAGCATATCAGCTAAGAATACAGCAGTCTGTTGATTACGGGTAGTAAGTTCAACACCATCAATACCGTGCTCATACGAGTTCGATATCCAGTCCTGCTTCCCAGTATATTTACGAGTACGATTCAAGCCAGTCTGCCAAGCAGATTGACCTTTAGCATCATCAGTTAGGAACTGGTATAAGCCTGAAGCAGATGACTGCTCCTTGCCTTCCTCAGGTCTGTTACGACCATAGGTTTTACCTGAGTTCTCAACTAAACCTACATAAGTAGCAAAGCGAAGACTATTCTTTAGGGCATCATTGTAGTCAATACCCATCCTAGTAGAATGAGCTTTAACAATAGAAGCAATGTGCTTGTTTACCTTAGGCTCACCTATAGAAGGGTCTAACGCCTCCTCAGTAGGCTCTTCACTTCCAGACGTTAATCCGTTGAAGAACTCCATTAATCCATCCATAATATTACTCCTATGTTATTAGTCGGCATAAACACCTGTATCATCCCACCAGGCTTTTATTTCATCGCCCACAATGTCCCACTTAGCTTCTCGTGCCTTTATGACATCAGTATAATTCGTAATCAAGTCATCAACACCTCTAACATCAGTACCGCCAGTGGTCCTAGATATAGAATCAGCTACTCCGAATAAATTATCTACAAATTTCTTACTAGGTCCAACGATTTGAGGCATTTGGTCTACATTAATAACAGTACCATCCTTTAATGTCTTCTTACCTTTAAACATCTCTTCACTTGTTACAATAGCACCTTTAGCGTTTGAACCTTGGTAACCACCTTTATAGTAGGCATCATCAATCTGCTTTGCTCGTCTATTAATAACAGCTCTATCTACTGCCTTCTGTGTCATATCTAGAAGGTCTTGCTCAGATACTGTTATATATGATTTAGCATCACCCCTTGAAATAATAACTTGATAAGTATCTGGACTTACTTGCTTCCAGTCTGCCTCAGCTCCAGTCCAATCTAAGCGTGTACGTGTTTCAGATATACGTTCCATACCATCTTCACTAAAACCAACAGAGATGACATCATCATATGTACTCCATCCTTCGTTATTAACAAACTGGTCCTTCTTATTTGCTTCAATATGGAAGAACAAAGCATTCGCAATGATGCCTGGCTTCTCATTAGGAAGCACTGCATTAGCATTTCCTTTTAGAAGTGCCATATCTTGAGCTACTACGTTGACTAAAGCAGTTGGAATCTCTACGTTACCGTTGTATCTAAACCCTGGGTTTACAGGACCTGCATCGTGACGGCTATTAGCTTTTAAATGAGCTCTAATCTCATCCTCATCTTCACCTCTAGATAAGAAGTAGTTAATCATATTAATATGGTCTTCAATTTGAGAAGGAGCAACAATAACATCAGTTAGTATATCCCTAGCTAATGCGGCATTAGCCTTAAGAGCATCCTTATCTTGACCTGGTATTCTAAACATACCACCTTCGCTAAAGTCATTAACATCTAAGCCTATGATTTCATCTCCATACTGGTCTGCTTTATTAAGACTATAGGCTAGAGAGAGTGCTCTGAAAGTAGGATTCTTCTGTGCTGTCTGCCACAAGGTTGACTTCTTCTTCTTATCGCCTCCTAATACTTGTTGCAAGTAAGGCATCATTTGCGCGTGATTCATCTCTCCACTGCGCATATTCTGAACCAGTCCATCGATTTGCTTAGTAACAATACCTGTAATCTCTTTATCGCCTGCGTTCAATCCTAATATTTTACTAACTCTATCAAGGGAAACAGGGTGTGTAGCAGGGTCATTATCAAACAAGCTAGTAAGTGCAGTAGAGACATCATTCTTAGCATATTCTTTAATCTGTTGCTTCTGACTCTCTGTTAGACTTGTACCAGTAGCAGATTGAGTTTGCTTAATAGCATCTGCTGCTGACATCTCAGAAATACCTCCACGTCTATACGCAGTAGTGTGAGAAGTAAACATAATAGTATCTACGAGAACTCCTAGGTTCTTCTTAAGACTTAATGTGCTGTTATCATCGAAATCCATTACCAAGCCAGCACCATCACTACGTTCTAATAGGTCAAGCTCTTTCTTTAGTTTCGTATATCTAGCCTCTGGTGGAAGAATTCCACTTTCTTTAAGAGATGCTATGGTGGAATCCTTAACCTTAGTCATCATAGTTTGCGCAATAGTAGAGTTCTCGTAAATCTCAGCTTCTCTAGTAGTCATTCCTTTAGTAGCAGTAGCAATCTTAGTGTTCATTGCTGTAGTTTCTTCCTTACTCAGCTTCATATTCTGAGCGGTCTTCTGCTTATTAAATTCTTTATCATATGTATCAGCATAGACCTGATAGTCAGCAGGGTATGTAAGAGCTAGTTGTTTTACTTTATTATCTACTAATCCCACAAAAGCAGTAAGCTTGGCTTTATTATTGAGAGTAGGTTGTGATACTTTGAAGTTTTCAAACGACTTAGACAGAGGTATAGCAGCGGCTGTATCATTATTAAGTTCAGTTACAACAGCATTACCAGCTGCTGCTTCGTTGTTCGCTGAAACTACACTGTTCTCTTCAGCATTATGGCGACCAATAGAATCCAGAGCATAAGCAGTACGCTGTGCTTTATAGGCTTGCTGGTATGCGCTTGATTTGCCTTCTAAGTTTAATGAATCACTATAAAGCCCATCAACGTGCATAGCAGCCATCTGACCACCTGTTAACGGTTTATTAGTGTCAAAACCTGCTTTAACTTTGGTGTTGACCGCTGCAACATTATTATCATAATCCTGTCTAGCTTGTACAGACGCTCTCATCTTATCAGAAGCAATATGTTCTTGTCCACTCTCGTTCTGCTTAATTAATTGAGTAGTAGTTTTAACAGCGTTAATAAAGTTATTAGCTGAATCAGATACTTCTTCTTGTACAGGGCGTACAAAGCCTAGGTCAACGAAACGACTATCAGCTCCTTTTACTTCTGCTAATTCAGTATCAATAGAACTATCAATAATTTGTTTTCTTTGTTCTTTCATAATTCTCCTTAAATACCAAACAGACCTTTATAACCACCTGCATTTCCCCAAGCGTCCTGCATATCAGAACCAGCTGAATAAGCTTGAGCACCTGCCATAGCAGCTTCCATCAGCATAGCTGAGCTAGATTTCTTCTTGCTCTCTTCCTGATTCCAGTTGCTCTGAGCACCAATAGCTAATCGTTGTGATGTCTTACCCAAGTCTCTTACTTGTGCATCTCTTTCAACTATTACATTACCCTGTTTAACATTCATTTGATTAATGATATTAACATAGGCATATGCTGCTGAAGCACCTGCTGTATTACTATTTGCTCTACTAGCAACCTGCTTAGCCAATACTCTTTGTTCTGATAACTCTAGAGACGTTAAAGCAAAACCAGCCTTACGCTGTTGTTCTTGCATCTCACCACGAGTATTAACATTAGCTGTTTTCTGACCAGCATTAATAGCTAGTTGATTTTTATAAGCGTTCTGATTCGCTGTTGCATTTGCACTGGCACTACTATAAGCACCTACTGCTGCCATTCCTACTGCTACCCAAGCCATACTTATACTCCTTTATCGTCTAAAGCGACTATGTTATCAATTAATCCTAGCTCTTCAAATGTTTCTGCTATGACTTCTTTCTCAATAAGAGGTAAACCCTCTTCTGAGTTATGCTCTGTTATGTGTATATTTACCCACGTTACATCCTCTAATATATGAGCTGCCTTCTGTACTCCAGGCTCACTCACCCATATGTGAGGCGCATCAATCTCTACTGTTTCACCATCAATGATAGTAGCAAACCTACCTTGTGATATTATATTTAAGGTACGTCCTTTATGTATCTTACCTACTGCCACTGCTCCTTTAGGGAGTTTAAGCTCACGAGCATATATGTTTAACCCTGATTTAATATCAGGCACAAAGAAGTGATTAGTTATAGCCTCAACAGCCTCAAACTCTCCATCCTCTATACCTTTAGTAATAGCAGAAGCAAGTTGTGTTATACGTGCTCTCTCTTTGATAAGGGTTACATCGTTTCTATTTACTAGTGTACTCATATAATCCCTCATACCCTTCAACAGGTGTAGCGTGGTTTCTAAAATATTCAAACTTCTTTAGCATAAAGTAAGTAGTAGGACCAAAGGCTGTGAGATTATTCTTCCACAACTTAAACAATGTTCTTCTATTACCTTCTGCGTGAACTAGATATTTACCTTCTAGTCCTATTAAGGGATAAGCTTCCGTTACTACGAAATAGCTATCGCCTTCTATGATTAGCTCAGTCTCCAATCTCATATTATTCCTTGTATTTAGTCTTAGCTTGATTATACCCACGTCTCTTAGTCATCCAAGGTACAACTATA
>ERZ889078.2067-NODE-2067-length-14820-cov-7.028175_pt1 | contig 14820 bp, 9 predicted proteins | sample MGYA00521266_ERZ889078 | MGnify/ENA primary metagenome ERZ889078 (study PRJEB32303, sample SAMEA104408618) | aquatic metagenome | biome: Brackish water; feature: Pelagic; material: water | place: Baltic Sea | collected 2014-06-16T06:34:00 | depth 76,534 m ...
CAGCCGCACGGTGGATCGACGGCATGGTTTTGGTGAAGGGAATGAATTCGGAAAGCAGAAAAAAGGCGAGGCTGCCTAAAGTAAAAGTGCTTAGAACCAATCCAAGGGTTGTGTAGCGAATCGCTTTGAAACGGTTTCTAATTTGACGAACAACCAATTCGCTGCCGGCTGCAAAGGCTATGAAGGCCAGCGACAATTCGTCCACAAATCGCAAGTTCCCAATGGCCGCCGCCGGAATGATATTCAGCACATAGGGACCGGCGGCAATGCCGGTAAACAAGAAGCCCGTTATCAGCGGCAATTTGCCGTGAGCTAAAAAATTGCCGACCTGCCTGGAAGCCAAGACAACAATGGCGAAACAGGCAAGAAAAGTGAAATATAAGAAAGCACTATCCGCCATTGACAAATCCTGCACAATAAAAGTTGTTACAATTGTCAAGCTGTTTGGACGGTGAAAAAGAAAAACACCTATGCAAATCAAAGTCAAGAGTTATTGAAGGGATAAGAGATAAGGTACCAGGAGACCAAGGGGGGCGTTCTGAACTTTTAAACTTCATTGCTTCATGATAGTTAATGTTCAGGTGGTAAGAACGTCCCCCACCCCTACAGGTTGGCACAACGCATTAAAATATGGAAGGGAAAAAGGAAAAATAAGAATCGGTTTCAAACAGGAAGAGACGCGGTATCAGTTTGAGGTCTGGAATGAAGGCCGGGGGTTGTCTCCTGATGAGATCGCGCTTCTTTTTCAGCGGTTTGTGCGGCTTGGCGACGATGTGAAGGGATGCCGGAGTACCGGGCTGGGCTTGTCCTGGAGGCGCGGCGAAAACTGTTGAACGAACCATTTTTTCTCATTGCCTTGGATCTGGGCATCTGGTTCTCAGCCGCGGCGTTCTTTCCTTTGATGTTCTGGGTATTCGATGCCGGAATCAACGTGATAAGGCAGGCGTTTTTCGCGAGCTTTCACACCGAGTTAATCACAACCACCGTGGCCCCCTATCCCTGGAATATTGTGGGGCGTCTGATGGAGATATTGCCCGCAGGCGTGATCGCCAGGATGTAGGGTATATTTTCAGGGCATCATTTCCGTTAATCCGGATCAACCGGCCTGACGGGATGTTTGGGCTTTTCCAATTCAGCAAAGCCGCCGGCTGCTGGCCGGTTTGAACAACAGAGAAACTTTGTGAAGGTTTATATGGGAGGAGCTACTGACCGGAGAAAAGTCATTGAGATCTATGTGGAAATGCCTTGTAAGGGTGTACAGGTCAGCATCGGGATCGAGATCGCGGTCGAAATCGAAATCGATCGATTCCACGCGCCTGCTTTTCGATGCCGATTTCGACCGCGATTTCGATTTGGATAAATGACGTTTCATGCGAGAATGCCTTTCAGCAAGAGTGGTTATTGCTGCTATTTTCCTTCACTTCGAATCCTGGATGGTGTAATGTGGTAGGCTTGGCAGGGATTGAATCGACAAACGGGGGGAGGATATATTGTGCCTGTTATGGGGAAAACAAAACTGCAAAACAGGCTCATGTTGTTTCGGTATTTTTTGACCATTTTCTTTATTGTTTCCGCTGTGGTCATGGGGACGGTAATAGGTTTTTATTATAATGAAAAGGGGGATTACCTATCGCGTTTGAAGTTGGAAGAGCGTGTGAATGTAAGACTGGAAATGGCGCTGATTAAGGCCAATCTTATGGAGATCATATCGGATCTGAGATTTCTGTCGCAGCAGAATGAACTGATCCAGATGTTGGACCAGGGAACCGCCGAGAAAAATTTCAAAGACCTGATCGCGAGGGAATACCGGGAACTCAGCCTTCAAAAGCAAAAATACGATCAAATTCGCTTTATTGATGCCGGAGGGAAGGAAATAGTCAGGGTGAATTTCAACAATGGCAACGTGGTGATCGTTCCCCATGAAAAGCTTCAAGAGAAAGGAGACCGGTACTATTTCAAAGATACTCTGGCTCTCCTTCATGGTGAAATTTTTATTTCACCCTTTGATTTGAATATTGAGCGCGGCAAGATCGAGGAACCCTTGAAACCGATGATTCGATTGGGCACACCTGTCTTCGACGGGGAAAATCAAAAGCGGGGTGTCGTCGTTCTCAATTATCTGGGAAACAGGCTGCTCAAGGCGGTCAAGGAAAGTTCGGAGATGTCTTCCGGCAATTTCATGCTGGTTAATTCAGACGGCTATTGGCTTTCCAGTACGGATTCCGGTGATGAATGGGGCTTTATGTTTGCGGACAAGAAAGATAGGAAATTCTCCTCCGATTTTCCAAAGGTTTGGAAGAAAATTCTTTCGTCTCAGGAAGCCCAAATTGAAAACGAAAAAGGCCTCTTCACTTCCGCCACCGTTTATCCGGTGATAGAACATTTCAGAAGCAGTACGGGATCGGCCCATGCCCGAAGGGACAGCCAAAAACGCCTCAAGGGCAGCGAGTATTTCTGGAAGGTGATTTCTTTTGTTCCCGATAAGACCTTGCAGGAGGGCATTGGAAATCTTCAGACGAGACTGTTTCTGTTGATTCTTGCGTTGCTCTTGGTCATGGGCATTTCTTCCTGGATCATTGCTCGAGACATGGTCAAACGTAAATCGTATCAGATGGCGCTTTATCGTTCCGCGAACTTTGACAAATTGACCGATCTGCCGAATCGCACTCTCTTTCTTGATCGATTGGATCAAAATCTGAAGCAGGCCGAAAGATATGATCACAGATTCGCCCTCCTTTTTATCGATCTGGACGGTTTTAAATCGGTGAATGATACACTGGGACACGCTGCGGGGGATGCGCTGTTGGCCAAGACCGCTGAAAGGCTTCTTGGTTGCGTAAGAGACGCAGACACGGTGGCTCGAATGGGCGGTGATGAATTTACGGTTATCTTGAGTTCCATAGGGGCTGTTGACGATGCGAAAACCGTTGCGGAAAAAATCATACGGACATTGTCCATGCCTTTTCCCATCGGGGATCGGGAGGCACAAATCGGGGCCAGCATCGGTATCAGTGTATATCCCGAGAACGGAAGGGATACGGAGACGCTCTTGAAAAAAGCGGATGACGCCATGTACTTGGCCAAAAAGAGTGGCAAGAAAGATTACAGATTGAGTGAGGGATAAGTCGCCACGCCCTGAAGAGCCCCCGGGCAGATAGGGACGTTGGTGACTTGTTGACTTATTTGGAGGGTGGGGGACGTCCATCAATAAGTAAATAACTCATCTCAGAAAAGTACACAGTTCATTCAAAGAGGTCCCGCTTTCCCATATCATCAATCCCCTTTTTCAGCCGGGTACACCCCCTAATCAAACAAAAAGATACCCCAAGTCCTGGTTCAGGAAATGGGGTGGTCGCAATTGGCATCCATCTTGCCCTCGGCTGAAGGTCTTTTCTACAGATTTCTGTCAGTGAAGTTTCTGTGAGGGAGAATATAGTAGAAGTGGGCGCATAAGTACAACTGTTTTTTAAAGCAAATCCCGGAAATTAGCAGGACCCCGCCCTCAGCATCCACACATTGTCAAGACTGGAAGATCAATCCTTCACTTTTTTTGAAAATATTCAAATTAAGATTAATATAGGAAGCTTTGCGTTGAACCTCGGCAATTATACCCAACTATTTGATTGAATTTCTAATCCAAAATCTCTAAAGGCGGATTAAGTCCACCGACTCTTCCGAACGTGAGCATCAGCAATTTTTGGATGAATTATCAAAAACCTGAAAAGAGCAGGCGAATCTGAACGATCAGGATCTAAAACAGGTTTTTTTGCTGGTATTCCTGAGAAGCTACAGCAGGATCGCATTTTTCCGCATTGGCTTTTTTGTAGCAGGGCAGCAGCGCCCTCAAAATTCTTTCCGCTGCCCTGCCAGCAGCTTATCTATGTTTCGGGCTAAAAATCCTTGAAATCCTCATCGTCCAGCGGGATAACGTCTTCAGGCCTATGTCCTTCTTTCTTTCTTGGGGCAGCAAGTGCTTTCGCTTTCCTGGGGGCCGCTCTTTTGACTGAAGGGGCTCTTTTATGCGCTCGCTGATTGCCGGTCATGGTTGACTGTCCCGGTTTTCCGCCCACCATGGCCACCAACTCATTGACCATTGCCTTCATCTCCTCGGCCTGGGCGTTCATCTCCTCCGAGGCGCTGGCGGATTCCTCGGCGGTGGAGGCATTCTGCTGGACCACCTTGTCCATCTCGGCCACGGCCGTGTTGACCTGGTCAATCCCCTGGGCCTGTTCAGTGGAAGCGGCGGCAATTTCACCCACCAGTTCGCCGACCTTGCGGGCATTTGTCGCCACCTGATTGAAATCCTCGTTGGTCTTGGCGACAAGCACCGAACCATCGTTCACTTTTTTCACCGTCCCTTCGATGAGTTGGGCCGTGTTCTTGGCGGCATCGGCCGCCCGCATGGCCAGATTTCGAACCTCATCGGCCACGACGGCGAATCCCGCTCCCGCCTCGCCGGCGCGGGCCGCCTCCACCGCCGCATTCAGGGCCAGGAGATTGGTCTGAAAGGCGATCTCATCAATGGTCTTGATGATCTTGGAGGTCTCCTCGCTCGCCTTGGAGATCTCTCCCATGGATTGGGTCAGTCGGTTCATGGAATCATTGGCCTGCCTGACGCCTTGATTGGCCTCCTTCATCAGCTTGTCGGCCTCATTTGAGTGGTCCGCGTTCTGTTTGGTCATGGAGGATATCTCTTCCAGTGAGGCGGATGTCTCCTCAATGGATGCGGCCTGCTCCGCTGACCCTTCCGCCAGGGATTGACTGGCGGCGGATACCTGATTCGAGGCGGAGGCCACCTGTTCCGCGCCGTCATTCAGACCCTCGATAATGCGGTTCACGGGTCTGGTAATCCCCCGGGTAATGAAAAAGGCCAATATGGCCCCGATGAAAATCGCACCGATCAGCAACACAATCAGGAGCAGCTTTACGTTGGACACAAGTGTTACGGCGGCCAGGCCCACGTCGTATGCATCCTTGTCGGCCTGTATGGCGGTTTTCGAGGTCAAATCAACAATCCCCATAGCAGCCGTGTCCGACTGTTTCAACAGCTCGATCTGTCTTTTCTTGTTGCCGATCCATCTGTCCATCAACTTTCCGTATTTTTCACTGTACTCAAGCGCCACTTCTCCCCTCTTCACGTCATCCGCGCTCTTTGACCTGCTGAAAGTATCCTTGGTCAGCAATACCAGCTTGCCCAGGTTATCCGTCAGCATGCCGGCATTTTCCTGATTTTGGTACATGATATACAGATATTCATTCTTCCTGATAAGGTTGTAGAGATCGATGGCGTCGTTGGCGATTCTGAGTTTTTCGATCCTCGATATCACATCCTCAAAACTCCGATCGGCGATTGATTTCCCAATCTTTTCATTCTGGCCGTTTATATAGTCCACCCACTGTTTCTCAATGACGGATGCATCCTTTTCCATCTGCTTCTCTATTGCTTTATTCTCCACGGCCAGAGGGGTGTATTCTTCTCCGATCTTGGCATATTGGCTCAGGCTTTGCTTGACGTCATTTGCGGCCTTCAGGGTTTCCTGATGGTTCAGGGCCGTTGCAATGGGCACGATTTTGTCAGCGGCCTTTCCTATTTTCTCGCGCTGGTCAAACCATTCCTTTTTGCTTTGTTCGTCCAGTTTCTGGTCGAATTCGTAAGATAAAACATGGGTACGCCACATCTCCCGCTCGGTTTCCACAACGGCCGACGTCTCGGGAATCTCCTGGGTTGCCAGTCGGTTAACGATCTTTCCCACGTCACTCATGTAATAGATGCTCAATAGACCGATAATGGCAGTCAGTACCAATGCTATGACAAAACCACCCGCAATTTTTGCGCCCACTTTCATATTTTTGAACATAAGATCACTCCTTTTCTTTGACTGATTGTTTTCATTAGTCCTTGAATTTCCATAAGCCGGGAACCCGGAACCGGTAAAACCTTCCCGCACCTAGGCCGCGTCCTCCAACTGGCCGATTTCCCGGGCACTCAATACTCGATCGATATCCAGAAGGATCTTCACATCTCGTGCCGTCTTGGCCATGCCCAGGATATAATCGGTGTTGATCCTGGCGCCGAAAGAGGGTGTATCCTCGACATCATCACCCTTGATGTTCAATACCTCGGAAACCGAATCAACCACGATGCCGATCATGACGGTGCCGGCCTGGCCTTCGATCTCCACAACGATAATGCAGGTTCGCTCCGTGTAATCGATCGCTTCCATCTCAAACCTTACTCTCAGATCCAACACGGGAATCACCTTGCCTCGAAGGTTGATCACACCCTTCACAAAGCGCGGCGTTCGGGGCACCGAGGTGATGGGCATCATTCCGATGATCTCCTTGATTTTAAGTATGCCGATCCCGTATTCCTCGCCGGCCATGGTAAAGGTTAAATATTTGCCTTCCCTGTCAGCCATGGCTTTTACTGCCTGATCCATTTTTTCTGCTAATTGCACCATTTCATCTCCTCTCCATTAATATTTCTTATCCTTGAGGTTCCAATACATTTTTTCCAAAACAGCGGCAACGTCCTTGAAATCGCTATCGGCATCAGTCACAAAACGCGGGTAAAGGCAATGCCACTTCGAAAGGGCGCCATTTCCCCTATGGGGCAGGATAAGGATAATGGAAAGGCCATCCAGCAACTCCCGGAGGGCAATAAATCCCTCCAATTCCTGATTGTTCGTTGCGAGGATAACCGCAATTCCGTATCCTTCCCATGGACGTCTGTAAAGCCTCTGTGAAAATTCTTCCAGGCCGCGACATGTCCGAAGATGGCCTCCCGAAATCACACTGCCGACCATCCTTTCAAGACGTTCGCCAACGCTGTTCACTTCATCATTTATGCAGAGCAGTACCTTCATACTTTAATCAGTTCCTTTCATTGTCTCTGTTTGAACGGACTTAAAGCAAGGGGTATGCCAGACAGGGAGATAAAATTAATTATCGAATTATTTCAAGTATGTTATGGATATTCGCAGATGGGAGTGCAGGTGATTCCGACCTGAAAACCAGGACCAGTCCTGAGTTGTAGGACATGCTTTTTCCTGGAAATCAGGACTCGTTTGATTCAGTTCGGGTCTGATTTGAAAGGGAAATATTGTGTTTTTGGAGGAAATAGTAGAGCCGCGACCGTGACAGTCCCGACAATCCGCACGCTTCTCTTGCATCTCCTTTGGCAAGTAAGGCAATATGGTTGAAATACCCCTTCTCCCCGTTTTCCAGGAGCCTGGTTCGGTATTCTTTGAACGGTAAAAGAGGCCCTATGGCAGGGAGATCTTTCGCAACCATAACCTCTTCATGGGTTTTCGGTTTGCTTTTTGTGCCGAATGAAGCCCGTGCCGCCGTCGCCCGGATATGGGCCGGAAGATGATAGGGATACAGGATAGGCTCATCTTGGGCAGCGATGACGACACTGTCCAAGGCGTTGAACAGTTCTCGAACGTTTCCGGGCCAGCGGTAAGCTTTCAGGACTTCAAAAAAATCCGGAGAGAAACCTTTCATCATGATCCGGGATTTCTCACAAAACCTTCCCACGTGATACATGGCCAAATCCTTGATATCCTCGGGCCGCTGCCGCAAAGGGGGTGATTCAATCACTATGGTGCGAAGGCGGTACAAAAGGTCATTCCGGAACTGACCCGACGCCACCATTTCATTCAGGTTTCGGTTTGTGGCCGCCACCAGTCTGAAGTCGCTGGCCTCCTCATTTTTGCCTCCAACGGGACGGAAATGATGTTCCTGCAGCACCCGAAGGAAGGTCTTTTGAAGTGAGAGGGGAAGTTCGCCTACTTCGTCCAGAAAAAGAGTGCCCCGGTCCGCCTGGCTGATGAGACCCGGCTGGTTCCTGTCGGCGCCGGTAAAGGCCCCTTTTTCATGACCGAAAAGAATGCTTTCCACCAGGGATTCAGGCAGCGCACTGCAATCCACGACAATGAGTGGCGCTTTGGCGCGGGGGCTGTTTTTATGAATGGTCTTGGCCAACAGTTCCTTCCCCGTTCCCGTCTCCCCTGTAATGAGCACATTCACATCACTGTTGGCCGCCTGGGCCAGAAGATCCAGACAGGCCTGCATCTTGTCGCTGTCGCCGATAAGGCCTTTGCGATCCAGCGTTATGAGAGGTTTCCTCCCTTGCTTCTCTTTTCGATATTCAAGGGCCCGGATCAGGGGCAGGGTCATGGCATCGACTGAAGCCGGTTTTTCCACGTAGTCCCAAGCCCCCCATTTTATGGCCAACTCGGCCCCGTCGCGGTCGCCGGAACCCGTAATGATGATGACTTCGGGAGGAGAGGGTTCCTCCCGAATCTTTGATATTGCCGTCAGCCCGTTGCCGTCGGGGAGTTGTACGTCCAGCATGACGATATCGAATTCCTGTGAGGAGACCGTCTCCAGACCGCTTTTCAAAGTGAGTGAAAATGTCACGTTGTGTCCCAAGCGAGCGATGGCCCGTGAGAGCACGTCGCAAAAAACCCGATCATCATCGATAATGAGAATGGTTCCCATGATCACTCCCTAATCAACATCCTTATCGTTTCTTATCCAGGGCACGGCGAATGGATTGGGCCAGATCGGAAATCACGATGGGTTTAAAAAGGAATTCTGAAATCCCCAGGGTTTTGGCCTCTTCCGAATTGATCCGTTCACTGAATCCCGTACACAGAATAATCGGGATGTCCGGGCGTATTCCCATAATTTTTTTTGCCAGCTCCACGCCTGTCAAATTGGGCATGGTCTGGTCGGTGATCACGATATCGAATCCGTCCGGGTCGGCCCGGAAGACCTCCAGGGTTTCGATACTGTCCATTCTCGTAACCACTTCATATCCAAGGCGTTCGAGCACATCCCGTGCCAATTCCACCAGCGCCACTTCGTCGTCCACAAAAAGAACGCGTTCTCTTCCTCCTGGAACGGAAGAGACCTCTTCCTCCTTCTGTTCGGATATGGCCGCCACCCGAGGGAGAAAGACATGGAAAGTCGTACCCTTTCCCGGCTCGCTGTCGACAGTGATAGCGCCTCCATGTTTCTTAACAATCCCATGGACCACGGCCAGCCCCAGACCCGTCCCTTCGCCCCTTTCTTTTGTGGTAAAATAGGGATCGAAGATTCGCTCCAGTATTTCCGGGGATATTCCTTGCCCCGTGTCATTCACATCAAGCCTCAGATAGGGTCCTTCAGTCAACTCGGGATGGCTCAAAGAGGAGTGGGCGTCTATATCCATTTCAAGCAGGCGCAGGCGAAGCACACCCCCGCTTTCGCGCATGGCGTGGCCCGCGTTCGTACAGAGATTCATGATGATCTGGTGAATCTGGGTCGGGTCGGCCACAATCAGGTCGGTATGGCCCTTAATCTCCGTACTTATCTCAATGGTTGCGGGAAGGGACGCCCTCAGAAACTTGGCAGTCTCTTTAATAAGGGGACCGATCTTTATGGGTTTCTTTACCTGCTCGACCTGACGGCTGAATGCGAGGATCTGCGCCACCAGGTCCCTGGCCCGATATCCGCCCCGAAGTATCTGTTCCAGATAATAGTGGACAGGATTTTCCTCCGAAACATGTGTCAGGGCAAGCTCCGAGTAACCAAAGATGGCGCCGAGGATATTGTTGAAGTCGTGGGCAATGCCGCCGGCGAGAGTCCCGATGGCTTCCATCTTTTGTGCCTGCTGAAGCTGTTTTTCCATTCTTTCTCTTTCCCGCTGTGCCATTCTGGCTTCGGAGATATCCCTGCCGATGGATTGATATTCCACCCTGCGGCATTTGTCATCAAAAAGCGCCCGGTCGGTCCACTCCTGCCAGCGAATGGTCCCGTCGGGAGCAATGACCTGATGCTCATAGGTTGCCATGGGCGCTTCTTCCTTAAGGGCGAGGAAATGGCGCCTCACCTTCTCCTTGTCTTCATCGGGAACGAACTGGAAGAAGTTTCGACCGATCAAATCTTCACTCCTTTTTCCGAAATAGTTGCAGTAGGCGCTGTTTACAAAAGTGAGTGTCCCATCCGGCAGAAAACGGCAGATCATGGCAGGCATGTCTTCCACAACCGCACGATACCTTTGCTCGTTCTCCCTGACTTCTTCCTCCCTTCCTTTACGTTCGGTGATATCGCGAAGATACCAGATCCGTCCAAAATATCTCCCTTCCGGTCCCAACATTGGCGCGGAGTATCGCTCCAATGTTCTTCCATCAACCAGTGTAATTTCCTCCTGGCTTTTCTCGTTGCGATGCGCATAGAGATACTCAACCCGCTCTCGAAACACCTCCGGTTCAGTCAACTTGTCCAACACCGATTGCAGGGCGTCTTTGTCAAGTCTTGACTCGATGACGTGGGAAGGAATATCCCAAATTTCCACAAATCTCTGATTAAAGGAGATTATTTTCCCTTTCTCGTCCACGACCAGTATTCCATCGAGAGAAGTCTCCTGCTGCGTCAGCAGGATGGTATTCTTGAACTGTATCGCCTCCTCCGCTTCTTTATGCTCGGTGATATCTCGAACAATACCCAGGAGATGAGGTTTCCCCTTCAGGCCGATGGGCGTTCCTCTGACCTCAACTGTCAGTCGAGAACCATCTTTTCGAATATCGACGGCCTCCGTACTGAATGTTTGACCGGTCAAGACAGTCTGCACGAAATCGTCAAACAGGTGATGAGATTCGGGTTCTACCAATATCTTTCCGTGTGAACCGATCAGTTCTTCCGCTGCATATCCATGCATCGAGCATGCCGCAGGATTGACTTCCCGTATGAAGCCGCCAGAATCAAAGATGAACATGCCATCCAGTGATGACTCGAAAATCCGGCGATATCGCTGCTCACTCTCCTCCAATGACAGCTCTGTTTTCTTGAACTCAGTGATGTCAATAGCCATTTCATATTTAACCATCCGGCCATCCGGCCAGCGTATGGCCCTGTCGACACAATGAAACCACCGGCCGGTCCTCTTATTCCGAAACTCCCAGATGTATTGCCGGCCCACATTCTCACCAAAGATGTGATCATTGGTACAGAAAGGGCAGGGGGCGTCCATGTTCTGTAATGCCTTGTAGCACTTGTGCCCAAGCACGTTGCCAAAGGTCGTCTTCAGGGCCTTATTCACATACAACAGCTCATGGGTATCCGGGTCACTAACATAGACAGGCTGATCAATGCTGTCGAATATGCACAGCAGTTGCCGGTGCCCCATGTCCAGCGCCTGTTCCACCCGCTTAGCCTCGTTCATTGCCAGTTTCAGTTGCTCATTTTCAAGGAATATCTCCTTCTCCCGACTTCGTTTCGCGGCATTTTCCTTTAATTCGTTGATCCTTTGTTCCAATTCTTTGTATGTTGGTTTGTCGGCCATCTGAAAAACCTCCAATAATAAAATCGCTTTACGATTCTATACAATGCAGCCTCCCCTGCACTCAAACAAGGGATATCCGATCAGGGCAACGGTTATAGAGGAATGTCTGACCGAAAACATAAAACTGGTTTATTTCAATCAGTTCTGGCATATTCTGGCGATGACGATGACGATGTTGAGTTTTGCTTGTTGTTGAGCGCATTCTTTACATGATGGGGTGCAAGCGAACAGATCTATGAAATAGAATATGCGAAAAGTGGAAAATATGCAAGCGCTCGATAGACACACATTTTCTCGACAGCAGGGAGATCCTGTACCGCCGCAGGGTGAACACCCGTCCATCCCCGTCCCACCACACAGGCAATCCCGGTTGCCAACAAGGTACTGGGCGATAAACATGACACCTCCAATGTTTACGAGGTCATTCAAATTTACGTCCCCCAGGTCCAGGTTCAATTCGGATGACAGGCGGTTGAAATAAGGGCGTTGAAAACGAAAGTAGGGCGCTGCCTAATACCGAGTCCGTATTTTCTGCCTTCCCACAAAGAAACTTCCGATCAGAACTACACAAATGGTACGCTTGAAAAATGATTTCACCCCATTTCACCGGTTTTTTTATGAGTGAAAATATTTACGAGGGTACGGTTTTCAAACTCCAGATATTCCTTCAGGTCCTTTAATAGATAATTGAGCAATTCTTTCGTTCCACTCAAAGACGAGGCCGGTTGTTGTGCAAAATATTGGGCCTTTTTCAGAGCAGTGTCTTCTAACACGTCACGGGGGATCACCTCGTTGACAAGACCCAGTTCCAAAGCTTCATGAGCACTGATGGTTTTGTTGGACAACAGTATTTCGCAAGCCTTGCCGTGCCCCAACCTTTTCTCAAGAAAGTACGCCCCGCCTCCCTTGGGAACAAGCCCCAGGTCCAGGTAAGGCTTGTGAATAACCGTGTCGTCCGCAACTATTCTGTAATCGCAAGCAAGCGTAACATGAAAATCCTGGAAAATCGTTTTTCCGTAGCCAACGCTGATAAAAAGCTTGCCTGACTCTACGATCTTTATGATAAATTGGTCGTAAGCTTTGCACATTCGCCATAAGGCGTTCCTGTCTATTTCACCCTTCATGAGGTAATCGTAGAATTCAACGTATTCTTCATAGGGAGATCTACCGGGTTCGTCTATCACCACAACAACCCTAACGGAATCGCTTTTTGACACCAGATCGAGATAGTCAAGTATGGGGGCTTTGGTGCTCCAAAAGGTAATTGGAAGGAGCCTCTTTCCCTTAAAGGTGAGCGTGACAACGGCATCAACCCTTTTTGCACTGAAAAAGTCATTTTCTTGATTCAGGCCTTGTTGCTTCATTCCGAGTTCCCCCTACTTTCATTACAAAAGGGTTCAACGAACAAAAGACTCTCGCTTCACGTTTGAATCCGCACTAACCCCCATGCCCTGGCGGGCACAACAAAACATGAAAATGCGACAGTGCTTGGCATTCATTTTCATATAAAGCATGCCATGATGCGATATCCTTTGCTCTTTCTTCTGAGACCAGCCCGCTGTGTCCGGTGCAAAGGATAACCGGGATGACTTCCCCTTGATACCCTGCGTCTATTACGTTCCTGCCTGGGAGATATCCAATGCTTTCCTGCTTTCCGATAGCCCCGGTAATGACCACCGAACTGAGTTTGAACATCTTATCCTATAAATAATGATGGCAACTCGTCTCCAAGCAGTCCCTTATCCGGTTGATCCTTTAGTGCCCAGGAGGCTATTTGCTAACGTTATTACTAAAATTCAAATCCTTTGAAATGGATATATAGAATGTGGTCCCTTTATTTGTGTTCGTTTCCGCCCAGGCCTCACCCTGATGCCTTTCAGCTATTTCCTTTACAATGGCCAATCCTAAACCGGACCCTGCCTTGCCTTTGGATGTTTCATTCCGTTGAAACCGCTTAAAAATCTTCTCTTTGTCCTCCTCCTTTATACCCACTCCGTCGTCGCTGAAGGAGAAGAGATGGAATGCCTTATCCTCTTTGTATCCGATTTTTATTTCGAGCAGGTTGTCTCCTCCATACTTTAGCGCGTTATCAACAAAGTTCCTAAAAATCCTAATGAGGCCCAGCCTGTCGGCAGTAATTTCCGGAAGGATGTCAGGCTCTGACCACCTGATTCGGCGTCTTCTTAGTCTGTCAGAGAATTCATTTCTGATTTCTTCCGTGATCTCTTTCACCTTGACATTTTCAAGATTGATGGGTGCTTCTTTTGCGGCAACGTAGGCATTGATTTCTTCCAAGAGAACAACCATTTGCTCGGCGGTCTTCAGGATTTGATCACAATAGGCTCGCCCCCGTTTATCCAGGATTTCCTTGTATTTTTCTTTAAGGCGTTTTGCAAACCCATAAACGCCAATGGCTGGGCTTTTGAGGTCGTGTGAGATGGAATAGGAAAAGAATTTTATCATTTCCTCTTTTTCTTTCAGTATTTGGATTTTCTTTTTAAGGTCTCCGTACAGCCTTGCATTATTGACAGCCACGGCTATTTGATTGCCCATCGCCATAAGGACATCGACTTTGTTATGGTCGAGCTGTATCATCCCACTTCTCGCAAGATTCATCACACCCACAACATTGTCCATGTTAATTAGAGGCACGCAAATGATGATTTTAAGCCCTTTGCCTGAAAGAAGAGACTCCCGCTTCTTGTCTTCCAATTCAGAAACATACTGGGCGATAAAGGACTTTGTTCGAACGGCCTTGCCCGAAAAGCCATCACTGATATTCATTTTTTCAAGGCCTTCTATCTCTATTCCTTGATGAGCTGCAAGATTCAGGGATTGACCCTCACCATCCATGAGATAGATTCTACCCGCTTCCTCATCAAAGTATTCCAAGACTTTGGATAGAACGCCTGCCAGGAGGTCTTTGAGTTCCACGGATGTGGACAAGAAATTGCTTATTTCCAGGAGGATAGACAATTCGCTGTTTCTTTTCTTCAGCTTTGCCTCACTGAACTTTATAGATATATACTTCTTGTTAGATAACATGATTCTGTCTTTTCCTTTAGTCTCGCAACCTACAAAAAGGCTTTTCAACCCAACAAAGAGCGTGATTGGGCCTGTCTGGGCAGCCGATAGGCAAGATTTACCAGGGCATAGGCCGGCAGTTGCCTGAGGGGGCGTTTTTGATTTCTAAAACGGTTGACCAAGGTTTTTACCGAATAGAACTCCTGTATGAACCTTTTGTATCCTTGTTCAAGTTCCTCCGTGGACATCCCTTTCGGGGCGACCACAAGCCTGTACCCCGTGTAATTTCTGTAGTCAAGATTTAACAACCGGCCTTCATCCTTCAGTTGCGCATGAAAACCAGTGCCCGGATAAGGGATGACGAGATTGATCACAGCACTGCCTATTCCGCTGCTGTTGAGGAAATCCATGGTTTGTCGGAATACCTGACGGTTATCGCCATCAAGCCCGAATATCAGGCCGCC
>ERZ889078.2068-NODE-2068-length-14819-cov-26.634313_pt1 | contig 14819 bp, 6 predicted proteins | sample MGYA00521266_ERZ889078 | MGnify/ENA primary metagenome ERZ889078 (study PRJEB32303, sample SAMEA104408618) | aquatic metagenome | biome: Brackish water; feature: Pelagic; material: water | place: Baltic Sea | collected 2014-06-16T06:34:00 | depth 76,534 m ...
TATGAAATCTTTCAAGAATATATTAAAGGTATTAAGCAATAAGTATATCATTACCTTATTCGTTTTCATTGTGTGGCTTTGTTTTTTTGATGCCAATAGCTTGGTCAATCAGCATAGATTAAATGTTGAATTAAAGAAAGTTCAGCTAGAAAAGGAATTTTATATTTCTGAAATTGCACAAGATCAGAAAATTGCTCATGAGCTAATCTCTAATGAGGATAATTTGGAGCGTTTTGCCAGGGAAGAGTTTTATATGAAACGCGATAATGAAGATGTTTATGTTATTATTGTAGAATCTGAGAAAGAAAAAAAAGCACGTTTATCCGATCCTAAAAAAGTAGATTAACATTACTTTTTTGCTCATCCTACTTTACCAAAATTCTTTAACTATCTGCCATGATTCTGTAAAGTAATAAAAGGTGATTACAAAACTAACCCCTAACTTCATAATTGTTCCAGCAATAAATCCCAAAAATGCACCTAGCCCAGCCTTTAGAGCGGCTTCATTGCGCATGCCTCCAATTAGTTCACCAATATAAGCGCCCAAAAATGGACCTATTATGATGCCAAATGGGCCCGTAAACAGACCAATGATAAGACCAATAATGCTACCCCACATTCCATATTTACTTCCTCCAAATTTTTGTGTACCCCAAATGGGAACATAATAATCCAACAGTGTAACAGCTATTGCAATCAATCCCCAAGCTGCCATAAATGCAAAAGAAAAAGGTGCATTTGTGGTAAATTCAAGTAGAATTAATGACACAAAAGCTAATGGTGGACCAGGAATACCAGGAATAATGCAGCCAATAATTCCTGCTATAATAAATAACATACCAATAATAATGAGTGTGGCTTCCATAGATTAAAAGTTTTCACAAAGATAGTTTTTTTGATATAAATTTTGAATAGTAAATATTAACCGAGGGTGAAATTCCTTCACATAATAATATTCAATTGATCTAAATTATTAAAGAATGACTACTTTTACCGCGAAATTTTTTAGCGTCCTAATATGAAAAAGAAGACTAAAATAGTTGCAACTATTTCTGATAAAAAGTGTGATATAGCTTTTATCCAAGAATTATATGATAAAGGAATGAACGTTGTGAGGCTCAACACGGCTCATCAAAACCATGAAGAAGCGCTCAAAGTAATTCATAATGTTAGAGCAGTTTCCGACAAAATTGCCATTTTATTGGACACTAAAGGTCCTGAAATCAGAACCAATGAAATGGATGAAGATATGGTGGTGAAGATTGGTGACTTGGTGAAAATGACAGGTTTGCCGAACGTTAAAAGCACGCAGGATTGCATCCATTTGTCTTATGCCAACTTTGCTAAGGATGTAAATATTGGTAGTAAAATACTAATTGACGATGGAATATTAGAACTTATTGCTATAAGCGAAGAAGACGGTTGCTTAATTTGTGAAGTGCGGAATAATGGAAGAATACAAGGGCGCAAGAGTGTAAATATTCCTTCAGCATTGATAAAACTTCCTGCTTTGACCAAGAAAGATATGGATTTTATTCGTTTTGCTGCTGAACAAAAACTGGACTTTATTGCACATTCCTTCGTTCGCAAAGCTGCAGATGTAATTGCAGTGCAGAGCATTTTAGACGCCATGGAAAGCCCTATTAAAATTATCGCCAAGATTGAAAACAAAGAAGGGGTTGAAAACTTAGATGAAATTTTACAGCACGTATATGGGATTATGGTGGCTCGAGGCGATTTAGCTATTGAAATAAGTGCCCAGAAATTGCCAGTTGTACAAAAGGAAATGGTTCGAAAATGTGTTGAGGCACGTAAACCAGTTATTGTGGCAACCCAAATGCTACATACCATGATAGAAAACCCACGCCCAACAAGGGCTGAAGTAAATGATATTGCCAATGCAATTTTTGAAGGTAGCGATGCTATTATGCTCAGTGGTGAAACCGCTTATGGAAAATATCCAGTAGAATCGGTGGAAATGATGAGTTCAATAGCTTTGGAAGTGGAAAAAAGCTTGCCCGATTTCTGGGATATGCCTACAAAAGTAATCTCTTCAAGAAAGGCGGCATTTATGGTTAAAGCTGCAGTAGAAGCTACAGTAAATTTGCCGATTAGAAGTATCATTGCCGACACTAATTCTGGAAATACAGTGAGAGGTCTAGCTGCCTTTAGAGGAAAAAAATTGGTTTATGCCCAATGTTATTCTAAAGAAACTATGCGCGTATTGGCTCTTTCTTATGGTGTTTATGCTGAATATATGACTGTAAATGAGAATCATACGGAGTTTATTAAACTAGCATTGGATAATTTAATAGCGAATGAAGGATATGTTGAAAATGACATGGTAGTTGTGGTGGCGGGTAGCTTTGGTAAATCCGGTGGTACTTCTCTCCTTGAGATTGGAAAAGTGAAACAGTTATTAAAATTTATTGGTGAAAAATAATTCTTAAGCTGTAGAATGCGACTAAATTGTTGACCTATTTTTGCTTTAATATTTATAAAGCAATATACTATGTACGAAGATAATTTAGTTCTCCTATTTGAAAAATGGGCTGGTGAAAAGGCCCAAAAAATTACTCCCTTAGCACTTTCTGGTTCCGATAGAAAATACAATCGGATGTTCTCTAAAAACAAAACAGCTCTTGGTGTTTATAATAGCGATACCAAAGAAAATTTAGCTTTCGTTGAATTCTCAAAACATTTTTTGGCGCAAGGATTATCTGTGCCCAAAATTTATGATGAGGAAGTGACACAAGATATATATCTGATTGAGGATTTGGGTGACATTACTTTATTTAGTTTTTTGACAAAAGAGAAGGAAAAATCTATTTTTACCGATGACTTGAAGTCCATTTATTTCAAAGTGTTGAAAGCCCTTCCACAATTTCAAATTAATGCGGGTAAATCATTAAATTATAGTCTTTGCTATCCCCGTTCTCGTTTTGATAAGCAATCGATGATGTGGGATTTGAATTATTTTAAGTATTACTTTTTAAAATTAGCAAAAATTCCTTTCGATGAGCAAGCACTTGAAGATGATTATCAGGTGTTTACGGACTATCTTTTAGAAGCAGAACAAGATTATTTTCTATATCGCGATTTTCAATCAAGGAATATCATGATTGTTCAAGATGAGGTGTATTTTATTGATTATCAAGGAGGAAGAAAGGGTGCACTACAATACGATTTGGCTTCCTTGCTTTATGATGCTAAGGCAGAAATTCCACAATCGGTTCGCGAGGAATTATTGACTTTCTATATTGCTGAGCTTAAAACATACATGGAGGTAGATGAAGTTGTTTTTAGAAAACAATTCACCGCTTATGTATTAATTCGAATTATGCAAGCCATGGGAGCATATGGGTTTAGAGGTTTTTATGAGAAAAAAGCACATTTTTTGGCTAGTATTCCTCCCGCCTTGGCTAATTTGGAATTTGTGCTGAGAGAATTAAATCTACCCATCAAATTGCCAACACTACTTCCCGTACTTAATCAGTTAGTTAAATCAGAAAAGCTCCAAGAAATTGGAGCACACAGAAGCAAATTGGTAGTTTCGGTGAATAGTTTTTCCTTTAAAAGAGGCGTTCCAATTGATGAAAGTGGGCATGGAGGAGGTTTTGTTTTTGACTGTAGGGCATTACACAATCCAGGTCGATATGATGATTATAAAGTGCTAACAGGAAAAGATTTAAAAGTAATTGAGTTTTTAGATAAAGAAGCTGATGTAGCTTTTTTCAGAGAAAATACCTTGAATCTTATTGATCAATCTGTTGAAAAGTATCTAGAGCGAAATTTTGCTCATTTAACCGTTAACTTTGGTTGCACAGGAGGTCAACATCGTTCGGTTTATATGGCTGAGCTTGTGACGCAACATCTTAAAAACAAATATAATATAAAGGTTAAGCTGCGCCATCGAGAGCAAGAAATGAAGGCTTAAGGCAAAAAAAATCCCTATTTCAATGAAGAAATAGGGATTAGCGTGGGTGGATGAGGGGATTTGAACCCCCGACCCCCGGAACCACAATCCGGTGCTCTAACCAACTGAGCTACAACCACCGTTTAGCGGCTGCAAATATATAAGTATTTTTAGTATAAAATTGGCTTTTTTCTAAATATTTTAAGATATTTAATTAAGTTCTTATCATGCTGAATACTTGTGTTTTAACTAATTTTTAAAAAATACTTAGCAATCCTATTTAATTCAATATCTTTGCTGTTGTTATGAAAACACCAATATCAAAAGTTTTATTTCTGCCAAAATGGTACCCAAACGTGGACGATGTGCAATTGGGCATATTCATTAAAAGACATGCGCAAGCAGTAGCATTGCATGCTGAGGTGAATTTAGTTTTTGTGCATGCTACAAAAATCGATGTTGGGTTTAAGGAATCTCATGAGGATAATTTTAATACGGTGATTTACTACTTTTATAAAAAGATTCGAGTATTACGATTTCTTAAAATGCTTTTGAGTTATTATAAGCTTTTGAGTAAAATGTCGCGTCCTGATGCGGTACATATTCATGTTTTAGGATGGCAAGCAATAATCGGATATTGGTTTGCTAAAAAATGGAAAGTGCCTTTTTATATTACAGAACATTGGACCGGTTATTATTCTGGTGGCTTTGCTAAATTGGGCTTTGTGGAAAGGAAAGTATATCAATTTTTATTTCAACATGCTGATAAAGTCAGTGTTGTTTCCCCTTTCTTAGAGGAACATATTTGCAAACATTTAGGAAATAGAGCCGTTGAGATTATTGGAAATGTGGTAACTACACCATTAAAATCAGTAGATGAGAAAAGTAAAGTTATAATTATTGTCAGTGATTTACGAGATGATATGAAAAATATTTCAGGAACGATCCAAGCTTTTCATAAGAGTGCAGTTTCTGAATTAGGTTGGAAACTTCGCATTATTGGTGATGGTAAAGACATGCAAAAGCTTGTTCTTTTGGTAGAAGAACTTGGCTTGTCTGATAAAGTTGACTTTATGGGTAGATTAGCACAGCCTCAAGTTGTTGAACAGATTGCTAAATCATCATTTTTAATTGTCAATAGCCGATTCGAGACTTTCTCTGTGGTTATTATAGAATCTTTGGCACTTGGTGTTCCTGTTATTACCACACGCTGTGGAGGTCCTGATGAATTTTTTAAAACAGATGCTGGAATGTTTGTGGAAGTTGATGATAATGAACAATTAACTCGAGCGATAAAAAAAATGATAGTTCAATATGAATCATACAATATCAAGGCAATGCATGCTATTTCAGATCAATTCACTTTAGATAATATTTCAAAACTCATGATGGATTTTTATCAACAATAAAATCAATAAATTAATAAATATGAAAATTTTATTCAATCTTTTTTTAGGACTTTTTATTATCAGTATTACAGCATTTGGACAATCGACAAAACGAGTGCTATTCCTTGGTAATTCATATACCGACGTCAATAATCTTCCCTCTATTATTGCCGATTTGGCTTTGAATACTGGAGATACGTTGATATATACAAAACATACTCCTGGCGGGCAAACCTTAGAAGGTCATCATGCTGATGCTCAGGTTTTGAGTTTTATTCAACAAGGAGGATGGGATTATATGGTTATGCAGGAGCAGAGCCAACGACCTTCATTTCCAATTTCTCAGGTATCGGTGGAGGTTTTTCCATATGCTCAGGCATTAAGTGATTCACTCAGAATGTATAATCCTTGTGCCACACCGATGTTTTTCATGACTTGGGGCAGGGAAAATGGGGATAATAGTAATTGTGCTGTTTGGCCACCCGTATGTAGTTACAATGGAATGGATAGTTTATTGAATTTACGATACAGAATGATGGGGGATCTAAACGACGCCTATGTTTCACCAGTAGGTGCTGTTTGGCATTATATCCGCGACAATTTTGCTCAAATTGATTTATACCAATCTGACGAAAGCCATCCCTCATTGGAAGGATCTTATGCTGCAGCTTGCACCTTCTATGCCTTGATTTATCAGAAAGATCCAACATTGATTACGAATGATTATAATCTGGACCCAACGTCAGCCATGAGAATTCGCACTGCTGCAAAAATCATCGCTTTCGATAGTTTAGCAAAATGGAATGTTGGGAAATTCGTTCCACAAGCTGCCTTTACATCAAACCAAACAGCTCCAATTATTAATTTTACTAATCAAAGTATATATGCTAATTCTTATATGTGGTACTTTGGAGATGGTGACAGCTCTGCTCTTTTTGAACCTTCACATCAGTATATAAATGCAGGCCTTCACCATGTTATTCTCAAAGCTATTAAATGTGAGCTTACCGATACTGTTTCACATAATGTTAATATTTTTATTGATGCTATTGATGAGCAAAAAACTATTAATGCTATTCTTTTTCCGAATCCAGTTTCTTCTCACTTAAGTATTCAATTTTCTCAAGTTTATAAAGTAAATAAAATTGCTCTTTATTCGATTGATGGAAAATTAGTTAAAGAGTTTGAAGGAGGTTTATTTAATACTTTTGAATTGAATATGGAAAATATTGATTCAGGAGTTTATTTTCTTCAATTCGAAATTAATAATCAAAACTACCAATATAAAATTATCAAATCAGAATAAGTTTAAGACTTTATCATCCAATTCCCCCCCCCAACAAAAAAAGCAGTATCTTTCGATGCTGCTTTTTTATTAGGATTAAAAGTCTTGGTTTATTGCACCAAAACCTTAAACACTTTTTCAGTATTATTATTCATTAGTTTGATAAAGTAAACGCCTTTAGGCTGAGTACTTAAATTAACAGATTCTTTAAAAATACCAGTTATATTGCTAAGTTTCTTAGAGATAATCAGTTTACCGTTAACATCTACAATTTGCATATCCACAGCCTGAACCGCCGTAGCATTGCTTTCAATTACAAACATACCCTTAGAAGGATTAGGATAAATACTGATAGAGAATAACTCATTATCAACATCATTCAAGCCAATACAATTGGTAAAAGTAATTGCGATGGTATCAGCCCCAACACAAGATAAAGTATCTACCACCGTAACGCTAAAATTAGCAGTATTATAACCAATACCAGCAGAGTCAATAACGATAGATTGCGAGTTCGCATTGGTTGACCAATTATAAGAAGTAAAGCCAGCTCCAGCATCTAGAGTAATACTAAGATCACCACATAAAGTAGTATCCACACCAAGACTAGGCTTAGGATCGCTAACGTATACATAAACCGTATCTAAATCGGCACAACCCGCTTGTGATACAATCACATAATATAAAGTAGTAACCGAAGGACTCACGCTAATGCTGTTACCAACACTACCATTGCTCCAGAAATAAGTATCACCGCCAGTTGCGTTAAGATTAACCGTAGAACTAGGACAAACTGTAGTATCATTACTTGCATGAGCAGTTGGCGCACCGATAACAGTAATATTTACCATATCAGTAGCAGTACAACCATTAGCTATATTTGTAGCAATAAGCTCATAATTGATAGATAGATTAGGAGTAGAAGTAGGATTAGCAATAGTATGATTGCTCAAAGCAATAGGAGGATTCCATAAATAACTTACCCCAGCGACAGGTTGCTGACCCAAACTAATACCGTTATTAATACAAGGTAAAGTAGTATCCTGACCCGCATAAGCAGAAGGCGCACTCAAAACATCCACCATCACTGTATCTGCACCATAACAATTACTTGCATTGGTCATAGAATAAATAATCATATTCTGACCTAAAGAAGCAATGGCAGGATTAAAGGTAAGTCCAGTGATGCCACTACCAGTCAAAGTTCCACCCGGTGGAGAAACAATTAGATTCACCACATTCTCATTATTACAATATGTATTAGCAAGATTTGTGATAAGCATCTGAGGCGTAGGATTAACCTGAACAACAGCCTGTTTGGTGACATTATTGGTACCGTCATTAATTACACAAGAATAAGTAGTGCTAACCGTTGGCGTTACCAAAGGATTAGATAAAGTAGAGCTAAAGCCAGCAGGAGTAGACGACCAATTATAAGTATAATTTCCACTACCACCAGAACCAATTGCTTGCAGTTGAGAAGATTCTCCCTGACAAATAACAGCAGGAGTAGCATTAGCAGATGCAGAGAAAGTACCACCAGTAATAATAATCATGACCTGATCACTATTAACACAAGAATTTCCATTATCAGTAACACTCAAAGTAAACATTTTACTATTGGTTAAAGCAATTGTAGTAGGGCTTAGTTGTGTAGGATTATTTACGAAATTAGCAGGAGTCCAACTAAAAGAAAATGAAGTGCCACCACCAGAGACTATACCCGTTAATTGGGCGCTAGTATTATAAGTGATCGTATCATCAGGACCAGCATTCACACCATGAACCTGACTCACAGCAGTAAATGTTGAATCCGTATTACTACAACCATTATTGTCAGTAAAATCATAAAAAACATAATGAGCACCAACACCAGCAGTACTTGGATTAAATAAAGAACCATTTACTCCATTTCCTGTAAATGAACCACCAGTAGGAGTTCCAGTTAAAGTAACAGGATTACTATTAGAACAATATGAAGCCGCTAAACTTGTAATATCAACAGTAGGCAAATCATTCACCACGATATTAAAACTATCTTGATTATAACAAGAGCTAGCATCAGTATATTCATAATATACATAGAAAGAACCTGTTCCTGCATAATTAGGATCAAACACACCATTATTGAGTTCATTTCCAGATAGAGTACCACCCGTTGGACTTGCAATAACCGTTACTGGATTATCATCAATACAATATTGACTTTGAAGATTGGTAAAAAGGATAGTAGGAATAGCATTTACATCCGCTTGCGAAGAAGTAGAATTAGAGCAACCATGTACATCAGTAAAAGTATAGACAATATTATGAGTACCTGCACCAGCACCACTAGGAGAGAAGTTAGATCCACTCATGCCATTTCCAGTAAATACACCACCAGAAGGGAAACCCGTTAAAGCAACAGGAGCATCATTGGCGCAGAAACTTTGACTTAAACCACTAATGGTTAATCCAGAAGGTAAAGCGTAAACAGTAACAGCAACACTGTCTTTGATCATGCAAGAATTTACATCTTGTTTTTGATAGGTAATATAATGAGTACCCGTACCAGCAGCAGCAGGATTAAATACACTACCTACAACACCAGGTCCAGAGAAAGTACCACCAGCAGGAGTTCCTACTAAAGTACTAGAAGAACCATCAACACAATAAGTGGCAAGATAACCACTAATGCCAATAGTAATGGCAGGAGCAGTAACTGTTGTAGAATTAGACGAAGTATTGGAACAATTATGCACATCAGTAAAACTATAAGTAATGCTATGCGTACCCACAGTAGAAAGCGAAGGGACGAAACTATTACCAACAATACCACTACCAGTAAAACTACCACCAGCAGGAATACCAGTTAAAACACTAGCAGTTCCTTGAGGGCAATAAGTTGCATTAAGTCCCGTGAAAGAAACAGTAGGAGGATTATAAACCGTAATTTGCTGAGAAGCAGAGTTAGAACAATTATAAATATTGGTATAAGAATAAAACAAATTATGAGTACCACTACCCGCAGTAGCAGGACTAAACACAGTGCCCGTAATACCAGGGCCAGCAAAAACGCCACCTGTAGGGCTTGCATTTAATGTTATGCTATTTCCATTGCTACAGCTTGAATTGGGAACGCCAACAAAACTAACAGAAGGAACAGGGTTTATAGTAACCGCAATCGCATCAGAAGAAGTACAGTTGCCGCCATTACTAACCGTAACAGAATAGGTTCCAGTACTAACCGCAGAAATGGTTTGAGTAGTATTAGCAGTATTCCAAAGATAAGAAGAGTAAGACCCAGCATTTAAAGTTAAAGCCCCACAATTGGTTGTATCACTACCTAAATTAACCCCATTCACCATTTGATTTTGTACCGTTAAAGTACAAGGAACAATAACCACGGGATTAGAAGGAGAATTAGAAGTAATCTTAATTTGTGCTGTATAAACACCAGTACTTAATCCATTAGCATTAAACTTGATAGGCTTAAGAGCAGTTGTACCCGTACCTAAATTCATAGTAGAAGTTGAATATTGCAACCAATTTGCTCCTTGTTCTGAAGCATATTTGATACAGTTAGATACTAGAGCTTTTGTGTTGGACTGAGTTATCGTATTATAGAAATGTCCAATAACGAAAACATGTCCAGCTCCATAAGCTTTACGAACAACCATATCATAAGATCCGTATTTAACTAAGGAAGTGATACCTGTTCCTGTAAAGGTGTAATAGTTAAAATCATCTGTTCCAGAATAGTATGAGCTGGAAAAGTTTAAAGTAACAGGGTCGTTTGTGTTTTGAGTTAAAAGTGTAGCATTTTGATTTTGCGCGATGTATGTTCCACTAATTAAACCAGTTGCGGAAAAAATATTATCATAATACTGTCCTGTAAAAATAACTGTACCTCCTGCACTAGTAAAACTTTGTAAAGTACTCGCCAAACTACTATAAGCAGATGCATAACTTGAACCGTTTAAATATGGAATAATAATCACTTTTGCATTTTGACTATTAATCTGATTTTGTAATACTGAGGCACTAATAGTATTTAAGGTTGTATAGTTGAATTTTGTAAAAGTAAAGTCTAAGGAAGCAATCATATTATTGGTGTAGGAGGTATATTGACCATAAGTAAGTACGATAATTTCTACGCTATCACTCAATTCCTCAACAGTAGCAGTAAGAGTTCCACCTCCAGTGTTTTGAACTGATAAATTAGCAGTCACAGAATCGTTGCAATAAGTAACAGTAACATTCATAGGGCTAGGAGTAGCACTTACAACTGGTGGGTTGGTAGCATTGGAGGCCAAATTGATGGTATAATTAGAGGTGTTACTGTAAATAGTAGAAGTAGCTGAATAGGCTCCTGGAGTTGAAGTCAAGAATTTATAAACTACAATTCCAGTATCGCCAGGGACAATAGTATCGTTATTATTTACAATAGTAAATGCAGTATTTGTAGCAGTAATATTTGAAATTACTAAATCTCCACATCCAGTATTCAATACCTCTAAAGTATCGTAAGCAGCAATATTAACGAAAGTACCGCCAAAATTCACAGAACTAGTTACTGAGCTAATTATTGGTGATCCTATTACGTTCATAGTACAAGGTACTATAACGGTTGGGTTTCCGTAATCATTTGAGTTTATTTCAATACTTGCATAATAGTTTCCATTGGATAAACCGACTCCGCTCATTACATAGTTAATAGTTGTTGAGTCACCAGCTGCTACCGTAAATACGGAATCATTATTATGTAGCCAATTAGTACTTTGATTATACATATAACCTAAAGTGTTGGAAATTAATTGTTCAACAGGTGTTTGATTAGCTTCGTAATATCTAAAGCCTAAATGAGCTACAAGTCCGCTACCATAGGTACGTATTCCTGCTACTTGGTATCCACTATAAGTAATAAGTGGCGTATAATTACTTGGCGTACCTGTGTGGTAAAAGAAATAATCATTAGTACCTGTAAATGAGGAATTATTTAAACCGGCCGTAATTGGATGAGTATTTACATTTAAAGTAGCTCCAGAAGTATAACCAGAATAAGATGTGTTTGGCCATAAACCTGTATTCGAAATATAAACATATTGCCCAGAATATTGCCCAGAGAATATCATATTGCCACCATTATAAACAAAGTTTTGGAAAGTACTGGCGAATGATAAATATGTGTTTTGATAAGAAGTATTGGTCAGCAAATATGGCATAATAATAACGTCTTTACCTACTAGGTCAGCCTGTAATTGAGATACGCTGCTTGCAGTTGATAAAGTTAAGGTGTAATTGGTAAAAGTTGCATCTAGAGCCAATATTAGATTATTATAATAGGTTGCTGAAGCTCCATAGGTTAAAAGCAATACTTGCAACGAATTGCTACCACCTGCATTACCAGCACCGCTAATTGTTCCAGTTAAGGTAGCGCCTCCAGTATTGTATATTTTTAATGGCACGGTGACAGAATCGTTACAAGTGTATATATTTCCAATTAATGTATTAGGACTAACAACAATAGTTGGCATTACTTGCGAGGTGAAAGTTTTAGTAAGTGTATCATTCGATTTATTTAAATCATTAACGCTATTTGGTTTGGTTGTCCAAGCTTTCAAGGTATGACTTCCTGCAGTTAAAGTTGTATTACCTAGAAGTATGAAACTATCAACAGACAAAGGTGCTAAGTAACCAGTCCAAAGAACAGATGTAATACTTCCACCATCAATTTGATAATACAATGAGTCATAATATAAAATACTGGTTCCCATATTTCTTAATGCAACTTTGATAGCTGTGCTTCCCACTGCTGTTACATTATTTGGGCTGTTAATGGCATAAAGTGCAGCATCATTGGCTAACATGGCATACTCATCAGCTCCAATATCGGGAGTGCTGGTGCTTCTTGATTCTCCATCATAATCTGTAGTTATTCCGCTAATAGGAGTTCCTGCATTATTTAAAGTTACGTCAAATAAGTGTAAATCTCCGCTGGATACATAATTTGGATTTACATTTTTAGAATGAGCATCCAAACTTGTATAAGATTTATAGCTTGCTAATGTGTAATTAGTATTATAATATATTGGATAAGTAGCTGTAGAGTAAAAATTATTATAATCGGAACTAGAAATTGTTCCATTATATCGTCTAAATGCATATTGATTACCCACATCAAATATATTGTTTTTAATATTTGAATTATATGAGTAATTACAATAAAGAGCTGCCGATGATGTTGCTCCTCCATTTATTTTAATAGTATTATAGTAAAAGTTAGTGTAATAGGAAGAGTAGCTATATATACCGTAAACGACATTAGTAGAAGTTGTATTAACTTCAATGAAGTTGTTATTAATACTTATAGCATTACTACTGCTATTGGCAGGATAATTATGATAATATAATTGAATTCCAGCAAAAGGTGTTGAAGAAGTGATTTTAATATTATTATGACTGATAGTTGCTTTTCCTTCTCCATAATTTTTATAAATACCCTGACCGCTGTAACTATTTACTCTGTCCATAATATTATTACCAACAACTTCTAACGAATCACCTACATAAGAGAGGTACGCACCAACGATATAAAAATTGCGAATTCGATTTCCTAAAATCTTAATGCCATTACAATTATTGCTACTAGTCCCTTCAATCATTATGGCGTAAGAACCTTGCTCAAAACTTGAATTTTGAATTGTAATTTGATTGGATTGATTTGCATAAATAGGGCTATAATAAGATCCAGAATTACTAGTTTCTACTCCAATAAAATTACAGCCATCAATTATAATATGGTTTGCAAAATTATACATATAGATCAATCTTGAATAATAAATACTTGTGCTTTTTAAAGTTAAGTTCTTAAAGTTAAAATAACTCGCCCCATCTAGTAAGAATATGTGTGCAGCAGAAGAACTTGGCATTGCATAAGATAAAATAACATCTGCACTGTCTCCAGTAAGAGATTGGAATGTAATAGTATTAGTGCTGCTTTGGCCTGTAATATTACTCAATGTATATTGGCCTACATAAGTTCCACTTTCAATATTAAATACAATAGGGCCACAAATTCCATATTGACTTATTCCATTCATTGCTTCAGCAATATCAAGAAAGTCAGCAGATGAGCTGCTACCAATTTGATAGGTACCTCCTGCAAAACTAGTATGATAGTTCGATAAAATAATGGTGTCATTATATGCATTTGAATCAGTAGTTGAATTAACATTTTTAATCCATACTTTAATGCTGTATGTGGTGTCTGAACTAAATGAATAGCTACCAATAGTAGCTGTTGTTGTGTTTAATGCTCCCAATAAACCTGTCCATACATAGTTTGATTGCATATTGCCGTTTATCGACCAACCAAAATTCACGTTAGTAAGTGCATTATAACCAAAGTTTTTCAAACTTACTTTTACACTTTGTGCACTACCTGGGCATATAGAGGTCATGTTTTGAAAAGAGGTCAAGCCCCCATCATTAGGATAAATTGAAAATTCATCAGCACCAATATCTGGAGTAGTGGCATTTCTAATTTGTCCATCATAATCTGTAGTAATTCCAGCAACTGGAGTTCCTAAATTGTTTAAGCTCGATCCGCTAATGTGCAAATTCTCATCTGTATAAAAGGTAACATTATTATTCAAAGAGTTAGCTTCTTTTCCACTAGCAGATTGTAAAGCTGATAGAGTAGTTCTATTTCCATTCCAATAAGCAATATAATTGCCGGAAGTAAAATAATTATTATAATCTGATGATAGAATCGCTGTTTGAGTACTAGCATAAAGGACATATCCACCAGCCATATTAATTACATTATTATTGCGAAGATTATAATTACTTCCACCATAAATATATATATTATTGGAACTATTACTCCCTTTTGAGTGAATGCTATTGAAATCGAAATTGATATAGCTTGATTGGTATAAATATACTGTTTGTGCAGTTTGAGCCGATTGGTGAATAAAGTTATTGGCTATTTTAGTTGGAGAAGCAGCAATTCCATTGGAGTAATATAAGTAAATTGCATTACTACTAGTAGTAACTAATTTATTGCCAATTATTTCCTTGCCTCCATTACAATTGCTTATATATAATGATTGCCCAGTTGATATACTAGAATGTATATAATTAGAATTTATTTTAAAACTATCTGCATAATACAAGTATACTCCCTGATAATTATACTACCCCCAATCTTAGGACAAGTATTGCCAGTTTCTTATTAAGAGAACTG
>ERZ889078.2074-NODE-2074-length-14777-cov-5.604062_pt1 | contig 14777 bp, 12 predicted proteins | sample MGYA00521266_ERZ889078 | MGnify/ENA primary metagenome ERZ889078 (study PRJEB32303, sample SAMEA104408618) | aquatic metagenome | biome: Brackish water; feature: Pelagic; material: water | place: Baltic Sea | collected 2014-06-16T06:34:00 | depth 76,534 m ...
CCTCGTGAGCCATCAAAGCAAGGCCCATTCCAAACTCCAGGGGATCCCCCCCCGCCATCTGAGCTGGCCAAGCAGCTATCGCGTCTCCGGAAAGGGCACGTGTCAAGATCCAACGCACGCGACCACTCAGGCCATCCGAACTTTCGATCTGCTTCCAATGCGCTCGCGCCCCACTCCGATCGCCCTCGATAGCTAGGCTTATGGCCAGGACTGCATTCTCGAGATCAGGCCCGAGCAAGCCGTTAGAAGCAACAATCCAATCTTCAACCGCGAGGCTGGGTTGATGCAACATCACGGATCCAATCTCGACGAGGTCAGCTCTCCCAATTGGGAGGCCAGTGCCATCGGCGGCGTCTATTGCCGGATTGGGGCTTTCGACCACAACGGCGGGAGGCGCCTCGATTTCACTATCTGAAGTGACGCCTGCGGACATCGTTTCGGTGGACGGGTCAGGCCCTGCCTCGCCCTGACGATCCTCTGCGGAGCCCCCCGGAACTTTGCCGTCGCCGGCCTTCGTCGTATTCGGGGACAGTGCCAAGAAGGCCCATATCAGGCCACCACCAAGAAAGAGGAGAACAAACGCGCGCATGTAAAGACCGCCAAGACTCGGGTCAGGAGAGGCGGTCGAGTGCCTCCCCTATCTGCCCCAACGCTGTCGCAGAGGCCCAAAAAGTAAAAGAAGGGCGTCCACCAAAAGCACCGTCGCGGATCTGACCCTGAACCGATAGGTTCAGGTGGCCCCAACACGCTGCGGGCATGCCACAAAACGTCGAACAGGGACCGATAATGCTCATTCGGCTCAGGGGTGTATGACCCTTGCTAACCTGTGCTTCCAGGAAGACTCCCAGACGCGCAGATTACCACGATAACTAGAAGCGCACAACGAAGACCTCTGCGCACAACGGCGTGCCCCTGTAGGAGGCACAGCGCGGCGTCCCTTTTAGGCGGGGGGGGCGGAGTCCTGCTCGCCAAGAATGAACTCGCGCCCGATGCGCATGAAATCCTCGCGCATGCTCTCACGGTACCTTCCCTTGCCGCCAGCCTCGGTTGCCCGCATGTCAGACAGCAGCTCCGCGAGTGCTTTGGACTCTGGATATTTGCCTTCGAGCTCTGCAAAGATCTCGCGCCGCAGCCCCTCACTTCGCCAGATGGCTTTGTAGGCATCTCGGAGGGTCGCGATCTCATCCTCTTGGATCTCCCCCCTCCGCATACCGATCACATTCACACCTCGAACGCGACTCGGGTGTCCCTCAAGGATCATGTAGGGAGGGACGTCCTGCGCCATCCGTGTCAAACCGCCGACATACGCGAATTTGCCGATTGTCACAAAGTGCTGCGCGGCCGAAGAGCCGCTAATGTTGGCGCGCTCGCAAACACGTACGTGCCCTGCGAGGAGCACATTATTGGAGAGGATCACACCGCTTTCGATCTCGCAATCGTGAGCGACATGGCAGCAAGCCATCAAGAGGCAGTCGTCCGCGATACGTGTAACTCCCCCCCCCTTTACGGTGCCCCGGTTTATCGTGACAAACTCGCGGATGTTGTTGCGGTCCCCGATTTCAAGCCGCGTCTCTTCGCCACGATACGAGAAATCCTGAGGCGCGCCACCCAAGCTCGTAAGACCGTGGATCACGTTCTCCTTGCCAATCGTGGTGCGCCCACTGATCACGACTTGGGGGCCGATTCGCGTGCCGTCCCCGATGACCGCATGCTCTGAAATTACGCAATGGGGGCCGATCTCGACGTCAAGGCCCAATTGAGCACCCTGAGCAACAACAGCAGTTGGATGAATTTTGGTAGCCATTCTTATCTCCTAAACGTCCGTAAGTGCAAAGGTGAGTTCGGCCTCACAAACGATTTTGCCCGCGACCGAACCTACGCCGCGCACCTTACCTATCCCGCCGCGCATGCGCAGTGTCTCAACCTCAAGCCGCAGCTGGTCTCCCGGCGAAACCGGAGCGCGCAACTTGACCTTGTCTATTCCCATCAGCACCGCGAGTTTCCCCGTATGCTCGAGTTTCCGAAGTAGCAAAACACCCGCTAACTGGGCCAAGGCCTCAAGCTGTAGGACGCCCGGCATCAGCGGCTTCTGTGGGAAGTGCCCCACAAAGAAAGGCTCGTTGATCGTGACATTTTTTAGCCCCACGGCACGGTGGTAGCCATCGATCTCAATCACGCGGTCGATCATCAGAAACGGGTAGCGATGTGGCAGTAGCCGCATGACTTCACGAATGTCGAGGCCGGTTTCACGCGTGATCAATCCGCCCGTCTCCTGCTCTTGCATGAGATCGACAAAACGCCGCACGAGCTCTGCGTTGGTTGCGTGACCGGAGCATGTTGCGATGATATGGGCGTTCAGATCGGCACCGAGCAGGCGAAGATCGCCAAGCAGATCGAGGACCTTGTGCCGGACCGGTTCGGAGGGGATGCGCTCTATGGACTCCGGGTCCCCAAGGACCAGCGTGTTCTCCCTAGTTGCACCCTTACCCAATCCAGCGGCCTGGAGCATCGCGACTTCGGACTTGAGGCAGAACGTCCTGGCAGGGGCGATCTCTTTCTCGAACGACTCCGGCGTAATCTTCACTTGGAAGGAACCACCCTCGACATCCGGATCATCAAAGGAGGCGATGTATTGCAGGGTTAGGCCCGGCTCGTCCACAGGGAGGGCGACCAGCGTAGCCTTACCATTGCGAACGTAAACGGGCTCCTTTAGGTTGAAAAGGCGCGCCTCTGACCGCTGCTCGACGATGCCTGCCTGCTGAAACAAGCGCATGATCTCCAGGGAAGAGCCGTCCATTCCGGGCAGCTCTGCTCCCGAGACTTCGACGTGCAAATTGTCCACTTGCAGCCCGGCGCATACGGCGAGCAAGTGCTCAATCGTGTTGACCTCTGCCTCTTCGCGTTCGAGCCGTGTACGTCGATCACGGGCTGAGTGGTAGGCAATGCTTGCGGGAATGGGCAGTGAGTCCGGTAGGTCCGTGCGAGTAAACACGACTCCAGTCTCCGGAGGCGCGGGCAGAATCCGTACCTTGACTTCTTCGCCGCTATGCAGCCCGGGGCCCGAATATTCGATGACCGTTTTTAGTGTTCGTTGGGAGCGTGTCAAGACGCACCTCCTTCTTTGGTGACGGCCGCTTTGGCGTCGAGTTCGTCAAGGCGCAACCGCAAGCGACGCGCCTCTTCAATAACCTTGGGAATCCTGCGCGCAGAAGCTTGCGCGCGAAGCGTCTCCATCCGAGGACGGGCGGGCGACCCGAGAAAGTCTACGCCCGGTGGCACATCGGTGAAGACATCACTGCCCCCCGCGATTCGCGCGCCTTGCCCAACGTGAAGGTGACCGGCAACTCCGACCTGACCCCCCAAAATCGCCCAGGACCCGATCTCCGTGGAGCCTGAAACCCCCACTTGAGCGACGATCAAGGCATGTGCACCGACCACGACGTTGTGTGCGATATGGACGAGGTTGTCGATCTTGACCCCCCTTCCAATGCGCGTTGCGCCGAAGCGGGCTCGATCGATCGTGACATTTGCCCCGAGCTCAACATCATCTTCTAGGATGACGGTTCCGCATTGCGGAACTTTGAACCAACCGTCGGTCGTAGGTTCGAAGCCGAATCCGTCCGACCCGAGAACGGTGCCGGCGTGTAGAAGGCAACGTTCTCCGACCTGCACGTTGTGGTAGATCACGACTCCGGGATGGATCTCGGTATTCGCCCCGACGACGACACCTGTACCGATGGCGATGTTAGCATGCAGCCGGGCCCCGGCCTCGATTGTCGCCCCTGCGGCGATTGAGCAAAGTGGCCCGATATAGGCAGAGGGTGAGATCCTAGCCGTCACGTCCACAAACGCCGTGGGATGCACAAGCGGTGCGGGCTTAGCTGTATCCGGAACGAAAGCCTGAACCACTTTAGTGAACGCCCGGTTCGGATCTTTACAGCGCAAGAGCGCGATGTCCTTGCGGTCGACCTCGACCTCTATCCCGAGTACTACGGCCGACGCCCGAGTCTCTGCCAAGAGAGAAGCGTAACGCGGCTGCGCCAAGAAAGTAATCTCCCCTGGGCCAGCTTCCACGAGGGAGGCAGGGCCGGTCACAACCAAGTCTGGGTCGCCATCTAGCTCTGCGTCAATTCTCGCTGCGAGCTCACTAAGTGTGATTGAAGTCATATCAGAATGCTCCAACTGAGGAGCCTTGCTAAGCCTACTGTGCGGCTACGCGGAGAAAAAGGGGCCCAATAGTGAATCCTCGGGCTGCGAAACTGTCAACCCACGCTTTCAAGATGGCGGCGGAAAGGTCCGGTAAGGGGGGTTAGTTGAAGCCGATGGAGAAGTTGAATACTCGCTTGTCGTCGTCTGGTCCGTCGAGAAGTGGGAAGCCAAAGCTGAACGTGATCGGCACCTGGGGGAAGATCATCAAGCTAAGTGAGAGGCCCGTAGAGGCGCGAACCTCGTTGAAGTCGAGTGCGAAGGCATCGGGATCGAGCAGGCCTGCATCCAAGAAGATTTCACCGCGCATGACTTCGAAGGGCTCTACCGAACCGGAAGCCCGGGACGTAATCAAGGGGAAGCGATAGCCCGCGCTCGCGCGTAGGAACGTCTCGCCACCTTGTGAATAGCCCTCCTCGTTCGGCCCGACTCCGCGAACTTTGAACCCGCGGATCCCCATGCCGCTACCTGTACCACCAAGAAAGTAGCGTTCGGTGTACGGAACGCTGTTCGTATCGCCATAGGCCTGCGCGACACCCAACCCACCAGACAATCGCCAGCCGTGGCGAATGGCATCGAACTCATCCCCAAACTGCCCATAGCGCGTAGCTCGGAAATCCATCTTGTAGAAATCGAAATCGCTAGTGAGCAGCTGGTTGAAGATGCTGGTGGTCGCCGTAACTTCGAACCCTTCACGTGGCACGTACCGGGAGTCCAAGGTGCGCTTCCGATATCCGAATTCGAGGAAGCCAAGATCGCTGATACCCTCTTGCTCGGCGAGCAGTACCGGCACATCGAGTGGCGAGAAAAGCGACGGCGCGCCTGTCTGGACCAAGTCCGAGACTCGTACCGTCCCCACGCCGAAAGACCCCCAAGCTGCCGAATCTGGACCCAGTTGGCGAGTTATGCGAGTGCTGGCACTGGTGCGACGCTCGTCATAGGGCTCGTAAAAGCGGAAGCTACGCAAGAAGTCGCCGGCAAGGCCAAGTCGATCGCGCTGACGACGAAAAATGTCGGGGTCATCCCAATGCAAGCTGTACTGAGAAAACTCCGTGCCCGGCTGAATGTCCAGTCGCAGGGTCTCCCCCGCGCCATGGAACGCGCGCTTGTCTTGAATGTCGCCGAACATCGTCCACGGAGACTCTGGGAGTGAGCCGATCGCGAAGTTGTTTTTCGTGATCTGCACTCCTCCATAGACACCGGCATCGAAGCTGAAGTTACCCGTAAAGGTGAATTGGAGGTCGTTCCCCTCTTCGACTTCAAACTCGAGATCCTTCGTGTGGGGGTCCCCATTCTCCGTCTCCAAAAAGCGGAAGACGGGGTCCATATGGCCACCCCGATTCATCGGGTCCGTAAAGAATCCCGTGCCCCGCAGGCGCCGAAGTGAAGAGTTAATCTCTTCCAGGTCCGCGACATCCCCCGGATCAACTGTCAGCAGTCGCCGCAGGACACGGTCTTGGGTGTGGATATTCCCCTTGAGCTTGATCTCTCGAATAAACTGCTGCTGTCCTTGGCCCAACCGATAGGTCACATGGACCTTGTGCAGATCGACGTCGTACACCAGACGTGGCGTAAGGAAACGAAAGCTCGCGGATGGTCCCAGAGTCGAGTGCGCAATATAGCCGTCTTCGCCGTATCGAGTCGTCAGGGCGCGTTGGTCGTGCGTCACATTAACACGGGTGTAGTCTTGACCGGGGCGAAGATCACAAATCTCCGTCAGCTCTTCGACGCTGTAGTAGAGGTCCGCCGGCCGCTCTTCCCCATCCACGATTTCGACGCCTTCGAAATTCAACTCGCCAATCGTGTAGCGCGCCCCCTCGTCCACTCGAATATGGATCGAAACGCGGTCGCGCTCGGCGTTAAATTCAAGCTCGTCGACTTCAACGACAGCATCAAACCAACCGTTATCGCGATACACCTGGCGCATTGCGATCAGGTCGGCATCAAGGGTCCGCTGCACAAAAACATCACGCAGGAACCAAAAGAGCGTCGAGCCATCAAGCTCAACATCTGCAACGTCCGTAAAGGACGAACTCCAAAACCAAAATCCGGTATCGGGAAACGAGTCAGCCCCTTCGATAACCATCTCCCGAACCTTGACGCGAGGGCCCTCGCGGATCTGGAAGATGACATCATTATCCTCCGGGTTAGCCGCACCGACTTCAGGAGCATCTGGCCTCACATAATCGACTTCGACAAAGTGATAGCCTGCGCGGCGATAAGCGTCGATTAGCCGCTGGGTCACGAGGGGTGCCTCGTGCAAAAAGAGCTCGCCGCCGACCGGAACACCCGACCACTGGCGCAGCTCATCGCTGTCGATTCCGACATTGCCTACAAAACGAGGCTCAAGGTCGACCGGCATCTCCTCAACAATCAAGCGCAACTCTAAGCCACCTAAAACGGCTCGCTGCTCGACGATGGTGCGCACGTGAAAACTGCGCCACAGGTTTTCGATACCCGTAGAGATACGCTCGGGGTCGATGTCCTCGCCAATAGGTTGACCGAGAGCTGCGACAAGCTGCGATTCCGTGAAGCGCTTGTTGCCTTCGACGAGGACCTTAAGGACGCGCAACGCTGGTTTATCTTCGTCCTGCGTCGCGACCACTGGGATCGGGGTCCAGCCCGAGACGAAGCTAGTTGCGAGCGCGAGCGGGCTTGCGCAAGCAAGGCAAGCAAAGGTGAAGAGCGCGAGGCGCGCAGCTGGCTTGGGGAACGATGACATGGGTGCGAATACTTCTGGGGTCAAGTCGGGATCGTCTCGACCTCGGTGTAGGTCAGGTTGGTGAAGCGCATAAACTCAGGCCGGAAACCCAGTTTTACGTCACCCGTTGGGCCATTTCGGTGCTTGGCGATGATGATCTCCGCCTTACCAATGCTCTCGTCGGTTCTGTATTTGGAATAGTACTCGGCGCGATAGAGCATCATCACAACGTCGGCGTCCTGCTCGATCGAGCCAGACTCGCGAAGGTCGGAGAGCTGAGGCCGAGGCGGATCGCGCTGCTCCACTTGGCGGCTGAGCTGTGCGAGAGCGATCACCGGAACATCCAGCTCGCGAGCAAGCGCCTTGAGGGAACGACTAATCGTACTGATCTCTTGCAGGCGGTTCTCGGCATTGGGCGCCTTCAGCAGCTGCAGATAGTCCACTACGATCAGGTGCAAACCGTGGAGCGATCGGATTCTGCGCGCCCGACTTCGAAGGCCCATAATCGTCAAGCTCTCGTTGTCGTCGATGAAGAGTTTCGCGCCGCGATAATCATCGGCAGCGTTGTTTAGATCCAAGCGATCGTCATGGTCGATGTCGCCAGTTCTCAACTTATGCGCGTCCACTTGGGCGCGCGAGCACAACAGGCGGTTGACTAGCTGAACACTTCCCATCTCCAAGCTAAACATCAGCGCGGTTGGAGACTCGCCACCAAGCCAAGCGGGTTTCGACATCACCGCGTTCTCAATCAAGTTTAGCGCGAATGCGGTTTTACCCATGGACGGACGTGCGGCGAGAATCACGAGGTCGCCACCGTTCAAACCCGCAAGCAACCGATCGAGATCGTAAAACCCCGTCGTCAGCCCAGGCAACCCATCGGAACCGCTCCGCGCTTCGAGCGCTTTGAACGCCTCGCTAATGGCGTCGTCGACCGATGTGGCGTCGCTCTTGTCGCGGCCCGCAGAGACCTCAAAGATTCCCTGTTCACTCTTATCTAGGAGGAGCTTCACCGCGTCCTCGTCTACAGCTGTCCCTTGAGCTGACTGAATGATCTCGGTTGCCTTGGCAATCAGCCGGCGCAACGTCGAGCAATGAGTGACGATTCCGGCGTGGTGAGTAATGTGCGCGGAAGAAGTCACCGCCGCGAGCAGCTCGCCAACGTAACCAGCTCCGCCGACGATCCCCTTCTCATCCTTAGCGGCGAGGGCCTGGATCACGCTGACGGGCTCGATGGGGATGCCCGCCTCGCTCATCGACGCTAGGCAGCCGAATAACACTTCGTGCCTAGGGTCAAAAAAATCGTCTGCGCCAACGATCTCAAGTGCATCGGGAATGCGTTCACCTGAGAGCAAAAGCGCGCCGAGAACGGCTCGCTCAGCGTCGAGGTTATGCGGCGGGATACGACCGCTAAATTGGTTTGCACTCATGAAGGATTCGGCTGATAAGAATAACGAGACTGGGAGCTTGGAGCCAGAACGCCCGGCTCGAATGCTGAGCTTTTGCCATTCCAACTTCATATCTCCCTCTGCCGCGGCCAGCAAGCCTGGCTCGGGCCCTAAAACCGAGCGAGTTGAACAGCGTTTTCAACCGGGAGTTCGCAATCGGGGGGGGGGAGAGAGCGACTCCCGAAATACGCCCGATCTGGGGTGAGAACCCAACTAAAAAGGATCAGCGGTATGCGCTCGGTAACAAAGTAAGGCCGCCAAGCACGTTTGCGCTTCGCGGCCTTACTTCATGGAGGCATCAAGATCAGATGCAGCCAATCGATTCGGGAGAACTACTCGTTGAGGCTGCCCTCGGGCATCTCGATTTGCTCTTCGTCTTCTTCTGGGGCTTCGGGCTCCGGTTCGGGCTCGGGGAAGCCACCTTCGGGCTCAACCATAAGATCGATGGTGACCATCATGTCGCCGTGAATGCGGATGGTAACTTCCGTCGCACCCACGCTCTTGATCGGCCCACTGAGAAGCACTTGACGCTCCTCGACTGTGTGGCCGGCCTCAGCAAGAAGCTTGACGATCGTACCAGCACTTACGGACCCGTAAAGGTGACCGTTCCGGTCGGCGCGCTCTTCGGTCTTCAGGCTGACGCCCTCTAGAGCATTCACCTTTGCTTCGAACTCCTTCATGAGCTCAGCGCGAATCGCATCAAAGCGAGTACGGCGACGAGCGATCATCTTGATGTTCTCGGCCGATGCCGTTTCAGCAAAGCGACGGGGCAGAAGATAGTTGCGTGCGTAACCGGCGGTAACGACGACAACGTCACCACAGTTACCCAATTTTTCAATGTCCTCGCGTAGGAGGACTTCCATAGTTTTAGCCATGAGTTGTGACCTCCAGGTCTAGCCCACAAAGGGGAGAAGAGCCAAGTGACGCGCACGCTTGATGGCGCGCTTAATACTCTTCTGATCCTGTGCGCCGAATCCCGTGCGGGAGCGGCCTTGGATTTGACCTTGGGGGCCGAGGAACTTTTTAAGGCTCTCGGTGTCCTTGTAGTCAGCGGGAGCAACAAGTTTCTGGGACTTCGCAACGATCACCTTACGGGTGTTGCGGCCGCTACGTTTCTTACTGGCAGCCATGATTACTTATCCTCCCTATTAGCGGATGAAGCTGAAACCGGTCCGGCCAGATCAGCATCGTCAAAATCGTAAGACTCCTCGAAACCCTCGCGGCGCGGTCCGCGAGGACGGTCTTCATCAGTCTCTTCCCACAAGCGGTACTCGCCGACATCGTCGCGCGGAGGCTCTGGGAGTGCGAAGTCGGTTGCGACCTCTTTCTCTGCTTCGGCCACTTCGCCTTCGGGGATCGCGTCCACGGCGAGAAGCAGGTAACGCAGAATAGGAACCGACAAATCGAGGTCTCGCACGAAGCCGGAGAGGCCCTCGTTCGGGAGTTCGTAATAGGCCAGCATATATGTCGCGCGGGACTTCCCTTGGATCGGGTAAGCGAGATTGCGCTCGCCCCAGTGACGTGCCGTTGTGACAGTGCCGCCGTGCTTAGTTAGAAGGTCGATAACGATCGCTTTTGCGCCGCTCCAACCTGCCCGGACATTCTCGTTGTCCAGGACAAACATTCCTTCGTAAATTTGGGCCAAGATGGCACCTCACAATTTGTGTTGCGAACGCACTACACGTTCAGATTCCAGCGGCTATGAAACCGCGACATGGTCGAGTCAATGTCTCCGGTGCCAAGCCAGTGAAGGACTGCTTCCGAGGCTTTTGCCACGGCGTTGTCGATCGCTGTTCGCTCTGCACCTTCAAACGGACTCAGCACATGGCGCGCCGCGTCGGTTTCAGGCCGACCGATCCCCACGCGCAAGCGTGAAAAACAGTCGCTACTGAGATGGTTGATAATGGAGCGCATCCCGTTCTGTCCCCCATGACCGCCCCGCGCTCGAATGCGCAGCTTGCCGGGTTCTAGATCTAAGTCGTCGTAGACAACAAAGAGATTCGAAATGTCTCCGCCCGTCCATTCGACTAGAGGAGCTACAGCTTCCCCCGACTTGTTCATCCAAGTCAAAGGCTGCACAAAGAGCACATCAGGGACATGGCTTCGCGCAAAAAGGAAGTTGTTGGGTCCACCGTAGCCGTCGAGACGGTCACTAGGAAAAAAGAGCAGTCCCTCATGCAGAGCGAGATGCTCGACAACTTCAAAGCCGACGTTATGGCGTGTCCCGGCGTATGGAAGGCCGGGATTGCCAAGACCGACAATTAGTTTGGTCGAGGTCATCTTCTCAAGAAGAGGGGCGAATATTGTAGGGCCGCCCCCGCGAAACGCAAGGGGCAGCCCATAGGAGACCTTCTATGCAGAAGGGGTCTCGCCTTCGGCACCGCCTTCGCCTTCAGCTGATTCCGTCTCCTCAGCTGCGTCAGCTCCAGAAACCGTCGCGATAGTGGTTTCACCTGCGGTGACCAGCGTACAGCCCTCAGGCAGCTTAAGAGCGGATGCATCCAGCTGCTCGCCTTCCCCGAGAGCACTTGCCATAACCTCGATCGTATCTGGGATCAATGACGGGAGTGACGAGATCAGGACTTGGTCCACGAGGGTGTTCAAGACACCGCTCGATGGGCGACCGATAAAGGTCAGCGAAACCTGGCTCTCGACCTTGACGCCACGCACCACGGCTTGGAACTCGACGTGATTGATGCGGTCCGTGAGGTAATCCCACTGGAGTTCGCGCACCACGGCGGGGTGATTCACGCCATCAATCGAGATGTCGAAGAGGTGCTCGTGCGCGCGGCGTGCAGCGAGGAACTTGTCTTCCTGGATGCTAAATGTGATCACGGCTGCCTTCGGGTCTTGAAGGCTGCAGGGGATACCGCCGTTTGCGCGGAGTTTGCGGGAAGCGCGAGAGCCGACGCGCTCACGAAGTTCAGCATTGAGAGTAATAGCCATTAGATTTCACCTGGATGGGTAAGGCACGGAAGTCGCGTAGCGCGGCTTTCGGATGGTTCGTCCTGGGGCTCCTGGCAAAAGGAGTCCCGGGCACAGGAAAAACGGAGCGGGAGTCTAGCGCGCCTCGTGAGTTACTGGACATCGTTGTCCCTCAAATCACTCAAAAGTGCCCAAAAGCGAGTCGCCCGCCCATCCCATCCGACGGCGGCATCGAAAAAGGAGGGCGGGCGACCCGGGAGGCCTCAACTCAAAAAGCGGCCTAATAGCCTCCGAAGAGGGAGCTGACGGACTTGGCGTCGTGGATATTCTGAATAGCCTGGGCAACCATTGGCGCGAGGGAGACGACCTCCAAGCGATCGGGGGTGTTCCCGCCGAAGGGGTTGGTGTCCGTTACTAGGATCCGTGCGGCGGGGCAAGCGTTGAGGCGCTCGACTGCCGGACCGCAAAACACACCGTGGGTCACGCAGATCGTGATCTCCTTTGCCCCGTTTTCGACAAGTACACGGGCCGCCTCCGTGATGGAACCGGCGGTGGAAATCATGTCGTCAACGATGATGACATTGCGCCCCGCAACATCACCGATAACGTGCTCGACGGCGATCTCGGAACCAGAGATCCTCCGCTTGTCCACGATGGCGAGGTCTGCTCCCAAGACTTTCGCGTATGCCCGTGCCATTTTGACGCCGCCAGCATCGGGTGTGACCACTACCGGGTTCTCGATTTTCAACTCTTGAAGTCGAGCTAGCAAGGCTGGCTTTGCGTACAGGTGATCTACTGGAATATCGTAGAAGCCTTGAATCTGGGCGGCGTGCATGTCCACTGTCAAAACGCGGTCAACGCCACTTGCCACGAGTGTATTTGCGACGACCTTGGCGCTGATCGGGACTCGCCCCTCATCTTTGCGGTCTTTGCGCGCGTAGCCGTAGTACGGCATGACGGCAGTGATCCGACCTGCGCTCGCACGACGAAGGGTATCGGCTAAGAGAAGGAGTTCGATCCAGTTATCGTTCACAGGCGGACAGGTCGGTTGGATGACATAGCAGTCTGATCCACGAACGTCGTCATGGATTTTTATGTCGATCTCACGATCTGGAAAGTTGGCGACACGAGCGTTTAGAAGTGGGATTCCAACGTGTTCTGCAACGGCTTTGGCGAATTCGGGATGGGCGCGACCGGCGATTAGGCTGATCTGGTCGGAGGTAACGGCTGCCATAACTTATGGGGGGGGAGAGAGTAGGGGGTGGTAAAGGTCAGTCGGATTTGGGAGGCAGAGGGCGGGCGGGGACGCCGACCCAAGACTCACCAGGGGCAACGACCGTGTTCTTGCGAAGGACGGCTCCTGCGCCGGTTAGCGCACCCTCGCCGATTTGGCTCGGTGCAATGAGGATGGATCCGCTTCCTATAAAGGCACGGTCCCCGATTGTAGTCTTGTGCTTATGGGTGCCGTCGTAGTTGGCGATAATCGTACCAGCGCCGATGTTCGCCCCCGCGCCGATGGAAACGTCACCGAGATAGGACAGGTGCTTCGCCTTCGTACCCTCACCTACAGTGCTCTTCTTGCACTCTGTAAAATTCCCGACCTCGGCTCCGTCCTTCAAGATGGTCCCCACCCGAAGATGGGTAAATGGCCCCACCTCGCAATCCTCGCCGATAATCACTCCACTGCGAATAACCGTGCAGGGCAGGACCCGAGTTCTGGCGCCGATCTCGACTCCGTAATCGATATAGGTAGTCGCGGGATCCTCGATCCGGACACCATTGGAGAGGTGCGCCTCTAGAATCCGTAGCTGAATCTCAGCGCGTGCCTCGGAGAGATGTTTCAAGGTGTTTACGCCAATGACCTCATTGTAATCGGCGGCCAAAACCGCGCGCACCGAGCGGCCATCGCCAACAAGTTGGCCCACCATGTCTGTCAAGTAGTACTCCCCCTGGGCATTATCGCAGCCCAGACGAGGCAAGCCGTCCACCAAGGCGGACAGGGCGAATGCATAGACCCCGACGTTGACCTCGCGAATGGCCCGTTCGGCGGTGGTGGCATCTTTTTCCTCGACGACCGCTTGGACGGACCCGTCTTTTGCGCGGAGGACTCGACCGAATCCGCGGGCATCTGGCGGTTCGGAGGTCAGAATCGCAGCTCCCCCATCGCTGGACTTTGCGGCCCATTCCGACACGAGGGCGGACAAGGTGGAGGCCCGGTAGAGAGGCATGTCGCCGGATAAAATGACGACAGGACCGACGATTCCGTCGGATTTGGCCCTCTCGAGCTCCTCGAGGCACACCAAAACAGCGTGCCCGGTCCCCTTCTGCTCCGCTTGGAGGACGCACCTAATCTCCAAATCCGAGCTAATTCCAAATTTTTCTGAGCCCAAATACGCCTCAACGGCCTCAGCTCCATGACCGACGACAACAAGTATGCGACTTGGCTCAAGAGTAAGCGCCTGATCGACGACATAACCAAGCATAGGGCGCCCGCAAAGCTCCTGGAGCACCTTAGGTCCGGGACTTGCCATGCGGGTGCCACGTCCAGCAGCCATGATTACCACCAGGCCAACTTTGCTGCTATTCATCAACGTAACCTCATTCAATAACTATAGTTAGACACACGGAACTAGACCTAGCCCAACCTTTACGGGCCCTCGACGACCGATTCCCCGTGGATTCTACACCCCACTAGGCCGGTTAACAAGCGTCATGGGGCCCTTGAAGTATCCAAGGAACGCCGCGCGGGTTATTTGACCCCGCGCAAATCCTTCGGTGGATTGTCACATTTGCAAGCATTCTTAGTAAATAGCAACTTGACCGATTCGCGGAACCTGGGCTAGACTTGCTCCGTCCGAGGATGTGAACAGGACCTTGGCCTTTTGGCTGAACCTCGACACTTCCTCTCCCCGCGGCAATCAGGTAGATCGCTGACACCGGGAACTTTTCAAAACTCATCCCCTTCTCATTGTGACGGTGCAATCCACCGGCCAGGATTTCGAAGCTTCGGCTTCACTCCGACACAAAGTGCAAAGGGTTTCATGACAAGACCCCCTCTCAGGAGTTTTTAGGGTAATGCGCAAGCTCTCTTCTATCGCAGCCATTGGTGCTGCAACCTTCGTTTTCTCTGGGCTGACTTCGGCTCAAACCTTCGAGACCGACTACGACTTCCAGTGGGCCCCTTTGGCCAACTACGTCCAGGTCGGCCTTTCGGCTCCCTTCCTCTTCAGCTTCGGCGGTGCCACTCCGGTTCACTTCCCGGGCCCGGGCGATGCAATCCGTCGCTGCTACAGTGTTGACGTCACCCAGGGTGGTAAGAACCAGTCTTCAGGTCAATATGAGACCAGCTGGTTCACCTTCTCCCAGGGTTACGCAGCATCGAACCCCATTGCAGGTGTCGACATCGGCCTTCTCAGCTTGCAGTCAGCTTCGGACTCAGATCTTGGCGGCGACGCCTGCCTGAGCCCGTTCTTCTCATCTGCTGGTAACACCGGTGGCCA
>ERZ889078.2079-NODE-2079-length-14757-cov-6.521970_pt1 | contig 14757 bp, 8 predicted proteins | sample MGYA00521266_ERZ889078 | MGnify/ENA primary metagenome ERZ889078 (study PRJEB32303, sample SAMEA104408618) | aquatic metagenome | biome: Brackish water; feature: Pelagic; material: water | place: Baltic Sea | collected 2014-06-16T06:34:00 | depth 76,534 m ...
CAGCTGCTCGACGCGGCGCCGAAGGCCTGCCCAACACACACGACCGACGTCGTCCGTGACGCTGCGCCCGCCGCCGGAACGTTCCCGGTCATCGTCTTCTCCCACTGTCACAACTGCACGCGCTTCTCGTCCCTCGCGCTGCTGCGCCGGCTCGCCAGCCATGGCTTTGTCGTCTTGGCGCCCGACCACGCCGGCAACACGCTTTTTGATGAGCTGGCAGGGCAGGGCGTCGCCCTCGGCAAAGCATTCCTAACCGTGCGTGTCGGTGACCTGAAGGCCGCGCTGGATCAGCCGCCGATCGCGCTCGCAGGACATCTTGACCTCAGCCGCGTCGGCGCGCTCGGCCACAGCTTCGGGAGCGTCACCGCTGGCCTGTTTACGCAGGAAGACAAACGCGTCAGCGCCGTCGTCGGCGTCGCGGCGCCCATGCAGAACCCCCTGCTGCCCGGCGTCGACATGAAGAAGCTCACGCTGCCGCTGATGCTCCTCCTCGCCCGCGAGGACAACTCCATCACCGTGGTCGGCAACCAGTTCATCCAAAACAACTTCGCGGCGGCGCTTGGTCCCGCCTGGAAGCTGGAGGTAGACGACGCTGGGCACTGGTCGTTTTCGGACATCGCGGGGCTGCATAGCTTCTTCGACCCAGGCTGCGGTAAGGCCGAGCGCATGACGGATGGGACGCCGTTCACGTACCTGCCGGTCGCAGACGCGCAGCACATCGCGGCGAGCTGGATCAGCGCGTTCTTTGCCGCGCACCTGAACAAGGACGCCGGCGCCATCGACTTTCTCGCCGCGCCGCCCGCGGATTCCCGAGCCCACATCGCGCGAAAGCCCTAGAAACTAAGGTTCACGGCGCTGAGGTGCATGGCGGTACTGCGCATGCTATCGGCGCACCGGCAGTCGACGTCGCCGCCGCCGCTGCATCACGGCTTGCTGTAGAAGTTCGTCTGCTCGAAGCAGTACAGGTGGCCTCGGTACGACGAGGAGCACTTGTCGGACGTACACGCATACGTCCAGGTGCTGCTCGTCGATGTCGCGATGCCTGTGGCCGCGTAGTAAAACGATGACGTGCTCGTGGTGTTGGTCTTCCAGCCGACGCAGTTGGCGGAGCTCGAGCTGTTGTTCCGCACGCCCGACGTCGATGTGCCCGTGTGGACCTTGGGTTTGTAGGACGAGCTGCAATACGAGAGGCTCGCCGAATCCGAAGGACCAACGGGCTGTCCCTTCTCGTTAATGGAGATGGGATTGTCCAAGGTGCCATCGACGAGGTCATTCCAGTTCAGCGCGATGGTTTGGCCATCCAAGCGGCGATACGGCACGGAAGACTTGTCGAAGTACAGCGCTGGCCACTCCACGGAATCGCTGAGCCACGCGTTCCACGTGCCACCGAGCCCCGCCGCTTCCGCCAGCCCTTGGCATTTTGCGTGGCCACCGGCGACGCCGCCCAAGTTTGCGTCATAGATCGCGCTGGTCAGGAACACCCGACGTGACGCAACACAGCCGGCCGCAGGCTTGTACGTACACTCTCCGGTGTCCTTGTTGCAGCTGTCGATGGTGCAGGTGTTCTTATCGTCACAGCCGCCCGACGCGTTCTTGTCCACGCCGCCGACGCATTTGCCCGAGTTGCAGATGGCGCCGAGCAAACACAAGTTGCCGTCCGTGCAAGGGTTGAGGTCCGCGGCCTTCACCGTCGTGCATTTGTCCGCCGCTTCGTCGCAGGTGTTGATGGTGCACTCGGTGCCGTCGCCGCAGGACTTGATAGCTGAGGCGACCTTGCGAATCCGGTGGTTGTTGGCGTCTGCAATGTAAGTGGCGCCCTTGCTGTCCACGGTCACGCCCATCGGAGAGTAGAACTGAGCGATGTCCGTCGACTCGTCGAGGAGCCCGGCCGTGCCAGTGCCCGCAAACGTCGTGGTCAAGCCGTCCTGCGCGATGAGCCGAATGACGTGGTTGCCATAATCCGCCACGAGGATCGCGTCATCCGCGCCGACCGCCACGCTGTGGGGCGTGTTGAACTGCGCGGCGACGCCTTTGCCATTCAGCAGCGGCGTGTTGCCGTTGCCCGCGATGGTCGTCACGGCGAAACCCGCCGCGGCGATGCGGCGAATCCGGTGATTGCTCGAATCAGCGACGTAGATGTTGCCCTTGCTGTCGATCGCGACGCTGCGGGGGTAGTAGAAACGCGCCGAGGTCGCGGCGCCATCCAAGAAGCTCGCGGATCCAGAACCCGCCACAAACGTCACGTTGCCCACCGGGTCGATCCGGCGGATGCGATGGTTGTAGGTGTCGGCCACGTACGTCATCCCGGTCTTCAAGTCGGTCTCGACGCCTTCTGGCCGATTAAACCGGGCCGCAGCCCCCTTGCCGTCGCTGTAGCCGCCGCTGGACTGACCAGCGAACGTCGATGTGGCGCCGCTGGGCGTGACGAGGCGAATTCGGTAGTTGTAGCTGTCCGCCACCAGGATGTTGCCCGACTTGTTCACGGTCACGCCCGCGGGGTAGTAAAAGCGCGCGGTCGCGCCTTGGCCCTCGGTAAAGCCAGCGCTGGCCTGCCCTGCGAGGGTCGTGACGACGCCGTCGGCAGAGATGCGACGAATTCGCTGATTGCTGCGGTCTGCGATGTAGACCACACCCGTACCGCTCACGGCTACGTCACGCGGCGCGTTGAACTTGGCTTTCGGACCTGGACCCTCCAGGATTCCGGCGGTGGAGCCGGCAAATGTGTACACATCGCTGAGGTTTCCAACGCATTTCCCGTTCGCGCAGCGGTCATTCACGGTGCAGAACTCGCCGTCTGAGCAGACGCCCTGCGTCGGCGGGAAGTAGCAGCCGCCCGAGAAGCTGTTGCACAAATCCTGGGTACACGCGTTGCCGTCGCTGCACGTTTTGGCCTTGCCGCCGCCACATTTTCCCGCCGCGCTGCAGGTCGCGCCCGCGCTGCAGGCGTCCCCGTCGTCGCAGGCGCCGCCGGTCGGGATCTTCGAGAAGACGCACTTGCCGGTCGTCTTGTTGCAGGAGTCGGCTGTGCAGCTGTCGCCGTCGTTGCACACCGTCTGGGTCGGCAGCAGCTTGCGGATCCGGTAGTTGTTGTAATCCGCGATGTAGATCGTGCCATCTTTGGCGACGGCGACGCCCGCGGGCGAGTTGAACTTCGCCGCCGCCGGCGTGCCGTTGGCGTAGCCCTGGCCGGCCGTCCCGGCGAGGGTGTAGACGTCGGCCTGCATCGTCACGCGCCGCACGAGGTGCGCGCCTTGCTCCACGAGGATGAGGTTGCCGACCGGGTCGACCGCCAGCCCTGAGGGGTACGTCAGCGTCGCGCCCGCGCCGTTGCCGTCCGCCTTGCCAGAGGTGCTGCTGCCCACAAAGGTGGTGACGTTGCCGTCCGGCGCGATCTTCCGGATGCGATGATTGCCATAGTCAGCGACAAAAAGGTCGCCCGTCTTGCCCAGCACGACATCGTACGGCTGGTTGAATCGCGCCGTCGCCGCGGGTCCATCGATGATGCCGCTGGACGCTGAGCCGGCGACCGTCGAGACCGCGCCTGACGCGGTGATCTTGCGGATCCGATTATTGGAGCGGTCGGCGACATACACGTTGCCGGCTGCGTCCACGTCCAGGCCTTCGGGGTAGTAGAACCGCGCTGTGGTGCCGACGCCGTCGAGGAAACCGCCCGTTCCGCTGCCAGCCAGCGTGCTCGTCATCCCATTCGCCTGCACCTTGCGCACGCGGTGATTGTTGTAGTCGGCGACGTACACCACGCCCTTTGTATCGACCGCGATTCCTGCGGGGTAGTAGAACCGCGCCGACGTGCCGGCGCCGTCCAAGAAGCTCGCGCTGCCCGATCCGGACAAGACGCTCGCCGTGCCGGTGACGGTCACCTTGCGGATCCGGTGGTTGTAGCGGTCTGCCACGTAGACGTTGCCCGCCGCATCGACCGCGACGTCGTCTGGATGGTAGAAGCGCGCGGACGCCGCCGCGCCGTCGGCAAATCCGGACACCCCGCTCCCGCTGAACAACGCCGCATCTCCGGCGCCAGAGACGCATTTTCCACCCAAGCAGATGTCCGCGAGCGTACAGGCGTCGCCGTCGTTGCAGGTCTTCGCCAGCGCGACGTACTCGCACTCCCCGGTGAACGCGTTACAGGAGTCGGTGGTGCAGGGGCTCTTGTCGTCACAGCTCTTGGTGGTGCCCTTGCATTGGCCGGCGAAGTCGCAGGTGTCGCCTGTCGAGCACGAAGAGCCGTCGTCGCAAGCGTCGCCAGCCTTGAGTGTGTCGTGCTGGCATGCGCCGAGCTTCGTGTCGCATTTGTCGAGCGTGCACGCGTTGCCGTCGTTGCAGGTCTTCACACCGGTCTGCAAACGGCGGATGCGGTTCGACACGGTGTCAGCGACGATCAATGTGCCCTCTTTATCGCCCGTAATACCCCACGGCAGGTTGAACTGCGCGACCGAGCCAGCGCCTTCGACGTAGCCGGCGGTGCCTGTGCCCGCCACGGTGACGACCGTGCCGCTCGCCGTGATCAACCGCACGCGGTTGCCATCTCGCTCCACAACCGCGACATCGCCAGTGGCGAGCGCGAACACGTCCGCGGGCGTGCTGAAGCGAGCGCTGGCCGCCGCGCCATCGAGGTAGCCCTTGCTGCCGTCGCCGGCCAGCGTTGTCACGGTGCCGTCCGCGGCGACACGACGAACGCGGTGATTGTTGCCGTCAGCCACGTACACAACGCCGTTGGCAGCGACCGAGATGCCCCACGGATAGTTGAACTGCGCAGCGGCGCCCTTGCCTTCTTTGAAGCCCGCCGTGCCGCTGCCGGCGAGCGTCGTCACCACACCGGCCACACCGTTGGTGGCCGAGCCGATCTTGCGGATTCGCTGATTGAACGTGTCCGCGACGTAGACGTTGCCCTGCTTGTCGACGGCGATGCCCTGGGGGTTGTAGAAGCTCGAGGAGCCAGCGACGCCGTCCTTCCACGTGCCGGATCCGTTGCCTGCGTAGTTGCTCACCTCTCCCTTGGTCGACACGCGTCGAATCCGGTGATTGCCCGAGTCGGCCACGTAGACCGAGCCGTCGCCGCCCACCGTCATGTCTTCAGGGCTAGCGAAACTGGCGTTTGAGCCTGCGCCATCGACATACCCCTTGGTGCCCGATCCGGCGAGCGTGCCGACCTGCCCCTGCGGCGAGATGGTGCGCACACGATGATTGTCGCGGTCGGCCACGTAGATCGTGCCGTCTGGGCCGAGATGGACGCCGCGTGGCACCGCGAACTTCGCGGCCTGACCGTTGCCATCCTGGTAACCCGTCGCGCCAGATCCCGCCACGAGCGTCGTCTTCGGCGTCGCGCCGGTCAGGCACTTGCCCGTGACGCAGCTCTCACCAGCGGTGCAAGCGTTGCCGTCGTCGCACGCGCCCGTCTTTACCTTGTGGCTACACGCCTTGGTCGCCACGTTACAGATGTCCTCGGTGCACGAGTTGCCATCGTCGCAGCCCTGTTGTCCGGCCGGTGGGGTGCAAGCCGAAGCCGCGTCGCAGGCCTCGCCCGTCGTGCAGGCCTCGCCATCGTCGCACGGCGTGCCAAGCGCCAGCGGGGTGTTGCTGCACTTGCCCGTCGCTGGCTCGCATGCGTCCACCGTGCAGGTTTTGCCGTCGTCGCACAGCTTCTTCTGGCCGACACACGAACCGACCTGGTCGCACGAGCCGCCGGTCGAGCAGAGTCCGTCCGAGCACGGCGAGCCGAGCAATTTGGGCTGGTAGACGCAGCCGCCTTTCGCCGGGTCGCAGAAGTCGTTGGTGCAAGGCTTGCTGTCGTCGCACACGGTCAGGTCACCACCGATGCACGCGCCAAACGTGCAAGCGTCCTTGGCGGTGCACGGGTTGTTGTCGTTGCAGAGCAGGCCGTCCTTCGGCGTGTGCGAGCAGGCCCCAGCGTCGTTGCAGTCATCCACCGTGCAAGGGTTCGCGTCGTCGCAGTTGGCGGTCGCCTTGCCGACGCACACGCCGCCGGTGCAGGTGTCGTTATTGGTGCAGGTCTTACCGTCGTTGCAGAACTTGCCGTCCCCCAAGTACTGGCTGCTGCAGAGCCCGGTGTCGGCCTTGCACGCGTCGATCGTGCAGCTGTTGCCGTCGTCGCACTGCTTCTTGGCGCCAGGCGCGCAGATGCCGTTGGTGCACGCGTCATCCGTGGTGCACTTGCTGCCATCATCGCACGGGGTGCCCGACGGCAAGCTGTAGCTGCAGCCATCCTCGCCAGCCGCGCCCTTTACGCTGTCGCATTTTTGATCCGTGCACTGGTTGTCGTCGTCGCACGCGCCGTTGTCGGTCTCGCCGTCGCAGTCGTTGTCGATGTTGTCGCACTTCTCCGTGGGCGGCACGGTCGGCTTACAGTCCCCAGTGTCTATCGCGCCACCATCCAACGCCACGTCGACCGCCGCTGCGTCACCGGCCACCGCTGTGTCGCTCACAGGCCCCGTGTCCGCCCCGGCGCCGGAGTCGGTCAGCGGCGTCCCGGTGTCGAGCGCCGACGCGCTGTCGGTGAGCGGGCCGGCGTCAAAGACAAAACCCTGCCCTGGAGGCAGGGTCGACGACGTACAGGCCGCGACCAGCGCGAACGGGACGAAGAGGAGGCGGTGCAGTGGGTGAGCTAGTTGCTTCACGATGGAACCCCTGAGTCTGTGCTTGCGAACGGTGCGGGTGCGAACGGTGCGGGTGCGAACGGCGAGTTCGAGCTGCGATGCGGAGCGGATGCGGACAATGCCGCCGCGAACAATGCCGCCGCGATACGGAGGCAGCCGCCCCACGCCAGTCGCGCACACAGGGAGCCATGTGCCAGCCGAACGAGCGTCTGCAGGTTACGCAATTCGCGCCCTTTGCGGCAAGGGTGCGGGGGATGTTGCTCACAACGCGCGCCTCTCTGCGGCTCATCCGCCCCCAAAGTGGCGGGCCGCCGAGTTTACGCCACGGTGGTCAGCGACACGTACCCATTGTCGACGCCGCCGCCGGGCAGCGCACCGCCGGCGACCACCGCGTCGACTCGCCACACCCTTCCATCGATCCGCAACACGGCCCCGGCGCCAACGGTCGGTTCACCTTGGAGTCCGCGATCCTCGTCGTAAAGGCCGATCTCGACCGTCAATCCGCGCATGGTCGCGCCGGTGTGATCCGTCCACTCGCCGGCCATGATGTTGGCGACCGTCACCATCCACCCATCGATGTCTGCGACGGTGGTCTCCTCGAGTCGAATGGTCCGCTGCGACGCCATCCTAAGCGCCAATCTTGATGTTGGCGTAATACTGCTTGATGACCTTCACGTCGATGTCATCCAAGTGGCGCACGCCCCAGGGGTTGTACAGGCTGATGGTCTGCTTCTTGCCGTCGACGCCACGCATCGCGTAGGCGTGATTCAGCACAACGCCGGCCTCTTTCGCGCCCTTCTGGCCTTCTTCGTCCAGTGTGGCGGTCGAATGCGCGCCAAATGAGACGGGCAACCCCTCCGTCACAGACGACGTGAGGATCCGCAACAGCTCCGCGTCGCTCAGTCCGGCGAGATTCTTGTAGCCGGATGTCTTGCCGGTCATCATCGCGAACACGTCGCCATCTTTGGTCTTCTTACCGCGGGTCTCCTCGTAGTTGCCCGTGAACTTCGCAAAGGCCTTCTCGATGAGCATGACCCACAGCTCTGGACCGTCCGCACCCGTGTCGCCGGGCTTCGCGTAGGCCGCCTTGCCGCCCTTGGTCGGGAACTCTGAGCTGACCACGATGCTAGTCTTCGTGCGCTTCCACGGTCTGGCCTCGTCTTTCAACCACAGCGCGACGGTGTAGCTCCCGTTGCCGTTGTCCGTGATGAGGTCAGCGATCTCGTCTGGCTTGTGCATCGCCATCGCCGCGAGCTGTGCCACGAAGTAGCAGTTGCCGATGCTGCCTTGCTTCACGTCGTTCGCGTCGATCGCGTGGGCGTCGCCCTCGCCCTTGACCGCGATCGTGCCGTTGAACTCGGCATACGTCGCCTCTGGCGCGTACTCGTTGGTGGGGTCGGGGTTGACGTCCGGGTCCATCATCGGCGCCAGCGGGGCGGCGGGCTTTGGCTCAACTGTGGGCTCCACTGTGGGCTCAACTGTGGGCTCGACTGTGGGCTCGACTGTGGGCTCGACTGTGGGCTCAACCGTCGGTGCCACGACGGGTGCAGGCGCTGGATCCACCGTGGGCTGCGTCGTCACGGACGTGTCGTCGGTCGTCGGCGTGGTCTGCTGGCGCTTCTTCGCTGCGGCCGCGTCGCGCTTCTTTTGTGCTGCGGCGCGCTTGCGGGCAGCTTGCGCCTTCTTCTTTTTCTTCTGCTTCCGACTCGGCTCGTTGGTTGGGCCACCCGGCGCGACGTCCATGCTGATGCCGCCGACGCTGCTGATGGCAGGCGTAACGGCGGCGCGTTGCGCATCATAGCCCGCGTCCTCTTTGCCAGGGCTCTGTGCCGCGCGCTGTGCGTCGTAGCCTGCCGCGCCTGGTGCGGCCGCCTTGTTCGCAGCGGCCGGGGCCGGGGCTGGGGTTGGGGCGCGCTTCTTGTCGGGCTGAAACTGCTGCATGGTCTACCTCTCGTTCGAGCTGCCCGTAGCGTACGTGGCACGCCGTCGCGCCGTCACGTACCACAACCACAGAATCCGCCCATCTGGTGTCTCCGCGCCCCGCCTAATATGACCACAGGCGTCGCGCGGCTTGAACCGATGGAATGCACTGTTGTCGTGGGCGTTCTTGTAATCTCGCAGCAGGTCTGGCGACCTGTCTGCTCTGGAGGCGACCATGAGCAACCCCGACACATCGAGCGCAACCCGCACAAGTCCGACGCCGTCCGCCGATCCGGTGCTGCGCATCTCGCCGCTTGGGTTCCCGTGGGTCACCGAAGACCCGTTTCTGTTCTCGGTGCATCACCTCGATCGCTATCCCGCGGGCAACGACGCGCTCGGCCCACAGACCTCGCTGGCGGGCCGCCGTTTGGGGATGGATTTTGACGGTCGCGACGGCTGGAACATGTACCACGGCCGCGTCGTTCCGGGCTTTCCGCAGCATCCGCACCGCGGCTTTGAGACGATCAGCATCATGCGGCGCGGCTTCATCGACCACGCCGATTCGCTCGGCGCGACCGCTCGCATCGGCGCGGGTGACGTGCAGTGGATGACCGCGGGGAGCGGCATCGTCCACGCGGAGATGTTTCCGCTGCTGGATCCCAAGGGTCCAAACGATCTTGAGCTGTTCCAGGTCTGGATCAACCTCCCAGCCAAGGACAAGATGGTCGCGCCGCACTTCAAGATGTTGTGGCGCGACAGCATCCCGAGCCGTGTGTTTCATGACGCCGAGGGCAGGGCGGTCGACGTGCGCATCATCGCCGGTGACCTTGGCGGGATGCACGCGCCTGCTCCGCCGCCGCACTCTTGGGCCGCGCGGCCCGGTTCACATGTGGCCATCTATGAGATGCGATTCGCTCCAGGGGCGCGCTGGACGCTGCCCGCTGCCTCGCCTGGACTCAACCGCAACCTGTACCACTTTGGCCGTGACGGTCTGCACGTCGCGCATCGCACCGTGCCGCCTGGGATGGCCATCAAGCTGCGTTCGGATGCGGCCGTTGAGCTCGAGGCCGGCCCGGTTGGCGTTGATTTGCTCCTGCTTCAGGGTCGACCCATCGGCGAGCCAGTGGCCCAGCACGGGCCGTTTGTAATGAACTCTGCCGCGGAGATCCGGGCGGCCTACGCGGACTATCATCGTACCCAGTTCGGCGGCTGGCCATGGAAGTCGTCGGATCCGGTCCACGCCAAGGATGCAGGGCGCTTTGCGCGACATGCATACGGTCGCACCGAGAAGGCTTGACTCGGACACCTGCAGCGCGCGGAAACGCTGAGAAACCGGGCGCCGCGCTCGCTGGGTGCCGACGGTACTTCAGGGCTGACCCCTGTGCGGTTCGGGCGGCTTTTGGCAACGATCTTGATTGCAACCCGCGCGCGGCGCTATTCTAGCCTCACGCAAGGGAGCTTTCGATGTCGGAGTCGGGCCGGCCGGCCCACGACAACTTGGTGAGTGAACACGAGGCGCACACCTCCCCGGTGCCGACGCTGCGCGACGGCTACCTGCGCTTCGATGGCAACGCTGCGTTGGGTGCTGGCGTCGTTAACGCAGACCGGTTCCGTGGTCCGGCCGCTGGCGAGGCGGTCCGTAGCGTCCGATCGCACACCGATGAACGCGGTGGAGCGGTCGAGATCGCGCCGTCGCCGCCGCCTCCATCCGGGCTGCCGCCGGCGCGCGCAGTGCGCCCCTCTGGCGGACACCCGCCGTCGACGGCCCTGCGCGCCCAACCGCCAGCGCCCGTCGCTGCAGCCGTCCGGTCCACGTCGGCGGCACACGATGCCGCGCGCGAGGCGCCACCTCCCCCATCTGACCCCTGGGCAAGTCCGGCGCCGCCACCACGGTCCGACCGCAGGACAAGTCCTGCGCCGCCACCGCCGTCTGACCCGTGGGAAACGCCGCCGCGCGCTCGCCTTGTCGTCACGGCGCCGCCACCGCCGGCAGACCCTTGGGATGCGGCGCCAAGCGGCAGGATGCAACCGTCACGCGCCGCGCCTCCGTCACGCGCCGCGCCTCAGCCCGCGGCATACGCAGCGGCGATCGCCCATGCGGCGCCTCCGGCGGCGGATCCGTGGGCCGCGGCGCCCTTTCACCGAGCCGCGACGGTGCCGCACGCGCCCTCTCCGGAGGACCAACGGCCGAGGCCGTATCCAGCCGCCGTACGGTCACCACCAGCCTCGTCGACCGACGCCGCGCCAGCACCGCGCCGTCGCGCCCACGCTGTGACGAGCGTCGACACAGCGGAGCTGCTGCACGCCGACCGCGTGGTGCGCGAACCCGGCAAACCGGCGGTGCGTCACACGTCAGAGCACGTCGGTGCGGGGCGACTGGAGGGTGCGTCGCTCGTGGAGGTCGAGACCGCCGCTGCGATGCGCGGCGGCATGCGCCAAGTCAGCACGATCGTGTTGCGGCTGCGCGCAGGGCATCGCGCGGAGGGACAGCAGCACAGCGCCCACGAAGCAGAGTATCGCGCCCACATCCTCCACAACGGCAGGGACGTCCTGCGCTACAGCCTCTATCAAGATCCGGATGGCAGTCACGGCTTTCCGGGGCGTCAGGCAGGCGCAAGCTACGGCATCACGCTCTCAGAGCGATTTGTGGTCGACGCGACCGCCGACGCCCCAGCCGAGGTTCATGTGCGCTACGAGGGGCAGATTCACGTCAAGAACGCAGGCCAAGTCCGCTTCAAAGGTACGCTGGTCTTGCTGGGCTCTGGTAAAATCCGGCCCGGACGCCCGCACCTCGAAGGTCCCGATGGGCGCGCGACCTTCACCGCAGGCTGCGTCACCATCGGCGTCTGGTAGCCGTCGAGCGGCAGTCGTCGACCGTCTCAGCCTCGACGGGCCCCAGCGCCATCACGTCCCAGCGCCATCACGTCCCAGCGCCATCACGTCCCAGCGCCATCACGTCGCAGCGGCTAGCACGCACGCCGTTACTGGCACTTCCAGCCAAAGCCCGGGAGCGCTTTGCCTTCCGCTTTCTTCGAAAACGGCGGGGTGAACTGCGCCACGCCAGTGCTGGCGGTGTCCGCGTCGAACGTCAAGTTGGCCTTCACGCCTTTCGCGTCGAACGCGATGGTGCCGCTGCTCGGGTAACACTGCCCGTCGTTGAACGTCACGGCGGTCGCGACCACGGTGAAGCTGGCCTGGTCCACCGTCACGGTTGTCGGGTCGACCGTCGAAAACGCGACCGACGCGAAGCTTTTCTTGTCCGCGCTGGCGACCAAGCTGATGTTGACACCGCCGTCGAGCACAGCCGTGCCCGCCGTCATCTTCATGCCGATCTTGACGTCCAGCCCCGCGGTCGTCTTGCTCGCCGTCAACGTGCCGGATCCCGTCGCGGTCTTGTCGGCCGCGCCGAAGTCCGTCAGCGCCATGGTCACGGTCATCGACTTACCGGCGTCGACGCTGAGCGTCGCCACGACGACACCCTGGATCTTGATCGGGCTGTTGGGCGGCGCACAGCCCGCACCGAAGTTCAGGGTCAGCTCGGCGTCCTTGCGGCTGATCGCCACACAAGATGCGTTCGACTTTAGCGCGATCTCAATCTCCGCCGCAGTCGCAGTCGCGTCCTTGTCGAACGCCTCGTTCGGTCCGCCAACAAACACTCGACTGAGTTGGGTGGTCGCCACCAACGCCATGGTGGCGGCGTAGGCATCTTCGATCCTCACGGTGCCACCACCCGTGGCCTTCGTCGTATCCCCGGTTGTCTCGCCGAAGGGCAAGCAGGCAGGCAGCAGCATTGGCAGGCAGACGGCCGCAGCCAGCAGGCGCGCGCTGCGGTGTAGACGGGATGTGTCAGTCAAGCGGGGCAGGAATAGATTCGACATCGTGTGGTCTCCAGTCGGCGCCGCGAACGTGGCGCCATGGCGAAGCAGGTGCTGGTCAGTCGCGCGTGACTATACGTGTCCAGGTCAGCCAAATCGAGCCCAACCTCGCTGTTGTCACGATCGACCGTGGCTGGGCCAACGCGAGGGGGCCGACACCACGCTCACGCTCGATGAGGGCGCCCGAACGCGACGCATCGCGCCCGTCTGTTGTCAGGGTGTCTGGCACTGCTGAAGCGCACAGATTCCGAGGCTCAGCGCCTTGCTGTTGCCCACCACAGGACCTTGGCACTGCTGCGCACAGCTTGAGCCGCCACCGCAGTTCTTCAGGCAGATCGCGGCTTCGTTGAGCGCAGCGAGGCAGCTGCTGTCGGCTTGGCACGCCGATTTTTCGCTCCCGCATTTGCTCTGCATGCAGCTCCACGCCTTCGCCGCGTCCGGCTCACAGTCGAGCGGGCAGGTCGTCGTGTTCTCGCCGCCGCCGCAGGTCTCATCGCCGCAGCCGCCTCCGCCAGAAGCACAGTCAGCAGGGCAACTTTGCGGGCTCTCCGTTGCGTCACAGGTGCCGTTGCCACACGGATCGGCGCCCACGCAGTCCGCTGGGCAGCTCAGCGTGTCTTCGGTCGCTTGGCACGTGCCGTCACCGCAGCTGCCGCCCGTCGCCATGCAGCCGGGCAGGGCGCAGGCGCCAAGGGCTTTGGCGGACACGGACACCGCCAGCTCTTTGCTGCACAGCGCCACGCAGCTCGCCTGGAACCCGCAGGCCTTCATACACAGCATCGTCGTCTGCCACGCAGACATGCAGCTCGCGTCTGCCGCGCACGCGCTACGTTGGCCGGTGCAGCTGTTCGCCGCGCAGCTCCAGACTTGCTTCGACATGGGGTCACAGTCGATGGCGCAGGAGGGGATGACCTCAAGGTCGGAGCACACGCCGTCACCGCACGGCAGCGGCGGGCCAGCGGCTGTGTCCGCGGCACCACCGCCCTCGGTGTCCGATCCCGCCGCTGTGGCGTCGGCCGAGCCGGGGTCTGTGTCGCCACCGGCGCTACCTGCGTCGGCTTGCACCGCGGCATCTCCAGCAGCGTCCTGACCCCGAGCGCGGGTCGAATCCAGCGCCGTGCCATCCGAGCCGTCGGCATCGCCGTGCGCGCTATCGGGAGCGGCTGAATCGCTCGCCAACGTGTCAACGAACCCAAAAATCGGGCTATCCGTGGCGCCGTCGTGTTGTGAATCGCTGTCGACTGGCTCCGCGCCGCAGCCTTGCAGCGGGCCGAGCACCGCCGTGAGCGTCATCGCCCACAGCCACCACCGCCAGCCAGCAGCCTCGCTCACTTGCCGAGGAGCCACGCCTCGTACCGCGCGTAGTCGAAGCTGAGGCCGGACGGGAACGTGAAGCTGTTGTTGTAAAATCCAATGATATTACGGTAGAATCCAGGTGTTCGATATGAATACGTGTAAAAGCGCGCGCCAGTCTTCAACACGAGCACCGACGTCTTGTTGGCCGGAAAGCTGACCGAGACGCTCGCCGTGCCGCTGTTGGTGCTGGTGTACGACCAGACGTTGGTTCCGTTGAGCGCCAAGCTTGCGTAGTTGTTGCTCGATGCCTGGCTAGAGTAGTAGAAATACATGGTTTTGCTGATTGTTGACGCCGTCGTGTTCTTCACAAACGCGACGAGCATCTGCTGGCTATCGTCGTTCCCAGTGCTGCTGTAAGCGTTTTGCCCGCCGCGCTGAATCATGAGATTTCCGCCGACATCGGCATAACGCACCTGGCGCACCGCGTCGTGGAGCCCGTCGTTATCCTGCGGTACATTGCTCGCGTACACGTACCTGGCGGACGTCTGCACGGCCCGGTGCAGGCGATCCTGCATCCAGCCGTACAGGATCGGCGCGCTGCCGTTCGGAAACGTTGAGTTTTCAGCCTGCGGTGGCGGGTTCGTGAGCGTCACCTTGCCAGTGACGATGAGGTCGCCAACCACCTGCACTTTGGCGTTCGACAGCACCTGCGTGCTGATGGACCAGAAGTTCAGCTTGCCGTCCGTCACGTTGGTGACGTTGCAGTTGACCTTGTCGAGCTGCGGCACACAGAACTGCGCGTCCGTAACCTTGAGATTCCATGTGCCTGCGGGGTTCTTTCCGACCCATTCCTTCAGGTCTCCAGCCTTCACCGCTTGGGGCGCCGGGAACGCGGTCTTCAGGACTTTTTCGTACTTCTTGCCGCAGGGATCACACAGCGTGATGCCAACTTTCTTGTCGTCGGGCGGCAGCAAAACGATCGACAGCTGCGACAGATCCGAGTTCTGCAGATCGATCGTCACCTTGAAGAACTCCTC
>ERZ889078.2085-NODE-2085-length-14717-cov-22.198472_pt1 | contig 14717 bp, 13 predicted proteins | sample MGYA00521266_ERZ889078 | MGnify/ENA primary metagenome ERZ889078 (study PRJEB32303, sample SAMEA104408618) | aquatic metagenome | biome: Brackish water; feature: Pelagic; material: water | place: Baltic Sea | collected 2014-06-16T06:34:00 | depth 76,534 m ...
GATTTATAATATGATGAAATCCCGCCATATCCAATCTAGGTCTTCTTGCCATAAAGTATTCCATTTGTCTTATTTTGTTTGAAATATTGTAGCTTAATTTCACTCAAAGTAGTGGCTTGTATCCTTAAATTCTGAGACGCTCCTCTTTAACTTCTTAGGGACTTAGCGTTGCAACTCATTTGCAACGCTAATACGCGAAAATTCCGAAGGTCTATTTAATCGAGTGTAAAGCGGAAATGCGCAAATAAAAATAAAAGACAAGCTAACTTATGGTTGTAAGGGAGTATAATTAAGACTAAATATGAGATAATGTTTAAAAAGCAATAAAGGCGAACTCTGAACTATAAAAAATATTATTATATCACGGCGGTATTTTATCTCGCCGCGGTATTGATTCATCTAACTCAAAACTATTTTTCTGCTAAATCCGAGCTGATGAGAGGCATAGACGATAAACTCGGGCAAAGTGTAAAATCCGCCCAGCTTCTGCTGCCCGAGAATTTTCATCATCGAGGAATGCTCGAAGAGGGGATAAGCTCGGAACTTGATGAAAAAAACATAGCCTTTCTTTCTCGAGCGGCTAAAACAATGGGAATAAAATACTTTTACACGATGATCAAGGAGGACGAAAAAGTCGTATTTGTTTCCTCAAGCGCCACTGACGCGGAGTTGATCCATCCAGAGAAGCGGACTAATTACGGAGATGTTTACTCGAGCGCTTCGAAGGTTTTGCTTGACGCGTTCGACTCAGGACTCGTAGCCTATGAGGACAGCAAGGACAAGTGGGGTCATTTTCATAGCGTTCTCGTTCCAATGAGAGGGGAAGACGGGATGGTATATGTCGCCGGAGCGGATATTGAAATTGATTGGCTCGACCATGAACTTCACGATATTTTGCTCCATGGGCTTCTAGACATGTTCTTCTCTCTACTGCTATTGATTCCTTTCGTCCTAGTGTACGCCAAGCAAAACAAGCAAAACAAACGCGACATGGAAAACGCGTTTTTAAAACACACCAAAGAGCTCAAGCAACTACAATACGCCTTGGACTCGCACTCAATCGTAGCTATAACGAATCCCAAAGGAACCATTACCTGCGTCAACAAAATGTTCGAAGAAGTCAGCGGCTATGCGCGAGATGAAGTGATTGGACAAGATCATAGGATTATTAACTCCGGCAACCATGATCGCAACTTTTGGAAAGAGATGTATCAGACCATAACAAAGGGAAGGATATGGAGAGGCAACATCCTCAACAAAGCGAAAGATGGAACCTTATATTGCCTTAAAACCAGTATTGTCCCTTTCCTTGACGACCAAGGAAAACCTGAAAGCTACATCGCAATACGAACCGATATCACCGATTTGAAAGATTACCAAGAACTCATTTTAAAAAAAGAGGAGTTGGTTCAAACGCTGCTAGAATCCGTAACCGAGGGAATATATGGCATGGACTCTCTAGGAATTTGCACCTTCGCCAACAAAGCTTTATTACAAATTTTAGGATACGACCGCGAAGAAGAGGTTGTCGGAAAAAACGTGCATGAGCTAATTCACTACGCTCGTCTGGACGGGACTCCTTATCCAAGCGACGAGTGTAAAATCTACAAATCCAGTCGTAACAGAGCTTCGATAGATGTCGACGACGAAGTCTATTGGAAACGAGACGGGACGCGCGTCGAGGTGGAGTATTGGTCGTATCCAAAGCTCCACAATGACGAATATGACGGCGCGGTCGTAAGGTTTATGGATATCACTCAACAAAACGCGCTCAAAGCCGAATATCATAAGCAAGAACAAATGCTGATGCAACAATCGCGCCTCGCTCAAATGGGAGAGATGATATCAATGATCGCCCATCAGTGGAGACAACCGTTGGGCGCCATCTCCTCGACCGTAGTGAATCTAAAATTTAAAATCGAACTCGAAAGTTTTGATTTGCAAACGCCAGAGGGAATCGACGCCATGAATCGTTTCTTCATCGAAAATCTTAACGATATCGAATCCTACGTCGGCAACCTTTCCTCGACGATAGACGACTTTCGTAATTTTTACTCATCGGACAAAAAAATGGCCTCGACCTCATTTCGCACCGTGGTTGAGAGAGCGCTTAAAATTGTTCGAACCTCCATGGAAATCAACAATATCGAGCTGATAGAAGATTACGAGGACGAATCGATTTTTGATATGTATGACAACGAAATACTCCAAGTCGTTCTAAACGTCCTTAAAAACGCGCAAGACAATTTCAAAGAAAAAGCGACAAACTCTCCCCAAATCAAAATAATCGCCAAAAAGAACGCTCTCTTGATTTGCGATAACGGCGGCGGCATTCCCAAAGAGATACTCGATAAAATTTTTGACCCCTACTTTTCGACGAAAAATGAAAAAAATGGGACGGGGTTAGGGCTCTATATGTCTAAAACCATTATAGAAGAGCATCATCAAGGTATATTGGCGGCGCATAATCAAAACGGTGGAGTCAGTTTTAAAATTCAACTAAAGGACAATCATGCTTAAAATGCTACGAGAAAACTGTAAGAACCTAACCCTCCTCTACGTAGAGGACGACAAAGAGCTGGCGAATAAAACAAAGGCTGTGTTTGAGAATCTCTTTAAATCCGTCGACCTTGCGTTTGACGGGCGAGAAGGATTGGACAAATATACGACTTTTCAGAGAGAAAACGGCAGCGAGTACGATTTGGTCGTAACGGACGTCAATATGCCGCATATGAACGGCATCGAGATGTGCAAAGAGATACTTAAACGCAAAAGAGACCAATACACGCTTATAGTTTCTGCTCAAACGGAGTCCGCTTATTTGTTTGAAGCCATCGACATGGGGATATCAAGCTTTATCTCCAAGCCAATCAATCAGAGTCGTCTAATGCAGGCTCTAAGCAAAGCTTCAATCGCCATTAACGAGCATAAACTCGCCGATTATTATTTGAGTTCCCTAGAGGAGCTCACCCTCCAGCTTGAAACGCAAAATCAAGAACTCGCGAGTAAAAACGCTCAGTTTGATAAAACAGCGAGTATGCTAAACACCGTTTCCACTAAGGAAAAAATCCTACATCCGACAAAGCGACCTCTCGACCGTGCGACAGATGAAAACAGCGCTCTAATGAAAGCTCAAATCAATGATTTCATCAATGACGATTTTGTCGACCTTATAGAGATTCTCAACGACACCGACCTCGTCATTATTGAGTGTTTAAACAACGTTGACGCGATAACGATTGATTCGATCGACCTGCTTGCGTCATTGTTAAAAAGATATTCCTTGGCGCTTTCGTCATATCCATTTTTTGGGGATCTTTCACTTGCCATGTCTGAATTCGGGAATTCGCTCAGTACCGCTTCGATGCCTCAAAACAAAGAACAAATCAAAAATTGTTTTTTATTGCTCGAGTGTTTCATCTTCGACTTGCATCGATGGCATGACGATCTGTCTTCCGGCGACGAGAGAAGATTTAACACCGTCGACGCTTCGAACATTGGCAACATGCGTCTTATTTCCAATATGTGGGTGGAAAACGAAAGCGACAATCAAAGCGATATTGGCCTTGACTCCATTTTTGATTTTTGAGGAAATTTAGGGGTCTGGTGATAACTATAACTAATTTCTCCGTTCCTCGATTAACAATTTAGGGGTCTAGCGTCTTTGTTATAGTTATCAATGCCCCCCCCAATGGTATAACCGTGGACATCTCGCCATTCCTGATCTTTCTTTTGTTATATATTTGCTGCTTTAGAGTTGAGAGTGTTTAAGCTTTGTAGTCTTTCTGCTAACCACATTTTTATAACTGCTTGGCGACTTACTCCAATATGTTTAGCTTCTTTATCTAAAGATTGAACCATCCAAGATGGAAAATCAATATTAACTCTTTTTGGTTCTTCATTTATCATTTTAATTTTTGATGTATCAAAATATTCTAAAATATCCTCTTGATTATCATCAAAAATTTTATCTAGCTCTGATGCTTTCATAAAGTCTTATCTCCTTTTCTCTAGATCTTCTTACTGAAATAATTCTAATTTTATCTTCTCGATAAGTAATAATTGCAGTAAAATGTTTAGATTGAATACGACCTAAAATTAAATATCTTTTTTCATCTTCACTCTGTGGAGATGGAATTTCAAAAGAGTATGGATCTTTCCATAACTCTTGAGCTTCACTAAAATCAATACTGTGTTTTGATTTATTTATAATACTTTTATTTTTATCGAATTCAAATGTCATGCTAAAATTATACCATATTTATATCTTATTGAATTTTTAGAGAATTTCTTTATGCCTACACTTCAAGAGGTGCTATTAGTTTAGCTCTCATGTTCTGACTAGTGACCAAAATGCAAACTCACAAGTTTTTCTAACACCTCTAAAACCTCTTCTTCATCACTCAAAGATTCGACAATGGAGTGCATACACGCCTCATAAGGGTTAAAGCCTTTGACTATAAGTTTCGCCGCGTAGATTAGAAGCCTAGTTGAAACCGCTTCTTGAATGTCGCTATCGCTTAGTTGGCGAATTTCTCCCGCTATATTTGTAAGTTTATGAGCTATGTCGGCGTTTACTCCGCTCTCCTTCATGATAATCTCTTTTTCTATCTCCGCTTTTGGGTAGTCAAAACTCAGCGACAAAAATCTTTGCTTGGTGCTTGGCTTCATCCCTTTTAGCACGTTTTGATAGCCTGGATTGTATGAAACTACCAACATAAAATCAGGATGGGCTTCTATAAGCTCTCCTGTTCTATCTATGGGCAACACACGACGATAATCGGCAAGAGAGTGAAGTACGACAGTCGTGTCTTTTCTCGCTTCTATGATTTCATCAAGATAACAAATCCCACCCTCTCGAACCGCTTTTGTAAGTGGTCCATCTTGCCAATACGTTCCATTTTCATCTATTAGGTGTCGTCCAACCAAATCAGCGGCGCTTAAATCATCATGACACACAACAGTATAAACTTTACGCCCTAGTTTTTCACCCATAGACTCGATAAAACGAGTTTTTCCACAACCAGTTGGTCCCTTGATGAGAATTGGCAAGTTCATGGACGCCGCGGCTTCAAAGAGTTCGACTTCATTTGATTGCGCTAAGTAGTAAGTGTTTGACATGATTGTTTCCTTATTTTGTTAAGTTCATATAAATTTCTGGCAATATTGAAGGCAGTTTTTTACTATCTCGTATAACCGCGTAACCATTTTTTCCAAAGAGATAGGGAAGATACTCTTTTGACTCCATGTCAATAGTGATACAAAATGGAGTAAGTCCAAGTTTTTTCGCCTCTTGTATAGCTTTTTTAGTATCTTCTATGCCGTAGCGCCCATCGTATCTGTCCACGTCGTTTGGCTTGCCGTCGCTTATGATGAGCAGCAGTTTATTTTCTGTTTGTTGTTTACTTAAAATCTTTGAAGACTCTCGTATGCCCGCCCCGAGGCGAGTGTAATAGCCTGGCTTTATGGCGTCTATGCGTCCGCGAGTAAAGTCGGTGTATTTTTCTTTAAAGTTTTTGATGATTTCAAAACGAACGTTTGTGTTTTTAAGAGATGAAAAAGTATAGATGGCAAACTTGTCTTGTAGACGTTCTAGCGACTCTGAAAAGACTATAAGTCCATCTTTTATCATGTCTATCACTCGTATCTCTTGAGTGATTCCAGCTTCGGTTGAGAGTGAAACATCCGCTAAAATCAGAGTAGACATATCACGACTTTTTCGCTCAAAACTCTCATAAAATTTCTGATGATGTCCTGACTTGTTTTCGCGTCCTTTATACTCTATCCAAGTGTCAAGATTTATCTCGTCTCCATAGGCTAAACGGTTGTTTTTAACACGGTCTAGCTCCATCAAATCAAGCTCATGTTCGATTCTTTTTACCATTTTTTTTAAACGCGAGGGCAACTTCAGTTCTTCTATATTTGTCGTTAAGAGTGGTTTTACGCAAACATAGTTTTTAAGATAAACCTCTTTTTTATAATCCCACTCATCTATAAAATGTCCTTTGCCAAGAGGATACTCCTCTTTTGAATTTACAGATAAATCCAAATCCATTTTAAGTCGCGCGGAGAGATTGGCTTTTTTCTGCCCTAAAGTGATTTCGTCCAAATCTTCGGCGTTATAAAGAGCGTCTTCGTCAAAACTATCGTCTTCGCTTCTATCGACGTTCACTTGCTCCATGATGCTCAGCATGGCTTCTGGAAGGAAGGTGAGCAAACCATCGGTTTCTTTTTTGTCATCTATTTGATTTGCTTCTTTTTTCATCTTTAAAGTCTCTGTGTTTTTAGGCTTTTCATCACCGCGAACAGGCTCTTCCTCATCGTCAAAATCACTGTATTTGTTGTTGGAGTACAAAGGAGGATATATCCACAATGGACAAGGATAGATGTCTAAGTCTTGCAAATATTGCTCATTTGTTAAATTTTCTTGCGTTAAAGATTTAACAAACGCCAATTTTTCATTTTTCTCTATAAGTTTTAAAATCGCTTTTTCATAAAAGATTTTAAATCCCTCATATTTTTCCAAAAGCGCCGTAGTTGCAGAGTGGTTTTTATAAAGAAGATTTCCTTTAAAGTTATCTACGGTAGTCATCATGGCGACAAGCCAAAAGTATAACGTTTCGTTCTCTTGTTTTGTGGGAAAGTAGGCTAGTGAAGCAGGGAGGTAAAGAGCTTTCTCGTCTTGACTCGCAAGAAAGAAAGATTTTCCAGAACCTGAGATTTTTTCTAAAATCGTACGAGAGGCGTCTATAAACCGTTTATCCGTCACTTGTAACTCTTTGCCTTTTTCACCACCTAAAAGGTGATAAAAAATTTTTAAAGATTTACTTTTATCTTCAAAAAATACGCGGGCGTCGTCATAGGACGTACTCGCGCGTTTGTTTAAAAAATTGTTCCAAACTTTGCCAATAGACTCTTCATACTCTAAAAATTCCAGCATAGTCCGTTTACGCGGCCTCTTCTTTTACAAAGAAACTGTAAAAGTAAGTTAAAAGACCAAGAAGCGTAAGCACTCCAAATGCCAAGCGCACCATGTAAACAGGGACTATTTCAGCTTGCGTCGCCATAAAGCTTAGAGAGTCCGCGCCACCCATGCGTTGCAAGAACACTTGAATGCTTCCAGCTATCATGAGCGCTAGAGTTAAGCCTAACATACCTATAACCATCATCCAAAAACTGGCGAGTTCCACTTTTTGAGCTTTCGCTGAGTTTCCATGTGGACGACCTCTCATGATTGGCATAGCGTATGAGATGATAGCAAAAAGTATCATGATATACGCTCCAAAAAATGCAGAGTGACCATGAGCCGCTGTAAGTTGCGTACCATGAGTAAAGAAGTTTACAGGCGCTAAGGTATGTAAAAATCCTAAAAGCCCAGCGCCGATAAACGCGACGACCGCCGTACCTTTTGCCCAAGTAAGAGCTATTTTATTGTCATGATCGATTCGTCTTTGTTTAGCCATAGAGTATGCATAAAGAACCATCAACAAAAATGGTAGTGGCTCAACAGCGGAAGCGATAGACCCAATCCATAACCAGTAAGATGGAGTTCCAATGTAAAAATAATGATGACCAGTTCCAACGATTCCAGACACGAGAGTCATAGCGATGATAAGATATAACCATTTATCAATATGCTCACGGTCAACGCCAGTCACTTTGATGAGTATAAATGAAAGTATCGCCCCAAGAATCAACTCCCAAACGCCTTCAACCCATAAGTGAACCACGTACCACCAGAAGAACTTGTCTAAAACTAGATTGTCAGGCACGTAAAAAGCGAACAAAAAGAAGACTGCCAAACCAACGAGTCCAGTCAATAAAACAACTGTAATAACAGTTTTTCTACCTTTAAGTACAGTCATTCCTATGTTTAAAACAAAGGCTAAAGCGACGATAACTATACCAATCTTAGTAATGGTAGGTTGCTCTAAAAACTCTCTACCCATAGTCGGTAAAAGATTGTTATATGTTATTTCCGCCAAAGTTGCGTAAGGCACAAGTAAATAACCTAAAATCGTAGCGACGCCAGCCGCGGCAAAAACCCAGAATGTAACTTTTGCAAGCCATGGGCTCCATAGTTCTCTTTCCGATTCTTCAGGAACGAGGTAGTAAGTAGCACCCATAAATCCAAACAAAATCAGCACGATAAGCAAGTTCGTATGCACCATGCGAGCGACGTTAAAAGGGATTTCTGGAAAAAGAAAATCTCCCGCGATATATTGAGTTCCAAGGATTAAACCAAAAAGAATCTCGCCTGCTAAAAGGATTAACGCAAAAATAAAATATGGCTTTGCGACCATTTGAGAAGTGTATTTCATTTTTAATTATCCTTCAATGTTTGGTGGCCATTCATGATCTTCAATATGAGAAGTCCAGATTAAAAAGTCCGCAAGGTTGTTCACTTGCTCTTCGTTTAGGTGAAACTGAGGCATTTTTCTTCTGCCAGGCTCACTTAAAGGTTGCGCGGCCATCCAGCCGTTTAAGTAGGATTTAAACGCGACTTCATCCCCCGCTCCGCGACGCTCGAACACGTTTCCAAGTTCAGGCGCGTAATACGCTCCCTCCCCCATGATTGTGTGACAACCAACGCAGTTGTTCACTTCCCACAAGTTTTTTCCCTTTGCGACCGACTCGGTGATTTTGTCAGAATGAGACAATTTTGGCACTTGCGCCACGGTGTCCAAAGTAAGACCGACAAACACTAAAATGGCGAATGCGCTTCCACCAAAATAAATATTTCTAGCCATGCTTTTCGTAATGCGTTCAGACATAAGTAACTCCCTTTTTAATTTCTACCTTAAAGTAGTATTTAAAATTATAACAGAAGATTATTTAATTCTACCTTGAAGTAGTATTTAAACTAATTAATGCTTTTTTAGTATATAATGTTGAAAAAATTGATAAGGATTTTAATATGCAGCTAAGCAATACAAGTAAATACGCGATTAGAATACTTAGTTACATCACGAAAAACGAAGATAAAAAACTCCAAAACGCGAAAGAACTCTCTGAAATCTTAGAGATACCCTATAAATTTTTAACGAAAATCATGACCGATTTGGTAAAAAAAGAGTTTATCCTCTCAATCAGAGGAAGAGAAGGCGGGTACAAGCTCGCTCGAAGCGCTTCAAGCATAAGCGTACTCGATATTTTAAACGCTTTTAACGAGTTGACCCACTATAGCGAGTGTATCTTAGGCAGTCAAACATGCAATCCACAAAAAAAATGTATCTTACATGACCAGTGGGCGAAACCAAGGGCGATGATAAAACAGATGTTTTCTGAAACAACCTTAGAGAAGATTGAGGGTGAAGATTTTAAGATATGACACACAGAGTTGAAAAAAAGCTTTTGCCGCCTGGTGATTTTGCCATTTGGATTATCGTTTACGTAGAGTTGTTCACCTTCGCTTTGCTCTTCGTCGGTTACGCTTTTTCCCGCAGACTCGACGTGGCGCTTTTCAACGAGTCGCAACTCATGTTGGACCAAAGATTTGGATTCGCCAACACGCTCATCCTCATAACGAGTAGCTTTTTTGTGGTGAAAGCTCTCGAATCGATTAAATTGCCTGATAGAAAAAAAGCGTCCGATTTGGCTTCAAAATGGTTGCTCGGAGCCATGGCGCTTGGCTCTTTTTTCATCGTCAACAAAATCATAGAGTTTGCGCATAAAGTGGAACAAGGCGTAAACTTAAGCACAAATACTTTTTTTATGTTTTACATTATTTTGACCGTATTTCACTTTATGCACGTGCTTTTGGGTCTCGTCATTTTGTTCAACGTTCGACAAAAAACGAAAAAAGGCGGCTATGGATTTGACGACCATAGAGGAATGGAGACGGGAGCGATTTATTGGCATCTTGTCGATTTGCTGTGGATAGTTTTGTTTCCGTTGATATACATAATCAGGTGATTTCATGATAAAAATTTGGATTATTTTACTGATTTTAACAACGTTCGCGTTTTTGCTAGGTTATTTAAAACTTACAAACTCAACGCTTATCCTCGCATTGCTTCTAAGCACGTTTGTAAAAGGTCAATTGGTGGTTGACTATTTCATGGGCTTAAAAGACGTGTCGTTGAGATATAGACTCATTCCCACCATCTGGCTTTTCATCGTTTTGTCTCTAATCTCTATCGCTTACTTTTCGCCTCTATCTCTCTAAGCTTGTCTTTTTTGCTTTTGCCCTTGCCTTTTACGGGAGCGTCGCCTTTGACTTTTTTGGGAGCTTGACCCACAAGTTCAAAACCTTCCTTTTGTTCTCTAGGTAGTTTCATCTCCGAGCGTTTTTCAATGAGTTTGAAATGTTCCATCTCTTCATAATCTATAAAACTTATGGCTTCACCCGATTTGCCAGCTCTCGCCGTTCGCCCTATTCTGTGAACGTAGTCGGCGGGAGAGCGAGGCAAATCGTAGTTTACCACGCAGTCCACGTCGTCAATGTCGAGTCCACGAGCCGCTATGTCCGTGGCGAAAAGTATATTTATCTTTTTCGCTTTAAACGCGCTTAATGTCTCATGACGAGACTCTTGTTCCAAATCACCGTTGAACGAAGCCGCCGAAAATCCATGCTTTCGAAACTTCTCGGCTATGTTGTCGGTCGCGCGTTTGTTCGCCATGAAGACCAAAACCAAAGCCCACTTCTTCTCTTCCAAAAGACGTCTAAGCAGCGGTCCGCGATTCTCGCGATTCACTTCGAAAACTCTTTGGCTTATTTTTTGAACTATCGGCGTTTCTTGCTCCACGCTCACTTCTATGGCGTTTGAAGTTATCCTTGAAGCCAAGAGTTGCGCTTTGGGCGGATACGTCGCCGAAAACATAAGGTTTTGACGAGTAGATGGGATAGATTCCAAAACCAAATCCAGCTCTTGAAGAAAACCAATATCAAGCATCTTATCAGCTTCATCTAAAACAAAAAAGTCCAAATGAGAGAGATTCATCTGCTTTTTTCGTAAAACGTCCAAAAAACGACCAGAAGTCGCCACTAACACGTCGCAACCCCGCTGAATCTCATAAAGCTGATCGCCGATGCTCTCCCCGCCTATGACGCTAACGACTTTTGGTTGTTGGGGAAGACGTCTTCCAAGCTCCTGAAACGCCGAAGCGATTTGCAAAGTGAGCTCTCTAGTCGGAGTCAAAACAAGCGCTTTAATCTTAGCCTTGCCCTCCCCTTTTCTCTCATGCCAAAGCTGTAAAATCGGCAAAACGAAACTAGCGCTCTTGCCACTCCCCGTTTGAGCCAACGCGATGACGTCCTTGCCTTCGAGCGCCAAGGGAATCACTTTTTCTTGCACCTGCGTCGGCGTTACATAGCCCTTTTCTTTTAGAACTAAATTGAGTTCTTTATTTAATTTAAGTGACGAAAATGGCATTTTTTATTCCTTTTGTTATGTGATGATGATTAAATCATCTATTATTTTGTATACTGAGCTACGCCCCATTGAGAGCTCAACACTATGGATTGTTTCTCTGTTATCAACTTATCGTCAGTATGGTCTTAGCTTAAATTCTTTTTGACAACCATCAAATAATCTAGTATCAAATTTTTCTTCAAATTCAACTATAGAATCCATGCTAGATGACAATGTCGAAGGTCTTGTGGATGAAACGCCAACGCATAAATAAGCCTCATGTTCTCTCTCTAAATCCATTGCTTCTTTAAATATTTGCAGAGTAGATTTGAGTTGCTCTTTGGCAGTTTTTTTTCTTTTTGCTCTTTGCCCATTTTTACAATCTTTTATCTCAATAAAACAAATTGTACTATCTTCAAAAATAATACAATCGCATTTTTTAAATCCATCATTATTAAAAAAAAGACATTTATCAACGGCTAAAAAAGCTATCTCTTTTGGACCATGATTTATTACTTTAAACTGACCGTTCTCTTTAACGTAGCATCTACCCATAGTACAATTATCATCATTTTCATCACAATCATATATCTCAAACTCTTTATCAATTCTAAACTCTAAACAACTATTTTGTTCTATTTGAGGAAATGTATTTTTTAAACTATTTATCATTTTTGTGACTTCTATATATATTCAATAATGTGTCAAATTCACCTGCTATCTCTTCGCTTATATCATCAATTTCGTTTTCGCTTATGAGTCCTCTGGAACTTTTGATAGTTCGAGCTATCCCATTTTCTAAATAATACGCTGAAAAAAACTCCGAATCTATCCATAAATCTTCATTATAAAGTTTTAACACTTTTTCTCTCATGACACTGTTTATCTTTGCAATATTGCCCGCAAAAAGCAATATATTTAAAGCGCTCAACACATAAGGGCTATGAGTCATGATAAATAGATTGTTCTTTGCGCTAACTTGCTTTATGATATATTTGATGGTGTCTACTTGAGCTTTTGGAAAGAGATTTTGTTCAGGCTCTTCTATAATGATTGATTTGTGTTTGCTAGCGAAATATTTTACAGTTAAATAGAGGGGTAATGACGATTGCGCTCCACTTGAACTATACTCTAAGTCGGTATACCCGTCTTGACTGTAATATATCAAATCTTTTCCATTATTGACATATCTCATGTTCAAAAAATCAAGCTTTTTTATCTCTTGTCTCGCTTTTTCATATTCGCTACTAAAATTGAGTAAAAATTTTGGAAGCGGTATTCCAGACACCAAAAATGAACTCAATGATTTGCTAAAGAGGGAAATTAAGCTTCTCTCAGCTGGAATGTATTGAGTGGTTAATTTTTCAGTTTTAATAATATTTTCGTGATTTGGTCGTAACATCTCTTGCGCCACTGGTTCAAAGGCATCAATTGTTTTATTTATATGTCCATCAACAAGTTCAAAAATAATTGTATCGCCAACATAAAATTTAATAACAGTCTCTTTAGTGATGAAGTTTATATTAAAATCATCAAATTTTTTAAATACATTATCATCCTCTAGCATGTGATTTCTTAGGTCTAAAATTATGGTGATAATCTTTGCCAACACACTTTTACCGCTACCATTCGCACCTATCAAAACATTGATTTGACTTAGTTCTATCTTCACCTCTTTAAGCGGTCCGAAATTTTTTATGTAAAGTTTATCTTTTGTCATCTGTTTTCACCTGTTAAAAAAATCTTGAGTATCATGATTGTACCTCTTTAAATTTTATATCTTTGAGTCACTTGCAGATTAGCATGAAAAGAGTTACAAGCGTCTTTAGGAGCTAAGTTTTGTTTTGTTTATTACACTCTCTCCCACTCAAACCCGCTGATATTTTTCTTCTCTTTATCAAAATTTATCCCCACCAAAATCATCTCTTTGCCGTCGCTTAGATATTTTTGAGCGTAATTTTTCTCTTTTATCTGAGTCAGAGCGTTTTCTTTGCCTACTTTGAACTCTATGATATAGACGTATTTGTCTATTTTCACGGTCAAATCTATGCGTCCATGGTTGGTCACGTCTTCGCCGATGATGTCAAGTCCCAAGCTTTGAAGATAGACGTAGACGATACTCGCATAAAAGCCCTCATACTCTCGCATGGGGTTTTTGACGTAGTTGTTGTAGGGGATTAAGCCAAATATTGAGCTAAAAGTATCTCTGACTTTATCCAAATCCGCATTTAATAAAGCGATATAAATATCCGTTTTAGCCGTGGGAAGATTGTTCTTTGTGATATGATTGATAATCATGTCGTTAAAGGATATTTTCACCTCTTTGTTTGGTAGTTTTAGCTTGTACTCTATCGTCTCAAAAGGAGTCTCTTGCATTTTTTCAATAGTCAAATAGCCACTTTGATAGAGTATCGCTTCAAGGTTTATATTCTCAACGTCAAAGCTCTCAAGAAGCTGTTCGCCTACCGTTATGTTGGATAGTTTAGGCAAAAAGTAGTTGTTTTGTTCTATGAGTTTGATGAGAAAAGTAGGCGTTCCTGTGGCGAACCAATAGTTTGAAAATTTATAGTCATTGTCAATGAATTGTAATAAATCAAAAGGGTTGTACACGTCGTCTTTGAGAAAATTATAGCCATTGTACCAAGCTTTTAGTTTCTCCAAATCAACGCCGTCAAGATAAGGCGCGAACTCATTTTCTATGTTTGCTTGAGTGTAACCGCATATATTTCCATATTTTTTATTTAAAGATACGTCGGTAAGCATGTTAAGCCCGCTAAATATTGAGGCTTTTGAAAACTTGCTCACGCCCGTGAGAAATACGAACTTGATATACGCATCAGCGCCTTTCATGACAGAGTACATCCCTTTTATAAATTCTCTGTTGAGTTTTGATTGTTCCAAATTGTCGATGGTGTCTAAGATAGGTCTGTCGTATTCATCTATTAAAATAACGACTTTTTGATTGTATTTGTCATGGAGTTTTTGGATAAGTTCATCAAAACATACTGAGATATTTTCATGTTCTTCACAAAAAACTCCCAATCTCTCTTGATTTTTTCTCATGCTGTTGAGGGCTACTTTGTAGAGATTATCGCTTGTTTGCAGATTCCCGTCCCAACTGATTTTAATCACGGGATAAGTCGTATCCCAATCCCATTTGTCATAGATATACAACCCCTCAAAAAGCTCTTTTTTGCCTTCAAAAATATTATGCAAGGTATCAAGAAAAAGTGATTTGCCAAATCTTCGTGGGCGAGATAAAAAGGTATATTTGTAATTATCTATAAGTTCATACGCCTCTTTAGTTTTATCTATGTAAATATAATTTTCTGTTCGTATTTCCTTAAACGTTTGTATGCCGAT
>ERZ889078.2087-NODE-2087-length-14688-cov-17.436616_pt1 | contig 14688 bp, 16 predicted proteins | sample MGYA00521266_ERZ889078 | MGnify/ENA primary metagenome ERZ889078 (study PRJEB32303, sample SAMEA104408618) | aquatic metagenome | biome: Brackish water; feature: Pelagic; material: water | place: Baltic Sea | collected 2014-06-16T06:34:00 | depth 76,534 m ...
CATTTTTTAAACTGGGTCGCCGGAAGGCTATGACACTGTCTGTAGCCAACACATGCGTTCACCTCGTCATGGACGGCAAACAATGCAAGAACGCCAGGATCTCTTTGGGGGCAATGGCGCCCACACCCCTTCGTTGTGTGAAGGCGGAAGCCTTTATTCAGGGGAAAAATGTGGACGTAAAGGTGATTTCAGATTGTGCCGCCGAAGCCATCGCCGAGAGTAACCCCATCGATGATCAGCGTGCCACGGCATGGTACCGCCAGAAGGCTGGGAAAGCCTTAGTGGCGCGTGCCCTTGCCCAGGCCGCCGGCGTTGAATATTAGTCAAGGAGGCTAAAGACCATGAAACAGATATTAGCATTCACTTTGAATGGCTCGCTTGTGGAAGTATTGGTGAAGCCGTCTGATACCCTCTTGGACGTCCTTCGTGAAAATTTGGGCGTTATAGGGCCCAAACGCGGGTGTGACTCAGGCGATTGCGGCACATGCACGGTTCTGATCAACGGAGAATCGATGCGATCCTGTCTGACTATTGCATTGACCGTAACAGGGAAAGAGGTGGTTACCATAGAAGGCGTGGAAAAGAATGGAGAACTGGATCCTCTGCAGAAGGCCTTTCACGAACACGGCGCTTCACAATGCGGATTCTGCACTTCCGGAATGATCATTTCAGCCAAAGCTTTGTTGGAAAAAACCCCCAATCCTTCACGGGATGAAATCGTGGAATACATGTCGGGAAATCTTTGTCGCTGTGGCACCTATGTGGAAGTTATTGAAGCCATTCAATCGGTCGCCAGCGATAAGGGAAAGGAGTAAATGCCATGACGGAATATGTGGGGAAGTCCATGCCACGATACAATGGACTGGGGCAAGTGAACGGCACGGCCATATTTGTTGATGACGTACAAATCCCGGGCATGCTTTACGCAAAGCTCCTGCGCAGCCCAGTGAGCAGGGGGACGATTAAAAACCTGGATTTTAGTGCTGTTAAGAAAATACCCGGGGTCGTAGGGGTTGTAACCGCCGACGATATCCCGGGACAGAATCTGTGCGGCACTTATGGGGATCAGGCGGTTCTGAATCCCAAAGACATTCGGTACAAAGGAGAGCCCATCGCGGCCGTGGTGGCAACGGATGAGGATACGGCTGTGGGCGCTCTTTCAGAGGTGAAACTGGATATCGAAGAGCTCACACCCGTTTTCGATATGTTTGAAGCCATGAAACCCGATGCGCCCATTGTGCGGCCCGGGACACCCAATAACCTTTTTGAATACCTGCCCGGCGTGACGACCCGTATCATTAAGATCGGGGACATAGAAGCCGGATTCAAGGAAGCGGATCACATCATTGAAGGGAGATACAAAGAAGGCGTTCAAGATCACTGCGCTATGGAGCCCCAGGTATCAGTGGCCTACATCGATGATTCGGGCCGGCTGGTGATCCACACCCACAGCCAGTGCGTAAACCTGCAACTGGGAATGTTGTGCGGCATTTTCAACCTCCCCCAAAGCAAAATCAACTATATGGGGGGACGAACCGGTGGCGGATTTGGCTCGAAGAATGAAATCAACTGTGATCATATCGCCGGACTCGCAGCGTTAAAATTTCACAAACCGGTCAAGTTCCGACTCACGCGGCAGGAAGATCTGCTCTATACCGGAAAAAGAGGGGCATGGGTCTTTGACTACAAAACCGGAGTAAAGAACGATGGCCGCATCGTTGCCTCCCATATCAAGGAATACCACGACAGTGGCGCCTATTGCGGCTTTTCACCCTACGCAACGGAAAAGTGTGCCATGTTTGCTTCGGGCCCCTATTATATCCCCAACATTCGTGTTGAGGGCCAGACCATATTCACCAACAAACCGGTGGGTATATCCATGCGGGGGTTCGCCATCATCAACGGCCAGATCCCTGCCGATGTTCAGATGAGTCGAATTGCCGAAAAACTGGGCATGGACCCGTGGGAAATCCGGTTCATCAATGCCTTCAGGGATGGCGATATCGGCGCCTCACAATATGTGGTCAAGGCAGCCGGGGCCATCGAGGCGATGAAGAAGTGCGCTGAAGTCGCAGGAATTCAGTTGCCTGAAAAACTCCTGCAAATGAGTTCAAGGAGGAGGTAGACTCATGAAAAAGAGAGGTAACGGCATTTCGTTGGTCTTGCATCCTACGGGCAATAAAGGAGCAGGGGATCCGAGTCAGGCGGCCATTCAGCTGAAGCCTGATGGCACATTCACCCTTATTATCGGGTCGGTTGACCTGGGCCAGGGCTCCACCACCATTATGCGGCAGTTTGCCGCGGACGAGTTGGATGTCCCCATTGATACCATCAGCGTGAACAACCAGGCAGGAAATATTGCACCCGTATGCACGGGAAGTTTTGCCAGCCGGGTCACGTTGGTTGCTCCCCACGCCGTCCGTATCGCTGCGGAAGATTTGAGAAAAAAGATCTGCCTTTGGGCGGCGGAACAGTTTGAAGTGGATGTGGCGGATATCGTTTTTGCCGAAAATAAAGTCTCGGTGAAGAATGATCCTGCAAAAGTTATGAGTATGGCAGAGGTAGGGGCAGGCGTTTTAGGCAGTGCTAATTTCTTTGTCGGCACAGGCGCCTGGTTCGCCGCCCCTTACACGGACCATGATCCCGAGACAGGAAAAATGGAATCCGTAGGCGCCATCTCCTTTGGCGCCTGTGTGGTAGAAATAGAGGTAGACACCGAAACAGGCGTGGTGGATGTTCACAAGGCCATTCAAGTCTGGGAGATTGGAAAAGCGGTGAACCCGCTGATGTGCAAAATGCAGATCCACGGGGGGCTGTCCATAGGATTGGGGTATGCCTTAATGGAAAACTCCATGCCCTACTATCCGGGAATCGAATTCTCTCCCGGCAGCCTGGCGGACTACCCGATTCCCACTTTTGCAGACTACCCTGAAGACACCACATGCGCCTTGGAAGAAGTCCCGCATCCTATGGGCGTGAAAGGGGCGAAAGGTTTTTCGGAAGGCAGCTCTTCGGCGCCCATATCTGCTATCATTACCGCTATCCATGATGCCACGGGCGTATGGATTACCGAGGTCCCCATTACCCCGGAGGTGGTCCTGAGGGCACTGGAAGCAAACGAAAAAACGGACTGATCTCATGGGAGGTCATTATCACTAAAGATTGCCAAAGCCGGGGCTGGAGATTGCTCTCGGCTTTGGCCTGAATGGAGCCAAATTTAGGAATTGAGGGATTAAGATAAGGAAAAGAATCCTATTCCAATTCCTGAATCCCTAAATCCCTAAATTCCTAAATTCTTAACCCTACGGAGCTTTGGATGCCACTTGAAAAAATCGAAAAAAAGACGCTTCGACGTAGGGTCTACGAAGTACTCAAAGAACAGATGATCACTGCAGAAATTCTGCCCGGGGAGAAAATCAGCCTTCGGAGTTTGGCGGATAAATTGGGAGTGAGTCTGTCCCCGGTGCGAGAGGCATTGCTGCAACTTGAATCCGAGAGGATCGTGGTTATTGAAAGCAACAAGAGCATTCATGTAAATAACCTGACCCAGGATGAAATGGAAGAGGTTCTGAAACTGCGGATCACGCTGGAAACCCTGGCCGCTCAGATCGCCTGCGATTGCAGGCCCGATTCTCTGCTTCCCGAAATTGCCGGGATGTTAACAAAAATGCGTGATTCCATGGATGAACCGATCGTCTATTTGAGGCTGAATCAGAAATTTCATTTCACCATCTACCGTCAGGCAAATTCACCAATCCTTTTCGACATTATTTCAAATTTGTGGATGCGGATCGGCCCCTATATTTTCCTTCATGCACGGGTGAGAAAGGATGTTTCGCTGGCCATGAAACATCATCAGGCCATTTATGATGCTTTGGCGGCAAGGGACAAATCTGGAATTTCCAAGGCAATAGAGGAAGACTTTCTTACCGGAGCAGCCAGCATGAGAAATTTCTTGAATTCCTTGGATTGGAATATAGATAACTACTGGCTCAAATTGAAGTCCAACGGTGAAATACCCATGTGATCGGCCGTTTCTCACGAAATCCGATCTTCGCATCGAATCGGGAATCGAGGGAATGCAACCGGCCTTTTGCAATGCAAATCAAAGGAGGCAAGAGCTCATGAAGGTTCAGGTTTGGCTCTGGGGTCACCTCCCCCAGTATATTCCAGATAAACAGAAGGATAAATTCCGGGTGGTTGAAATGGATGACGGCGCCACCATAAGAGATGTCCTGAACCATCTGCAGATTCCTGACTGGGCAGTCGATCTCTTGTTTCTGAACGGTGTCAACGCAACCGGCCATGAAACGCTGCAAGATGAAGACCGGATGACAGCCTTTCCCAGATTGTTGTCGGGTGGTTGATGGAGATATGGGATTGCGGATTTAAACAGAGGAAGTTCTCATGGCCATACAAATAAAGGGCTACAACCACGTGGGCATTGTGGTAACGGATCTGGAAGCCTGTAAGCGGTTTTACGGGGAGATCCTCGGGCTGAAAGATGTGAAAGATGCCCAGAGACAAAGGCCCGCGTTCAACTTCCCCGGGCATTGGTATCAGGTGGACGAAAACACCCAGCTGCACCTTATGGTATTTGAGGAGGTGATCCCCAACACCATGCGACATTTCGCCCTGGAAGTGGAGGATTTCCAGAAGGCCTTGGCCCATCTGGAGGCCCATAACATCGCCATTGTGGATGGCCCGGACAAACGGCCTGATGGGTCTGATTATCTTTTCTGCAAAGACCCGGACGGAAATTTGGTGGAGCTCACCAAACACTGAAAGAACCAAATACATCCCCAGCAAAAAGTTCCGACCAGGGAATCAGGATCGACCCCTGGTCGGGCTTTTCAGGCTACTTCAGCCATACCTCAGCATTCACGCCGTCAGATTAAGCACCACCCTGCTCATCAAGGGCCTTCAATATCCGCTCAGGGCTCGCCGGCAGTTCGTTGAGCCAAATACCGACGGCGTCATGAATGGCATTGACGATGGCGGGCGCAGGACAGTTGGCTGTCATTTCACCCAGGCCTTTGGCGCCAAACGGCCCGTTTGTGGACGGGCATTCATGGATGACCGACTCCATATGGGGCATATCCATGGTCGTTGGAATGGCATAATCCCCCAGATTGGTTGGCTGGTTGTCAAGGCTGGGGTAACTGGGGTGGAGTGCTTCGCTCAAAGCAGCTCCAATGCCCATGGACGCCCCCCCGTCAATCTGTCCCTCGATGAGCATGGGATTGATGGCCTTGCCCACATCGTAGGAACTCACCAGTCTAAGCAGTTTCACCTCGCCTGTCTCCGTATCCACCTCCACCTCTGCCAGATTGGCAGCCCAGGCGAGTGAGCATATGGGGTCGCACTCCCCTGTCTCAGGATCAGGGGTGGCTGGATCCCGCATGTAGTGACCCAGTCCTACCACCAGCTTGCGCATCCCGAAAGTGGCCGCACCGGCCACTTCGCCGATGGACAGGGAGATATCAGGGTTGTCTTTAACGGATATCTTGCCATTGGCGGCCACCAAATCCTCAGGGGATTTCTCCAACATCATGCCGGCCACTTCCAACAGGATGTCCCGCGCGTTTTCCGCGGCTTCTATCGTGGCTTTCCCATCCACATAAGTCACTCTGCTTGCAAAAGTACCGAAGCTTAACGGGCAATTATCGGTATCGTCATTGATAACTTTCACTTGCTCGTAGCCAATCCCCAGAACCTCTGCGGCCATTTGTGCCAGTACGGTTTTACAACCTTGCCCTATATCGCAGGAACCCACCGTGAGCACCGCGCTTCCGTCCGGCTGGACCTTGACCAAAGCCTGGCTGGAGTCTCCTCCTCCGCTCATCCCCATGGGGTAAAGCCCTGCTGCTATTCCAATTCCTCTTTTTTTCATGGTTCTACCCCCTTTCCATTGACGTCATGCTCTTGAGTTTTTCCGGGAGGTCGACCCCGGCCTTTTCCGCCAGCTTCTGCATGACCTCAACCAGCGCTACGCTGTTCAAGACCCTTCTTGTTGCCATCTGTTCGCCTTTCCTGTAGGCATTAAGGAAGCGGATTTCCCACGGGTCCATCCCCACCTTTTCGGCGATCCTATCCATCTGGACTTCGGTGGAAAAGGTCGCGGGTGTAATCCCAAAACCGCGCATGGAGCTTGCGGGCGGTTTATTGGTATAGACGCAGTACCCCTGCACATAAAGATTTTCAATGAAGTAGGGTCCTGCAGCCAGGTAGGAATGTTTGTCCACCACATAGGGATTAAGGGAACTGTAAGCCCCCGCGTCCCGGATGGACCGGATCTGTCGGGCCACAATTCTGCCGTCTTTCGTGATTCCGTCCTTGATGTTCATGCGCCAGGCCCCTCTGAAGGTAGAGTAAAGCAGATCTTCTTCACGTGTCCAGCGCCATTTACAGGGCTGACCTGTCTTCAGCGCCAGGAGGGCCGTAATGTGGTCTGCGTGGATGTCGTTCTTGGCGCCGAATCCGCCCCCCACGGTTCCACCCACATAGTTAATATCGGAATAGCCGGCATTATGCCTCCAACTGCTGCCCGTTCTCGCGGCCCATTGTTTGCATTGGACCTTTTCCGGATCCATCTGGAGGATGCCGCAAAGCATTCCTAAATGGAAGTAGAGCGCCTGGCTCACGGTATAAATGGTCAGCTTCCCAGTCGCATGGGGGACTGCCAGAGACGCCATGGGCTCCAACTGGGCGTGTTCGAGAGAAGGATGAAGGTATTCATTCTCCACAATGAAATCCGCTTTGCCGAATCCTTCTTCAACGTCTCCCAGGATGATCTGACGGAAATTGCGCTCCCCGAACGTGAAAATGTTTCCCTCGGGTCGCACCTGGGGGGCATCGGTCTTCATGGCCTCTACCGGATCCAGCACGTAGGGCTCTTCTTCCACGTCAAGTTTCATGGCATGGATCGCTTCCATGGCCGTGTCTTCGTCCACCGCCGCCACGGCGGCAATAGGTTCTCCCCGGTACCGAATATTCTCCGCCAACACGGGTTGGTCAGGAATAATCCCAAATGCATTGCAGGGGACATCGGCAGCCGTAATCACCCCAGCCACGCCGGGGATACGTTCCGCCGCGCTGGTGTCCAGGCGCCTTACCTTTCCTTTGATGACCGGACTTCGGAGTGCCTTTATCTTCAGTGTCCCGGGGACGATCACATCATCCACGAAGTGCGTTTCACCGGTCACATGGGCCATACCGTCGTAACGCGTGACCCTTTGTCCAACAACTTTCGTTTCCATTCAATTCACCTCCTTCCTTTCAGGAGCCCTGCGGGCCACCCATCTTTTCAGCGGCCGCCATGACCGAGTCCAATATTTTCACATACCCCGTGCACCGGCACAGATTTCCCGAGAGGGCCTCTTTGGCCTCTTCGCGGGTGGGTTTCGGGTTCTCATCCAGCAGGGCCTTGGAAGCAAGGATCATCCCGGGGGTGCAAAACCCGCACTGGGCGCCGTAGTTTTCATGAAAGGCTTCCTGGAGGGGGTGCAATTCCCCGGCCTTGGCAATCCCTTCCACTGTGATAATTTCTTTGCCCTGGGCGGACAGGGCATTGGTAATACAGGACCGGACAAGTTTGCCGTTTAAGAGCACCGAGCAGGTGCCGCAATCGCCGGTATTGCATCCCACCTTGGGACTGGTGATAAACAGTTTGTCACGCAGCACCTCCAGCAAGGTGGTTTTGAAGTCTACGGCTACCTGGCAGGATCGGCCGTTTACGGTTAGTTCAAGCGGATACATAGGTGTCACCTCCTTTTTAGGCGGACATGTTGGCGAGAAGCTGTCTTACCAGGGCTTCTGAAGCGCGACGGCGATACCATGCCGAACTTCGCACATCGTCTACGGGACTGGTGGCATTCGCAGCTGCCTTGGCCGTTTCGTTGATCAGGCTTTCGTTCAGGGTCTTTCCTTCCAGGAGTGCGGATGCCCCCACAGCGAGAATGGGGGTTGGCGCCACGGCGCCAAGGGCAATGCGAACTCCTTTGCATGTCCCACCATTCAGAGGGCAACAGATAGCCACGGAGACGATCGACAGGGATTGGGCTTTTCTTTTACCAATTTTTCGGTAGCCCCATTTTGTCCCTTCCGCCTGTGCCGGTATCCATATCTCCTGGATAATTTCATCTGCTCCTAACACGCTCTTGCCGGGTCCGGTGAAAAACTGACCCACAGGCACCGTGCGTTCTCCCCCTTTGGAAACAATCTTCAGGGAAGCCCCCAGGGCCAACAGAGCGGTGGCCGAATCGGCGGCGGGAGAAGCATTGGCCAGATTGCCACCGATGGTTCCCACATTTCGTATGGCTACAGACGCCATATGGGAAATCGTTTCCACCAGAAGGGGCGCCTTTTCCTTTACCAGCGCAGAATCCAGGATCTCCGAAAGAGCAGTCCCCGCTCCTATGATCAGATTGTCTCCTTCCTCTTTGATGTAGTTTAAGCCCGAATCCCCTATGTAGACCAGGACCTCGGGAGACGATTGCCTCAAGTTGAGGGCAACCATCAGATCCGTGCCACCGGCTAACAGGCGGGCTTTACCGCCATGCCTGGCCAGCAGGGCACACGCTTCCTGAGGACTTTCCGCCTTCAAAAATTGTCCTTCAGCCATAACTCTCTACCTCCTTATCTGAATTGACTGTTAAAGATTTAATACGGTTCCTTACCGTCACAGGATTTTCTGCTCGAACCGTTTTCGAAGCAGATCTTCCCTGACCGGTGAAAAACATTCAAAAAAAATCGCCGGCTCGTCGCCGTCATTTCGTTCCGCATGGGGAACGTTGGAAGGGATATGGTAGACATCTCCCTTTTTGACCACGAACTCGTCGCCGTCAACGGTGAAGACCGCTTCCCCCTGAAGACAGATTCCGACCTGTTCGTGGGGGTGGACATGGACGGCAAACGGGGTTTTGGGCGCCCACGTAGTCATGAGGGTAGTCATATTTTTGCCGTTTACCACTACCTTTCCCTCGATGCCTTCATGAAGAGGCCAGCCCTCTATCTCCTCGGGATCGATCACATATCTCATTCATTTCCCTCCTGAGCCAATTTCAAAACGCCCCCTTTTGCCCGATCTCTGCGTCACACTCAAATTTTAATCCTCGAAATATCAAATATATTCCTGTGGTTAAAATTTTCGCCTTCCCCCGTTCAAAACACGGGATCTTCGACTTATCTCGAACAAAATTGAGCATTTTGAAACTGGCTCTCCTTTTAAAAAGTTTCAGTGCGTCTACGCTAAAGCCACAATGCGCCGGACTCCGCCCCTCCGACCATTCGGCGATAGGCGGACAGAAGTCCGGGCGCCGGATGGTCCGGGCGCTCGGGGGGCTGTTGCTGCCGTTTCTTCAGCTCCCCTTCCGGGATCAACAGGTCGATTCGATTCTCGGGAATATTGATTTCTATGGGATCTCCATCCCGAACATAGGCCAACGGCCCGCCTTCCCAGGCCTCCGGAGAGATATGGCCCACGCACGGCCCCCTGGTTGCCCCGGAAAAGCGTCCATCCGTGATCATGGCCACGGATGTATGAAGACCCATCCCTACCAGCATCGCTGCGGGGATTGACAACTCGCGCATTCCCGGCCCTCCCTTGGGACCTTCGTAACGCACCACCAGAACAGATCCCGGCTTCACTTCCTTCTCCAGCAAGAACTGCCGGACATCCTCTTCCGAATCGAATACCACGGCTGGTCCTGTGTGAGTCAACATGGAGGGGTCTACCCCTGTTTTCTTTACAACCGCACCCCGGGGGGCAAGGTTGCCGTGCAGGATGCCGAAACAACCGTCCGGAGCAAGGGGCCGGTCAACCCTTCGGATGACCTCCCCATCGGCATCGCGGGAAGCCTCAAGGATCTCTCTCAGGGTCCCTCCTGTGGCCAGGGGAAGTTCCGTGTGGAGTCTATCTCGAATCGTCTTGAGTACCGTCCGAACCCCTCCCACCCGGTGGAAGTCCTCCAGATTAAACTCCGAGGAAGGTTTGAATTTAGCCACCACCGGTGTGGAGGCCTGTATCCGGGAGAATTCCTCCAGATCCAGATTGACGCCATGTCCGCCGACAGGGTCGGAGGCGGCATTCATGAGGGTGGATATGGCCATGAGATGGAGGACGGCGTTGGTGGACCCCCCCGAGGCGGAGATATACTTGATTCCGTTTTCCAGGTGGTCCCAGGTAAAGAAGCGGTTAAAGCTCCCATCCTCCCTGGTGAGGTTCACGATTTGTTCCCCCACATCCCGGGCCTGGCGGATCTTTTGAGAGGCGAAGGAAAGCATGGTGGCGGATCCAAAGGGAGCCAGCCCCACCGCCTCCAGGAAGCAACCCATGGTGTTGGCCGTTCCCATCATGGAACAGGCACCCGGGGAAGCACAGATGCTCTCCTGCCATTCCAGAAAAGTCTCCTGATCTATCTTCTCATCACGGCGCTTACCGATAGCCTCCTTCAGATCGGAGGTCACCACGGTGCGGTCCCCCTGGGGACAGGGCAGCATGGCCCCGGCCGTAAGGAAAAGGGTGGGCAGATTGAGCCGCACCGCGGCCATGAGCATGCCCGGAATGATTTTGTCGCACGATGCCAGCATGACAAGCCCCTGGAAACCGTGTGCCTTCACCATGGCCTCTACGGAAGCGCAGATGAGGTCACGCTGGGGCAGGATATAGCGCTGCCCGGGTCCCTGGGCCATACCGTCGCAGGGGGCGGGCACGTTGAATTCCCCCGGTGAACCCCCCGCCGCCCAGATCCCTTCCTTTACGCGATTGCCCAGGTCCCTGAGCGGCAGATGGCCTGGATTCACCTCTGTCCATGAATTGACTACGGCGATCTGTGGTTTTTTCAGGTCGGATCTTCGATACCCTACAGAATGCATGAGGCCTCGGTAGTAGGCTTCTGTAATATCTTCTGAACCGCCGCGAAGTCCCGCCATTATGCTTCCTCTTTTTTCCTTCTGAATTTCACGTCAAGGAGTCGTTCGAACACCTGAATCATGGCTCCTTTTCCCTGGTCTTCAAACCCTTCGGCCAGGGCCATTTGATAGGTGGTAGCGCACGCATGGACCATGGGCAGGGGGATTTTGTGGTGGGCCGAAATCTCGGACGCGCTGATCATATCTTTGTAGGCGTGTTTCAGGGCGTAGCCTTTGTCAAAAATGCCATCCAGGGCCAGGGGTGCAAAGAACTCCGCGGCAAAACTACGGCCCGTTCCCGAAGTGACCACTTCTGTTACCTTTTCCGGGTCAAGGCCCAGTTTCGCTGCCATGGGGAGGACCTCCGCGATGGCCGCGCAGCTGATGTTGAAGAGGAGCTGATTGACCAGTTTGGTCAACTGCCCGCTTCCCACCTTTCCCATATGTAGCACTTTATTGCTCATTACGTCCAGCACCGGCTTGATCTGGTCAAAAACGGCTTCATCGCCTCCAAACATCACCGTCAAGGTCCCCTCTTTGGCCCGGGCCTCCATGCCCGAAACCGGGGCATCGGCAAACCCGATGTTGCGCTCTTTCAGTCTCTTTTCGAAATCCAGGGTGGGAAGATAGCCGGTGGTGCCGCAATCCACAACGAGAGATCCCATCCGAGCCCCTTCTACAATCCCCACCTCCCCGAAAATCACCTCTTCCACCACGGCCGTACTGGGCAGGCTCAGAAAGATCCAATCCACTCTGCCGGCCAATTCTTTTGCAGTAGTCGCAGATCCCGCGCCCTGGTCAGTCAGGAATTTCACGGACCCCGGGTCCATGTCCAGGACCGTCAGGTCGTACCCGGCTCCCATGACATTTCGCGCCATCCATTTCCCCATCTCTCCCAGGCCTATGAAGCCGATTTTTTTTTCCATCGGGTTTTACTCTCCTTTATTCACCAGCCGTTCTGCAAAGGCCCAGCATGGCACCGGGATTGTCCGAAACCATGGTTCGAATATCCTCTTCGGAAAAACCGAAATGGAGCATGTCCTGGATGTAGATGCCCATCTGCTGGCATGGCACGGGATTGAGCCACTGCCCCGCGTCCGTGCTCATGATGCAGTGCCTCGCTCCAACGGCTTTTATCCCGCTGAAAAGAGCGTCCCGGGTGATGGGATGCCCCACCTGGCGAGTGGTATCATTGAATACATGCTCCAGCCATGTGGCGCCCAGGTCGAGGATCTCTTTCATATCCTCCACTGTATAGTTCACAAAGGAGGCCAGGGGATGGGTCACCACAATTTTTTTTACCCCCCGTTTGGCGGCCTCCCGGACGACCACTTTGGCTTCTTCGATGGATACATGGCCCGTGGCCAGGGAGGAGTCGTGCTCAATGATCAGGTCGAAGATGGGATACAGTTCCTCTTTGAGGGATCCGTCTTCCTTCAGGATATAGATACCCTGAAGATTGTTTCCGATCTCACCGGCCAGGTTGGCCACGTGGCTCTTGTTGGCTACAAACTTGAGAGAATGGAGCGTGGGCAGCCAAACGGTTTTGGCCCCCAGCTTGAGGGCTGCTCTGACCGCGTGGGGATTCAGCCCCCCCACAGAGAGGTTGAGTGCAATTCCCCCGAATACTCTAAAACCGGTGGCATCCGTCGCCAGCTGCGCCCGGCCTGCGGTCTCGGTAAAATGGTTTTTGATGAGGATCGCCTCCATACCCATCTCCCGGGCGTGGATTGCCAGTTCAATATCATTGAGTATCCTGGGGTACAGGTCCGGCGCGGAATGGATGTGGATATCGATAGCGCCGGACAGAAGATTCAGGACCGCTTGGCTAAAACGAAGTTTCATCTTTTTCCCCTCTCCTCACTTGTCACTTGTTTCTTTTCACTCTTCACTTTTCACTCTTCACGTAAATCACTTCCCCTGATTCAACCCTTTAGGCAGCACCCATTTTCCGTAGGGGAAATGGCCCACTTTCATGTCAGGGCCGAACTTCTTGCCGGCTATTTTAAAGGCCTCCTCGAGGGTGGTAACCGCCTTGATTTTGACCAGCTCAAAATCAGCAAGCCGTTCCGGTTCGGTCACCACGATGACTTCCTTTTTGGCCATGACCTCGATGATAGGCATCCAGAGGCAGGCATGCCACAGGGCCTGCTTCCCGTAGAAGACATCTTCATAGAGCCGGCGAATGGCTTCGGGCGTGGGCGGCATATAGTCTTTGGCATAGGTGTAGTGGGCAAGGCCGCCCGGTATGGGGGTACACAGGATGATCAGTCCGTCGTCCCGTACAAAGTGGTCCAGGTTGGCAATAGGCCAGCAGGCGTGGGCAAACAGACGATCCCCCGGAAAACTGCCCGAGATGGCCACGTCCAGTTTCCCTCCCGGTATCTTTTCGAGGTCAAAAGCGTAGTGGGCATCATATTTCTTGACCGAAGCGCGATGGGCCGCATTGGTCTCCCCGGCAGTCAGGTGGATCAGACCCATATCCGGGTTGAAAACCGCCAAAAGGGACATGTCCAACCCCGACAGGACGCAGGCCTCTTCAATGTCTTCACGCATCCGGTTCAGGGGCGGTTCGTACCCCACGGCGCAGGTGGGGCAAGTCATGAGCCTGTGGTCCCATTCAATGGTTTCAAAGGAACAAACCCCGGGGAGAATCATGCTTCCCCCCCCGCCATATCCCCACAGGGTCGCCTGGGTCATGGTCACGGCCAGGCTCACATCGGCTTCGAGGAGACGCTTGTGAACACTGATGGGTGTCCCGTAGCTGGTGACTCCTACAAACTCAAAATCCCAGGTCTCCCGGGCCTTGCTCTGATAGATGGGGATCCCTGATGCTAAAATTTCTTTTCCGAACTTCCTCCCCAGTTCCGTCTCGTTCATCTCCCGCAGGAGCCCGCTGGCAACAAGGATCTCCACCTCTTTACCTTCTTCCCGAAGTTTTTTCAAGATGGGCGGAAGAATTCTGTGGGCCGGGGTAAGCCGGGCAAAGTTGTCGGTAAGGATGACCACTTTTTTGGCATTTTTGAGCCTTTCCGAGAAAGGTTCTCCGGCTACCGGGTGGTCCAGTTCATAGAGGACGGCTTGATCCAGATTTTCCATTTCCTTGGGGAAAGGAACATCGGTGTTCAGGGAGAGATTTTTGTCCTCGATCTCCAGTTCCAGAGATCCCTTGATACCGTAGGGTACACTGATTTTCGTCATTTTTGTCTCCTAAATCCCCAGCCCGGGACGATCATCCGCCCGCCAGAGCCAAAAGAAAGGTGATCTCGTCACCATCTTTGACAGGGGTGTTCAGCCCATTCCGGGCCACAAGGCGAACCGCCGGGTCCTTGTTGATAAAAACCTGCCAGGCGGGGATCAATCGTCCTTCCGTGTCGTAGAGGTGAAGATAAAAGGTCCTGCTGTCAAATTGCTCCAAAAGGCCGTCAATAACCCCTTGAAGGGTCTTGTCTTTCTTGAGCGTGAGCAGGACCCGATCCCGACCTGAAGTGTTATTCAGGGGAGGGAGCAAGCGCACTTCCACCTGGATGGTTTCTTGCCTGGTCATCGATGTTGCCTGGCCCAATCGAAAAAATCAGGGCTTTCAACGCGTATGCGAATACGCCCTTTCTCCAAATCCGCCACACTGCCGGCGGACAAGTCCAAAATCCAAAATCCCCGCCCGCCTCGCCTGAGTGAGCCTTAGGCTCGTGATGGCGGGCAGGCGCAATCCAAAATCCTAAAGCTTTCCTCTTTTTTCCAGGTCATCGGCGATATCATGGAGACCCAGATCTTCCA
>ERZ889078.2088-NODE-2088-length-14688-cov-7.862093_pt1 | contig 14688 bp, 13 predicted proteins | sample MGYA00521266_ERZ889078 | MGnify/ENA primary metagenome ERZ889078 (study PRJEB32303, sample SAMEA104408618) | aquatic metagenome | biome: Brackish water; feature: Pelagic; material: water | place: Baltic Sea | collected 2014-06-16T06:34:00 | depth 76,534 m ...
TTGGGAAGTCGCCCACGAACAGCCTCTTTTTCTCAGGGTCTTGGTCGCCCTGAAAAACCCTCGGTTGCGCTTGAACTTGCTTAAATGGAAGCATTTATTACTCCTCAAGCAGTTCGTCCAAGGTATCTCCTCCACCCGTTGTGGCTGGGGCTGGTGTGGCATCATCGCCAGCTAAGGCTTTGGCAAAGATTTCCTCAAAGGACACGTTCACATCCCACTTGATAGAGCCATCCTTCATCATCTGGCCTATCTTCCTTAATGCTGCACCTTGAAGCTCTAAGGTCGCCTTCTCTTGCTCAAATACCCCAGCTACCCCAGATAACCCAGCCCCAAAACCAGACTTCCCAGCCTCAAGGGTCTTAATCGCGTCTGCATTCTTCAGCGAAGCATCCGTCCATCGCTTAGAGAAGTCTCCGCGCTGCTTCGCCTCTGGAGAAAGCATTTCTCCCTGCTTCGCCATTGCTGCACTGATTTCAGCCCTTTCTTGCTTGTTGCCCTGGATGTAACGAAAGGCCATCTCCGGGTCAAGATTGGTCAACGCCTGAGCATAACCAGCCTCCCCCTCTGGGGTGTTGATATTCAACCCATTAGTTGCCAACGCAAAGGCGCTACGCTTGTTGGCATCTTCCTTGGCGGAAGCGATAGCCCGGTCTTCTTGTCCTGCCATGCCACGGATTTGCTCCTCCGTCTGGAGGTTTCCGAGCCGCTGCCCAGTCACCTGACCTGGAAGTAGGCGCTCAGACTGGTTGGCACTAGCGTTCTGGCCGCGAGTGTTTGCATTGAGGTTGTCCATCTGAGGAAGCAACAGCATGTCACGCGCAGTAGTCTGTGAACGAGTGCCAAGCACGTTGGCCACTGCTTGCATCCTATCGAGTGGAGCCATGTCTTCGTCCCTCCATCGCTTCGACCGAGTGGAGTCAGTGTTGGCGCGAGTGTTTTCTACGTTAGCGCCCCTTTGATCTAACTCAAGCTGCTTCATTTGTTGACGAAAATCAGGCGACATCATCCACTCAGAAAACTCCTGCGTGGACATCATCGCTGCGTTATTGGCAATCGTGCGCTGGGATGGGTGCAGGCCAGCAGCACGGCCTTCAGCACCAGTAGTGGCGGCAGTACCAGCCTTTGTTGAGGCGACGTTAGCCTCTGCTTGTTGAAGCGAAAACTCCTGCATTGCGTTAGCCCTGCTATTGGCATCGTTTGTTGCTTGCGTTCCAACTTGCGTACCTTCAACATTCGCCCCCCGTTGCTCTAAGTCAAAGCCCTCTACAGCGCGGCGGTAATGCCCACTGTCCTTGAACTCCTGAAACTGAGCGTCCGACATATCGGCATCTGAAGTGCGTTGACGTACCTCCGATGGAGTTATTTGGTGTAGGCGGTCTGCCTGTTCCCTAAGCAACTCCCCATTAGCCTCCATCTGAGCAATCTGGGCATCGCTAAGGTTCCCATCAAGGCGGAGCTTTTCAAGCCCAACCGTTTTGTCATAATCAAACTTCTTATCTCGAAACGCATTGTCATCAGCCTTGTTGGTTGCCGCAGTCGCTCTATCTTCCTTCCTCTGCTGCATATCACCATACATACCCATAGCCCGTAACAAACCTTGAACGATTTGGTCTGTGTTCTGATAACCCTGGGCGTTACGCTGATTCTGTAACTCAAAGGCGCGAGTAGCCATTTGCGCTTGTAACGCTGGCTGATTCGCAATCATCTGTTGAACGGAAGGTGCTATTTGTCCCATTTGTTATCTCTGCGTTTGTGCGACACCCTGACCAATCGCGCTACCGACTGAAGCCCCCGCTGGCCCCCAGATGGAACCGATAGCAGTACCCGCCAATGGCGCGTACTTAGCAAGCATCGAAGGCTGGTTGCGCCTCATTACCTCCAACATCATGCGGTAGTTTTGGTCACTCAAAGCCATCTGCATCTTCTGAGCCAACAAAGTCTCAATCATGGGGTCAGTAAACTGTTGCCGTGGAGCCGCTGCTTGTTGGGCAAACTGAGCCGCCATCTGCTGCTGGGGAGCTTGGATGCCACCACGGGCTTGACGAGGTATCTCCGCAGACTGCTGTTGGAGCGTTCTCCGGCCTTGTTCCTCGTTGCCTCTGTTGTATTGCTGTTGCTGCATCAAAGCCCCTAGAAGCTCTGCAAAGCTGTTACCCGCAGAGTAAGGGACGTTGCCATTGGCTCCAGGTTCAGGAATGAATCCCTCAATCTTCTGGAAAGGGTCGTTGTAGACCATTAGTACATGCCCCCCTGCATACCCATCTGGGCTAGAGCTTGGTTCGCTAAGTTAGGGGCCATGCCATAACCAGCCAACATACTGTAATCCGTAGGCTGCTGAATCCGTTGACCAGCCATCGCCTGAAGGTTCTGAGCCATGCCACCAGAGCCACCTAAGTATTGCCCATAGGCGGTACGCATCAACTCAGGGTTCTGTCGCAACTGCTGATTGAAGTTCTGAGAGAAGGCTTGGCTTCGGGCAGAGGCATTGTCCTCTTGCATACGGGCATAAGCATCCTCGTAAGCACTCATCTTGGATGCCGCCGTAAGGTCATCCATGCCCGGTAGCGACAACGTATTGAATGTTCTAGAGTTCTTATCCCAATACTTTGAAGGGTCTTGCATCATATCGTTACGCATTCCCCCCAGTTCGGTTCCCAGCCCAGCTAAACCGCGTAAGTCAATGCCGTAGTTCTCCTGCGCCCAAGCATTCAAAGAGTCCTGGGTTGCACCGTTCATGTCCATGCCGCCCCAATCAGACTGGCTGAAACTCAGGTTGTTGGGGTCAAAGAACCGCTCCCTAGAATCGTTTATAGACCTGTTGAAGTCGTTGATTCCAGCTAACCAGTTCACAAGATTTGGGTCTTGCCCTTGCTCTGTGGCGCGATTCTGTGCGCCAGCATAACCCTGTTGCCAACCGCTTCCCTCATTCATCCACCTTGCCATATCCTGCTGGCGAGAATAAGAGAAGTCTAGGCTGGAAGGATAGTTAGGATAATTCGGTTTAGAGTAATACTGACCATATTTGCGGCTGGCATCATCTACGTTCATCGGGTCATACCCAAACGCCGTAGCATTCATGGAACGCATCAAGGCATCGTAATCAAGAAGCTGCCCTTGGTCGCCCCAAAGGCTATCCCATCCAGTCATGCCATACTGACGGTTGCCCTGAGACAATAGCTCGTCAATGTTCTGCATGTAAGGGTTAGACTCGTCCCCCTTTTTTAGACCTGCGTACACCGAACTGGACTCTGGGCTAAACAGAGTGTCCCCAGCCAAGCCCATATTGAACTCGTTATACCGAGGTTGTCCTAACTCTAAACGTTGAGCTTCAGCCATTAGTAAGTTACCCGCGTTGCTAAGGGCGAACCAAAGCCCTGCCCAAACTCGTTACCGAAGTTGAAATTGTAGGGGTTTCGACTGGCCTGTTGTGGAAGAAGTGGGGAACGCCGCAAGCCCATAGGCTGAGGATTGTTTTGCTGTGGCCTCCGAAGGGGGGCAACGTTTCCCATGTTCTCCAAGCCTTGCATCCGGCTCATTGTCCGCTGAAGGATCTGTCCGTAAGGGTTCTGTCCGTAAGGGTTCTGTCCGTAAGGGTCGCCAATCATGCTATTCGCTCCTGAAGAAAGTCAAATCCGAATGTAAAAGGCACAGCACTGAAATCTACACTAGCCTCACCAGTTTTAGTGGCCTTCACAAACAAAGTCTGGTTGGGCGAAGGTCTGTAAATACTGCGCCCCCCGAATGATACAAGAACAAATGTCGTCTGACCAGCAGCAGGATTAAGAATCGTGCTACCACTCGCAATGATATTCGTTGATGTGAAATCGGCTCCAATAATGAAGTCAATCGTGGTGTAGTTAGAGGCATCAGCCCCACTCTCAGCAGAACCAAAGCTAAACCAGCACCGCCACACAGAGTTATTCGTCCTTCCCCCATTGGTCGGGACGGCCCCACAAGCCAAGGATGTGCCGCTGGCAACAATGCCCGGATACGTCCCTGAGATGGCATAGGAGCCTGAATCAATCCCTGAAACAGACGATATCGCGTGAGTCTTCTGGTAGTCTGGACTCCGTAAAGACACCTCTTTAGGGTTAGGATTCTTCTTCTCCTCAAGTCCAGTAGACTTAGCCGACCAGTCATCGTGCCGCTTACTCCATGAGTTGAAGTCAATCACTTGTCTTTCTCCCGTGTTTCAAACGCACACTCAAGGAAACGGCAGGAAAACGGGTTCTCAGCTCCAGAAGCATCAAACTCAATCCGATGAGTGTAACCAACCGTATCGTGACAGCGCACCTGTGAGCGAGAGCTTCCGCTGGTCGAGAACGTATCTACAGGCTTGCCCCGTGTAGTCAGGGCATCGGTCGTCGCAAACCCTGGGTAATACTTGACTGACACAAGCCCCCCTTCGGGTTCGTCCTTGTGTTCGATGTTGACCGCCTTCAGGGTCTTCACCCGACCCGGCAAGCTCATCGTGGAGTTCTTCAGCTTCCAAAGGTGGTCAATGCCTCCAAGCTCCCAGTAATCATCAGCCGAAGGAGTGGTATCCCAGGGCTTATTGATGCGTACATCGGTTCCGTCGTTGTCAAAAACACGGCGGTATTGTACGGATGCGTCAGCAGCACTCGTAACTTTCAGGATTGCACCCTCTAAGCCAAGCGTTGCGGATGCACTGAAATCATTGGATGCAGCACCAGTGAACAAGCCATTCGCCAAGGCCAGCTTTGCCCCTAACTCCGTAGCAGATATAACCTTACCGCGAAGCTGTCCACGGTTGTTTATCTCTCCAGCGCCATCAACCGTACCTTCACCCCACTTGTGGATTTGGCCGTAGCCATCAGTGAACAGGAGTAAGGGTTGCCCGTCATCCCCCACAGATTCATGGAAACCCGTTACTCCCGCCCGAACACGGAACATATCCCATGTATCAAAGAAGTAATTGTAAACCAGAACTACGTCACACCCTTGCGTTGCATTCACCGTTCGCACAGCCATCAACAACTGCTGCTCATCTGGGTAATGCCCAGCATAAGCCTCGGTCAACTGATCGGCTCTCGACCGAACAATGTAGTCAGCATCAGACGGGTCAGTGAACACGTCCTGTAAGGAGTTGCCAATGACCTCAACCGAACCACCGTTGGAACGGACTACCCCGTGATTACTAAGCCAGTAAGCCGTGCCGCGAATCTCGATGAAACTCTTGGCAGCAATGCACCCGATGTCCCGGCTGATTGGTGTGGCCGTACCACCCATGTCTCCAGGGAACGACTGGTAATCGAATGAGTAGGTGGTGTTGCGAGTCAGGGCAAGCAAGCTGCGCTGAACAGAACCCAGCGCCACTACAGGCTCTCCCTCGTCGCCGTCTAGCGTGAAGAAGTTGGGGCCAGAGTATTCGTGTGGCTTTCCTTCTTCAGTGAAGTAGACGCGCCCGGAGCGTGGTCTAAGCGTGTATCCAGAGTCGGATGTTCCAGTGCCAACATACGTCTCGGTCAGAGCAAGTTGTTCAACGTGAGTGCCATCATCGTTCTGATAGATGTAACGCTCTACGTCATAGGTCTGGGAATCGCCATCCTTCAGGAAGACCATCCACTCAGTCCAGCGCCCCCACAAAGTAGGGAACCCAGATACCGCAGGAGTGATGCCGTCAATCCGCTCTGAGCCATTGACACAAGCGATTGCACCGAGGCGGTGATGCTTGGAGCCAGCGAACCACAGCCGGGAACGGTACGTCGTGGAAACATCCATAAACGGGACAGGCAGCTTCACCGGGTTAGCAATAAACCCTCCCCAAACCCTACCACTATTCAACGTGTCATTGCTGGCCGTGGAGATGAACGTTGCACCCGCTAAAACCGTACCCTCAAGTGCTGACTCACCGTTCTCTAGAGCAATCTCACATTCGCTCTGCGTTGCGTACTCATTCGTTCCCCAAATGTTAATCTTGTCGGCATCGGGAGTATCCGTAGTCTTGGCATTCTCTTGGTTAGGAATGCTAATCGAAGAAAAGTCAATCGAGTTGGAGTTCACCCCAACACCCGCTGCATTCTGCTGGTAGAAGTAACCAGAACTCAGGTTTACTCCAAGCGGTAATGCAGACTCCTCAGCCAACACAGAGTTGTAAAACGTGTAGGCGTAACCCTTCCAGTAAGAGGCTGTGAGAGAGCCGCCAGTGTTGTTAGCCGTTACATCCGGCAACGCTGAGTTTGCCGTTTGGTACGGATAGTTAAGGCTCAACTCTGTAGCCGTTCCCGTCCGATGGTCATACTTAACCGGGTAGTCAACCTTGTTGTAGGCTACCGTGTAGCGCCCCACGCGCTCCATCGTCGTGTTGCCTCGGTACTCGCTTAAAACAATGCTATCAACACCAACACCACCAGCAGAGGAATCATTCCACACCCTCACCAAAATACCCCAGTCATCGGCAACTAAGTTACTCGCCTCAGAGGGTGCGTAGATTTTAGGCAACTTGTACTGCACCCAAGAAGAAACCTGCTTAATATCCAACCCCCAGGACTCGCCAAGGGCAAGGTCATTAGTAGCCACAACCCACTTGCCATTCTCAAAGTCATAGCTGAACTGCAAGGCCGAAGAATCATCAACGATATAAACCTGAACCTTGAACCCATCAGCCGCGCCAGTACCAGTTACCTGAGCAGCATATAACTCAATGCTAAGAGGTTTGTCCTGGTCGATTGCCCTCTTAGACGACGTAACAAAGGGGCGGATTTGGTACGCATACGCATCCTTCGCCAAATGCAAAGACTTAGCCCCAGCCTGAGCATTGCCCCCCGTAAGCTCGGCTACTGTCCCAACGGTTGTCCAGTCAGTCCATACAGCCGTGCTGGTTGTTGTCTCAAAATCACCGTTTGAGAGAAGGCTTGGGTGAGGCCAAGAGTATGAAGGAGAAGTCATATCAGACTCGTTGTTGCTTTGATTTCAGGGATGTCAACAGATCCAAGGGTGGCCTTGTTGAATGATGCAACCATACCAAAGAATCCACCACTTCCATCTCTTGAGAGGGAGCGGTAATAGCCATTTCGCTCAATGTCCCGTCCAAGGTCGCTGGATATCCTCGAAAGGCTTGTGTTCGTGTTTAGCGCAACACCATTCTCGATGTCGGCAATCGTCTTAGCCCTCCACATGCGGGCTTCACGCTTCCACACGTTTGCCCGTACCTTACGCCGACCAAACTCAAGAACCCAGTTAGTCTGAGCCAGGGCAGGAATAATAAGAGTGCTGGACTCGTTCACAGTGTCAAGCCTTCCTTGACGAACCTCTCTAGAGTCCTCCGGCTTGCTGGAAAGGAAATCGGAAGTCTTCAACCAAACCCTCCAGTTTCCACTGGCTTCCTGTATCACAGAAACCTCACAAGCTAACCCCTGCCAACAAGTGTCCTGACCAATGCCACCGGGATAACTGTTGTTCCAGGTAATCTGCCCATCTACCGCGTACTGGCGCTCTCGACCAACCGTAACCCCGTCTGCCTGAACATACAGGTCTGGAAGCCCCAGGAAGAATCGCAGGATTAGCTCATCATTCGTGGCGGTAAGCGCAAGACTCGTAAAGTCAATCTCAATGCGGTAGCCGTGGAACAACGATGGCGCACGGTTAGGCCAGTCTATCCCAGAGAAAGTGCCGCCAGAAGCGGTAGTGGAATCAAGGTGCAAGTCATTCGACAAAACCTGCATCTTGTCACCTAGAGTGCGACCTGCAACCTCCTCTGAACCCTGACCCTCAACCCAAGGCCGAGAAGTCGTGCTAACAACAACATTGTCGGCTCGGTCAAATGGGTCATTCGCAAATCCATGATGGTTTGCCGAGACTCCCGTGTAGAAACTAGGAGGTAACGAGTCCAGCACCTTCACCCCTTCCCCATCAGCCACTAACTGATAACGTGTAGCCCCGTCCCTATGAAACAGAACTGATGCTGAACCCTCGAACAGCTCATCGAAAGCACGGGTGAAACCCTCACGCTTCTTGGCTGTTGAACCATCCTTCACATAATGGTTCGTGGAACGACCATAAGGCCCATAGAACAAATCACCAAACTCACCGGGCAAGTCTGAAACTCCACGGAAGTACGGCTGGTTCGGCGGTCTGTCTGGATGAATCGTCATTAAACGCCTCCAAATCCACCGTAACGGCTTCTGGCATAATCATTATTGCCACGATTAAGCCCAATACCGATGTGGTGTTTAGCCGCAGCGGTTGAACGATTAGATTGCCGACGTGCCATCTTCAACCCCTGACTCCACATCTGACCCGCATGACGAATGTGAGTACGGTCTGAATCTCGGCCTGAGTAACGAACTACAACCCCCCAACTAATCCACTGACAAAGACTCTGTGGAACATCTGGAGTATCATCATCATTCTCCAGGTAACGAGGCGTACCAGAAACCCTTATCGTGTACGTCCGAGCTTCTGATGGATTTGGGTACAGCCGCAAAAGAACACCACCGTTAGGCCCAACACCAACCTCATAAGCCTCATACGGAGTGCCTGAACTGGTGGTTGTAACGTTACGCCTAAACGTGGCCGGAGGGACAACATTTATCGCTCCCGCTTGCGCCGTATCATGCAGCACATCATCATAATAGATGACGTTGTTGGGCAACTCATAGTCCTGTGTTCCAGCCTTAGTCTTGAACGTAAAGATGCTTTCGCCCCAACGAGGACGATGTGCATACTCATACATCTCCTGCATGGCAGCATTCACCCACATCTTAAACGTTTCATCGTCAATGTGAGAGTTAGAGTCGCGGGTTGACTCCGCGATAGCTTGCTTCAGGATACGTCCAAAAGTCCAGTAACGAGGCTGCAAAGAGTAAGCCCCTTGAACCTCTGAGATTGCCTGAATCGCAATCGAGTTGATGAAAATGTGGCCAGCAACACCGACATCATTATCATCAATGATAACTCCAAACTGTCCCTTAGCGCGGAACTGCGGATAAGAGTTGTCTGTTACAGAAAGTACCGGGTCAGCCTCATCGTTTAGCTTGACCTCAATCTTGACCGACTCATCTTCATCGTAGATTCGAGCAGTCAAGCTCTGGAATACGCTATCAAAGGATGCCGAGCTAAGGTTTGCGTAAGTAGTTGCGACAACAGTGCCAAGCACAGTATCCGCACCACCAACCAACTTGGCCACACGGAGGGTCAACACATCGGTTTCCCAGGTCATGCGTACCAAGTAACCATCTGACCCAGCAGTATCAGCCCGAAGGAATAAGTTTACCGCACGGGCAACAGTGTCATCATCGCAAGCCGCAATGACTTGAACAGCATACTCAGCACCAATCTCTGAACCAGCCGAGGACACATTGCGAACCAGCTTAACTTGATCAACCGCAGAGGCTCCATTTTGGCGAACCGTTTGGTTGATGATTTGTAAATCACCGTTGAACGTCCAGCCATTTGCAACGTCCGCGTTGTCGGCACGGGCAAAGTCGTCAATAAAGTAGGCTTCGCTCACGAGATTTTCATGTCCTTGTATCGGGCTACATTGTCTGGGTTATCCCAATACTTTTTGTCCTCTTTCTGCCTAGCAAAGTAGACCTCTTGAGGAATCTTGTAGTGAGCCTTCACCTTGTCCACTGGCTTGTAGGCTGACCGAGCATCATTGATAAGGCCAGAATACACCTGCTCCTGCTTGGCCCCTTTAGTGATTCCAGCAGCCCGTAGCGTATTGCTGTTACGCAGATACTTGGGGTCGATGTTGTCCACATCGTGAGGCATACTCATTAACGGTACGCCGTCATCCGATTTCCAGCGAGAGGTAAGCTCAATCTTAGCGTTACACGCCTGACAAACCCAACCCTCCTCCTTGTTACGGAATCTCGTTTTTAGATGTAAGCAGTCCATGTCTTTTATGTGGAAATGGGGAGAGCAAGGTTGCCCCTGCGCCCCCCAGGGTTTCACTCCAGCAACACTTACGCGATGCTGGTCAGTTTCCCGAAAGTGTTTGGAGCAAGGAAGGATTGAGTCATCTCAATCTCAGCCGAACCCTTTTCGGTGTGTCCAGTCTTAGCCAACTTAATGACTTCAAACTCACGCAGAACGTTGGTTTCCCAGAACTCCGGCGTAAACGTGTGCAAGCTACCAACCCGTACACCAGCATCCAAGTGAAGGTGAATGTCGCACACCTCGGTTTGAATGATGTCCACTGGCAACGTAACCAAACGGTCGTCGTTACCGAACTCACGGCGGTAAACAGAAGTGCTACCAGTTGCAGGGGCGTAAACCGAGGAGATGATTCGCTTGGTTGCAGCGTTAGCACAACCCTGAATCACACCATTTGGAATACCGCCAACTGCCCACATCGTCTCAAGGTGTCCCGTGAGATCAGATGCAGCAAAAGCAGTAGCAGCCTGAGTGGTTGCCGTAGGGCGGTTGCCCACAGCCAACGACGTTTCAGTAACGTAGTTAGCATAGTTAGTACAGAAGTCAGAAAAACCACCGAACTTACGGAAGTTCACCAACGAACCAGAGTTAGGCCCACCAGATTGTGCATCTAGAGCGCCATTGTGCATGTGCCAGTAAAGCTCACGCAACAACTGTTGTACCCGACGCGCCTCCTCACGCTCATACGCATCCGTAACGCCATAAAGCTGTACGGCTTGCTGAGTGTGAGTTACCGACCAAGCAGCACCAAGGATGCCACAACGATTGAACAGACGGCTGATGTCTGTGGATGCCACTGGAACAGCATCATTACCCTCGCCAACGAACCGAATGCCAGTTGAGGTGGATGGGTATGCTCCAAGGTAATCCGTTAGCCACTCAATCTTTGTGTTGCCCGGAGCGCGGCCCCGGCCAATCATGTCGTAAGCGGGAACGTCCATCAGCGCAGTGTTGAAAAGCGCGTCAAGGACATCGGGTTTCGTATCTTCTGACTGCGACGCAGTGTTACGAGCAGTCGTATCTCCAATTAAAGCCATGTTTTTATCTCCTAGTCATACAGTTACCTACGTTGAGACTTGATGACCTCACTAAAGGAACGCCTCGCTTGCGCGGGGTTTGGATTGTTCCTCAAGTCTGCCTGTGCCTGTAACAACGCGGCCTGTCGTGGATCAGAATGCAAAGGCTGTTTAGCTGCTGGAGCAACAGGGGGTGCATTGCCGCTGCCTGGAACCTGGAAATTACCAGCTTCCGGGACAAAACGATTCAAGACTCCCATTTGCGCCATAACGTCGTAAGCTACAGAACGAACATTGCGATGTGCGCCGCCCGGACTGGTCAGGATTCGCAGAACGGACTCCTCTAACTCAGCGCGGCTAGTGCCATACTGAGCTAAGTCTGGCCCCATTGCTTGCCATTCCTTTTCAATCGCCCTCATTGCAGCTTCCTGTTGAACCGGGGCAAGAGCTTTGGCGAACAGGTGCGCTTGCGCTTTCAGCATAGGAAGGGTGTCCTTCTCATACGCCTCTTTGCGGAAACGGTGTTGCTCTTGCTCCTCTGGGGAACCATCATCAGGGAATGGCTCCTTAAACGCCCATTGGTCAACACTCGGCTGTTGCTGGCCTTGTACTAACTCTAGCTGTTGACGCTGTGCCTCTTGAGTTTGTTGAAGTTGCTGTATCTGCCGCTCCATAAGGAGCTTGGCTTGCTTCGCTTCATTACGCTCTTGAGCCAGCTTTTGAATTCTGTTTACTGTGTTGGGGTTTTGTGAGAACGCCCGTAATTCTTCTTCCGTCTCATTCCCGGTGAACGATGTCGGGGTTACGTCTGCTGCCGAGGCAGCTTGAGGCTGGACTTCCGGGGTCGAAACCGGGGGTACGACTGGAGCAGCTACAACAGTCTTATCAACAGGAGAGCCAACCGTCGTGCGGTTTTCCCGGATTACCTGCGAAAAAGATTTTGTTGGAGTTGGCTGTACGTTTTCTTCAGACATTGCTTACGAGTGGCGAATCCCGTCTACGCCGTTGTGGTGCGGCCATGAGTCCCGCGTACATGGTTTATGCAGCCCTAGCAGGGCTTACGCTTCGTGCCACCGCCTGACTTGACTGGAGCATCAGAGCCAAAGACTCGTTTGCCGCCACCCATGTTACCGATGAGGGAGTTTACTTTTGCAACGGCCACCGCATTAGTCGGTGGGCCTCCTGCTTTCTTAGCTTTTCCTTCCATTGATTTTCTCCTGAAGTTGCTGGGGGAGGTCGATGACTTCACGGAAAGCCCCAGCCTTCCCGATGGTCTTGCCTACAAACAATTCCTGGTTGGAGGCGTTTTGAGTATACAGCTTATTGTGGTACTGTTTCTCCCTATATAGAAGAAACTTACGGAGACTTGCCCACTCTGGATACACCGATAACTTCAAGATATCGCGCTCCCAATTATGGACTATCGCCTCTTTGACTCCGGCAGCGGATACATCTTCCTCATCGTCTTCCCAGATATTAGCCATTATTGTGACCCCATGTTAGGCGCACCCATTCCCATTGCAGGAACCCCAGGAAGACCGGGGCGGCGCATCATTGGTGAACCGACTGCACCACCTGGGTCAACCCCTCGACCACCTCCTTGTTGTGGAGACTGCATGTTGGCAGACTGGTTGGGCTGTGTTGAAGTCATCCCTGTGCTGTCTAGGCGCTGTTGGAGAACTTCTATCATCTGCCCAGCATCGGGCATGGAAGCAGTCATTTGGCGCATGAGCATGTTGCTGGACTTCTGTAAATGGTCAAAGAACGCTTGCCTACGCTCTGGTTTCCACGAATCTGTACCGCCAGCATCGTAGAAGTCCATGTGTCCATTGAAGTGAACCAGGAAGTTTTCTCCAGGCTGAACACCCGGTAACTCGCCCATGTGGAACAACTTATGTTCCTCGGCTGGGGTACGCAGTTGCATCGGGTCAGCCAATGGGTTCATAAACTTGGAGTAATCCATGATGCCAAATACATCCGCGAAGATTGTCTCGGCCATAGACTCCATCTTGAACATTTCACCGCGCCCCTGCGCCCCGGTCTGCATGTTGGTGGCTGCGGCTCTATCCCACCAGTTAATCATCTGCTGGCCTTGCATGGCCTTTTGGACAATTCGTTTGCCCACAACAGGCTCAAAGCGAAGCTCTGCCACCACATCTGTTGGCCGCACGGTACGGAAATCCCGCGCACGGTTACCAGCAATGCCGATGGTCTTAATCATCTTCTCATTGGTGAAGTATTGCCGCACATAAGCATGTCCAAGCAATGCCGCCTCCATCAAGTACCCGCGCTCAATCGGCTCAATGTAAGTGGTAAGCCTAGAATCCAACTCCTGCGCTTGCATCACCTGTCCCGCAGCAGCAGTACGAGGGGCATTATTAGGTGCGCCCATTCCAGCCACATCAATAGCCTTCCCAGAGAAGTATTCAAGATTCTGAATACCCCGTCCAGACGTTTGCGGCATGGTTAGATAGTTCAGATGCCCCTTCTCGGCCACCCGAATAGTCTTGCCAGCCATGAAACCGTCAATCTGGTCATCTGTTACGTCAGCGTCCTCGCTAACCTCCAGCGGCGGAGTTACCTCTAACTGGCCTTGCAGCAAAGCCAACAAGCCAAACTCATCCTCATAAGCCGAGTGCTTGGCAACCAGCTCCATAATCCCTGGGGTATAGAACTTGTTGTCTTTCTCAAACAGCTTGATAGCCACATAGGGAGGCAACTGATGGACGTTAGGGTTACGGGCTACTCGCACCACCCAGCCCTTGCCTTTGCCCCGTGGAGTCTGCCGAGAAAGGTTCTCAGCGGGGAACAGGATTGTTACCACACAAGCCTTGCGGATCCCACTGCCGTCAATGTCGAACATTCCCCACCACTCAAAACAAGCAAACTGAGTAGACGTTGGGGACTGGTCTGGCTGGTCGCCTCCACGCATACGCCCCCGTGCGGACGAATACTGAGGCTGCTTGTGGCCACCATCCTGCCCCTCTGTGCCAACGTAATCATCCCACGCTTGCTTTGAATACTCGCCCCGCGTTACGCGGTCTTCTACCTCATCACGACCAGGATAAGAAAAGTCTCCCATCCAATCCGCATCACGGATGTTCTTGGCCGTAGGGGGAATACGGAAGTCAAACGGAGAAACATCGTAGCCTTTAAGCCGCGTAGTCCATCGCTCTGTTTCCTCTGGAGGGGTGAACTTGTACTTAACCGTATCGTCCGGCATCGTTATCGACTCAACCTTTGGCTCTAAGCGGTACTCAATGCGACGGTCTGGAACAATCTTCTTGACCTTTAAGCCAAAGATTCCAGCCTCGCGGAAGTCGCTCAACGCCGAGCGGCGGATTCCTACTTCCGTATCCAGAACCTCTTGAATAAGGTCGAGCGTGAGGCCAGCCTTTTCTTTGTCGTCCTCGTATTCAACTTCTCCGCCAACGTACTTCTGCCCCCCGCCGAACATTGCGCCATTGAGCTTTCCGGCTAACTCCTCCGTCTTCTGGAACGGAGTACCCATGTGAATGTCGTAATCCAAAGCGGCCTGAGAAAGAGACTCCATCTCCCACAGCTTCTCCAGTTTCACAAACTTAGAGTATTGCTTGCTCCACCCTTCCTCGGCCTGAGTCAAGCAAGCGATGACGGTGTCCTCTGCCCGGTCGCGCACCTCTTGGACATCAGCCAAGTTGTCGCCAAACGCGAAAGCCTTGTCTAGCAGGGCTTCGGTTGCCGGGTCTTCGTACTCACCGGGGTCATCGGAGATGATGATGGATTCGTCCAT
>ERZ889078.2091-NODE-2091-length-14667-cov-14.120860_pt1 | contig 14667 bp, 15 predicted proteins | sample MGYA00521266_ERZ889078 | MGnify/ENA primary metagenome ERZ889078 (study PRJEB32303, sample SAMEA104408618) | aquatic metagenome | biome: Brackish water; feature: Pelagic; material: water | place: Baltic Sea | collected 2014-06-16T06:34:00 | depth 76,534 m ...
GCGGTTTTCGTGTCGCGAGGACTTTTCCTTAACCTTTTCTCTTTTACCCTCTTTCCCTTTGCCTTCCTTTCATTTCTCATTCCCCGCGGCGTAGCCGCGCAGTTTTTCAGAATACACCCCTGATGTTCTCATGAATGGATTGCAGGCATCGTTCGGTGCCAACTTGTCTAGCTTCGTCTCATAACAAGCTAAGGAAAACGTTACAGGAAAACCTGACTGGGAGCCGCCACTCCCACCTTGGGGGCACACCAACCCATACTTCCTCCCTGACCAGAGCAAACCAGTTGGCACTCTAATTGCAACAACCGCAGCGGAGAAATCATGGACATCCGCTTCCTCATCGAAAATTCTGGACCGCTGCTTTGGCCTCTAATCGGGTTGTCCATTGTGATGGCCGCGGCTGCAATCGAGCGGTCCATCTTTCACCTCATTGGTGGGGGCAAGGTTGCGGGGCCGGAACCTGCCCGCTGGCTTCAGGAACGCAAGCTGAAGAAACCGGATCGTTCTGAAACGCGCAAAGTTCGTCGCTCCGCAGGTGGGCGCATCTTGCTCGCACTCGATTTACACCAACGCGATGAAGTGGGTTCCATCCAACTAGATGCTCGAATTCGCCACGAGTTTGCCCGTTTGAGTGGCAAACTCCGGATATTCGACATGATCGTAGCGGCTGCGCCGTTGCTTGGCATCCTTGGAACGGTCGTCGGCCTGGTGGCAGGTTTTCACTATGCAACCGATGGTCCCGCAGGCATGAATCCCGACACCTTGGCCGGCGGTGTCGCCCAATCTCTCGCCACCACGGTGGTGGGGTTGGTGATTGCTCTGTTTGCTCTTGGCGCTCGCCACGGTTTCGGTGCCCGTGCGGATCGTGCCCACGCCGCCTTGATGGACTACTTGCGTCGTGTCGAGGAAGCTTGCAAGGAACATGGGATAAAACCATGATCTCGCTCCGCCCTGAACAAGGTGGCAACCGATTCGATACCAGTTGCAAGTCCGATGATTTCGCACCAGCACGCCCAGATCTTATCCCGCTGCTTGATGTCATTTTTTCGGTACTGGCCTGTTTCGCATTCATGCTGGTGATGAGTGAACTTAAGCCCAGCAGTTTGCCTGTGAACCTGCCGACGGTCAACGCAGAGGGGGCTGGACCCGCGCCCGAAAAACCCGCGCTTGAGATTAGCTTTGATGCTGCTGAACAAGTGATGTTCGATGGAAAAGTGGTCAGCATGGAGCAACTCGAGACTGTCCTTGTCGAGGCAATCCAGTCCGACTCAGAACGCACCATACGGCTTCGCGGTGACCGCGAAGCGACTCACGGGCTTACCTCCATGATCCTTGCGGCGGTAACTGCCGCGGGGGCACAACACGTCGAGATCGCCATTCAACCCCGAAACTCAGAGGGCTTCTAATGTTTTTACGACCCATCACCTTTTTGACTCGGACCCTCGGTTTGGTTGCTGTCGCGGTTTTCGCCGCCTTGCTGGTTTGGGATCTTGACCCTTCTCGTTTGTTGCTCTTAGCTCGCGATCTAGGCACAACCTTGCCCTGGGAAACATGGGCTCAAACTCTGGCAATGCCAGAGTCATGGCAACCGTGGTTCCCGTGGTTGGCGGCTGTTGCAGCTTTGCTGCTCGCGCACATCTTGGTAGCCCTGCGCCCCTCTGCTCTGCCGGCCACCTTGCTTGGCATCCTGCTGTTGTATGGCGTTCGCGCAGCAGGGGATGTCGGCCAGGTCTGGAGTGATTCAGAGGAGCGCATGCTGCTGTTGGGCTGCCTTGCGGCATGGACCATTTTCGTTGCCCTCCGTTGGGGTTTCCCATACGTGCTGGCAGCACTCCTGGCGGGATTGGGAGGCATGCTGCTGTTTGCGCCTGTCCCTGATGCTCAACGGTTGGCGTTGCAACTCCTACCTGCTGTGCTGGCCCCATGGTTAGCGCGACGATCCCTGTGCGCTTCCTTGCCGAAAGCGCAAGGAGCCTAATCCGGGAATAGTGGGAGGGAGCCATCCCACTATGTGAGCCAGCATTTGCGCGGGCCTTTGTGGCTAGCGTCAACTCAAGCTGAAGGCGCCCCAGGTTGGAACATCACTTTGGCACGCGCCTTGCATAACATCCAGAAACCCATGGAACTCTGAACATGAAACTACTCACTCTTACTGTCTTAATACTCACAGCATCTTGCGCTGCTCCGGAGGTTGAATCCGGTCCTGACACGATTCAACTTCGCTCAGCGATTTCAACCGCTCTTCTTGGTGGTGATGTCACCACGGCCGAAATGGCGGCCCGCGAAGCAGAAAGCACTTTGCCCGGGGATGTTGTGGTTGCATTGCTCGCTGCTGAAGCGCATGCGGCTTCAGGCAACCCAAATGCAGCAATCGCCAGTCTCGACCGCGCCATCATCGTGGCAACTACCGATGAGTTACTCCGACACGCTTATCGCAATCGCGGTTCACTCTATATGCAAGCTGGTCGCCCGACAGAAGCATTCGATGACCTTCAGCAGGCCTATGAACTCGGTGACACAAGCATGGCGTTACTCCGCGACCTTGGTGCCGCAGCCTATGGCTCCGGCAACTTCCAGGCTGCTCGTGCGGCTTGGGAACAACTTCCCGACAACGATCGCAAGAGTGTCGACACCGTAGTCGGCCCCGGTTTTTTCCTGGAGAAGTCCGTCTCCATCAATCGCTGATCACCAACTGAGGACCCAACCATGACCCTTTTTCTTAATCTAATCACCCTGGCTTTACTCGGGCTTCCACAACAAGAAGGCACTCAAGGTGAGACTGTGCAATCACCGTCAAGCTCGCAACAAGCCGGTGCCAGCCTCGTACTGCCCGACTTCGATCCTGCCGTTTCCTTTAATCAACTTGAACAAGGAATGCGCCGCTTGGATCCCGTCACAAAAACACTGCGTGATGCCAACGAGACCATTCATCCTCTGGTCGAGGAGTTCAAGATTGACCCCTCTCTGGAAAACCAGGCGAAACTGGAAACGGCCTTAGCGAAGTTCACCGCCGATCTTTCACGCAAGATACGCAGTGCTCTTGCTGCCCATGAAAAGGTAACCTTCGCATTTCAAGATATCGTGCACGGTGTCAAAGGAATGGGGGTATCCCTTGAACTGTACTCTGCTGATCTGAAGCAGCAGGCCGCCACCGAAGAAGAAGCGCTCGCCGAGAGCGTGAAGCAGCTAGAGGAGGTAGCCGAGGCTTGGGATGTAGCCGAGGATGCTGAAGAAAAGGAGTCCTTGATGGAACAGTTCAAGGAGCTCTATCGGCTGCAACAACGGCAAGTCTATCGCGCACGATATTTAGGTGCATTGGCCAATCACTACAAGGATCTTGCCGGCGGCGTGGTGCAACTGGATGGTTCCCTACGCATGGTGCATGGTCGCGTTGAGGATGCTTATGATCGGCTCGAAGATGCAGGTGAGATGCTTGCATTTGCCGCAGGCTTCCGTCGCGATGCCACCGGAATCGTAGCCCACTACCAGTCGTTCTTCGGCCAAGGGAACGATTCGGTGCGCAATGTCCTGGAGCGGATTCAAAGTATCGAAGGACGTCTCGAGATCTTCGAAGGCGCGTCCAGTGTGCTGGACGAAGCTGGTCCATTGATGCCCATGTTGCATGACATGGATCAACTCACCCAAGGCTTGAAAAACAGTGCCGAAACCGCCGACCAAAATGAAGTGGTATCAGCCGATAGCTATTGGGAATCAAAAATGCAAAAAACCCTGCAAGGGGAATAGAGAAATAACCCTTTACTAAACAACCATCGAGGAATCATGATGAACACAATCCTACTGTTTTTCCTGGCCGCAATGCCGCAACAGGAATTCGCCTCTGCACAAAGCGCATATGAGCAAGTGCAGCCCACCCCTTCCGAAACGGTTCAAGTCCTGGTTGAGCGTAACGAGTTCACTCTCGCTCGTGTGACTGAGTTGGAAAGGCGCATAGCTGCCGACGAGACAAAATTGATTGAACTGGATCGCTTAGAGGTTGAGCGCTATTTGGCACTCAAATCCCACTTCACGGATAAAGAGCTTGAGAAACGTCTTCAGGCCGAAGCGCGTACTTTCGAACTTCGCCGCAAGGGAGTCAAGCAGTCCATCGAACTGACCAACATCAACTTAGAAGATGCTCGCAATCGACTTGCTAAGTTGGACGTGGATCTTCGTCTCGCACGCATCGAGCAAGGTCTTGTTCAAAACACAGAGCCTGCACCTGGAACGCCAGTGGCGGATCGGCTTGAAGCCCGTTCACGCACCGTTCTTCTGGATCGCGCAATGGCCGTCGGCAAGTTTGATTTCGTGTCGATTCCGCACTCTTGGGTCACATTGGAATTCTAAGGAGTGCGAATCATGCGTTGTGCGGAACCCATTGCGTGGATTGTCTCAATAGGAGTTCATGCCTGGCTATTGATGCCAGTGCTTGCAGAAACAAGTGGGCAGTCAACATCGGCAGAAGATGTTGCAACTTCGATAGTAGCAGTGGCGGTTGTCGCCGAACGCCCCCCTTCAAAGGTCGAGGTTGAACCTGAACAGGAGCCGGAGTATTTGGAAGAGGAGATGGCATCACCGGTGGAGTTGCGCCCCGCTGACGAGCTCGCTGTGTTTGAGGAGGATGGCGATTCTTGGGAGGAGTCACTGGCAGAACCAGAAGGCAGCGGAGAATCGTCACCAGCATCAGCAATGGTGTTTTCCGATGATGCCGTGCGAGCGCTGAACTTAGTGCTGGATCTTTCGGATCATGATCTATTCCTTTCTGCTGCTCAGGACTTAGAGATACGTTTCCTCATCTATCCGGCTTCTAAGTCTCCCAAGTGGGTACTTGAGTTACATGGCCCTGGTCTTGAATCGGTGGCACAAATAACCCCTGATTCTTTGGGTCAGCTTTCCCGTCGCGCGCACGATTTGACTCCCGATCGGTTTTTCCGCACAATTCGCAATCGTGCAACACAATCGGCTGGATTTCCCTCAACCGGGGCTCGTTTGGTTGCTGCAGTACCCGCTGGAACCGACAAGATGTTCCTTGCTGCGGAAAGGAGTTACCTCCAACAAGCTGGGCCTGCAGCAGCTCAAATGAGAACTCTGCATGGGTGCCTTGTCCGCGACGGCAGCACTTGGCAGTTAGAGATAACGGGGGGGGTGTAGAATCTGAACCTCTTGGCCTCTTTCCAGCTACCCACCCCCAATTCCTGTTCTTCGGAGAACCCTTGGCTCATCTCTTAGTCGTTGACGATGCTTATCATAAAGTCCGCTCTGGTCTTGATGCGGTATTGGATGAACACCGGGTCTCTGGTGCCACCGACGGCGCCGCGGCTCTGCAGCTGATTGAATCCGAACCTTCCATCGACGTTGTGCTGCTTGATGTGCGCATGCCTCCTCTGGTCGGCAAGATTGAAGAAGAAGAAGGGTTGGCGGTATTCGAGAAAATAAAGGAGATTCGACCAGAGTTGCCGGTGATTTTCCTTTCGGCTTACGACGATCTCCGCTTAGTGAATCGCGCTTTGACAGCAGGTGGTTTTTGGTATTTGAAGAAGCCACCAGACTTAGAGGAGACTCGAAGTTTAGTGCGCCGGGCAGTCGAGCTGAGCCTTGCACAGAGGGAATCTACCGAGAGGCGCGCTGCAGCGGAAGCTCGTCTCCAAGTGGTATCGCGTACGGGGATTCGCAGACCTAATAGTCGGCTGGTTGGTGATTCATTCGTTCTTCGTCAACTCAACTTAGAGTTGGCGATGTTCGCGGCAACGGATGTTCCTGTACTTTTGCTTGGTGAGACAGGTTGTGGCAAAGAGCTGTGTGCCCATGAACTTCACGATTTGTCTGCTCGTCGAAGTGGCCCTTTTATTGCTGTCAATTGTCACGAGCTTAATCATAGTGAAACTGCTCAGTCGAGGTTGTTCGGCCATAGCAAAGGAGCCTTTACCGGTGCTGTTGAAGACACGCAAGGAGCCTTTGAATCGGCTCATGGTGGCACATTGTTCCTCGATGAAATCGGCGATTTAGATCTTGATATGCAAGGCCGGTTATTGCGCGTACTTCAAGAGCGTGAGGTCGTGCGCATCGGTGCTGGCGAACGCCCTCGCGCCGTAGATGTGCGCATGGTCTTTGCCACCAATCGGAATCCCGAGGTCCTTGTAAGTGAAGGTATCGTTCGAGAGGATTTCTACTATCGAATTGCAGTCGGGGTAGTGAGAGCACCGGCGCTTCGTGAGCATCTCGATGATTTGGAGTTGCTGGTGCCGGCTTTGTTGCAAGCTTCTCTTGTCAGGGATCGGATTCCTGAATGTACCGTAAGTACTGCTGTTTATCCTTTGCTTTGCAACCACAATTGGCCAGGCAACGTGCGTGAGTTAGAGAATGTTTTGAAAAGGGCTGCCGTGCGAGCAGCCTCTCAAGGTGTCATCTCACCAGAGCACATTGATTTGCCAAGAGATACCGTTGCCTCAGCCACTTCGGCAACAATCTCAGGCGATTTGTTCACAGAGATCTTGGGAAATGGGGGGTACTCTGACGGCTTGAAGCGATTCCGAGACGAATACGGAGAAATCGCAATGCGTGAGGTCCTGACCAGAGCGGTACGTCTCTCGGGTAGCGTGGTGCGCGCCGGTGAACTGCTTGGCTTTGTTCACCCGGACAGCCGAGCGAAGGATTATGAGAACCTTCGAGCTTGGATGAAAACTCTTGGCTTGCGCAAAAGTGATATCGCAGAAGGAGGTCTCGCGTGAGTGAATTGATTTGCCCGGATTGTGAACAGCAGCTTGATGGCATCATAGATTTCTGTACGAACTGCGGCGCCAATCTTGAAGAAGTCGACGCCGGCAGCGACGTTTTCTTTGCGGACTCAGATTTTGAGACCACTGCTGAGGAGCCGCCTTCGCTGGAATCCTCCACTGTCATTTCGATGGAACCGATTGTTGCTCCATCGCCGCCGCCTGTTATCGCGCCACGAGTTGAAATTCCTTCTTCCAACGATGACCCCCCAAACCTGGTCATGGATACGGGGGTAAGCGCTCGCGTTGGTGAAAATGGTGTCCTCTGGTTCGGATTGGCGAACAATCGAACCTCCCGGATTAATGCTCGTCTTGCCGTCAATATGGATAAAGGGGCTCGCGAGATGTTTCACCATTTCAATGGGGAGCGCGAGCTGCGCGTTGGGCCATCCGGCGAAGGTACTGCTTCAGTTTCGTTCCGCGCTCAAGTAGCAGGTGAGTTTCCGCTTTCGGTCCGCCTCTTCGTCGAAGACTACCGTGCAAGCGGGAAGGTTTCATTCTACCAGGTTGCCGATCACTGTAAGGTTTTCTTCGGTATCTCTAGTCAACAAAGCGGTGGTTCCATCACCGTGCACAACGAAGTTTGTATCGATCGAAACTATGGCGGCGATATCAGCATTCGCCCTGAAGCTCTGCGCAGCATTCAGGAGAAAATGGGAGTTAACGAAGGCGCAAACAGAGCTGCTCCCCAGGAGTTGCCGCTGGAGGCGCCAGAATCTGTGCAGGGTTGGATACAGCACTCTAGAAACGCCATTCGAGGTTCTCATCTCCGCTTGGATGTCATGCGGCTCGATAAGTTGTATCGGCGTTTCCATATCCTGGTTTGTAACGAACTCTGGTTTGGTCGTAATGATGTCACGCAACTTCCCGGAGGTCGTAGAGGATTCAACACCCTTGCTTTGCGTTGGCTTCCCTGTCGGTCAAAAGAGCAAGACCCTAAGAGTTTTTCCTTTAATCAGTCCATCAGCCGCCATCATGCCGGCATGTTGCATGCCGATGAAGCTGGCACAGCTATTAACTGTTGCTCCAGCTCACTTCAGGTAGATACCCATCAACTTGGCAAAGGAGATTCGCAGCAGTTTCATGCTGGATCCGCCTATCGACTCAAGCTCGGACATCCGGCCCTTGAGTTTGATATCACTCCTTTGACGACTTCGGGAGAGGATCCTTCGCAATGGTTGCGGGATTGGAACCAATTTACAGGTATGAGTGGAGCGATTGTTCATCCAACGCGTCACGATGCGATTCGAATCGACCGTGTCAATAACTTGGAGCAAGTCAGTTACGTCATGCTCCTGCAGTCTGCATCCATTGGCGGTGGGCGCCGGGATGCTTGTTTTGTCAAGGGACTGCCCCCCGCAGTCTTGAGACTCGCGCGTTGTGGATCCAACCTATTCGTCTTGACTGGCCCAGATTTTGTAAATCAAGGTACTGCTGCTGCCGACGAAAGGTATTGGCGACCAATATGCGCAGGCGATCGGTACGACTCGGGCGAGTGGAGCTACCGGTTTTCGACATCTTCGGTTTCCGATACCAAAAGAGAAGATGATTTGGTGAGTGCCTTGGAGGACGAATGAGCCGTTTCGAAGAACGTATTCGCGCTGCCGAGGAAAGGGCGAAGGGTAGAGTCCAAGCGGCAGCAAACTGTCATTCCGCCTCGCCTGCGGAGCGTGGCACATGGGCTGAGTATCGGGAGCGCATGGACAGCCTACGCAAGGAAATCGACAATCGGTTTCAATCGACCGGAAGTTATCAGAGCAAGGAATGCGGCCCTTTAGATCGCATTTTCCTCGAGCGTGCACTTTCCGCCCTGAAGCATGGCCTCGTTGAATCCTGTTTCTACAACTTAAGGATTCTCGCCCAAAAGGTGGCCCTCGATAGAGGGAGCCAAGACTTGAGCGCCCTGACCACTGCTGGTGAGCGAGTACCGACGGTACGCAAAGAGCTTGGCTTGTTCCTTCAGGGCCGGGTTCCATGTGGAATCCTGGTGGCTGATCTTCTCCCAGATTTGGCGAGTGTTTTTTTGAAAACACTCCCGTTGCTTGAAGGTGCCGTAGTGGGAGGCTTGGCGATGGCGAAGGAGATTCCAGCTTTGGTAGATGCCGTCCTTTCGGGCATCGCAAGAGAAGCTGATAGTCTGCGCTCTCAGCGATTATCCTTATTCGCTCTTGTGCGTCGAGCATTGGAGATTGAAGGGCCAAGACTTCAAGAAGCGGACATGGATGTAAGCGTTGAAAACGAAGTGGAAGACGATCGCATTCATGCTGATGAACCACGTCTTCTCGATACTATCGTTGAGTTGTTAAGAAACGCCGCAGTTCATCGAGAAGGAAGTGGTCGCGGGAAGGTGGTCATTAACTTGAGGCCGCGCGAGAACTATATTCACCTTGTGGTCTCAAGTCGACCTGCTCTTCCACCCCTCATCCCTCTTAATCGACTTTTCGAGACCGGAGTCTCGCGGAGGGAAGGTGGGGGCGATGGGCTTGCAACCGTCCAGCGCACCTTGACTTCCCATGGTGGCAGGGCGGAGCTTCAGTTTTCTTGTGGCAGTGGCACCTTCGACGTTTGCCTAGCCTTGCCTACCCGGCTTCCGGTTTAGCCAAGCCGGCCCAGGAATCGGGGATAAATGAATCACATTTGGTGAGTTCCCCTGCATCTCAGGGAGTCTGGATTCACAAAAAACACCGATGCAGGGCGTAGATGGCAGTGGCATGATGGTTGCACTCTTTCATTGTTGTCCCCCTGATGACTACCATGCGAATCATCATCATTACTACATTGAGTCTCGTTGGCTGTGTGAGCCCCCCTCTTGGCTCTACTTTCGAGGATGCTCAGTCTCTCGCTAATCGCGGGGAGTTCGGAGCTGCAGTAGCTGTAGCAGAACCGCTGCTGCTCAGAACAACTTCAGTTTCTACACTTGAGGAGGTCTGTGGGTGGGCGCTAAAGGCCGGGCGGATGGAGCAGGCATATGATTTCTCCAATCGGCTCATCGGCTTCGAATCCCAATCATGGGTTGGCCATCGCACTCGTGGGCTGGCTCTTGTTTCTTTAAAGCGGCTCAGTGCTGCGATTCCAGATCTTGAGTTTGTCCATCGTAATGGCCCGCCAGATTCTGAAGTTCAACGCGCCCTTGGTCTTGCGATGGAATTTGTTGGAAGAGATCCAGGCAAGGCAAACTCCCTGCTAGTTTTATCTGGCTTCGATGATGATGAGGTGACCGCCGCTCTCAGCCGCCTCGAAGTTCTGCTTCATCCCGCGCCACTGCCTTCCGTCACAGTTACCGACGAACCTGCCGCATGGACTCAAGTCGCCGCACTTGATTTGGCCACGACATGTTTTGTCTTAGATGAGCAGCTGAGGCTTTCGGGCTTCCTTCTCAAAAACCAGGAAGCCGCTGCTCTTACCGGCGACGAATATGCATCTGGCTTACGCGCTGCCGACCGTCGTCGAGATGCTGCTGCCCTTGTCGACCTTCCAGACGAAGATGGCACAGCCGCCGTTCTCACTCATTTCGTCGAAGTCGGTCTACTGAGTGTCGACAACAACAAAATCAACCCCGACGAGATTCTCCAGCGTGGTCAGTTTGCACAACTTGTAACGGACCTTCTGCGATTACTCGAGGAGGATAAAGGATTTGCGGTTGGAGGTGACGGTGAATCTCCTTTCTCGGACATGAGCGTTCGGCATCCCCGCTTTGCGGTTGCGAGCGCAGCTTGTGCGCTTGGTGTTCTGCACGCAGACGCATCGCGACGTTTTCGGCCTTCGGACCCGCTTTCTGGCGCGGAACTTTCCGACGCTCTCGACCTACTTCGCGAAGTTCTTCTTCGTTCTCCGCTTTACCAAGAGATGATTCGATGATAGCCCTCCTTTCGATCGCCTGTTTTGCTTTGGCTCAGCCACTTGTGGCTTTACCGGCACAAGAACCTAGTCATGATGTCTCGGATCAATCTGCAAGGTCGACTTCACTCGAGGTCGCAGGAGAAGCTGTTGGGCTTACTCGTGAAGCTGCAATATCCGCTGCGAAACAAGATGCCATGTCGCGCGCGATTCAGGAACTTTATCGCGAAGAAGGTCTTGCCGCACCCCTGCAGGCTGTTGCCGATCGCTTAGCAGCGCTGGATCGTTCACTCGGTGGTTTTCTTGCCGCTGAGACTCTTGATTCTGAATGGAAGGAAGAGACTAGTCTCGCGAAGGTTCGCTTGAAAGTCGAAGCCGACATCGTCGCTTTTCGTCGCTGTGCTTCACGTGCTCTGCGTGTGCAAGTAATTTGCACAGGCCCCCTTTCAGACCAGATTGCATCCAGTTTCAAGGAGAGGCTTGCCGCCGAAGGTTTTGAGGTGGTATTGGGTGGATCGCGGGAAGGCGCCGATGCGATTGTCATCGCCAAGCCGGTGCTCGATAAATTGCCAGGCGGCGAGGCAGGTTTCTCTTCTTGGCGCGGCGCCCTCACGATTGAAGTTCATTCGCTCTCGATGCGTGACGACGCCACAGTTGTGCTTGCTGATCGTCGATTCGAACCAAAGGGAGCCATGGTCGGCAGCAATGCCCGTGAAGTGGCACGGAAGACCATCCTTCCGCTTTGTTCAGAGGCGGCAGATCTTGCCGCACAGCGTATTTTGAACGCAGCTTCGGCAAGTGCCCGTTGGACAATCTCCGTCGAAGGCGCAACCGAACGCTACCTCGTCGAAGATTTGCTCGACGCCATTACCCAACGAGGTGTTTCTGCCGGCGTGGTGGGGGTTAGTTCTCTCAGCTGGGATCCTCCGAATGCAACCTTCCGGTTGGTCGTCGATCGTCGTGGGGCGAATCGCCTTGGTGGTATCATGGGCACTCTGGATTTGTCTGAAGGTAGGCGGGTGCGGGTGTTACGCGAAGCAAACTCAACCATGATCGTTAGAATTGAATCCTCCTGATTTTGTCATGTATTTCCTTCTCACTCTTCCTCTCGTTCTGTTTCAGAACGGCCCCTCTCAGCTCGATGAGATTCTTCCCAGTCGAGCCGAAAGCCTTGCTATTGAGCTCGCCGCTGACTTGAATGAAAGCGGTATTCTCGGAGAGCATGGCATCCAAGCGTTCGCCTTCCCAGGTGCAATCGGTGATGTACAAGGCGCTTTTCATGACCGCCTTTTAAATCACATGTTGCGCGACTTTGGCTTGGAGTTGATTGCCGAGCGCGAAGAAAGGGTTCAAATACTGCAAAACTATTTCCGTAAAGATGGTTTTGAACAAGGCATCTATGATGGTGGCAGCCTAAAGAGTCTTGGTGGACAATTTTTGGACAACGAGGCGATTCTCGGCGCCAGAATTTATTCGGTGGACGGAGCGGATGGGTTAGAGATATATGCTCAAGCTGAACTTTGGGATGCACGCCGCGCCGTCATGGTGTGGAATAAAACGATATCGCTCTTGGTGAAGGAACCGGTTTCTCCGCCTGTTGTCGTAGAGAAAGAGGAATCCTTATTCGTGCCAGTCCTAATCATTCTTGCTGGAATCATCGCCGCGATCGCCATATTCAGTCTAATGAATCGCAGGGAACAGATTGCGAAGGCTCAGCGACGTGGAGGGGCATCTATCGAGAGGCAATCGCAGAAAAAGCGCGACCGTGATTTGCGAGGTGAGGCTGCTCGACGAGCGCATGCAGGAGCAGATCGCTTGACCGCAGCAGCAAGCCAAGTCGATGCCGCAGCTCGTTCTATCTTCGAAAATTCAGGTGAAGACTTACGGTCGCTCGCAAGGAATTTCGAGAAGGCTGCCGCAGGTACATTTCGCCGTCCCGTAGAGGAGCGAGGTGATTCAGAGATTGCTGCTGCACGCGCCCTAGCTGACCATGACGAACGTACACTCGGCCTAGTAGAGGAAATGGGTCGTACTGTTGATACCCTAGTTGCCGGGGCTTCTTCTGATTCCGCCGAAGTGGTAGCTAAGTTGGCTGCCAAGCTAGAAGACCTCATCCAGAGTGCTAATCACCGTCTCGGAGAACGCACTGACCTGATTCGTTCCAGTAGTTAATAATTGTCATGACCCCCTTCTCATTTCTGAAACGATGCCCTGAGTGTAAGAACAAGCTAGAGCGGGGAGCTAATTTTTGCGGGTGCGGTGCGCCGGTGCGTGACTTTCGTCGCACTTGTCACCACTGTCATCGCATCGTTGATGCCCAAGCGGAAAGGTGTGCTCATTGCAACGCCCTTCTTGCAGAGGTCGAACCTCGCTATGTTTTGATTCGCTGGGCTCGCCGTTCGCGTGAATTTGCCCGACGCATTGATGTTGTGGCCTTCACGGAAGGCGAAGAGGTAATCACAGATTCGGGCGCGGCACTTCAGGGTGCACTTGATGGTGGTGTTACGGTCGAAGCCGGGACGAAAGCGTTACTTCTTGTAAACGGTAGCTTGGAGAAGGTGCTTGAGCCCGGTTGGACTTCCACAACCAGCGATGCTCTCTCGGTTTATTCAGGTGAAGAATATATTCACACTTTGACCGTGATTGCTGTTGACTCAAGCGACACCGATTTAGCATGGCGATTCCCGCTTGCACTTGACTCGAACTCGGATGCCGGTGATGAGAAATCTTCCGCGATGGCGCTCGTCACTAAAGATGGGTTTCGTGTTGCGCTAAGGTTAGGGATTACCATTAGCCTTGCCGATGCAGCGGCCTTGGCGAGTAATCTGCTCAAGGAGCAAGTTTCCATTACTGTCAGTAGTCTCGCCGCTTGGCTTGCGCCTACGGTAGACGCCGCTGTTCGAGAACTCGTTGGACAGACCGATAGCGCAGAATTAAGAACGCCAGATAGCAATTGGCGTAGCCAATTTGAAGGTTTGTTGCGCGATCGACTCCAGCGTGACCTTGAGGTTGTTGGCCTCCGAATGGAAAGGCTCAGGGGTTTTGGGCTGGAGAGTCCTAGGCTCAAAGAGTTGGAAGACGATCGAGAAACCACTGCAGTCATTCGTGGCAAGGCGGGAGAGGCTCGAGCAAGACTTGAGCACATCGAGAATCTTCAAGATGCACTTGTCAAGAAACGTCGTCTCGATGACAAGGCACGTCTGGAAATCGAGAAGTCGGGCATTCTCACCGACGCAGAGATTGCCGAACTTAATCGCCATGCAGATGATGAGGAACTCGGTTGGAAACACGCGCGCGAAATGTTGGCCGCGAAACACGCTGCAGGGGTTGAAGAAATATCGAAACGTGCGTCCTTGAAGCTATTCGTCGAAAGGAAGGAAGAGGAAATTCGTCTTGATGACAAGCGCAAGCGGCTCGATATGGACCGAGATGAGCGGGAACGCGATCACGAGGCTGATGTCGCTCTGAAAATCATTGCTGCCAAACAGCAACATAAAATGGAACAGATTCAGGTCTTCCAGGATTGGGATGATCCCGAGAAAATCCTTACCGTTCTTGCTGGGATTAGTCCGGATGCTGCAGAAGCACTTCGTGCAAAATATCAGCGTGCCAACGACGATGACCGCGTTGAGTTGCTCAAGGAAATGCAAGGAGAAATGTCCAAGGTTCAACAGTCTGCGATGGGTGGAATGGCCAGTGTTGCAGCGGCAAAGGCAACCACACGGTTAATTCCATGTCCACATTGTCGCATCAATGTTTCCGTTGATACAACGAAGTGCCCCTCTTGCGATAAGCTTGTGAAGTAGCGGACTTCAGCCTCGGACGATTCCTGAAATGCGCTGCACCACCTGCGGATTTGAAAATTCTGGCACAGCCAAATTCTGTGCCGAATGTGGTGCCAGGATTGCGCCGCCTTCCTCATCGGCCCAAGTTCCTGACGCAGAGCTTTCACTCCAGCCCACCCTCGGCTCTGGTCCTCCATCGGACTCCCCAGCAGCGTTAGCTGGCTCCGAATCCCTCATCGCCAATCGTTACCGAGTCCAGCGCACTCTCGGTCAAG
>ERZ889078.2093-NODE-2093-length-14655-cov-16.211096_pt1 | contig 14655 bp, 14 predicted proteins | sample MGYA00521266_ERZ889078 | MGnify/ENA primary metagenome ERZ889078 (study PRJEB32303, sample SAMEA104408618) | aquatic metagenome | biome: Brackish water; feature: Pelagic; material: water | place: Baltic Sea | collected 2014-06-16T06:34:00 | depth 76,534 m ...
CAAGCTTCATCCCCTCGATGCTGGTCTCCACCGAAGCGTGCCCGGTAAGCAGGAGAACTTCCGCCAAGGGCTGGAAGCAGGGCCTGCGTGCAGGCGAGTGCATTGCTACCTCCGTGACGGGCTGGGTCGTTTCGGGAAGGTTCGAGAACCAGCCCCTGTTGGGCGAATCAGCTTAATCTTTTCGTTTCCTGCCTTTGACGCTTTTCAGGCCAAGGCAACAGGTCGCACCGGTGATGCGGTTCCTCCTTTTATTTTGAGAGGGCTTGCAAAAAAGAGAAACTGGTAGACGCTTTCTTCCGCAATTTGTTCCAGGTTCATGGCTTCAATGATATGGATGCCGTTTTCCACTAACAAAATCACGTGTACCGGGAGATTCGCGGTGGGGGTCTTTTCCAGGGCTACGGTGTCCGCGCCAACATACCTGACTCCCTGACTTACAAGCCATCGAGCCCCTTCCTCAATAAGCCCGGGGCAACCTTCATGATGGGAAATGTATTTGGTCGGCTCGTTGAAATACTTGATCCACCCGGTCCTGATCAGTACGGCGTCGCCCTCTTCGATAGTGCTTCCCTGGCGTTTGACAGCCTCCTGGAGGACCGTTTTTCCGATCCTGTAATCTGAACCCAGAGATGCCTTTCCTTCAAGGCCGGCTATGTCAAGGAGTACGCCGCGGGTAACCACCGGAGCCGCTTCGTGAATGCCGCCCTTTTTCAGCCCCTGATACGCCTGCCATGGGCCGATCTCCCCCACGCCGTGTACCATCCCTTTTAAGGAGATGTGACCCAGGGCGTCGAAATGGGTGCCCGTATGCCCTCCCGTTGTGAAAAGACAATTGCTTGCTGAAACCCCGCCATCGTAAACCATTTCACCATGGAGTTTTGTCAATGAAAAGGCAAAGGGGGGATGGTTGGGGTGGTGGGGCATCCCCACATAGTATTCCATGCCCAGGTCATAGACCTTTCCAGTGGTAACCAACTGCGCTATTTTTTTGGGATCCATATCATTTCCTTCCTACCGTTCAAGATTTTGCCGAAACAGATTGAGAGGGAGCAAACCAAGGCCTAATCCGGCGCCTTGATCCCGAGCATTTGCCGTGCCTCCTCAGGTGTGGCCACGCTTCGCCCGAGCCGTTCAGCAAGGTCGAAGGCTATATTGGTCATCTGTGCGTTATTTTGGGCCAAAACTCCCTTCTTGATATAGATGTTGTCCTCAAAACCGACCCTGATATTCCCCCCCAGGAGGATGCCCATGGTAATCATGGGTATCTGGCTGTCTCCTGTTCCCAGGACGCTCCAAAGGGCATTCTGGGGCAACTTGCTCTTCATAAAGAGCAGGTTCTCGGGAGAGGCTTCGATCCCCCATTTGACCCCCATGCACAGCTGGAAATAGGGAGGGGCATCAATCAGCCCTCTTTGGATAAGGTCTAAAGCCTGGTAGATGTGACCCACATCAAATACCTCTATTTCAGGCTTGACGTGGTTTTCCCGCATACATCCGGTTGCCGCTATAGACCACTGAGGCGGATTGTTGAACACCCTGTCGCGGAAGTTCATGGATCCCAGATCGAAGGAACACATGTCAGGCCTCAGGTGGACGGGCTCGAGGCGTTGGGTGGTGACATCAGGGCCTTTCAGACGCAATCCGCTTGTGGTCAGGTTTACGATCATATCCGATCTCTCCCGAATACGGTCCAGTACCTCTTTAAAAAGCTCTCTTTTGAATTCAGGTGTCCCGGTTTTGGGATCCCTCACATGAATGTGGGCTATTGCGGCACCCGCTTTTGCGCTTTCCACCGCAGCATCCGCAATCTCTTTTGGCGTATATGGAACGGCCGGATTCATCTCCTTTGTGGGAGAAGAACCTGTCACTGCAATGGTTATGATTATCTTTTTTTCCATGATTTCTCCATTCTCTTATTCCCCCCACATCTCTTTTTCGATTTCGTTAACCAGGTTGCGTATCCGGATAAGGGATTTGTCTCTTTTTCGATAGATTTCCTCTTGGGTTTCTCCCTCATAATCATAAAAGCCTTTGCCTGTTTTTACCCCGAAATGCCCTTTTGAAACAAGCTCTTCCAGGGTTTTGGAGGGGGCATCCTCATTTACAAGACCGATGGACGGGTTTGAGAGCATTTTTGACGCAAGATCGAGTCCGCCAAAGTCGTATCGACGAACCACGCCCAATACGGGAATACGTATCCCGAGACTGGCCAGTACGGCTTTATCGATTTCTTCAGGCCTTGCATAGCCGCCATCCATGAGATGAAAAATTTCGCGGCCCATAGCCCTTTGAAGCCGGTTCACAATAAAGCCGGGAATGAATTTTTCCATAGTGATAGGTTTGTTTCCGACCTGGAGCAGAACCTGACGTACTTTCTGGACTACCCCGGGAAGGGTTTTCGGCCCCTTGACGATCTCAACCAACGGAATGAGGTATGGCGGAGCAAAGAAATGCGCGATGAGCAGCCGCTCCTGCAAGGTTTCAGGGGCAAGCTCAAAGATGTTGAGATACGATGTGTTGCTCGTCACAATGGCATCGGGGGCGCGCAGCCGTTCCGTTTCCGCGTAGAAGGCTCTTTTGGCGTTGAGATCTTCGGATATAGTCTCCATGATCAGATCTGCCTCTGCCAGGAGATCAAGTCCCACAACAGGTCGTATGCGGGCTATCACATTCTGGCTATCCGAGCTTTTCATCTGTTCCATTTCACAGAACAAATCCATATGGGACCGGATGTTGATGATCGCCCGTTCCAGGACCTCTTCATTGGTGTCTGCCAGTATTACCTCATGACCGGCCCTGGCCATGAGGAGCGCCAGGCCGTGCCCCATGGCGCCAGCCCCTCCAATAAATACCTTTAGAAGATCGTGGCTTTTTTTCGCGTTGGTCATCTTGAAATCCTCTCCTGAATGCTTTTACGCCATTCCACGGCCTTGGTTCTCCGCTTACCCTCTATTTTTCCCCTTTTTTCATCCCTGCACATGAAATACCGCTCCCTTGAAGCCCTTCTCCAAGGCAAAGGTTGCAGGAGAGGCATTTTGATCCAGTCAGGTCTCCCTGTTCCCATCTCAGGATGAGATCAGGTTCACTGATCAGGGCGCGGCTGAATGCCAGGTAGTCGGCATCCTTGCCGGTGAGGATATCCTCTGCGATTTCATAGGATTTTATCCCCCCCACCAGAATTACGGGGATATCCAGATTTTGTTTGAAAAAAGACGAAGCGGATCGAAAATACGCCTCCTGGGATGCCTTTTTAATCCCCTTCCTGGAAGGACGATAATCGTCTGAACCTGCCAATCCCCCGCTTACTTCCACAGCATCAAGTCCGCGGCCGGCAAGTACTTTGACAGTATCCAAGGCTTCATCCGGAGTGATACCCCCTTCGGGGCCGTCGGTTGTATTTATTTTGATGAGGATGGGGAATGTCTCCCCAACCTCTTCACGAACCGCGTCATAGACCTCCAAGAGAAATCTGCGGCGTTTCTCCGGTGTCCCTCCATATGCGTCCTGACGCCGGTTGACCAATGGGCTGAGAAACTGGCTGATAAGATAATTATGGGCCGCATGAAGTTGGACAGCGTCAAAACCGGCTTCCTTTACCCGGCGCGCCGCCCGGGCAAAGAAAGATACCATGTCTGTGATTTCTGCCGTCGTCATTTCCCTCGGGGTCTCTCCGAACGAGAAACCCTCAACGGCCGAGGGGGCCACAGGTGTCCGTCCCTCGTTATACTGTGTACGGGTTCGGCCGCCTGCGTGTGCGATTTGAGCGGCTGCAGTGCCTCCCTCGCGATGGATCGCCTCGGCAATTTGGCTGAGGCCTTCCATATGGGCATCATCCCAGACACCGGTCTGCCAGGGCAGACCACGGCCGCCTGGTGCCACGTAAAGGTACCCGGGGATGATTAATCCCACCGAGTTCCTGGCCAGTTCAGCCATCATTTCCACCAGCTCCGGCCGTACAAAACCATCCTTGTCGGCCAGGCCCTCCCAGGTGGCCGAACGAACGGTACGGTTTCTGAGGGGCAAGGGTCCCAAAAAAGAGGTTTCAAAGATTTCTGACATGAGGAAGCTCCTTAAATAATGTTGTAGCTTGGACCATATTTTATGCCGATGACCCCAAGGGTGTATCTGTCAAACGTTCGTGGGGCGCCGGGATCATTTGACCAGAACCACCGGGCAGGTGGCGCCCAAGGAGACGCTCTGTGTCACTGAACCGAGCAGCGCTTTTCCAACCGGCGACCTTTTTCTGGCTCCCACGATAATTTCATCCATTTCTCTTTCCTGGGCAAATTCCAGGATATCGATTTCCGGAGTATTTCCCCGAATCAAGAGATGGGTTTCACACAAAATGCCGGCCTTTTGAAATATCCCTTCCACATATTTGAGTCCCCGCTCGGCCTTTTCTACTTCCTTTTCAGAAGTGCTCCGGCCACCCTCAAGGGATGTGAGCAAATAGACCTTTGCATCAAAGTGTATGGCATGTTTAAGTGCTAGATCAATGGTGTGCTCCTCAACATTTTTCGATGCTATCCCCACAAGAATTTTCATGACTCCCCTCTTTTAATATTTCATTTCCGGCTATTTGATTGCCATTTTCAGGCCGCCATTACCCTCGATGTGCCCCCATATGATCTGCAAAAAAAATATCTTGACACGGAGTTTTGATGAATGTACTACATCATTGTTAACAATTATGTCAACGCTTTTATAGGGTGCTTTTAGAATGAATGATAAAGGCCTGGTAACCCTAAAACAGAATATCCACAATGAAACCCGGCATGAGATCATTTTTGGAAAGGTCTCGCCCGGTGAACGGATTACCGAAAGCCGGTTGACCGAAAGATTCCAGTGTAGCCGCGGACCGGTACGAGAAGCCCTTATCCAGTTGGAGAAAGAGGGGTTTGTAGTTCTTGTGCCCAACCAGGGTGCGGTTGTTACAAAAATATCTCCCAAGGAAGTTGAGGATTATTACACGCTTCTTGAACTCTTGGAAGGAAAGGCCGTGGAATGGTCGGCGCCTCATCTTACCGCTGCCGACATAAAGAAACTCACAGATATCAATCATAAACTAAAAAAGATAGCTTGGAATGACAAAAATCCTGTGGAGAAGTGGGTCCCACTGAATCAGACTTTTCACCGTTTTTTCAGGGAGAGGTGCAGCAACGAAAAGATGAACTGGATCATTGAAGAGATACGGCTTCGCATTACCAGACATCGATACACCTCTTTGGCGGTGACCGCTCTGGATGATTACCTAAATGACCATGAAGCGATTGTTGATGCGATTCGCCAGGGAGATCCCGAAAAAGCAAGAACGGCCATGGAGACACATATCCGTCGGGCAAGGCTGGTACTCACGGGCTTTTTGTCCCGTTTCCCCGGTTTTTGAACCTAAATCGGATTTTCAGGCGTGACCGGGCGTGATGGGGAAATCGGCTGCCGAGGCTGTGCTTGGCTGACCCAATGAAAGGAGGTGGTTTTTGGCAGATTGATGAAGCGGTATCATGAATTCCGGCCTGCACTCAATTCAGTAAATTCTAAAAGGAGACTTGTTATGAAGAATAGGAAATTTATTTGCCTGATCGGTTTGGCTTTCATGCTCTTAACATCAATGAGCTATGCAGCTGACTCAAAAGAGTTCAAGTTCGGCGAGATTTTGGCCATGACCGGATCCGGCTCATGGTATGGCATGACAATGGAAAGGGGAGTCAACATAGCCGTTGACGAAATCAACAAAGACGGTGGTTCGGATGGTTATAAATTTATCGGTGTGGTGGAGGATCACAAATCAGGGCTGACTACACCGGCACAGAATGCTTTTAGGAAACTAACGTCCATTGACAATGTCCCTGCAATCCTTTCCTCTTTCAGCGCACCCACCCTGTCCATTATGGCAATGGCAAAGCAGAAAAAGATTATTGTTTTTAACGGCGGAGCGACGAGCCCCAAATTGATCAACATTCCCTATCTCTATAACACCCGAATGCTTGGGAATGAAATCGCACCTTTCACCCTGAAATACCTTTGGGACATGGGCTATCGAACTATGGCTACCATTTATGCCAACCAGACAGCCCCCATTTCCCTGAACGATGCGGCTACCAAGTACTGGAAAAAACTGGGCGGAAAGATCGTCAGCGAGCAGATGCACGAAACTGGCGCTACTGATTTCACCTCCGAGGCATCCATCATAAAGGCAAAGAACCCGGATATCATCTTTTGTCCCAGTACCGGCCTTGATGTGGGTTATGTGATCAAGGCAGTCCGAAAAATGGGGGTGAAAGCGCCCATTTGCGGTACAGAACATTCAGGCGACATGGAAAAGGTGACGGGCGATGCGTCCGAAGGTTATCTCTTCGCCAGTGAGTTCTTCGATGTGAATTCCGATGATCCATGGACTAAGAGGTTCGTTTCCACATTCAAAAAGAAGTACGATGTCGATCCCGATTTTTATGCGGCCAATTATTATGAACTGACCTATATTCTTAAGGATCTGGTAAGTCGGGTCGTTGCCAAGGGAGGCAACCCCCTTGATGGTTCGCAGTTGGAAAAGGCCATATGGGACGACCCCAAATTCAAGAGCATCTACGGAGGCTATATCAAATTCAAGAAAGACGGTACTTGTGAAAAGCCTGTGGTCCTATTTGAGATTCAAAAAGGGACCCCGGTCATAGTTAAAAAGCAAGAAAGATAACTTTCGGGTCTAACGCAGGAAGCGGAGGTGGAAGCAGTGAGTTTATTTCTGCAGCTCTTGGTAAGAGGCCTTATCACAGGCAGTCTGTATGCGCTATTGGGTGTAAGCTGGGGTATTATATATAATACAACGCGAACATTTCATTTCGCACACGGTTTTGTCTACACCTTGGCATCATATCTCATCCTTGCGCTTGTGGGTTTATCCCTCCCCCTCATACCTTCGCTTCTTGTAGGCCTTACAGCAGCCACAATGGCCGGTTGTGCCATAGAGTACTTTGCCTATCGCCCCATGCGAGAGCAAAACGCCTCGCAACTTTCTGTTTTTCTGACGGCCATGGGAATTATGATTGCAGGGCAGAGTCTTATTCTGCTCATTTTCGGTCCGGATTCGAGGCCCTTGGAAGGCTTTCCGGAAAGGGTGATATCCCTGGGTCCGGTGACCTTTACAACCATCGATCTGTTTACAGTTGTCCTGGCCTGGACCGTCATAGCCTTCTTATTTCATTTTTTGGCTCGCACAAAGGCGGGGATGATGATACGTGCCGTATCCAGCAATCCTGAGAAGGCGACATTTATTGGAATTGACTCCAAAAAGATCTATTTGCTGGTTTTTGGCATAGGGTCCCTTCTGGTGGGGATTGCGTCCTTTCTCGCGACCCTGGACAGACCTGCCAACCCAAATATCGGTCTCCACGCCCTTTTAATCTCCTTTATTACCGTGTTTTTAGGGGGTGTGGGGAACCTCAAGGGAGCGGTTATCGGAGGCCTGATACTCGGGGTCGCAGAGAGCCTGGTTATTATGGTCCTTCCCACCGAATACAAGATGATTGTGACCTTTTTTATCCTCTTCCTGGTGATTCTGATCAAACCGGAAGGGCTTATGGGAAAAAAGAGCGTTTAAAAAGAGGGAGCAAAGGTTGGAATATCTGTCCCATACTCTAAATCTTACGTTCATATTTGTGGTCCTTACTGTTTCCCTGAATCTAATTTTGGGCTACGGTGGTATGGCATCCATGGCCCACGCCGCATTTTTTTGTATCGGTGGATATGTATCGACCATTGTAACCATGCATTTTGACTGGAACTTCCTTGCGGGGGTTCCCATTGCCGTTATAGCCACAGCAACCTTTGGCGGTATCCTTGCAGCCCCCTTCATAAGAGTGCAGGAGGAATATCTGATCCTGTTTACCATCGCCTTCCAGATGGTGATCTTTCATCTGATGCTGTCGCTCTACAATATCACCGGCGGCGATTCAGGGATTTTCGGCGTTCCAAAACCTGAGTTTTTCGGATTTCAAGTAGAGACGCCTGCTCATTTCCTGCCCTTTATGGCCCTGTTTGTTATTATTGTCTATTGGGTCTGCCTGAAGGTTACAAAGTCTCCTTTTGGTCGGGTTCTCAAGGGCATCCGCGAGGATGAGCGGGCTGTTACCTCTCTCGGCAAAAACGTGATGAGGTTCAAAGTCATCATTTTTATGGTGGGAACGGGTATCGCGGCAGGTGCAGGAAGCATCTTCGCACATTATACTCAATTTATCAGTCCCGCCATTGGGAGTCTTGACGAGTCCATTCTCATAATAGCCATGGTCGTTCTGGGCGGTACGGCAAATTTGTGGGGGTCTGCTGTTGGGGCCTTTCTTCTCATCATCATACCGGAGATCCTTAACTTCCTACCGGGTGCAAGCGGTCTCATTGTTCCCCTTCGTGGGTTTATCTATGGCGCCCTGCTCATACTCTTCATGAGATTCAGGCCCGAAGGGATCATACCCGAATACTTTCGTTTGAAAAGATCAAAAAAGAAGTCCTTTACAAAGGAAGACAGCCTTTTTGATGTTAACGCTGAGAAAGACCTGCGAGAATTATCCGGGTTCAAAAAGGATGCGGACCACGATCCCATACTTGAAGTCAAAGGAATTTCCAAGTCGTTCGGGGGGATCAAGGCCGTGGACAACTTCTTTATGAGTTTGGGAAAGAGCAAGATTACCGCCCTGGTGGGACCGAACGGTTGCGGAAAGACCACGGCATTTAATCTTGTGACAGGATTCTTGAAACCGGACAACGGCCAGATCTATTTTCAAGACAAAGAGATCACCAATGTCCCGGCGCACCGGATGCCGCATAGTGGTATAGCCCGGTCGTGGCAGGATGTGCGCGTATTTCAGGGGATGACTGTTCTTGATAATCTCTTGCTTGCCAGTCAGAATCAGAGCGGTGAGAGCTTGCTGAAACTCTTTTTTATGCCATGGCAGGTCAAAAAAGAAGAAGCAGTGAATCTGCGAAAGGCTTTGTCATACCTGGAGAAAGTGGGGCTTTTGGAAAAGGCATCGGAAATTGCCAGCAGTCTTTCCTATGCGGAACAGAAGCTGTTGGCGGTTGCGCGACTTCTGACTACCGAGGCCGAGATCCTCCTCCTTGATGAACCCTCCTCGGGCGTTGATCCCAACTGGGTGAAACAATTTATGAATATTATCAAAGAACTGGCCAAGTCCGGAAAGACCATATGCATTGTGGAGCACAACCTGGAAGTTGTAAGAGAAATATCGGACACTGTGTACTTCATGGCAGAGGGCCGGAAAATTGCCCAGGGAAGCGCCGAAGAGTTGATGGCGGACCCGAAATTGGCAGAGATTTATTTCGGTATATGACAATCAATTTCTGAGCGAGGAAAAATCATTGCTGCTGGAAGTGACAAATCTTGATGTGGGGTATAAGGATAAACAGGTTGTCTACGGTGCATCCTTAAAGGTTGATGCAGGGGAATTTGTCGCCCTTATCGGGCATAACGGCGCTGGCAAAACCACCTTGTTAAAAACAATATGCGGTTTCTTGAAAACAAAGGTCGGCGAGGTCATCTATAAGGGAGATATGATTACAAACAAGTCCCCTGCAATCAACGTGCGAAAAGGGCTCTCCTTTGTGCATCAGGAAAAATCGCTGTTTCCCAATCTCTCCGTCTTGGAGAACCTACAACTGGCCGCCTACGCAATCGGCAAGTCATCTGGGCTGGACCAAAGGCTGGAAAATGTCTACAGACTCTTTCCGATTTTGAAGGAGAGAGAAAAACAGCTGGCAGAGACCTTGAGCGGTGGTCAGCAAAAGCAACTGGCAGTGGGGATGGCCATACTTGTCAACCCCGATCTTCTTCTGCTCGACGAGCCCAGCCTGGGGTTATCTCCAAATCTGGTCAAGGATCTGGGAAGGGTCTTAAAGGAGATCCAGAAGGTGGGAACCGCCATCCTCCTGGTGGAACAGAACGTGAAAATGGCCATCTCCCTTGCTCAGAGGATCTATGTGATGCGAACAGGCCAGATTATTCTCGAAGACACCCATGAAAACATGACAAAAAGGGAAACCCTCTGGGATCTCTTCTGAGGAGTTCTTTAACTGGAACTGAATAAATCCGATCAAAAGAGATATGAACCGCGCAATTTAGGTTTATAGTTTTCATGAAAATGATTTCGGGTTCTTGAGCTGAAATCATTATGTTTTTAAAGGGTTTTTCAATCGCAAATCCTATGGGAAGTATATCGGAAAGGTACTGCCATGAAAGCCATCGATCTCTCGCATAAAATTTATGACGGGCTTACAACCCATCCCTCCCACCCGCGCATTGTCATAACCGATTTTGTTACTCACGAATTCACTGCACCCCGATACAAGCCCCCCTGCAAAGGGTTTGCCACCCGGCAACTCCTTATCTCAGATCATGCAGGCACCCATGTGGATGCCCCGGTCCATTTTCGCCCAGGTTCGGAAAGTATTGATCAGCAGGCGCTGGACCTTTTTTTCGGTGAGGCGATCCTGCTGGATGTAAGCGCCAAGGAATTGAGGGGGCCTGTGGATCTGGAACTAATTCAGCGTGTGCTTTCTGAAGATCATCTTGAGATCCGGGAAGGGGATATTGTGCTTATTCGGGCCTGGAAAGGCGATTGGGCAGACGAGGATTTCCATCATGCAAACGGCCTTTCCATTGATGCCGCTCAATGGTTGAGAGAGCAGGGGATGAAAGCGGTAGGCACGGATCTTTCCAACATTGAGGATAACCCGGACATGACACGCAAAGTGCACTATTACCTTCTGGGGGAGAAGGTCCCCATATATGAAAACCTTGCCAACCTGGATAAAATACCTGTGAAGCGATTTTTTTTTGCAGGACTTCCCCTGGCTCTGGGGGGCTGTACCGGGAGTCCTGTCAGGGCCGTAGCCCTTATCAGTGACGAAACGGGAACGGTGTGATCAGATTACTGTCTTTGAAAAGGAAATGAACACAATGGTTACAGCAGGAAGATTCAGCGGACACGTTGCACTCATAACAGGGGCTGCGCAGGGAATCGGTAAGGCTATCGCTTCCAAAATGGCCCGGGAAGGGGCATCCGTTGCCCTTCTGGATATCAATCCCCGGGTTCATGAGACGGCAGGTGAGATCAGCGCGGAAGGCAACATGGTCATGGCGCTGACTGTGGATATAGGAGATAAGGTAGCGGTCGAGGGCGCTGTAAAAGATATATCGAAGCGCTTCAAAAAAATTGATATCCTGGTTAATAATGCAGGCATTGTGCGCCCCGCTTTACTGGAAGACGTCACCGAAAATGACTGGGACCAGGTTATTCAAGTCAGTCTTAAGGGTACTTTTTTCTGCACCAGGAATGTGCTCCCCTTTATGAAAAAGGAAGGCTATGGAAAGATTGTCAATATCAGCTCCCGTGCAAGCCTCGGCAAATTGGAAAGGACTGTTTACGCCACTTGTAAGGCGGGTATGATCGGACTGGCCCGGACCTGGGCTCTGGAACTGGCACCTCATAATATCAACGTCAACAATGTTGCTCCCGGCCCGATCGCCACCGAGCTGTTTGAAAACGCCAACCCGCCGGGGAGCCCGAAAACCAACGCCATCCTTAAGAGTGTACCCCTGGGTAAAATGGGCCGACCCGAAGACGTTGCCAACGCAGTGGCGTTTCTGGCCTCTGACGAGGCAAGTTTTATCACCGGGCAAACCCTGTTTGTCTGCGGGGGCGTGACCATCGGGGGTGTTTATTTTTGACGCTGACATGGACCCATGGGCAGGTACGTCGTGAAGGGGGGGAGATGAAAAACAGCATGAAATGGCCCAATGTAACTGAATATATTAAAGCAAAAGTCTTTCAATTCGGTGATGTTCAGCTCATAATAGATTATGAAACCGGGGTTTCTTACACATACAGGGAGTTCGACGCCGAGACCGATCGCATGGCCTCCCATTTCCGCAAACTGGGCGTGAAGAGGGGTGACCGAATCGCCTTTCTGCATCCCAACCACTCTGATCTGCTATTGGGTTATTTTGCAACCATCAAGGCAGGCGCCGTGGCCGTACCTGTCAACCCGATGTATACTGCCAGGGAAATTACCCATGTACTGAATGATTCTACGGCAGGGACCCTTATTTCAACGGAGCACTTTTATGAGAAAATCCAGGTGGTAAAGAAAAAGGCCCCTTCAATCTCCAACATCATCATGAAGAAAGAGGGGCAGAGTCTTGGGGAAGCCGTGGCGGCCATGCCCGAGGGCCACACACCCGAAGACCCGGCGGAAGCAAGTGCCGATGACCTGGCCATGATATTCTACACCTCAGGCACCACCGGCAAACCCAAGGGGGTCATGATAAGCCATCGGAATATAACCTTCAGCGCCGGCAATATGGCTCAGAATTATGGACTGACAGCCTCTGATGTGGTTGTTGTGTGCCTGCCGTTGAATCATATATTTGCAAATGCCAGCCCTTTTTGGGGCAGCCTGGCAAGCGGGGGTTCGGCGGTTGTCATGGAGCGTTTTCAGAGCGAAGCGGTCTTCGACGCCATCTCAAAATATCACGTGACATGGTTCGCAGGTGTCCCAACCATGTTTAACTACCTTATTTCAAGTTTTGATGACAGTCCCCGAAATGTGTCTTCACTCCGAATGGGGCTTTCCGGGGCCGCACCCCTTTCAGTGGAGCATCTCAAGGTGTTTGAGGCCAAATTTGGGGCGAGCATGCTTGAAGTCTATGGTCTCACGGAATCCACAGGGTTGGTCACAGCCAATCCAGTCTATGGCGTTCGCAAACCAGGATCCACCGGACTGTGTGTGTCCGGTGTGTCGGTTCGGCTGGTGGATGCCAAATGGAAGGACGTTAAAAGAGGCGAGGTGGGAGAACTGATATTTAAAGGACCAAACGGGACTTCAGGGTATTGGGGCCTCCCCGGGGAAACAGAAAAGAAAATCCGAGATAACTGGGTATCGACAGGAGACCTGGCCCGCCAGGACGAAGAGGGGTACTTCTATATTACAAGCCGCAAGAACGAACTTATCATCTCAGGCGGCTACAATATATTCCCCCGTGAAATTGAAGATGTCCTCTACAGATTTCCCAATGTAGGAGAGGTGGCCGTAATCGGGGTTTCAGATCCGGCCCTGGGCGAGGTGCCCAAGGCCTTTGTTGCCCCTAAGCCGGGGAAAAATCTTGAAAGGAAAAAACTTGAAGAATTCTGCCTTGAGAATCTTGCAAGGTATAAGATCCCGAAATTTTTTGAATTTATGGAAGAGTTGCCAAAAAATTCAACCGGCAAGATAGCCAAGAAAGAGTTAAAGTAAACGATCGAGGATGAGAAAATGGAAACCATGTTAAGTTCGGAAGACCTGGCCTACCGGGAAGAGTGCCGGTTATATGCCACCCGTGAATTGGTAAGCCTGGCAAATACATATGGGGAAGTGAATGAGGTTCCTCGCGAACTCAGAAATAGCATGGGGGAAGCAGGGTTTTTCAAGTACCTCATTCCGCCCGAATATGGCGGGTATGGGGTCAGCGCCCTTCGAATATGCCTGGCCCGGGAGATCTTTGCGGGGGTGTACTGCCCGGCCGATGTCACACTGGCCATGCAGGGTCTTGGGTCCTACCCCATTATCTTGGGTGGTACCGAGGAGCAGAAGTTGAAATACCTTCCGGGGGTGGTCAAAGGAGACATCCTGACCACCTTTGCCCTTACCGAACCCAATGCGGGTTCTGATGTATCAAATCTGGAAACAGAGGCGATAAAGGTGGAGGATGGGTATCTTTTAACTGGTAAAAAGATGTTTATATCCAATGGGTATTCGGCGGATATGGCCATTATATTTGCTAAAACTTCTTCTCAGGATGCGCCCAGGTCTATTTCAGCGTTTGTTATGGAAAAAGGGACGTCGGGTTTTGAGGTGGAAAGGAGACTCGAACTTATTGCCGCCCATGATATTGTGAGCCTGAGACTGGATAATGCCCTGATTCCGGAGGAGAATCTCCTGGGAAATATTGGAGACGGTTTCAAGCTGGCCATGAACACCCTTGATCTGATGCGCATGACGGTTGGTGCTGCCGCGGTGGGAATGGGACAGACTGCCCTGGATGAGGCCCTTTCTTATGCGCTTAAAAGGGTTCAATTTGGTGTGCCCATCGCAAAACAACAGGGGATCATGTTTAAACTGGCAGAGATGGCCACAGAACTTGAAGCCGCAAGGCTTCTGGTGTACAGGGCCGCCATAAAAAAAGACAATGGCGCTCCCGACGTGACCCTGGCGGCCTCCATGGCCAAATTGTATGCCACGGAGGCGGCTTGGAGGGCCATCGATCAGGCTGTTCAAATTCATGGCGGCGTGGGCGTCATGAAGGGTTCCACCGTGGAACGGCTTTACCGTGAAATCCGTCCTCTGAGGATCTATGAAGGCACATCCGAGATTCAGAAACTTGTGATCAGCAGGTTTCTCCAAAAAAAATAATGGCAGAAGGTCCGGAACAGAAATATCTTTGTTTTTTTTCTTAGGGCCTGCCTTGCCGGCCCTTTCAAGAACCTTCGCCTGCGTGAATTGAAGGAATTCGGCAGTAATTCCACCAACGCCATCTCGTTAAATCCTGTGGCAGCAAAGCTAATCCTTTTCGTGTTCGAGAACCCTTCCCGGAAACCGGATCAGTTCTTTTAT
>ERZ889078.2094-NODE-2094-length-14647-cov-44.138638_pt1 | contig 14647 bp, 10 predicted proteins | sample MGYA00521266_ERZ889078 | MGnify/ENA primary metagenome ERZ889078 (study PRJEB32303, sample SAMEA104408618) | aquatic metagenome | biome: Brackish water; feature: Pelagic; material: water | place: Baltic Sea | collected 2014-06-16T06:34:00 | depth 76,534 m ...
GTGCCGTTATTATAGCCAAATGCACAGTCAAAGAAGTTGATCGCATGCGCGCGGCACTGTTCAAAAACTGCGGCACTTTCTGCGTCCGACGACGTGCCGCCAAATTGCATTGTGCCAAAACAAAATGACGAGGCTTTTTGGCCGCTGGCAGAGGATATTACAGGCATCGTTGCTCCAAAAGAAAAGGCCCGCAAACTTGCGGGCCCTTCCAACCTGCTGTCAACCAAGATTACTTCGGCACGTCACCGACAATTCCCTCGATGTAAAAGCCCATGCCCGCCAAAGTGCCGTCATCTGCCACTTCGCCGTCTTTCAGCCAAACCGATCCGTCTTGTTTGTTGATCGGGCCTGTGAACGGATGATAGGTGCCAGCGGCAATTGCTGCCTTCATGGCTTCAGCCGAAGCCTTAACATCCGCAGGAACCACCGAGGAAATCTCGCCAATGCCAACCATACCGGCTTTGATACCATCCCAAGTGTTTACGCTTGTCCAAGTGCCATCCATAACCGCCTGTGTGCGCGCGATATAGTAAGGTGCCCAAAGGTCGATGATTGAGGAAACCCGAGGCGATGGTGCATATTCTGCCATATCGGCAGCCTGACCAAAGCCGATGCCTTTACCGGCTTTTGCCATCGTGGCCAAAGGCGCAGTCGAGTCGGTGTGTTGCAGCACAACATCCGCACCTTGTTCAAGCAAGGTTGTTGTTGCATCTGCCTCTTTTGCCGGATCAAACCACGAGAACAGCCAGATGATTTTGAACTGAACGTCCGGGTTCACCCGTTTTGCATGCAGATAAGCCGAGTTGATGCCACGGATAACTTCGGGGATCGGATAGGACGCGATATAGCCGATGATGTTGGATTTCGTCATGCTGCCCGCGATGTGGCCCTGAATGGCACGACCCTCATAGAAACGTGCGGAATAGACCGACACGTTATCAGTTGTCTTGTAGCCGGTTGCGTGCTCGAACTTTACGTTCGGGAATTTTTTGGCAACGTTGATCGTCGGGTCCATATAACCAAACGACGTGGTGAAAATCAGCTTGGCGCCACCAAGTGCCATTTGCGTCAGAACCCGTTCAGCATCGGCACCTTCCGGAACACTTTCCTGATAGACCAGTTCGACTTTATCGCCGAAATGCGCCTTCATTTCCAAGGCGGAATCGTGATGGTGCTGGTTCCAGCCACCGTCATTGATCGGGCCGACATAAACAAACCCAACTTTGGTTTTGTCTTGCGCGGCAACAGCACCCGCCAAGCTCAGCGCAAGGGCCGCGCCTGACAGTACAAATTTCAACAGTTTCATTTCGATTTCCTTTTTCTGAGGGCCTGCAGAAAGGCCATTTTAGGGATCACACCCAGCGCTAATGCAAGGCGTGGAAAACCCGGCCCAACGAGGCCGGAGCATTGACACTGACCCGTTTACGGTCAGAGGAGATAACGACTAGGACGACAATTGTCACGACATACGGCGCCATCGACAAATAGGCGACAGGGATATTCACACCGACCGCCTGAAGATTCAACTGAAGGATGGCGACGCCGCCAAAAAGATAAGCCCCTAAAACTACGCGCCAAGGTTTCCAGCTGGCAAATACGACCAGTGCAAGCGCGATCCAACCGGCGCCAGCCGTCATGCCTTCGGTCCATTGGGGCACACGTACCAGCGAGATATAAGCTCCGCCCAAACCAGCGCAGGCACCGCCAAACATGATCGCGAAAATGCGAATGCGAACGACCTTATAGCCAAGCGCATGCGCCGCCGCATGGTTTTCGCCAACCGACCGCAAGATCAGCCCGGCGCGGGTATATTTGAAGAAAAACCAGACCGCAGCGACCAATAGCAGCGAGATATAGACGACGTAATCGTGATTCAGCAAAATCGGCCCAAGCACCGGAATATCCGTCAGAAACGGCACATCTAGTTTGGGAAAGGGCGGCGGTTTAATACCGGAATAACTTTGGCCAACAAGGGCCGAAAACCCAAGCCCGAACAGCGTCAACGCAAGACCTGTGGCCACTTGGTTGGACAAAAGATACTGAGTCAGAACCGCAAAAATCAAGGACAGCATCGCGCCGCCTGCCATCGCTGCCAGCAGCCCGATCCACGGCGAGCCGGTCTCCACTGTTGCTGCAAAACCAAAGATCGCACCGGTGATCATCATGCCTTCAACCCCAAGGTTCAGCACGCCAGCTTTTTCGACGACCAGTTCGCCGATTGCTGCCAACAGAACCGGGGTTGCTGCAATCATCAGGCTGGCAATCAGCACGACCGGGCTTATAGAAGATAAGTCCATCAGGCAGCTTCCTTTCGTGTCATGCGGATGCGGTAATTTGACAGAACGTCAAAGGCCAGCAGGAAAAACAACAGCATCCCCTGAAACGCCTGAATGGCCGCGGCAGGCAATCCGGCTTGCTCGGCCACCGTTCCACCAATATATGTCAGCGCCATCAACAGGCCCGCCAACAAGATGCCGATCGGATTAAGGCGGCCTAAAAAGGCCACGATGATCGCGGTGAAACCGTAACCCGAGTTGAAATCAATACTGATCTGCCCAGCTGGGCCAGCCACTTCAAACAGACCAGCCAAACCGGCCAATGCACCCGAAACGCCCAGACAAAAGGTGATAATCCGTGAAGGAATGACCCCTGCGAAAGCGGCAGCGCGCGGTGCCTGGCCAGTGACTTTAATCTGAAAGCCCAGCAAATGTCGGCTAACGAACACATAGGCCATGATGACGACCAGAAAGGCGGTGATCACGCCCCAATGAATGCCGGTTCCGGCGATCAATTCGTTATTTGCGCTAGAGGCATATTGCGACAGATTGCGTGACCCGGGAAAGCCGTGTCCTTCGGGGTTTTTCAGCAATCCAAGCGAGGCCGAGGCCAGAAAGCTTTCGGCGACGTAAACCAGCATCAGGGACACCAGAATTTCATTGGTGCCGAACCTGATTTTCAGCAGAGCCGGGATCATCGCCCAGGCCCAACCGCCAAGCCCGCCGGCAATCACCATGAGCGGAAAGATGAAGATACTTTCGGCAGGGTAAAACGCCAATCCGACAGCAGCACCACAGATCGCGCCCATGATATACTGGCCCTCGGCCCCGATATTCCAGATACCTGCGCGAAAGCCGATAGACAGGCCAATAGCGATCAATATCAGCGGTCCGGCTTTGGTCAGCAATTGGCCACGGTAATAAAACGCAAATTCACCAAACAGCGGATCCCAAAAGATCATCCTGATTATTTGAAACGGGTCCTTGCCTAGAAAGGCAAACAGTGCACCGCCCGCAATCATGGTCGCCAGAACCGCAAGTATCGGCGTTAGAACAACCCATGTTTTTGACGTTTGCGGTCGTGTTTCAAGCTGGAACATTTTCCGCCTCCATCCCGCCCATCATCAGGCCGATATCTTCCATAGACAAATCCGTGGTTTCGCGCGGATGCGTCAAGCGCCCTTCGTTCAACACAGCCAAACGGTCCGAGATTTCCAAAAGTTCATCCAGATCCTGACTGACAACGACAACTGCCGCACCTTCTTCGGCCAAAGTCATCAAGGCCTGCCGGATCGCCGCAGCTGCCGCGGCATCAACACCCCATGTGGGTTGGTTGACAACCAAAACCTTGGGGTTTTGCAAAATCTCGCGCCCGATGACGAATTTCTGCAAATTGCCGCCGGATAAGGATCTGGCCGAATTTTCCGTCCCTGGCGTGCGCACATCAAACCTTTCAATGATCGCACGGGCAAAGCCACGCGCGTCATTCCAGCGCAGAAAACCGCCATTGGAAAAGTGTTGGCGGATATTGCCAGTCAGCATCGCGTTTTCTGTCAGGCTCATGTCAGGGGCTGCCGCATGGCCCAACCGTTCTTCGGGCGCTGTCAGCACACCGATCTTGCGCCGCTCATTCGGGGTGAGCTTGCCGATTTCAGCCCCGTTCACTTTGACCATGGCTGCGGGAACCGTGACTTCGCCACTCAGGGCTAACAAAAATTCGTCCTGCCCGTTGCCCGCAACCCCGCCAATGCCCAAAACCTCGCCTGCGCGAACTGTCAGGTTGATGTCCTTCAGTGTGGTGCCGAACGGGTTCTTGCTGACCACGCTTAGGCCGTCCAATTCTAATACCACCGGCCCCGGATGCAGGTTCTTTTTGGCTGGCGTGTGAAAGCTTGACCCCACCATCATTTCCGCCAACCGCCGGGCGGTTTGTTCGGCAGGCACGCAGATATCAACCACCTTGCCGTGCCGAAGGATCGTCGCGTGGTGGCAAAGCGTGCGGATTTCCTCAAGTTTGTGCGAGATATACAGAATAGCGGTGCCTTCGCTGGACAACCGCTGGAGGGTATCAAACAGAATATCCACTTCCTGCGGCGTCAAAACCGATGTGGGTTCATCCATGATCAACAGTTTAGGGTTCTGCAAAAGACAGCGAATAATCTCGACCCGCTGGCGTTCACCGACTGACAAATCACCGATGATCCGGTTTGGATCCAAAGGCAGACGGTATGCCTTGGACACGTCGGTAATCCGCTGTGAAAGTTCGCTCCGCGAGGGGGCGTTTTCCATCCCCAGCGTGATATTTTCAGCGACGGTCAGCGCGTCAAACAACGAGAAATGCTGAAACACCATTGCCACACCAGCGGCCCGCGCAGCCCGCGGTTCGGCTGGTTGATAATTCGCTCCGGATAAGGTCATGGAGCCACTATCGGGCCGGACCAAGCCATAAATCATCTTGACCAGCGTTGACTTTCCGGCCCCGTTTTCGCCAAGCAGCGCGTGGACCTCGCCCGGTTGCACTTCAAAGGAGACATCGTCGTTGGCTACGACACCCGGATAGGCCTTGGTCAGCCCCTTCACTGTCAACAAAGCCGTCATATGGCGGGTTCCTTTGCGATACCTTGGCCAAGTGCAACGGCGACCTCGGCCATCAATAGCTTAGTTGCGACACCCACGGCAATTCTTTCGGGGGCTTTGCCAAGTTCAGGCATGCCAATCGGGCAAGTGATGCGGCTTATTTGCGCACCTGAGTGGCCCAAAGCCGCAAGGCGCTTGCGAAAGCGCGCCCATTTGGTTGCCGACCCGATCAGTCCGACGCTATGGAAGCTGTGCGAAAGGATGCCGTGGCACAGTTCAAGATCAAGGTTGTGGGAATAGGTTAGAATCAAATGTCGCGCATCGGCTGGCGCATGAGGAACCACCCGCACGGGGTTGATTGCCACCAGTGGGTTGACGTGATCGGGCATCATTTCAGGAAACCGGTCGGCGTGGGTGTCCACCCAACATATCTCGTATCCCAGTGGCGCGAGTGTATTGACCAAGGCCCGGCCCACGTGACCGGCACCGTATATCCACAGGGGTAGGCGGGCAGGCGACATTGGCTCAACCATCCAGCCTGCAATCAAACCAGGCGCGGGCTGAATGCCCTGACCACGTGCTGCCGCCATGATCCGGCTTACGGCTAAAGGCTCTGGCGCATTGCTGTTTACGCGGCGACAAAAGGGCAGGCCATTGTCAGTTAAGTTCTGCAACCGCGCGCAGTCGCCGACTGAATAAACCTCAGTCAGCAGGCTGACCGACCCGCCGCAACATTGCCCCAACGCCGGGCCTAGAGGAATATGCGCAAGCAATGGCTGGCCCGACCCCGCCGTTAAAGCCACACGCGCCGCTTTGACGGCTTCAAACTCCAGTGTGCCGCCGCCGATCGTCCCTTCTTGGCCGACTGCCCAAACAAACATCGCCGCCCCCGGTTCGCGCGGAACCGAACCTTTGCTGGCGGCCACGATGATACGCGCCACGACACCGTGCTGTTCGGTCAAGGCCACCAAGCGGATCAGATCAAACCCCATCGCGCAGCCCCGTTTGCTGGTCCATAACCGCAAACAAAATCCGTTCTGCGGTGGCAGGAGCATCCAGTGCCACATAACGGCTGCCATCACCACAAGCGGCAATCGCATCTGATAGCGCCAGAAACGCCGAGATACCCAGCATGAAAGGTGGTTCCCCCACAGCCTTCGAGCGGTAAATCGTCTTGGCCTGATTTAAGCCCCGTTCCCATAGGTTCACGTTAAAAATTTCGGGCCGGTCAGAACAGGCCGGGATTTTGTAAGTTGACGGCGCATGCGTCATCAAACGCCCTTTGGCATCCCAGACCAATTCTTCGGTTGTCAGCCAACCGGCACCCTGCACGTAACCGCCTTCGACCTGTCCGATATCCAAAGCCGGGTTTAACGACCGGCCCACATCGTGCAGGATATCGGTACGCAATATACGGTTCTCGCCGGTCAGGGTGTCGATCACAACTTCGGTCACCGCAGCGCCGTAGGCGAAATAATAAAACGGTCGTCCGCGACCCTTTTTGCGGTCCCATTCAATATCAGGTGTGGCGTAAAATCCGGTCGAGGACAGTGATATCCGCGCCTGATAAGCCTCGGCCACAACGGTGGCGAAATCGAACTCTTTCACGTCAACCGTGATCCGGCCACCTTCGAATACAACCATACTGTCCTTGTCGCCATGCTTGGTTTTGACGAAATTTACCAGCCGGTTGCGGATTTGGTCACAAGCCGCACGCACCGCCATACCATTCAGATCAGACCCGGACGAGGCTGCTGTAGCCGAAGTGTTCGGCACCTTGCCGGTATCCGTCGCGGTGATCTTGACCCGGTCCATACCGACGCCAAACGTATCTGCTGCCACCTGAGCCACCTTGGTGAACAGACCCTGGCCCATTTCGGTGCCGCCGTGGTTCAGTTGGATCGAACCATCGGCATAAACATGCACCAAAGCCCCGGCCTGATTGAGATGTGTCAGCGTAAAGGAAATCCCGAACTTGACGGGCGTAATCGCAATGCCCCGCTTCAGGATCGGATTGCGTTCATTGAAGATTTTCACCGCTTCACGCCGGGCGACATAATCCGAGGATTTCAGCAACTCGTCGCTGATCTCGTGGATAACGCTGTCGGTCACTTCCATATGGTAAGGCGTCGTTTCGCCGGTCTTGGCGGTGTAAGACTGATAATAATTGATCTTGCGAACGTCGGCCGGATCTTTGCCAAGCGCATGCGCGATATGGTCCATCACGCGTTCGATCCCGACAACACCCTGCGGCCCGCCAAACCCGCGATAGGCTGTGTTGGACACGGTATTGGTTTTAAGCCGGTGCGAGACAATCCGCGCATGTGGCAGGTTATAGGCGTTATCGGCATGCAGCATCGCGCGGTCTGCCACCGGAATAGACAAATCTTGCGCCCATCCGCAGCGGGCGAATTGGGTGAAGGTGACGCCTTCTAGTCGTCCGTCCTCGTCAAAGCCTGCTTGATAATCAATCCGGAATTCATGCCGCTTGCCGGTGATAATCATATCATCATCCCGGTCATACCGCATTTTGCAGGGTTTGCCGGTCAGTTGTGCTGCAACCGCGCAAGAAACGGCCAAAGCATTGCCCTGACTTTCTTTGCCGCCAAAACCCCCACCCATTCGGCGGATTTCAACCCGGACCGCATTGAAGGGCACATCCAAAGCCTCGGCCACTTTGTGCTGAATTTCAGTCGGATGCTGGGTTGACGCATGCACCAGCATATCGCCACCCTCCTGAGGCATAGCAAGCGAGACTTGCCCTTCAAGATAGAAATGTTCCTGCCCGCCCATTTCAATGCGCCCTTCAACCCGGTGCGCCGCGCGGGCGATTGCCACTTCGGGCGTGCCTTTCAGGAATTGCAACGGTTTTTCAAAGCAGGTGTCTGCAGCAATTGCATCATCAAATGACAGAATTGGTTTTTTCTCGCGGTACTGAACTTTGGCCAGACGCGCGGCTTTTCGGGCTGCCAAATGGCTGGTGGCCAGCACCAGAAACAAGGGCTGGCCTACATAGTGAACACTGCCGTCAGACAGCAAAGGCTCGTCATGCGCGGAAGGCGAGACATCATTTGCGCCCGGCAGATCATCCGCCGTCAAAACATTCACAACGCCGGGTGCTGCGCGCACAGCGGCAATATTCATTGAAAGGATATGACCATGTGCAATCGTCGACAGACCAAACGCCAGATGCAGGCAATTGTCCGGTACCGGTATGTCGTCAACATACCGCGCATTGCCCGAAACGTGCATCCAGGCCGCGTCATGCGGCAGTTTCTGGCCGACAGTCATGCGCGGGCCTCAAGAACGCGGGTGTATTTATTCCCAAGCTGGCTTTCGGTCAGACAGCGCTGCAATAAATTTCTGGCGATGGTCAGGCGATACCTACTTGAGGCTCGCATGTCGTCGATTGGGGCATAATCGACAGCAAACTTTCGCGCTGCAGCCATAACCACCTGTTCAGTCCATGGATTGCCGATCAAAGCATCTTCGACCGCTGTGGCCCGCTTTGGCGTGGCCGCCATGCCGCCAAATGCGATACGTGCCGCTGTGACCATCCCATCCTCAACGATGATATTAAAACAGCCGCACACCGCAGAAATATCCTGATCGAATCGTTTGGATATTTTGTAGCATTTCAACACGTCAGCCTGACGCGGGATCGACACCGCCTCGACAAATTCGCCTTGCGCACGGTCCTGCTTGCCATAAGCGACGAAATAATCCTCAAGGGGCATATCACGGGTCTTGTCGCCGCGCCGCAAATGCAGCGTGGCACCAAGGGCAATCAGCGCCGGAGGGCCATCGCCAATGGGCGAGCCATTGGCGATATTCCCACCGATCGTCGCCGCATTACGCACCTGTGTTGACCCATAGCGGCGGATCATTTCCGCGAAATCCGGGTGATAGCCTGACATCAGATCCAATACTTCGGACATATTAACCGCAGCCCCTATGCGGATCGAGTTGGTCATAACCTCGACTTGCTTCAACTCTGCAACTCTTCCGGCCAACAACATCTTTGGCAAATCAACCAGCCGCTTGGTCACCCAAAGGCCAACATCCGTAGCGCCGCCAATGATAGTCGCGTCCGGATTGGCCAGATACCAAGTGGCGAAATCGTCAAGTCCACGCGGCGCGTATACACCAGGAATATCAAGGGACTCGACATCAGCCAGTACCGACAAGGCCCGGCGATCCTCAAGCCATTCTGTCCGGGGCTTTTTGGCAGCTGCCTCGGCTGCGCGGATGATCGGCGCGTATCCCGTGCAACGGCATAAATTTCCCGCCAAAACATCGTTGTGATCCCGTCGGCCGTTCTGATGCGCGGCCGTCATCGACATAATGAAACCCGGTGTGCAGAACCCGCATTGACTGCCGTGATGATCGACCATAGCTGCCTGAACCGGATGCGGCGCACCCTTTGGCGACACCAGCCCTTCGACCGTGCGAACTGCCTTGCCGTGCAGTTGCGGTAAAAACAGGATACATGCGTTCAGCGCCTGATGGCTGACAATGCCGTCTTCCATCGACGACACCATCACCGTGCAGGCCCCGCAATCGCCCTCGTTGCAACCCTCTTTGGTGCCCGTCATTTTTCGGGTTTCGCGTAACCATTCAAGCAAAGTGCGGCCCAGGGGTTGCCCCTCTAAGCGCACGGTCTCTCCGTTCAGAAGAAACTCGATTGTCATACCGAAAATGTCCGCCGCCTTCTCTGCGTTAAGCCTTGTGCGCCCCCGTCCGATGCGACGTAAAACCGGTGCGCGACCTTCCCTGATTTTTCAGAACCCAAGCTAAGCAGACCAGACCTGATCTGACAAGCGCTTTGTCAACTGCCGCGATATGTCGAATAGGAATAGGGCGATAACAACAAGGGTACATGGTAATGGCTGTCGTCGCTAATCCCGAATCGAAGCGGGATCTGATCCAGAAATTTTGGATTGGCCAAACCGGGCAAAACCCGGTCCAGATAGGGACCTGCATGGAACACCAACTCATATGTCCCGGTTTTGAAAGCTTTGCCTTCCAGCAAAGGTGCACTCACCCGCCCGTCAGCATTGGTTGTGAACGACCCGATCTTTTCATGCGTATTGCCTGAAACCCGAAACAACTCGATTTCCAACCCCTCAGCCGGTCGCCCAAGTGCCGTGTCCAGCACATGCGTTGTCAATTTTCCCATGTGATCCTCCTGCCACCAAATCAACACCAATCTACAAAACTGGCAACCCCCATCATCGTTTGAAAAATACTCCCGCCGGAGGCACCATTTTTTGCCCGGCAAAAAATACCCGGCCCAACTAAGGCGAACAAAGTTCGTCCTTGGGCGGGAGCGCCCTGCTTGCCAGAGTCAACAAGCCCGCCGTTTTAAGCTTTCTGACGCTTTCCGGCTGGTCTATCCTTACCATATGTCAAATGCACCCCGATTCATCCATCTCAGAACCCATACCGAGTATTCTCTGCTGGAAGGGGCTGTGCGGGTGAAATCTCTCGCCGGACTTTGCGCCAAGCATAAAATGCCAGCGGTCGCGGTCACTGACACCAACAACATGTTCGCTGCTCTTGAATTCTCAATCTATGCGGCAGACGGCGGGGTGCAGCCGATCATCGGCTGTCAGCTTGATCTGGAATACGAGACCCCCGACCGCCCCGGCGAACGGCACATCCCGCCACGCCCGCTTGTGCTTTTGGCGCAAACCGAGGTTGGCTATGGGCATTTGATGAAACTGTCTTCGGCAGCATTCCTTGAGGCCGGCGACGGTGTGCCGCGCGTATCCTTTGACGTGCTTGCCGCGCATTGTACGGATGTTATTTGCCTGTCAGGCGGTCCGGGCGGCCCGGTCGGCCAACTGCTGGTGGACGGACAACGCACCAAAGCCGAGGCTCTGATGACGCGCCTTGCCGCAGTCTTTGGCGACCGGCTTTATGTGGAATTACAGCGTCATCCCGGCATGGATGGCCACAATACCCCAGCCGAACAAACGACCGAACGCGGTTTTATTGAAATAGCCTATGCGTTGAACCTGCCGCTGGTCGCAACCAATGACGTTTATTTCCCGAAACCCGAAATGTACGCAGCACATGACGCTTTGATCTGCATTTCAGATGGGGCTTATGTGGATCAACAAGAACCCCGTCGGCATCTGACGCAACAACACTATTTCAAATCCCAGACAGAAATGGTCGCGCTGTTTGCCGACCTGCCAGAAGCGATTGAAAACACGGTTGAAATCGCCCGTAGATGCGCTTTCAAGGTGGCAACTCGCGACCCGATCTTGCCGAAATTTGCGGATAACGAAGTCGAAGAACTGCGCCGTGCCGCCAACCAGGGCCTTAAGGCCCGACTGGACATTATCCCGCATGCGGTGACGGTTCAGGAATATCAGGCGCGGCTTGATTTTGAACTTGGCGTGATCGAGGGTATGGGATTTCCCGGCTACTTCCTGATCGTTGCGGATTTCATTAAATGGGCCAAGGATCAGAATATTCCGGTTGGGCCGGGGCGCGGTTCCGGCGCTGGTTCGCTGGTTGCCTATGCACTGACCATCACTGATCTTGACCCATTGCGCTACGCGTTGCTGTTCGAACGGTTCCTCAACCCCGAACGCGTGTCGATGCCGGATTTTGATATCGACTTTTGCATGGATCGCCGGGAGGAAGTGATCCAGTATGTCCAACAGAAATACGGCCGTGATCGCGTCGCCCAAATCATCACCTTCGGCGCGCTCTTGTCCAAAGCCGCTGTTCGGGACGTTGGTCGCGTTCTGCAAATGCCCTATGGGCAAGTTGATCGGCTTTCCAAACTGATCCCGGTCGAGGGGGTCAAACCCGTCAGCATCGAAAAGGCACTGGCGGACGAGCCGCGCCTGCGGGAAGAAGCGAAATCGGAAGAAGTCGTTGCCCGTATGTTGGATTATGCCGGTCAAGTTGAAGGCTTGTTGCGTAATGCGTCAACCCATGCTGCTGGCGTGGTGATCGGTGACCGGCCTCTGGACGAGCTTGTGCCGCTTTACAAAGACCCGCGATCCGACATGCCCGCGACGCAGTTTAACATGAAATGGGTTGAACAGGCCGGACTTGTCAAATTCGACTTTCTTGGGCTGAAAACCCTGACTGTGATCCAGAACGCGCTCGATCTGTTGAAGCAACGCGAAATTGAGATCGACATCGGGCTGATCCCGCTCGATGACGAAAAGACCTACGATCTGTACGCATCCGCCAAAACCACCGCGGTGTTTCAGGTGGAAAGCTCGGGCATGATGGACGCGCTCAGGCAGATGAAGCCGACATGTATCGAGGACATCATTGCGCTGGTCGCCCTTTATCGCCCCGGTCCGATGGAAAACATCCCGATGTTTTGTGATGTGAAAAACGGCCGCAAGGAGCGGGAAAATCTGCATCCGACCATCGACCGTCTGCTCGATGAAACTCAGGGCATCATTGTTTATCAGGAACAGGTGATGCAAATCGCGCAGGAAATGGCTGGCTACAGCCTTGGCGGCGCCGACTTGTTGCGCCGGGCTATGGGCAAGAAAATTCAGGCGGCAATGGATGCCGAACGTCCGAAATTCATTAAGGGTGCGGCAGAAAACGGGGTTGATAAGGCCAAAGCCACCGAAGTCTGGAACCTGCTGGATAAATTCGCCAATTACGGTTTCAACAAGTCTCATGCCGCTGCCTATGCGGTTGTCAGCTATCAAACGGCGTGGCTTAAAGCCAACCATCCGGTTGAATTTATGGCCGCCGTGATGAATTGCGATATGCATCTGACCGATAAGCTGGGCGTCTATATGGAAGAGGTGAAACGCCTTGGCATTGATCTTGTGCCGCCATGCGTTAATCAATCGGGTGCGATGTTCACCGTTAAAGACGGCAAAATCCACTATGCGCTGGGTGCCCTGAAAAATGTCGGGGCTGAGGCGATGAAACTGATCGTCACGGAATCTGATCAGAAACCGTTCCGCGATCTGATCGATTTCGCCCGTCGAGTGGACCTGAAACGCATCGGTAAACGCCCGATGGAAATGTTGGCGCGATCCGGCAGTTTCGATCAGCTCGACAGCAACCGGCGCAAGGTATTTGACAGCCTTGACGCACTGGTCGCTTGGTCAGGCGCCACGCATGAAGAACGCAACTCGGCCCAAGGCGGGCTGTTTGGCGACGCTGGCGAAGACCTGCCACCGCCACGCCTGCCGATGTCCGACGACTGGTTGCCCGTTGAAAAGCTGGGGCAGGAACATCAGGCGATCGGCTTTTATCTGTCAGGCCATCCGCTTGATGATTATCAAGGGCCACTGAAACGCAAAGGCGTTCTGACCCTGGCTGAACTGATGCAAAAAGCAGCGGGGCAGCCGGTTGCCGCCAAAATCGCTGGTACGGTTTCAGGCATGCAACAGCGCAAATCGGCACGAGGTAATCGATTTGCCTTTGTACAACTGTCTGATCCAACTGGCCTTTACGAAGTCACGATGTTTTCCGAACCGCTTGAGAAATACCGTGATCTGCTGACGGCCGGCGCCAATGTTGTGATTGCAGTTGAAGCGAGCTTGGAAGGCGATCAGTTGAAATTACTGGCGCGCTCTGTGCAGCCGGTGGACGGCGCAGTGGCGGACGCCGCCGCCATGGGGCTGCGGGTATATATCAACAACACAGACGTTATTGGGACAATAGCCGGGGTGTTGAAGCGCCCCGGCGACGGGGTGGACCGTCGGGCCCGAGGGCCGATAAACCTCAGGCTTTTGGCCCCTGACCTGCCGGGTGGCGGTGAAGTGGAAATGGCTTTGGGCGAGGGATACACCGTCAATCCACAGATCAAGGGCGCATTGCGATCACTTGGCGGGGTTGTGATGGTCGAGGAGTTTTAGGGTTAACGCGGGCCGGCTGGCGAGCAGTGCTCCCGCCAAAAGCCCGACCTCCGGTCGATTTTTGTTGGGCCAGGCCGGGGGCTTTGCCCCCGGACCCCCAGAGTATTTTTGAAACTATGATTTGCGGATTTACCAATGCGGTGGTTTCTGGTCCGCCCCGGGTGCGGTATCACCCGTTGCCAGATCATGCTCGGCCAGCCGCTCCATCACCACCCGTAAGCGCCGCGTCAGGATGTCGATTTCGCGCCCATGCTGTGTAACAACATCATTCAATTCCTCCAAAATGCGGGTCTGATGTGCCGTTTGCATTTCCAATTGTGTGATCCGTTCGTCTGACATCTGCTGCTCCTAATTCCTGCCCGCCAATAGCATGCCAAGAGGCGCGACCAAAGGGCGAACTTGCCCCTTGCCGCCCCTTGCGCTAGGAACGCGCGGAATACGCCGCCTTGCAACAGGACTGCCCAAAATGGCCAAGGGAAAAAGCCCGAAAATCCAACGCCCCAAAGCCGAGCCTCCGAAAGGCTTTCGCGACTATTTTGGTGCGGATGTGGTTGAACGAAACGCTATGCTTGCAGCAATCGCCGAGGTTTATCACCGCTACGGCTTTGATCCTTTGGAAAGCAGTGCCGTTGAAACGGTCGAGGCGTTGGGTAAGTTCTTACCTGATGTTGACCGCCCGAATGAAGGTGTGTTCGCATGGCAGGAGGACGGCGAAGGCGAAAGACCCGGTGATTGGCTGGCGTTAAGGTATGACTTGACGGCACCTTTGGCGCGGGTTTATGCGCAGCACCGCAATGATCTGCCGTCGCCTTATCGGCGTTATGCGATGGGCCCGGTCTGGCGCAATGAAAAGCCGGGGCCGGGGCGGTTTCGGCAGTTTTATCAATGTGATGCGGATACTGTTGGGTCTGCAAGCGTGGCCGCGGATGCCGA
>ERZ889078.2096-NODE-2096-length-14643-cov-14.143680_pt1 | contig 14643 bp, 13 predicted proteins | sample MGYA00521266_ERZ889078 | MGnify/ENA primary metagenome ERZ889078 (study PRJEB32303, sample SAMEA104408618) | aquatic metagenome | biome: Brackish water; feature: Pelagic; material: water | place: Baltic Sea | collected 2014-06-16T06:34:00 | depth 76,534 m ...
CATTGATCAGACTGGCGAATTGCCATAAATCGACGCTGTTATTGAGCCCCTCTTCTGCTTCTTTCATCAGGACATCTGCATGTTCCCGCGATAAACCGTATTTATCTTTCAGAATGGAAAGGATGGTTTCCAGTTCCTCATCGGTAAATTGGTTATCTATTTTCGCCATTTCCAGAAAGAGGGCGCATGTTGCAACCTGCACGTCGCTGGATTTTTTCTGGAGTTCGTTTTTGTCGGAGCCTGCTGCGGCTTTGATAAAAATATTTTTTACAAATTCATGTATCAAAACGGACCTCCTGCAAGAGTGTGAAAAAATATCTACTTAATCGGCTGAATTCCGAATACCATAATGCAGGGGGCCGATCCAGAACTTTTTCGGAAGAAAAAAGGGGATGAGAGCGCCGCTGGAGTTCTACCGGGTTTTCTGTTATTGTGTGAAAAAGTTGGAAGAGAACCTCGTTTTCCTGGTTCATTGAGGGCGTGGAAGAAAACAGGAGATAGAAATTCCAAAATGCATAAACCATCCATTTGGAGGTCCGAAAGGGTCAAAACCCTATTCCCCTATGCGCTGCTGGTTATTCCTCCCCTTTGCTGGGGTGGAAATGCCGTACTGGCCCGTGGAGTCGTGGATATCCTTCCTCCCGTGAGCTTTGCCTTCTGGCGATGGTGCATTGCGTTCGCCATTCTTTTCCCGTTCACTCACCATACGCTGAAAAAGGATTGGGGAGCGGTGCTTAAATCGTGGAAAATGATCCTCGTCCTCTCTTTTTTCGGCATTGCCTGTTTCAATACTCTGCTTTACAGGGCAGCCCACACCACTACCGCTATCAATATCTCGCTGATTCAGACGATCATGCCTGCCATGATTATTCTGATTTCACGAGCCATTTTCAAGGAGACCGTTAAAGGGCTTCAACTGTCGGGCGTCATCCTTTCCATTGCGGGGGCGGTTCTCATTGCCCTGAAAGGGAAATGGAATACGTTGATCACCATGTCCTTCACGGAAGGAGATATGCTGATGCTCCTGGCAGTGCTCACCTACGCTCTTTATTCGGCGCTTTTGAGGAAAAGGCCGGCGGTTAATCCTCTGAGTTTTCTAACTGTTACTTTCGGAATCGGTACCCTGATGCTCCTTCCCCTGTATGTCCTGGAACTTCTCTGGACCGGTGGTTTTCCTTTAGAACATGCAGCGATTCTCAGCATTGTCTATGTGGCTCTTTTCCCATCGATTATCGCCTATTTCTGCTGGAATCGCGGAATTGAACTGATTGGAGCAAACAAAGCCGGGCTTTTCATGAACCTGACGCCCGTGTTTGCCACGGCAATGGCCATCATTTTTTTAGGGGAATCGCTGGAGGCATTCCATGTGGTCGGGATGGTGTTTATCTTCGGAGGGATGATCCTGTTCAACCGTCGGGGCTCAAAACTTTCGAGTTTTTCGGTTAAAAAACAGGACGTGTAACAGAACAGGCAGAAACTTCTTCTTAACAAACAGTGGGAATTTCTGGTATACTATTTTTTAACTTTTTCTAATTTTGAGGCGAGCATTGAAATCTTTCTTTCCAGTCCTCATAGCTGAAGATGACCCGGTATCGAGGAGACTCCTTGAGGCGACACTGACCAAAGAGGGGTATGAGGTTGTAACCGCGGAAAACGGACACAAGGCGCTTGAAACCTTTGAAAACCGGTTTTTTCCTATTGTCATCACCGACTGGATGATGCCGGAAATGGATGGGCTTGGCCTGACGAAAAGCATCAGGCGGAAGGAGACATCAGGGTATGTTTTCATTTTCCTCTTGACCGCCAAATCTTCCAAAGAAGATATTATTGCCGGCCTGGAGGCAGGTGCAGATGATTATCTGACAAAACCGTTCAATCGTGGAGAACTCATGGCGCGACTGAAAACGGCCACGCGCATTCTTGAACTGGAAGAATCTCTGAAAAAAGCCAATGAGGAGATTCGCCTGCTTTCCATCACAGATGTCCTGACAGGTTGTTTCAACAGGGCCTACATGGACGAAACCCTGCCGAAAGAGGTCAAGCGATCTCTGCGATACGGACGTCCGCTTTCTCTGATAATGGGTGATATCGACCATTTTAAAAAAGTTAATGATACCTATGGTCACCAGGCGGGGGATGAAATACTCAGGAGATTTGTCGCCTGCCTGAAAAACGAAATCAGGGAAGAAGTCGACTGGATCGCTCGCTATGGAGGAGAGGAGTTTCTGCTGATCTTTCCGGAAACGGACTTCGAAAGAGCCATGCTGCTTGCTGAAAGATTACGTTTAAAAGTCTCCGAAATGCTTATTCAGCATGAAGAACGAACGATTTCAATCACAGTCAGCTTTGGAGTAACATGTTTACCTTCGAAACAGGCGAACAAAGACATTTCTTATGAAGAGATTATCGGTTTTGCCGACGAATTCTTATATGAAGCCAAAAAAGCAGGAAGAAACCGGGTTATCGGACATCCAGTAAAATGCGCGCAGTGATATTCGATGGACAACTACATTTAAAATCAGAAATTCCCGCTCCGGAACCGCCGCCCGGGTGGGCGCTGATCCGGGTGAAAAAGGCCGGCATATGCGGAACCGATCTGGAAATTATTAGGGGATACAAAGGGTTTAGAGGAGTTTTAGGGCACGAGTTTTGCGGGATTGTAGAACAGTGTGACGACCTAGGATGGAACGGAAAGCGTGTAGTCGGGGAAATCAATGTAGGTTGTGGAAAGTGTACTTTTTGTAAGGGCAATATGGAACGCCACTGCGCCGACCGAATGGCCCTCGGCATACGTGGCCTGAACGGATGTCTGGCGGATTACTGCATCCTGCCTGTCAAAAACCTCAGAAAGATTCCCGATTCCCTGAAAGACGATCGTGCCGTTTTTATGGAACCGCTCTCCGCCGCCTGCCGGATTCTGGAGCAGTTGAGGCTGGAAGGTTCGGAGAAGGTTCTGGTTCTGGGAGATGGCAGGCTGGGCATCCTTTGCGCATGGGTTCTTGCAACCGTCTCACAGGACGTGACCATTGTCGGACACCATTCAGGAAAACTTCTAAAAGGGAAATGGGGCACCGTAAAGGCAAAAAAAGGGCCTGAAAAGCTCAAGGGAGGGGATGCGGACATCGTTGTCGAAGCGACCGGTTCATGGAAAGGTTTGAATGATGCGATTTTCCTTTGCCGACCTCGGGGAACCATCGTCCAGAAATCCACCCTGGCCTTAAAGGAGGCTATCGACCTCACTCCGCTGGTAATCAATGAACTTACGCTTTTAGGATCTCGATGCGGTTCTTTTGATGCCGGGCTTAAGATGCTGGAAAGCTTTCCGGGAATGCCTCTTGAAAGACTCATCTCGGGAACCTATTGTATGGAAGATGCACTTTTGGCGTTTCAACGGGCGGAAGAACGAGATTCACTGAAGATCTTGATTGATATGAGCATATAGAAAAAGAGGATACTTGGAAATGTTCACGGGTCTTATCGAAGATATTGGAAAAATAAAGAATATGCAGCACATCGGGGGGGATATACGCCTGACCGTTATGATTCCCGAATGGACTGACGAGTGCAGATTGGGGGACAGCGTTGCAGTGAATGGGGTTTGTCTTACCATATCGGAGATAAAAAATGGCTCTCTGAGCATGGATGTTTCCGCGGAATCCGTTTCCAGAACCACGCTCGGTTCATTAAAAACGGGCAGCCCGGTAAATCTTGAACGGGCCCTGCGTCTTTCCGATCGCCTGGGGGGACATCTGGTATCCGGCCATGTGGACGGAATCGGCACTGTTGTAAAAAAAGAAATGAGGCAGGCATCGTGGCTTTTCAAAATTGAGGTAGCCGAAACGCTTTCCCGTTACACCATCGAAAAAGGCTCCATTACGGTAGATGGCATCAGTCTCACGATTAATGCTTGTGGAAAAAACTTTTTTGAAGTAAACATCATCCCTGAAACAGGAAAGGGAACCACCCTGCTGGATAAAAAACGCGGGGATCTGGTAAATATAGAAACGGATCTGATTGGAAAATATATCGAAAAATTTTTAACCGACAAGGGACCGGATAACCTGAAAAGCAAGTCTTCCGGAATTAACATGGATACCCTGATAAAACACGGATTTGGTAAATAATATGCCTATCGCAACAATTGATGAAGTTTTAGAAGATATGAGAAAAGGAAAGATGATTATCCTTGTCGACGATGAAGACAGGGAAAATGAAGGAGATCTGACCATTGCCGCAGAGATGGTCACTCCTGAAACGATTAACTTTATGGCCAAGTACGGACGCGGACTGATATGCCTTGCACTGGAACCGCCCCTGGTGGAGAAGCTTAAACTCGTCCAGATGGTTACGGACAACCGGTCTCCGTTTCAAACAGCTTTTACCGTATCCATCGAAGCTGCTCAAGGAGTAACCACCGGTATTTCAGCGGCTGACAGGGCACACACGATTCTGACGGCCATTGCAGATGATGCAAAGCCCGAAGACCTGGTCCAACCAGGCCATATTTTCCCTCTGCGGGCAAGAAGGGGAGGGGTCCTGTTTAGAACAGGACAGACGGAAGGCTCCGTTGACCTGGCCCGGCTTGCGGGGTTTAAGCCTGCAGGCGTGATCTGTGAGGTCATGAGGGATGACGGCTGTATGGCCCGCCTTCCCGATTTGGAAAAATTTGCCGAGGAACACGATCTTAAGATCGCCACCATCGCCGACCTCATATCCTACAGGATGAGGATGGAATCGTTCGTCAACCCTGTAGCAGAGACGTTTCTCCCGACACCTTTCGGTGAATTCAAGGCCATCGCATTCGTTAATGATATTGATGAGTACGAACATCTGGCCCTGGTTAAAGGAGAAATCGATCCCGAAAAAGAGATTATGGTCCGGGTTCATTCCGGTTGTTTGACCGGGGATGTCTTTTCTTCCTACCGCTGTGACTGTGGAGAACAGCTTGCCATGGCCATGAGAATGGTACAGGAGGAAGGGTTGGGAGTAATCCTTTATCTGCAGCAGGAGGGAAGGGGAATTGGTCTGGCAAACAAACTGAAGGCCTATGCCCTGCAGGACAAGGGGTTCGATACCGTGGAGGCCAACGAGGAGCTTGGTTTTGCAGCAGACCTTCGTAATTATGGTGTGGGCGCCCAGATTCTGGTGGCCCTTGGAGTCAGAAAAATGAGGCTGATCACCAACAATCCTAAAAAAATCAAAGGCCTCGAAGGCTATGGTCTCACCGTGACGGGACGAATCCCCGTTGAATGTATTCCAAGGCCTGAGAATCTCCGATATCTTACAACAAAATGCCAGAAGCTTGGTCATCTTTTGAAAAACACTGCGAGTTAAATAAGCCAAGGGGGAGCAGATATGCCCAATGTATTAGAAGGGAATCTTTCAGCCGAAGGGCTGCGGTTTGCAATTATCGTAAGCCGATTCAACGATTTTATAGGCGCAAGGCTTCTTGACGGTGCCATGGATGCCTTGATAAGGCACGGAGGTTCTGAGGAGCAGGTGGTAGTGGTAAGAGTTCCCGGCGCCTTTGAGATACCTCTTGCCGCAAAAAAACTGCTTCAAAGCGGCGCAACATATGATGCGGTGATCTGTCTTGGCGCCGTCATTCGGGGTGCCACGTCGCATTATGAGTATGTGGCGAGCGAAGTCTCCAAGGGAATTGCCACGGTAGCACTTGAAAGCAATGTACCTATAACCTTTGGCGTGCTGACCACGGATAACCTGGAACAGGCTATTGAAAGAGCGGGTTCCAAGGCAGGAAACAAGGGGTGGGACGCGGCCATGGCAGCCATTGAAATGGCAAACCTTTTCAAAAACATGGGGCATCCGGCTCCCTGAGACAGTGATTAGAAATGGGCGACAGAAGGCGTGCCCGTGAATTGGCCGTGCAGGTTCTTTTTCATCTGGAATTCAACTCTGGCGATCCTGACGAAGCATTTGAGCTGATTTGCGAAAATTTTGATGCAAAAGAACCTGTCAGGGCATTTGCCAGGCGTCTGGTGCTGGGTGTTTGTTCAGAAAGAAAGGTACTGGACAGACTTATCGTGAAGGCATCAAAGAACTGGCGAATGGAAAGGATGGCTCATGTGGACAAGACCATCCTCAGGTTGGGCACCTATGAAATGCTCTTTATGGAAGAGATCCCGCCCAAAGTATCCCTGGATGAGGCTGTGGAGATTGGGAAGAAGTTCGGTGCTGAGGAGTCAGGCAAATATGTAAATGGTGTGTTAGACAGCATCTATGCCTCTATCATGGAGAAAAAATAATCGGACCGACAGGATAGGTTCCGGAAAAATAAGATATGAAATATAACCCTCATGAAATTGAGCCGAAATGGCAGAAATACTGGGATAAAAACAATATTTTCAAAGTATTGAAAGAATCCTCTAAAGAAAAATATTATCTTTTGGAGATGTTTCCGTATCCCTCGGGAAAAATCCACATGGGCCATGTGCGAAACTATACCATCGGTGATGTGGTTGCCCGATATAAACGGATGTGCGGAAAAAATGTACTTCACCCCATGGGATGGGACGCTTTCGGGATGCCGGCTGAAAATGCCGCCATCGAAAACAATATTCATCCCGCGACCTGGACCAATGACAATATCCAGGCCATGAAATCCCAACTGAAGCGAATGGGTTTCAGTTATGACTGGGATCGGGAAATTTCCACCTGTCATCCGGACTATTACAGATGGGAGCAGGTCATCTTTCTCAAGATGTATGAGTGTGGTCTGGCCTACAGAAAGAAAACCCAGGTGAACTGGTGCGAGAAATGCCAGACCGTATTGGCCAATGAACAGGTGGAGGACGGTTGCTGCTGGCGTCATACCAATGATGAGGTCAGTATCAAGGAAATGGATAGCTGGTTCCTCAAAATTACCGATTATGCGGAAGAGATTCTCGAGTTCTGTGATAAGCTTCCCGGCTGGCCGGAAAGAGTCCTGACCATGCAGAGAAACTGGATCGGGAAGAGCCACGGCGCTGTGATACGATTTCCTCTGGCAGGTTCGGATGAGACCATAGAAGTCTTTACCACCCGTCAGGACACAGTTTTCGGCGCCACCTTTCTTTGTTTTGCGCCGGAGCATCCACTGGTTCGAGAAATGGTCGTCGGTCTTCCTCAGGAAAAGGAAGTTCTTTCTTTCATCGAACGTACGCTGAAAATGGAACATTTTGTCCGTACCGCCGACCTCACCGCCAAAGAAGGTGTCTTTACGGGAAGGTACTGTGTAAATCCCCTGACCGGAGAAGAAATCCCTATTTATGTGGCTAATTTTGTGCTCTATCATTATGGAACGGGCGCCATCATGGCGGTCCCAACCCATGACCAGAGAGACTTTGAGTTTGCAAAGAAATACAACCTGAAACTCAGGGTGGTGATTACTCCCCCGGATCGGAAAATGCAAGAGGCCTCCATGACGGAAGCCTACGTGGATGAAGGAATCCTCGTCAACTCCGGTCCTTTTGACGGTCAGCCGAACCTGGCCGCATTGGATAGCATCGCGGATTATCTCGAATCGAAAGGGATGGGACACAAGACCGTTAATTATCGGATCAGAGACTGGGGTATATCCCGCCAACGATACTGGGGAACGCCAATTCCTATTCTCTATTGCGACAGGTGCGGTACGGTTCCCGTTCCGGAAGAAGATCTCCCCATTATTCTCCCGCTGGATCTGGATATGAGACCTAACGGCGGTTCACCTCTTCCCTTTGAGCCCGGTTTTTATGAAACGACCTGCCCCAGATGTCAAGGAAAAGCCAGACGGGAAACAGATACCATGGATACGTTCGTTGAATCTTCCTGGTATTTTGATCGATATACCTGCCCCGATTATACCGGTGGTCCCCTTGATCCCGAAAGGGTCGATTACTGGATGCCGGTGGATCAGTATATCGGGGGGATTGAGCATGCCATCCTGCATCTGCTCTATTCACGGTTCTACACAAGAGTCTTGAGAGATTTCGGCCATTTAAAAATTTCCGAGCCCTTTACCAACCTCCTGACGCAGGGCATGGTCTGCAAGGAAACCCAGGAATGCCCTGAACACGGCTATCTTTATCCCTATGAAGTGGTGAACGGATGTTGCGTCAAGTGCCGCAAGGAGATTATTGAGGGCAGTATCGTAAAGATGTCCAAATCGAAAAAAAATGTCGTGGATCCGGAAGAACTTATCAAGGGGTATGGCGCAGACACCGTGCGCATGTTCTGTCTGTTTGCCTCTCCTCCGGACAAAGATCTGGAATGGAGTGATCGCGGTGTTGACGGTTCATCGAGGTTCCTCAGTCGGGTATGGAGACTTGTGGATGACAACCTGGACTCCCTTTGCGGGGTCAGGCCTTTTTCTGGAAACAAAGGGCTTTCAGACTCACTGGAATCCGTACACAGAAAAACCCATGCAACGATCAAGAAGGTTACCGAAGATATTGATAAACGATTTCATTTCAACACCGGAATTTCAGCAGTCATGGAACTCGTTAATGAAATCTACAGGTTTCTCAATGAAGAAGAGGAAAAAGGGGATCTGGCGTGGTCTGTGATCCGGAAAGCCGTGGAAACCGCCATTGTCCTGCTGTCGCCTGTTGTCCCCCATATGACGGAAGAACTGTGGCAGAGGTTGGGGAATCAGGGTCTTCTCCTGGATACCCCGTGGCCGGTCCATGATGAACAGGCCTTGAAAGCGGAAACCAGGCTGGTGGTATTACAGGTTAACGGAAAAGTAAGGAGCAAGATAGAAGTGCCCGCTTCACTCAACGAAAAAGAAATCGAGGCAGCCGCTCTCGCAAATGAAAGAATTCGTCAATTTGTTCAGGAAAAACCCATTCGAAAGGTCATTGTGGTTCAGAAAAAACTTGTCAATATTGTCCTGTAAAACAGAAATCCTCTATGATGAAATCTTTTCTTGCCGTAATTTTTGTGTTTATTGCAGCGGGCTGTGGTTACAGCCTTCAGGCCACTGGTCAGCCGGCGGGAATGGCAATCACCAGTCTTTCCATCCCCATGATGACAAGTCCCTCTTCCTCACTGGGATTCGAAGGTGATTTTACGCGAGTCATCCGCCGGGAATTCGTAAGCCATTCCCAGATACCGCTCGTATCCAGGGACGGGGCGAACATGGTCCTGACCGGCGTAATCAATAAAATCAGCACGGAACCGTTGAGCTACAGGGTCGGAGAGGATAAATTTGAAGTGACAACCTCCCGCTGGCTGAGGATTCGGCTGGACGCAAAACTGGTGGACAGAAAATCCGGGAATATCGTCTGGCATGATCCGAACATGGAAGAAAAGGTTGCTTTCTCTGTAAATTCAGATCCCATGATTACCGCTTACAACGAAAGAAAAGCGGCTGAAGCAGCCGCCAAACTGTTTGCGGAGAGGATTTACATGAAAACCATGGAAAGGTTTTGATGGCCTCGGATCTGAATCCTGAACAGGTTCTGAACCGACTGAAAAAGGGGGAAACAAGTCCGGTCTACCTCTTTTATGGAGAGGAGGTTTTCCGACTGGAAAAACTCCTGGATTCCTTTCGGGAAACCTGTCTTGATGAAGCGGCAAGGGATTTCAATCTCCGGATATTTGACGGGGACATTGCTTCTCCGGCGGATATCCTTGATGATGCTCGTTCCTTCCCGTTCATGTCTTCAAGCCGACTGATTATTGTACGAAGGGTGGAAAAATTTTCTGCCTCGGATCTGGAAAGTTTCCTTCCCTATCTGGAAAACCCCGCAGATACCACCTGTCTCATATTCGTTTCCCTCAAAACCGATTTCAAGAAAAAATTTTATAAAAAGTGCAGAGAAATGGGGGTGGCTGTTCATTTCCAATCCCTCTACGACAGTCAGGTTCCCCCTTGGATAAAAAAGACGGCCGGGGATCTTGGTTTAAAAATGACGGATGAGGCCTGTGAATATCTTCACGGGATTATCGGAAACCGGCTGAGAGAAATTCATACAGAACTTGAAAAACTACACCTGAGGCACCAAGGTCAATCAATAGGCGTTGAGGAAATCAAGGAATCAGCCAGATACAGCAGAGTTTATACGATCTTTGAATTGATGGATCACATATCCTCCAAAGACCGGGAAAGAGCGGTTTCGGTGTTAAACCGGTTTTTAGAAGAGGAAGGAAAGGAGGCCGCTTTTGGAATTATCGGTATGCTTAACCGGCAGATACGCCTCCTCCTTCATACAGCAACCATCCTGGAGGGCGGCGGAGGGCAGGCTGATGTGGCAAAAAAGGTAAAGGTCCCGCCATTCCTCGTAAAAAAAATCGTCCAGCAGTCCAAGAAATGGACGCTGGACGAACTTGAACGAGGATTGCATCTCCTTCATCGCGCAGACGGACATTTAAAAACCGGATCCCAGGCCCATCTCATTCTTGAAATGCTGGTTATTTCGTTGTTAGCTCAACCTTGGGAGGCTGCCAGCTGATTGACCTGATGTTCCAGCCGGGAAACCTTTCGAGACGCCTGGTTCTTATGAATCACGCCCTTGGAAGATGTCTTTTGAATGATCGACACGGCCTTTTTCAGGCTTTCTCGGGCCTCTGGTTCTGAATTGCTCGCCACCGCCGCCCTGACTTCTTTTACTGCCTTTTTTACTCTGGTTTTGTAACTCTTGTTTTCCACCCGCTTAATTTCGCTTTGCTTTGCCCTTTTTAGGGCCGATTTGTGGTTGGCCAACTCAGTTCCTCCTTAGGAATTTGCTATTATTGGAGCCATGCTGTCTCACCAGCCGGTACGTTCATTCATTCCGGTTTCATGGGACGAAAACTCCGTTTATTATTTTTAACTCTTTATTTTAAACCTTCAGGAATTTATGTCAAGGATTTTCTGTGAGCTGGAAGGATCGGACGGTTCTGAAAAGAGCAAAATGGGCCGGGCCGCAGGGGTGGTGGGATTTTTTACCTTAGCGAGCCGAATCTTAGGGTTGGTCCGAGATATGGTCATTGCAGCCATGTTCGGCTCGGGGGTGGCGGCAGACGCGTTTTTTGTTGCGTTTAGAATACCGAACCTTTTACGACGTCTCTTCGCCGAAGGATCGTTGACCATCGCGTTCATTCCGGTGTTCACGGAATTTCTTTCTAAGAAAGACAGGCGCGACGCCTTTGAGCTCGCCGAGGCTTTTCTTACCATACTCTTCCTGGTTCTATTGGTCCTTACGGTCGCGGGAATTTTTCTGGCGCCATGGATTGTCAGAATACAGGCCTTCGGGTTCGGCGGCTTCGGATTCAAATACGATCTCACCGTGCTCCTTACAAGAATTACCTTCCCGTATATATTCTTTATCGGCATTGTGGCATTCTTCATGGGAGTGTTGAATTCATTGAGGCACTTTGCCGCACCTGCTGCCGCTCCCATTTTCCTTAACGTGGGGATCATCGGGGCCGCCTTTTTCATTGCTCCCCATTGCTCCATGCCCATTACGGGGATTGCAATCGGTGTCCTTATGGGAGGCCTCCTGCAGGTAGCCCTTCAAATTCCCCCGGCGATAAAGTCAGGAGTCCGTTTTTCCCCTCGGTGGGAACCAAATCATCCGGCAATAAAAAAAATCGGCCTGTTAATGGTGCCGGCAATCTTTGGTTCTGCTGTTTATCAATTCAATCAGTTTCTGGGGACCCTGTTAGCCAGTTTTCTGCCGGAAGGCAGCGTTTCGTGGCTTTATTATGCCGATCGTCTTGTCCAGTTCCCTTTAGGCATTTTTGCCATTGCCATAAGTACGGCAGCGCTTCCTTCCCTTTCCTCAGAAGCCGCCCATGGGAATTTGAAAGGTTTTTTTGACACCTTGAATCATGCCCTGTGCCTGGTTTTTTTCATCACTCTGCCCTGCATGATCGGCCTGATCGCTCTCGGAAAACCGATCGTCGAAGTCCTCTTTGAAAGGGGTGCATTTGGTCCTCACGCCTCCGAAATGACCTATGAGGCCCTCCTTTTTTACGCTTTCGGATTATGGGCCTTCTCAGGAATCCGGGTACTGGTATCGGCTTTTTATGCGCTTCAAGACACGAAAACGCCTGTAAAAGTGGCTGTTATCACCCTCTTCGTAAATCTCATTTCAAGTCTCCTCTTTATGGGACCCTTGCGTCACGGAGGAATTGCTCTTTCTCTCTCCATTGCTTCGGGCGTACAAGTCTTATTGCTGGCCCTGTTTTTGAAAAAAAAATGGCCTTTGCTCCAGTATAAACCGGTCCTGAAATCTTTTGTGAAATCCCTGTTCGCATCCCTGATCATGGGTTTCGGGATCTATCTTCTGGAATTTTCCTGCTTCTCGACAAATTCCGAGCTTTCTTCGGGAACAAAGATTGCGAACCTGACAATTCTGATATTCTCTGGCATAATACTATTTTTCCTGGTGGCCCGTGCTTTACGGTGTAATGAAATCGCGTCCATCAGAGATATGATCAGATTGAGGTTAAAAAGAGGAAGATAAAATATGACAACAGATTTTTCTGCTGCAACTTCCAGCCAAATGGTGCCTGTAGATTCCATCGACTGTTCACCGGGCCCCTATTGCATGAGTTTCGGATATGATCTGAATCCTTTGATCCTGTCCATCGAGAGCGTGGGCCTCCTGAACAGCCCCATTCTCCTTGCCTCTGAAAACTCCCACAGGATGGTCATTATTGCCGGTTATCGAAGGATACAGGCCCTGAAGCGCCTGCGCTTTCGTTCATTCCCATGCAGGGTTTTTCCGGCTTCGGCTCTTGACCCACTGCATTGTCTCCTGATCAATCTCTACGAAAACCTTTCCACCCGGAAATTGAACGACGTAGAAAAAGGGATGGTCCTGGTACGGATGGGGAATATCGTGCCTGAAAAAACCATTATTGAGCAATACCTGCCTGTCCTGGACCTGGTCCCAAGGAAGGATATTTTTCTCCTCTATACAAAAATTGCAGGCGAATTGGAGGAACCCGGTAAGACAGCCCTTGCAGAGGGAAGATTGTCCCTTCCGGCTGCAAAAATGCTCCTGGACTTGGACAAAACTGCGAGAGATGAAATTCTGAGATTTTTCTCAAATCTCATGTTAAACATGAATCAGCAAAGACAGCTAATTGATTTTATAATGGATATATCAATCATTGAAAACCGATCCGTTCCGAATCTTTTAGTCGATCCGTCCATCAGGGAAATGGAGACGGACGTCCGAATGAACGCGCCTCAGAAAGCGAAGGCCGTAATGAAATGGTTTAGAAAAAGGCGTCTGCCCTCCGTTGTTGAAGCGGAGAGAGGTTTCAAGAAAAGCGTTTCAGAGCTGAGACTTCCCGATGGAGTCAGGATTGTGGCCCCTCCATTTTTTGAAGGACCTGATTATCGAATGGAGATTTCCTTTAAAAATGGCCTGCAATTGGCAAAGGTACTGAAGGACCTTTCCACCATAAAAAGACTTGTTGATATTGGAAATCCCCAGGAGAAAGAAAGATAATGACCGAGTTTCCTGTAAGCAAGGTGATTTTCGAGAAACATGCCGGTGTATTAAATAAGTATATTAGACAGTTAATAGAAAAGAATAAGGCAACGATGGTAGAATATGAAGAAACGGGAAGAGGGGAGGGCGCAGAGGAAAATGCCGCATTCCATATGGGGAAAGATGTGCTCCATTTCCTCTCCTATAAAGGAGAATTCCTGAAACCCTGTCCCGGAACCAGGGAATATATCTGTTGTGGATACCAGATTCTGAACGTTGGGACGAATTGTCCTCTGAACTGCAGTTATTGCATTCTTCAATACTACTTTAACAATCCCCATCTGAGAGTGCATGCAAACCTTGAGAAAGAACTGCCACGGCTCCTTGCAACCATTGATTCTCAACCGGGAAAAATTTTCAGGGTGGGAACAGGGGAATTTACCGACAGCCTTGCCCTGGATCCTGTGGCCCGATGGACCGAACTGCTGGTTCCGGCCTTTTCAAAGAGGAAAAACGCCGTTTTAGAGCTCAAAACAAAGACAACCCATATCGACGGACTTCTTGCCGTGAGGGAAAGGGACCGGATTATTGTTTCGTGGTCCCTGAACAGCTCCTATATTTGTGCAAGGGAGGAACATGGTGCTGCAAGCATTGAAAAGAGGCTCAAAGCTGCCCGGAGGTGTCAGGCGGATGGATTCAAAATCGGTTTTCATTTTGATCCGCTTATTTGTCACGACGGGTGGAAAGAGCAGTATGCGAGAACCGTGGATTTGATGGCACATTACGTTGACCCGAAATCGATTATCTGGATCAGTTTAGGCTCGTTTCGGTTCATGCCCGGCTTGAAGCCCGTGCTTCGAAAAAGACATCCCGGAACCTGCATACTGAATGGGGAGTTTGTCATGGGATTAGACGGGAAAATGCGGTATTTCAAACCCATGAGAATGGAGATGTATGCGTTTATGAGAGAGAAGCTGGAGCAATGGCATCCGGATCTCGGGCTCTACCTCTGCATGGAGTCCGATGAAATCTGGGAGAAAAGTATGGGGTGGTCTCCCGGGGAAAATTCCGGCCTCAGCCGGTATCTTGATGAGAGGGTGAAGACGATTTTCGAGTAGCCTTTTTGTCAAGATTGTGCTAATTACGGACAGCCTTGAAGAACATGCGTGTAAATTATAAGCAACAGGAGAATTTCTATGACATTAATGGAAAAGGTAAATGATGCCCTACA
>ERZ889078.2098-NODE-2098-length-14607-cov-7.336586_pt1 | contig 14607 bp, 6 predicted proteins | sample MGYA00521266_ERZ889078 | MGnify/ENA primary metagenome ERZ889078 (study PRJEB32303, sample SAMEA104408618) | aquatic metagenome | biome: Brackish water; feature: Pelagic; material: water | place: Baltic Sea | collected 2014-06-16T06:34:00 | depth 76,534 m ...
GCCTGGTCAAGTCCAGCGCGTTCGTCGATCTCGACAACGACGGCGACCGTGACTTGGTGCTGCTGCGGTTCGTGTTCGACGGTCAGGACCACATCGGCGACGTCGTGGCGTACGAGAACAACGGCGACGGCACGTTCACGCGGCGCAAAGGGTTCTTGCCCAAGTCGCGCAAGTACGATCGCGCGATGCCGCTCACCCTGGCTGACTTTGACGGCAATGGCTTGGTCGACTTGTACCTCGGCTTCCCCGGCAGCCGCGACTTCACCAACAACCTGGAGACCTACAAGCGCGGCAAGGACGTGTCTTCGCAGGGCATCTGGTTCAACGAGGGCAAGTGGAAGTTCAACGAAGCCCCCTCGAACAGCAAGATCGTCGCGAACAACACGGTGTTCCCGCACGCATCGATCGCGACGGACCTCGACCAAGACGGTCACGTTGACATCATCGTGGTGGACGACTCGGGTCGCGTGAACCCGGTGTACCGCAATAAGGGCGACGGCACGTTCACCGACGTGACCCAGAAGATGAACCTGGCCGCCCCGGGTTGGTCCATGGGCATGACGACGGGTGACTTCGATGGGGATGGCGATCTCGACATCCTCACCACCAACGTCGTGATGTCGGCCGCGCAGCGCATCGTCGCGTCGGCTGGCGCGAGCGTGGCACCTGAGAGCACCTTGGGCCGCATGCTCAAGTTGGTTCGCGAGCGCTACCGCGACGTGCTGTTGTACCGCAACGACGGCAACGGCAAGTTCACGGAAGTGGCTGAGGCCGCTGGTCTCACGAACCTCGGTGACGGCGCTGGCACGGTGGAGTTCATCGACTACAACCATGACGGCAAGCTCGACGTCTACATCCCGAATGGGTTGTGGTCGGGCGACAAGAAGAACGAGAGCCTCGACAGCTACTTCATGCGAGCTGCCGTGCGTTTCCAGGACAAGTACGCCAAGAGCAACGACGTGATTCGCAAGTCGGTGTTCTCGGCTCCAAGCAGCGATCCCAACCCGATGCTTACGGCGTTGCGGAACTACGCTGGCACCTTGGCCAAGTCCACGCAGGCGCCGGATGCCAAGGCTTCGTTGAGCCTCGGTGGCCACCAGCGGAACCGGCTGTACCGCAACAATGGCGACAGCACCTTCACCGAAGTTGGCTTCTTGGAAGGCGCGGACAGCAAGGCTGACGGCTACGTCGTGGCGACGGCCGACATCGACGGCGACGGCCGGCAGGACTTGGTGTTGCGCAACTGCGATCCAGCCCCCGGCCAGAGCTTCGAGTCGGTCACCGTGCTGCGCAACGTGCACGCCAAGGGCAACTCCCTCGCTGTGTACCTGCGTGGCACGCTCAGCAACCGCGACGGCCTTGGCGCCGTCGTGACCGCGACCGTGGGCAAGCAGAAGCTAGTTCGCGAGATTCGCGCCACCGCTGGTGCCGTGCAGGGTGAGATGGTCGCCTTCTTCGGACTCGGCGATTCGGATCAGGCTGACAGCGTCGTCGTGCGCTGGCCGAACGGCAAGAAGCAGACGTTCAAGGCCGTGAAGAAGGGCCGCGTTGTGCTTGAAGAGAAGAAGGAGCTGCAGCGTCTAGCTCAGCTCTAGGAAGGCAGGCTGCCCCGCCATCTGACGTCGCGACCCCGGCGACGTGAGAATGGACGGCAGCGCACGCCCCGTGTGATAAGACGAGGCCTCGGCGTGACCCCCACGCCGAGGCCTCGCTCGTTTTGAAGCGTCGTTCATGTTGACCGGCTGCGACGCCGGCCTGCCGGGGCGCGCCGCGAGGCCGACGGAGGCACAGCGCCATGGCCCGGGCCGCAACACGTCGTGGATTGCAGCTGGTCGTCGGCCTGCTCTGGCTCGCCAGCGCGCTGCTCGCGGCGGAGTTGGGGGTTCAGCGGTGGTCTGCGCACCAGCTTGACGCGGCGATCGACCGACACCCAGCGCTTGCGCGCCAAGTTCGCGCCGACAAGCGCGCACAGCTGACGCTCACACCGGCGATCCTCACCGGACCGCCCGGTCGTTTTCCCTCGCCCGTGACGCGTCCAGACGGAGGCGTGGATTGGGTGGCGACCGACGACCTCACGCCCGAGATGCTGTTGCGGCCGCCCCTGCAGGATGAGGTGCGCAAAGGCGTCGTTCGCATCGCCTTTGTTGGCGACTCAACCACCCACAACGGCTACCCGAAGCTCGTCGAGGCGCGGCTGCAGGCGCAGTTTGGCGCAGATCGCATCGAGGTGCTCAACCTCGGCGTGCCCGCCGCCCGCAGTGACACGACGGTGCTGTTGATGGCGCGGCTGCTGCCCCGCTGGCGACCACACCTGGTGGTTCATGCGGGTGGGCGCAACGATCTGGTCATCGGTGCCACCCGGGCCCGCGCGCAGCTCGCGGAGGCCATGGGGCGGCCGGATGACTCGAAGCTGATTTTTGGCACGCAACTTCGTCCAAGAGGTCTGATTCATGGGCTCAAAGTGCTCGTTGGCGTAGCGACGGACCCGCTGGACTGGACGCCGGCTTGGCGCGGCATCGCCGAGACTACTGGGGTCAACATGGCGACGGAGGCACGCTGGGAGATGGCGCGGCTCATGTGGCGACTTGGCGGACGGTTGTGGTTCACCACGTTGTCACGGCCTGACGTGTCGAAGCTCGACACACGCACACGCGAGCGGCTCACCCTGGAGATTGGGCTGCTCTGGCCCGGGCTGGGGACGCTGGAGCGCTATGAGCGTCACGCCGCGGGGCTGGATGCGGCGACACGGGCGTTGGCGTTCCGGGCTGACGTCGGCCTCATCGATGCGCACGCGGCCCTCGGTGGCGACCCGGCGTACTTCACCGATCTCTGCCACCGCGACGAGACCGGCTGGGCGTTGCACGCCGCTGCCACGGTGCGTGCCCTGGCGCCGGTGGTTGCGGACCTGCTGAGCCGTGGAGCGCCGCCAGCGACGCCACGGGGCGACCAGACCGCGCGAGAGATCACGGGTACGACGGCTGCGGGGGCTGGCGCGGCGCCGGGTGATGGTCATGCCTCTGACGCCAAGACGCGCGCGGGCGAGGATGGCGGGGCGCGCCGATGCCGCCGCGGCCCCTGCCCTGCCGGCGCGTGTTTCGTTGCTGCGGGGCGCTACCCGTGGGGGTTCAACGACCACACGATCGCCGAGGCGCAGAGAGCGTACGCAGCCGTGTATGGCGTCGTCCCTGACGGGCCTTGGTTCGATGATGACGGCCCGGCAGCAGCGGCGGCGCTCAGCGCCTTCTGCATTGACCGGACCGAAGTCACCGAGGCCACCCGCCAGCGCTGTATACGTGACGGCGCGTGCCCGCCGTATCGCTATCGTGGTGACCCACAACGCGCGGCCGTAACGCCGACGTGGCAGGAGGCCGTGCGCCTTTGCGCTTGGCGTGGTGGGCGCCTCCCCACCGACGCCGAATGGGAGGCCGCGAGTCGTGGGCCACGGGGTGAGGCGCGGCCTTGGTCCGGTTCGTTGCAGCCGGGTCAAACACGACGCTGCGGGCCGGATTGTCGGCCTACGAGCGGGCCGGCTCCACCGCCGGACGCCGTGACCGAGGTCTCGACCATCACCTCGCCCCTGGGTCTGCATGAGGTCTCGGGCAATCTGTGGGAGTGGGTCGCGGACTGCTTCGCGACAGACGCGCACTGCCGCGCGAACGCGACAGCGCGGGACCCCGTTGAGCGGGACACCCCCGACTGCAGACACACGCTGCGGGGCGGCAGCTTCCGCACGCCGAATGGTGTGCATCTCGAGCGAAGGGCGGCGGACGCGTTCTGGGATGTCGCGACGCCGACACGTGGCGTGCGCTGCGTGTATCAGGGAGCACAACGGCTCAGTCCGCTACCTGCGCAGGCAGAGACGCCACACGACTCAGCGCGGTGTCAGCGTCCATGAGCGCCGTCGTTAGGGGTTTTTCGGCTCGGTCACCGTCAGAGGCGTGTCGGTCTTCACGTTCTTGAGGATGTTCATCCGACCGCTCGGCCACCACACCGTGACCTCGTCGAGGACGGCGACCGCACCAACCCCGAAGTGAGCGCCGCGCGGCGTGTTCGCGCCGTAGCCTTCCGCGGCGCGCACATAGCGCTCCTGCACGTACGCGCCCGAGCGAATGCGCACCCACGCGCCGACGCCGCCGCTGTTGCTGACGGTGCCGACGAGACGAACCCACATCGCAGCGCCGATCTTCGGTGTGTCATTGCGAAAGACCACGAGATGTCCGGGCACACGCGTCGTCACGACGTCCAGATCGCCGTCTCCATCGAGGTCCCCGACCGCTAGGCCCACCGGTTCGATGGAGGAGACTGACTCCAGCGTGTACGGCAGCCACGTCGCCGTCATCTTGCCGGCGCCGGTGTTTCGGTACACCAGATGTCCCGTGCCTTTTTGTTGAATGAGGTCCTCTGGATCGCCCCAGAAGCTCGCTGGCGTCGCGCTGGTGGAGACCGTCGTCACCAAATCCAGATAGCCGTCGTGATTGAGGTCGTGCGCGACCTGCCCCCAGCTGATCGTCGTCAGCGTCTTGTCCCAGATCCCGAACTGCTTGGAGGTGATGGCGTACGTGGCGTCGCTGTTGCGCTTGTAGAACGTGTCCACGCCGATATCGCTCACGACGAGGTCCTGTAAACCATCACCGTCCATGTCGGCGACGACCGATCCCATGATGTGCGCATAAGGCCGCATGCCTAGGATCGTCGTGAGCCACGACGTCTTCCCGTCACCCAGATTCCGCAGCCACCCGTGCTCCCCAAAGTCGTGGCCCAGGAAGACGTCTGGCCAGCCGTCCCGGTCGAAATCGTGAGGTGTGAGGGTCAGCAGATCGCCCTTGAGCTTTCCCCAGGCGGGCGTGGCGTCTTGGAAGGTGAGGTTGCCGTCATTGCGAGCGAGCCGCATGTCGACGCCGTTGCCGTAGTTCCCGGCTTTGGGACAGGTCGTATAGGGCGCTGGCTTGTTGACGCAGGCCAGCGGCGCGCTCACGCCGCTGCCGCCCTGCGGCAAAATGTGTGGACCGCCGATGATGTCCAGATCTCCGTCCCGATCCCAATCGAGCGCGGCCGCACTGAAAAATGTGCTTCCCGACGTCAACACCGCCGGCAGCTTGGCGTTGGACTTGGTCAGCGTGCCGGCGACGTTGCTCATGATGTGCCACCCGCCCGCGCCGACGATGAGCACATCTTCGTCACCGTCGTTGTCGAGGTCGGCGGCCAGACAGCCGATGATCATGGCCAGCGGCGGCAGCAAAATCTGGCTCGTCGACCAACCAGACGCCGTGCGCGTGTATTGCAGCACCTTGGGCTCAGCGCCGGGTCCGTACGGCACGGCGACTGCTACGAGATCCTGTTTTCCATCTCCGTTGAAGTCGCGCATGAGCAGGCATGGGCTCAAATAGGGCAGCTTCTCCAGCCCAAAGCTCTTCGTCGCCTCCGTGAAGACCAACGTCTGGTTTGCGGGGCCGCCGGGCCATCCGATCTTCGTCCCGCATGGGACCGGTGGCGGTTTGGGATAGATCGCGCCCGCCAACGGTTTGGTCGGCGGTAACGGGAACGTCGGGACGGTGGTGCAGGGACCGGACCACGGCGTGCCCGAGTCAGCGGTCCCGGCGTCGGTCGCGCCGCCGCCTGCGCTGTCACTCGCTGCTGCGTCCGGCTGTGTGTCAGCCGTCGAGGTCGCGTCAGCAGGCTGACCGTCGGACCCGAGCGTATCGCCGAGTTGTGCGTCGGGCGCCGGCGCGACGCCATCCGACACCGTGTCGCCAGGCGTGGTCGCGTCGAGAACGGCTGTTGTCGCGTCACTCGTGACCGAATCGACCGGAGCGGCGTCAACTTGAACGAGGTCCGCGTGTGAAGTGTCCGCACCCAGGGTGTCGGTTGGGTCGACGTCCTGGGCAGCCGCGTTCGTGTCCCCAGCGGCAGCGTCTACCCCAGCATCGCCCACATCAGCATCGTCGGGTTGCCGGGCCGCGCCGTCAGCGCCCGTGTCCTGGCCTGTGACGTCCTGGCCTGCGACGTCCTGGCCTGCGACGTCCTGGCCTGCGACGTCGTGCAGGGTCGCGTCGGACGTCACCGCGTCCGGGCCTGCATCGAGCTGTACGACCGAAGAATCGGCGTGTTTGCTGGGCGAGGGCGTCGTCCCGCACCCGATCAGCACGGCGAAGAAGACCGATAGAGCGACCCACAGCCGCAAGTCGGCCAGCCTCCGACCGCCGCACCTGTCACTTCGTCGTCTGCCTCGAACGCGCAGCATGTCGCCTCCCTGGCTCCTGATCACTCTGCACGTCTCCCCCGCGCGTTGCAACGCGAGGCGCTGCTGAGAGAGCTTGGACTTTGTTCAGCATTCACTGCGTTCGAACGCTTGGTCGCGAGAGACGGTCGCACGCGTTAGTCGCAGAGAAAGGCCGACCGATCCGACGGCCATCACAGCGTCACTGCGACCGGGGCGACCGCTCCCACGACATTCGCGGTGTTGACATGAGGGCCGGTATCCAGAAGATTGACCTGTCGGGGTTTTGACAGCCAGTAGCCCGACGGAGACCGGCCACGACGTTGCCCTCGCGACGTTGCCCTCACGACGTCGCCCTCACGACGTCGCCCTCACGACGTCGCCCTCACGACTACGCGCAATCGGGCGCAGTCCTCAGCGGCCACAGGCCCACGCTGGCACCTCGGAGCCAACATGCGCCGGAGAGACTTCTTTCGTTGCGCACTCGGCACCGCTGGCGCGTTGGTGCTGCCGCGCGGATTGCTGGCAGCGAGCGGCGCCGCGGTGTGGGGCGACTACCCTGGCCTAGCCAAGCCCTTCCAGCTCTCCCCCGCCACCCGCGCAAAAAAGGTGCTCGAGATCTACATCATGGGCGGCGTCTCGCCCTGGGAGTCTTTCTACTGCGTGCCCGATCCGGCGTACGGCAAGGTTGGTGGGACGCTTTGGTGGACCTTCCAGCAGGGCAAGGACTCGATCCCGGCGTGGCACGCGGCATGCAGCGGCAGCAAGCAGCCACTGACCGAAGCGTGGGTGAAGGATTCGCTGGGCACCACTGTCCATCTGGGTCCGCATCTCGCGGCGCTACGTGCGCGCAAGGATCTCGTCGACCGGATGCGCGTGTTTGTACAGAAACACACGATGGAGTCGCACGAGCTGGCCGTGCCCATGGCGCTGACCGGGCATGCCCCGGGCGCTGCGGGTGGGTTTGCGGTCGGCGCGGCGGTTCAGCGGCAGGCGCTCGCGGCGGCAGGGGGCGGCCTGTCGATGCCGGCCTCGTACGTGCTGCTACCACGCTCAGGCGGCCATTTTCCGGGCGAAACGGCGTGGGCGACCGGTCGACTCCCTGTGGCGTCCCGACCCGTGGCGGTTCGAATCGACCAGGGCAAGCAGTTCTTAGCCACGCTGGCCCGCGACAATGTGGGCGCCCACGCGCCCGTGTTGGATTCGTTGGCGGCGCTCTACGCCAAGCAGGGCGCAAGTCGCCTGACCCCGCCTGGCGCGACGGGAGCGGTGCGGTCGTTGGCGTTCGGTGACCATCAGTACGCGGCTGGTGCGCTCAGTCAGGCGCCCAAGTTGGCCGCGCTGTTCAAAGCGTCGCAGTTCGACGTGCCGACCCTCTCCGTCTGCGGCGCGCCAGCGGCGGTGCTGCCTGTGGCGACGCAGCTCAAGTTGGCCGTGCGGTTGCTTCAGCATCCAACCAGCGGCACGCGGCACGTGACGGTGCTCGATGAGGGTGTTCCGGGCTCGGAAGCCGGCTGGGATTCGCATCTGGACCACGCCAAGTGGGCGTCGATCAACTCCGACGCGCTCTACACGCGGGTCGTCGCGCTGATCAACAAGCCCGGCGAGAAGGATCCGGACAAGCTCGACCTCGACGAGACGATGATCGTGATCAACACCGAGTTCGGGAGAGCGCCCGGCACGCAGGCCGTCACCGGACGGAACCACTGGCCCTATGGGTACACCACGGCGTTGATCGGCGGACCGATCGGCACAAAGCAAGCGGGCTTGGTCGGCGCGATCGATGCCAAGGGGCTGGCGGTCGGCGGGATCACGCAGACGCATGAACGCGCCGCCGTGTTGGCGGCCATGGGCATCTGGCCGTTCGCGCCGGAGCTCTTCGCGGTGGGTGGGTTTCCGGCCGGCAGCGAGGCCGCCGCAGCGAAGTGGCTCAAAGAGACCGTGCTGGGGGTGTCGTGATCAGCCGTCGAACCGATCAGCAGGCGTGGCGCATCACCGCGTTGGCGATGGCGGTGGCGACGTCGCTGTTTGCGGGATGCAGTTCGCCCGCCACGACGGCGAAGCCCATCGACGCGGGCGGCGCCACGTCTCTCGACGCCGTTCAAGATGGCGAGGGCGACGCAGGTGATGCGGGGTCGGACGCCACGGCCGGCGACACCTTCGGCGATCCGGACGACGGAGCGCACGACGGCGCCGCCGCAGACACACTCTCGGACGCAGCCATGGCCGGCGACGCACCGGTTGCTGGCGACGTTGGCGATCCAGTCGACGCTGACATCGGTGATGTCGCCAGCCCCGACGACACCGCCGAAAACCCTGATTCCATCGGGCCGTTGCCAGATACTGGGCTCGACACTGGCGCAGACGCGGCGGCTGCCGGGGGCGATGGTTCGGTTCAAGACGGTGGCACAACCGGCGCCGCAGACGGCGCGACGAACACAGGCGGAGACAGTGGCCCAGACGGAGACAGTGGCACAGACGCCAACACGCCGAGTGTACCTGCCCTGCCCTTGAGCGCGCTCAGCAAGTGCGACGCGGGCGATGTCGCCTGGGTGATCCGCGCCCTTGGGTTTCTGCGAGGTCGTCGCCCTCACGGCAGCGCGGAGCTTAGCGCGCTCGTGAGCGTAGTCGGCGCTGTCGGACGCCCGGCCGCCGCTCAAGCGATGATGAGCGGCGGTGGGTTCAAGGCGAGGTGGACCCACTGGCTCATGGACGAGCTGCGCGTCGCGCGATCCGGCTCGCGCGCGAATCGGCCGTGTTTTGGTACGCCGTACAACGCCGCGGGCAGCAAGGCGCTGGCGCAGTGGCTCCGCAACAGCGATCCGGCGACGGCACAGTGGACGTCGACGTTCAACATGGCAGATGTGATCCAATCTGCGCTCGAACTCGACGACATCTCAGTCGCCTACGAGACCATGTTGTTCTCGCGCCTGTCTCGCCCCGCCACTCGCTGCGACAACCCCTCCATCAAGGAGGTGGAACGCGGTATCCGCCGCGCGTTCGCGACGAGCTTCCGTGAGGTCTACCTCCACCGAGGCACCGCGTGCATGGGCTGCCACAACTCAGTCTATTCGACGACGGACGGCCTCACCCCCGACACGGATCGCTTCTGGCCGCTGCCGGGTCGCTTTGAGAAGGCGCTTTTTGGCAAGGACGCGGGGCTGCCGGACGACGTGCTCGACGGCCCCCACCGCTATTATGGCTTCGCCGAGGGTGGCTTCTGCCCACAGCCCGCGTACTGCTCTGTGGTCGTGGGCGCCAAGGTGTCGCCGTGGAACATCCTGAAGGCGTGCGCTGTCGTGTCGACGCCGGCCGCGGTGGGCAAAGACATGTATGGTCCATCGTCGTACTGGGTGACGCCCATGACGGACACTGCGTCAACGTGGGAGCTGTTCGCCTCGTTGCGAAAAGGCCTGGGGACGCTGCGCGCCGGCCAGAAGCCGAAGATCGACCCGGTAACGAGCGCGCTCGACGGCCATGAGGCGTTCGCGTATCTGTGGGCGGTGCGTGTCGCGCATCAGGTCTGGTTTGAGGCCCACGGCTCCGGGCTGACGTTGACGCACTTCTTCCCCCGCAACGCAGACCAACGCGACATTCTCGAGGACTTGGCGGACACCTTCATCGCGACGAAGCTGTCATTCCGGGCGCTGCTGGCCGCGGTCGCGCTTCACCCGCTGTTCAACGTCAAGGCGCCGGCAGACGCCTGCGATCCCAAGTACGCCTACGTGTTGCCACGCGTGTTCAACCCGTTCAGCAAGAGCGATCCGGACCCCACCACACGCAACAACAGCCCCGGCGACGGGGTGGCGCGATGGCCCCCCGCGGTCCTCATTGGCGCGCTCGACGACCTGCTCGGCTGGCCGACCGCCGTGCAGTTGCCGACCCACACCGAGGGCGCCGTTCGGGACGCGCTAGGGGTGCGCAACAACACGGATCGGCCGGGATTCCGGGGTACCGGACTGTTTGAGCTCGCCGCTTGGGAGGCGCGCTATGGCGCTTGTGCTGCCCCAGCGCCGCCGCAGGCGCAGCAAGACGGCTCGATGACAAGCCTGATCGCTGGCTCTTGCATGGGGCGGTGCAATGTCAACGACAGCTCGTACGGCCTCTGCGCCTGCGATCCGGCGTGTGCGACGCGCAAAGATTGTTGCGAGAACTTCGGCAAGGCGTGCGGCGCCTTCTTCCAACTCAACCCTGCGAAACCACCGCCAGCGGATTGGATCGACGCGCTCGTGGCGGCGGTGGACCCAGCCACGACGCTGCGTCAGGTGATCCAGACGCTGAAGGACCGCATCCACACGGACGGACAACTGTCGTCGCCAGAAGAGGCGCTCTTGGCCAAGCTGTTCGCGGTGAACAACCTATCGGTGAAGGCCTCAAGCACCACGGACCTTGGCAAGCGGCTGCGGCTATTTTGCGGCGTGCTGCTTCGATCGCCACAGGTCACGCTGGCTGGCATGGCGGTCATGGCGAACAGCGGTGTGGACCCCATCGTCGTCAAGGGCGAGACCGCTCAGAGCTTTTGCACGCAGTGGGCGGCGATGACGCTGCCAAAGACGGCTTCGTGGACCTGCAAGGACGGCAAACTGCTTACAGGCGCCACGCCGTAGGGGCTGCGCGAGTGGCAGCCACGCCACCGCTGATGCCACTTCGCGTTCGTGTCACTTCTTCTTCATGTCATACGTGCGCACCGTTAGCGTTGCTTGGCCCCACTTGTTCGTGCCGAACACCCGCACTCGCAACACCAGCTCCAACCAGATCCCGCAGTATAAGTGCGACAGCCCGCTCGACACAGGAAACACCACCAGTGTCCCCGCGCTGGTGGTGCTCGCGGTTGTATAGACGCCAGTTTTCAGCTTCTCAGCGTGCGCGTACAACACCGGTTGTTTGCCCGCGGCGGCCAGCTTGCAGCCCGCGTAGCCTTGAATCTCGGCCTGCAGTTTCACAACTGGATCGAAGCCAGCACCCCAAGGGATCGTGACTCGGGTCGCAACGTAGACGTGAAAGCCGCCCTGCGGGCCGTGCACCATCGGTAGCCACTGGTTGTCGACGTAAGGGACAAAGGCACCGGTGACGGGATTGTGCGTGCCCAGCTCAACTTTGAGCGTGGGTGATGGAACCACGCAAGTGGTACCAAAGAAGCTCGGTGTGGGCAGCTTGCACTTCGTGAAGTCTGCCTGCGGCACGTCGGCGACGTTGGCGTTCGGACCCGGCGGCGCGCCGTGAAAACAGACCTGCGGGCCGCTGTCGGCGCCGGAGGCCTCGGCGTCTTCGGGCCCTCCGTCGGCGCTGTCGCTCATGGCCCCGTCCTCCACGCCGCCGTCCAAGATGCCGGCGTCGACGGTGTCTGAGGTCGCGTCACCTGTCGCCACGTCGCCGCCATCGCCGGACGCAGCGTCGGTCGGGGAAGCGTCTGGGGCGAGCGCATCGGTGGTGAGCGCATCGGTGGCGACCGTGTCAGCAGCCAAGGTGTCAACGCCAATCATGTCCGGCGCGATGACGTCGGGGGCGATGACGTCCCCACTCGGAGCGTCAGCGGACGTGACACCCGACCCAGCGGCGTCCGTGCCAAGCGCGGCGTCCGAGATGGTTCCAGACGACGCATCATCGACCGAAGCGGTGGCTGCGGCGGCGCCTCCGTCAACGGAACACCCAGCCGCAACCGTGAGCACGACCCCCAGCACAACGCCGATGACGTGGTGGACGCGGATGTTCCTGGTTCGCGGCGCTGTCATGGTGCCTTCCACGTGACGGTCGCGCCCGCCTTGACCGCGCCATGCTGCGTTTGTTTGCCGCCCGGCCAGATCACGGTGATCGGACCTGTGCTCGCGGCGCTGCCGAGTCCGATGTGGATGACCCGCGCGCCGGAGCTGCCGACACCGACGCATCCGACGATCCGTCGCGTGACCTTGCTGCTTGCGACGGTGGTGCTGAGGCGTGCGCCGATCGCGTCTCGATTGCCCTTGCCGCCGATCAGTCGAATCACCGCCGCCCCGCCCGCTTTGGGGAGATCATTTCGCAGGAAGCGCAGGCGGCCTCCCTCGGCGTCGCAGTCTGCGCGGACTTGAATGACGTCGAGGTCGCCATCACCGTCTAGGTCGATGAGGGACTGCGCCAACGGAGCCACGCGGCCGCAATTGCCTTTCGTCACCGCGCTAACAGCGAAGTTAAAGCCACCGTTGTTGGTCAGGAGGAGGTCAGACGCGGCCAAAATCCCAGTGTTGCCGTCACACGCGGTCAGGACTTTGCCGAGGTCCGTCGACGCGTACATCGTCACGCCGAGGTAGATGTCTAGGTCGCCGTCATGGTCGAAGTCGGCGAGCTGCGGCACCCAACTGCTGGTACGCCAGGTGGCCGCAGCGATGGGGTGCGCGGGCGGCAGCGGCGCCCATGGACCCAGCGGACTGCCCGGCTTTCCGGCGTAGATGTTCAGCGGCCCGGCGTCAGCGACGACGAGATCCGTCGCGCCGTCACCGTTGAGGTCGCCGATCCCCCAACCCATCGCGTGTGCGTAGGGCATGAAACCGGCGGCCACCGACTTGCCAAAACTCTTGCCGCCGGCGTTGAGCAGCACCGGGTGGGGGCCGAAGTCGTTGCCGATGAGCACTTCGGGGTAACCATCACCATCGAAATCCCAGCTCGCGACCGATGTGGCAATGCCTCCCTTAGCGGGCTTCCAGGTCGAGGTGACGTCGACCAACTTGCCGTCGGGCTGCTGCAACAAGAGCCGGTCGTCGTCGAACGGATCACTCAGCGGAGGCTTGTCGTAGGCGCAGATGAAGTCCGTCGCAGTGTGTTTACAGGAGACCCCTTCGCACGAATCGGGCTGTTTTCCGGCGCCCAAGTACACGTCGAGGCGGCCATCCCCGTCAAAGTCATCGATGGCGAGGCTCCACACGTTGGCGGGGATCATCATGGGCAGCAGCGCTGCGGAGACATCGCTGAACCCTCCCTTGCCGTCGCCCTTGTAGTAGGCCAGCCCTGAAGAGCCAGCGACTAGCAGATCCCCATCGCCGTCGCCGTCCATGTCGGCGACCGCGCAGCCGCCGTCGGGAAAGAGCAGGCTCGTGTCGAATGCTGAGGCCACCACTTGCGGCTTCGTACCGAGCAACAGGGCGCGGATGACGGCCTTCGGCGGTCCTTGGGATGACCCGATGAACTCGATGAACACGGCGTCTGCGACGTCGTTGTCGTCAACAAACCCAACCGCAGCGCAGTACGCCCAGGCGCCCTTGGCGGCGAGGCCGTAGGCGGCGGTGACGTCCACGAAACCTGCGCCTGGAAACGACCCCTGTGAGACTGGCGCGACCGCGCCGGACCAGGCATCGACTGGCCACGGCGGAAAAGCTGCGGCGGCGTCGCTCGCGGAGGTGCCATCACCCGCGGCGCTGAGCGTATCGGCGTTGGAATCAAGCTGCGAGTCCGCAACTGCAACGTCCGGTGTCGACGTGTCCGGAGCGTTCTGAGTGCCGGCGCTGTCGGCAGATCCAGCCGTTGCGTCCGAGCCGAACACGTCCGACGAGCCGTCGACACCGAAGGCGTTGGTGTCGGTGGCGACGTCGTGCACTGCGTCCAGCATCGCGTCGGTCTCGGTCGTGTCGGGCGCGTCGGAGGACGACCCGAGGTCGTCAACTTGGGCGACATCGGAGACGCCTGCGTCGACCGCCGCGACGTCGGCCGGCGTTGCATCCATCTGGCCAACGTCGCTGGCGATCGCGTCGTCCTGATAGCCGTCGTGCCGCGCGACATCGGATGGGAGTTCGTCCATCGAGGCGTCGTCGGTGGCCATCGCCGTCTCAGGCGCGTCAGAGGATGACCCAGCGTCGCCACCACCGGCGCTGCAGGCGCCAAGAATCAGGCCAATCGACACACTGAGCCACAGCGCGACCGATCGATCAGCCGCGACAGCGTGCGGGACAGGCCTGACGACGTTGTGTGCTGCGGCCAATCTCACCTCGATGCACGTTGGCACCATCGCCAGAATCCGGGCGATTGCAGCGTACCGGGCCCGCTGTAGTAATAACTTTTGTGCCGTGCGGCACAAAGCTGTAAGGAAGTGTAAGTTCCACCTGTGGCGGTCGTACAGAGGTTTCTGCGAAATGGATGCTCCGAGGCGAAGTGCATGATGCGCGACGGGCTACGAATCAAGCGCGGCGGCGGCGGCGCGCACTGGCGCAGTCGATTGCCTCAGGGCAGCCAAGGCTGGTCGCCTCGCAGTCGTGTGGCGTCGCAGCTCATCGCGACGTTCATCCTCTGCCATGGCGGCTGTGGCGCTGACATCGGTCCAGCGGTCAGCCCGGCGGTCGACAGCGGGACGTCAACGGACGCTGGCGCTGCAGATGCGGGCGCTGCGGATGCGGGCGCTGCGGATGCGGGCGCTGCGGATGCGGGCG
>ERZ889078.2101-NODE-2101-length-14598-cov-23.747026_pt1 | contig 14598 bp, 16 predicted proteins | sample MGYA00521266_ERZ889078 | MGnify/ENA primary metagenome ERZ889078 (study PRJEB32303, sample SAMEA104408618) | aquatic metagenome | biome: Brackish water; feature: Pelagic; material: water | place: Baltic Sea | collected 2014-06-16T06:34:00 | depth 76,534 m ...
GTAAACGTTAGATTATTATACCCATCAGGAGGCTATTATGGCTTTAGATTCGGCTAAAAAACAAGAGCTAGTTACAAAATACGGTCGCAACGATAGCGACACGGGATCAAGCGAAGTTCAAATCGCTCTTTTAACCACAAGAATCGCGGAATTGACCGAACACTTGAAAATTTTCAAGAAAGACCACGCGTCTCGTTTAGGTTTGCTAAAACTAGTCGGCAAGCGTCGTCGTCTTATGAGATACTTCAAAAGAACTCAAAGAGTCGCTTATGACAAATTGGTTTCCGATTTAGGCATCCGCGACAATATATAGTTAAATCTATTCTCCTCCCAAACGACGGTTTCCATCGCTAAGATGGGGGCCGTACGCTCATATTTATAAAATAATCTAATACAAACTCCAAATAAGAACAAATCTTTCCTCTTTAAATTTACTTTTAGTTTTATCAGTGTACGCTACTCAATAATTAATTTTCTGGGGGTTCAGCGTGTCAAAAAGCAACAATGATATAGATACCGAAGGGTTGACGTTTTTAGAAGATGGCGAGGTCTTGTATAGTGATTTATACCTTCTATCCGAAACGGACGACAAAGGTATAGTTCAGTACGCGAGCGACTCTTTTTACAAGATAGCCAATATGAAAGAATCCGACTTGGTGGGTCAGCCGCATAACGTAGTTCGTCATCCGGACATGCCGAGAGCGGCGTTTAAATCTCTTTGGGACGACGTTCAAAACAAAGGCTTTTGGACGGGATTCGTTAAGAACGCTCGCAAGGGCGGAGGCTTTTATTGGGTTCACGCGACCGTGCTTCGTTCAGTTGATAAAAATGGAAACACTAAATACGTATCTATTAGAGTCAAGCCGTCCCGTGAAGATATTAAAAAAGCTCAAGAGCTTTACTTAACGTTAGATTAAGCGCAAAAAGGATTTTAAAATGGCATTCGTGAAAAACACCGATTCGACTTCATCTTCGGCTTCAGTATCCCTGGCCGCCGGCAATGACAAAAGAAAACAAAGAACGTTGGCGAAACAACAACAAATAAGTGAAAGTATCGCGGGCGTAGCCATGACGATACTTGAAAACGCTCAAGAAAGCGTCAGCGCGATAGAAGAATTGAAATCGTCTATGGAGCAGATCGCCACCGCCGCCGAAGAAAACAGCGGCGCGAGCGAACAGGCTTTGTCCAACGTGAAAAGCATAACGAGCAATATCAGAAAAATGAACTCCACGATAGAAACGGTTATCTCTTCGACTTTGGCCGCGGGCGACAATATTATATCTTCGGTCCAAACGGTCAATGATTCCGTTGGAAGAATGGACAAAGCCGTAAGAGTCGCCAAAGCGAGTTCCACAAAGAGCGAAGAGCTTAAAGAATCTTCTCAAAACATTGGAGACGCGGTTGGCTTTATAGCTAAAATCGCGGACCAAACGAACCTTCTAGCCCTCAACGCGGCGATAGAAGCGTCTCGAGCCAAAGAACACGGCAAAGGTTTCGCCGTCGTTGCGGACGAAACGCGCGCGTTGGCGGGAGAGAGCGAGAAAAACGCCGAGTTTATCTCGGAGTTGGTCAATAAAATTCAAACGAGCATAGACAAAATCATCAAAAGTATCGGCGCGACGACCGTTATTATCTCCGGCACCGGCATAAAAGGAAACGCTCTTAGCCTGAAAATGGAAGAGCTTACGAAAATAGCCGTTTACTCCGTGGAGGCGGCGAGAAGCGTCGGTTCGTACACAAACACTCTTGACGGACTTATAGAAAAAATAAATCGCGGTTCGCAAGATATAGCCGAAGCTTCTAGCAAAATCGCGGCGTCGGTGGAAAAAACTCTAAACGGCATAGAAGTTCAATCAGACGCTCTTTCTCAAACCGAAGACGACATCAAAGACCTATCAAATCTCGCCGAAGAGTTGAAGTACTCTACCGACACGATGAAATCGGCCGAGGACATAGCGCTTTCAGCCGACACTATCGGCGGAAATATGGACGAGATACAAAACGCTTTGTCCGACGTGACAAACGCCCTAAATCAAATAGAATCATCCTCTCATACGACCAATCAAAGCGTTTTGGCGAATAAAGAACTTATAAGCGAGAGTCTAAAAGCGGCCGGAGACATTTCCGCCCTTATCTCTATCGCGAGAAGAAACTTCGACCTCCTCAAGGTCTCTTTCAATGCGGTAAGAGCTACCGTCGTGGAAGTTCGTTCGGCGTTTAGCGAGTCCATCGAGCAGGGCAATCAAGCCGCTTTGGAATTGGGCATTATCGTTAAAGAGACGAAAAGCGTTGACAAAACGGTTGGAAACATATCCAACTCCATAGTCCAACTGAACATGCTCGCCATCAGCGGTTCGATCGAAGCGGCTCGCGCCGGAGATTTTGGAAAAGGTTTCGCGGTAGTTAGTTCCGACATTAGAAACTTGGCGAAAGATTCAAGCTCAAACACCGAAAAAATCAACGATATCGTCGAATCGATGAACTCTGAGATAAATACCGTGGAAACGGATTGGAACAATCTTTTAGGTTCCCAAGAAGCGGAGCAAGAGTCTCTTGACGGGTTGATAAACGACATATTCAAGATAACGAATATGTTGGTGGACTTGCTTGACAAATACGCTGGATTGAAGGCCGTCAACGATCAAAATCTCGAGGGCATAAACCAAGTGACGATTGGAGTGAGCGAAGTGCAAAAGGCCGTTGAGCTCAGCGCAAGAAACGCAATGGAATCTCGTAAAGCCAGTGAGCTTATAATAGACACAGTTTCACGTATAGGTGAGGGAGTTGAAGAATTGGCCGTTATGGCGGATGAGCTTCAACAAGGCTAAACAGGTAAACTTTGTATGCATATTCATGAAATACTAATAATCAAAAATGGTTCTGAAAACTATGGAATATCCACTGCGGATATAAACCAAATTTCCCGAGTGCCTTTACTTATGCCTTTGCCTCTGAAGCCAAAAAGCGTCAGAGGCTTGTGCGCGGTTGCCGGAACCATAGTCTCTTTGCTCGATTTCAACCTTTTGGTCGATAGCGAGGAAGTGAACTACGAAGCTAGCAAAACAAGGTTGCTGAGCTTAAACAACGAGTATTCCAGCAACGCTTTATTAGTGAGTGAAGTTTACGACACGGTGGTCATCGAACAAGAGAACATAGAATATATCGAACAAAAAAACAATCCCGTTATCGGTATATACAAATATAAAGAGATGCTTATTCAGGTAATGTCTTTGAGCGCTCTGGTCGCGAAAATCAACAAGGTGGCGATAGACTCCAAAGAGATTAAAAACGGAAAAACGAAACAAGAAGTTCAAAAAGAAGAAGAAAGCAATCGTTTTTTAATTTTTTCAATGTATAGGGAAAAATTCGCTTTAAACATAGAATATCTTCAAGAAATTATCTTGGCGGATAGAGAAATAACGGAAATTTTAGACAGCGGTCCCGAAGTTCTGGGCCTTATCACCATCAGGGACGAACTCCTCATCGTAATCGACCTACGAGTTTATTATGGTTTCGAAGCGAAAAAAAGCGACAAAAATAGAATATTAATCGCTTCGTACGATGGAAAACGGGTAGGATTGCTTATAGACGATATTATCGATATAAAAAGCTTCCCATTGTCGAGCGTAGAATATATGAGCGACGCGTTCTCGGAAAATAAAATATCCGGAGTTATACACGCGAAAGATTATTTAATATCTTTTTTTGACAATACGACGCTAGAACGCATATTTTCCAAAAATGATTCGTTTATAGACGAGAAAGCCACGATAAAAGAAGAATTGGTCGTGTATGAAAAAGAAGTTATAGTCTTTAAGTTGCTCTCTAAAGAGTACGCGTTTGAAGTAGAGAGCGTTGATGAAATTATCGACGCGATAGACGCCACGAAAGTCGCTTTTAGCGATACTTTCGTAGATGGCATCATCAATATTAGAGGGCAGATAGTCATACTGATGTCTTTATTTGAAAAGTTGGGTCTCCCCACTCAAATCAATGAAGATTCAAAGATTATCATTTGCAATATAAACAACGCTCGAATAGGTTTCGTCGTTGATAGCGTGAGCGATATATTGAGCATAAAAGAGGCCGACGTTCATCAGCAGGATGGCGAACTTTTCACAGACGTTCTTCACCTTGATCATGGAAAAAGGCTAGTTCTCTCAATGGACATAAAGAATATGACGTTAAGCAAGGATGCGTAGTGGCGAAAAAAATATTGATAGTGGACGATTCGGCGTTGGTTAGAAAACAATTGACGGAGATGATAGCCACTTTGGATTTTGAAATCGAAACGGCGAAAAATGGCAAGGAAGCCGTGGAAAAAGCGACTTCAATCCAGTATGACGTTATCACTATGGATATCAACATGCCAGTTATGGACGGCATTGAAGCCGTCAAACAGATAATGGCGAAGCAGCCGACGGCAATCCTAATGATAAGTTCGCTTACCACGGAAGACGCCACGATCACAATGGACGCGCTCGATTACGGCGCGATCGACTACATAGCCAAACCCGGAACTATGAACGTTGGTAAAAATGAAAATCGCGCGGACATACTGCAAAAAGTAACTACGCTTAGTCGCATCTCTCCTAGACGACTAAGGCGTCAGATCGCAAAACCGCCAATGAGAGAAAGGCATAGATCCACCATTGAAAAAAAAGCCGCGCAAGAAACTAAAAGTTCTTTAGACGTGAGCAAGGTGGTTCTTATAGGTTCCTCAACTGGCGGACCGGGACTGATAGAGCAAATTTGCGCTTCGTTGCCCTTAAACTATAAGTATCCGGTATGCGTGGTTCAGCATATGCCGGAGCAGTTTACCAAAGCGTTCGCTCAGAGATTGGACAACGCTAGCGCGTTGCCGGTGCGTGAATCCGCTCAAAATATGGAACTGATTCCGGGAAACGTGTATATAGCCCGTGGCGGAGTTCATATGAATTTTGTTAAAAAAGTATCTGGAAAAATCGTAATTAGAGAAGACAAAATCAAAGGTAAAAGTTTTTTTCAGCCGAGCGTGAACGATATGATGTTTAGCGCGCTGGAGGTCTTCGACGCTAAAAACCTTATCGGAGTCATCCTCACTGGGATTGGCGACGATGGCGCCGACGCCATCGTGGAGCTTAGAAAAGGCGGCGCTTACACCTTGGGCGAGAGCGAAGACAGCGCGACGGTTTACGGCATGCCCAGAGAAGCGTACGAACGAGGCGGAATTATGGAACAGCTGGATTTTAAAGACATATTGAAAAAAATCGCGACTTTGAAGTAGAGGGAGTAGTTAAATGGCGTTAATAACAAAACACGTAAAACAAATTGTCGAAGAGTTGCCAAGTTTTTTAAATCTTGAAGAGGCTATCGATTATTTTAACTTTACCGACGAAAGAGAAAAAAAAGACTACGCCGTTGAAGAGATATTGAAACTTGGCGGCGGAAATTTTTTAGTCTCATATATGAACGATGAAGAAGCCGACAAAGACATATGCACTAAAATCACTTCCGTCATATCCTCTATGGACGCCGACGACGCGCCCATAGAAGAGACTATGGATTTGCTTAAGTTGCATAACGCTTACGTTAGAAACCTCGGGATCTCTATACTGAGGGGTTTTGGCAATTCTATAAAATATTACATAGTCAAGTTTTTAATTGGAGACGATAGGGATTTGAGAATATTCGCTATTAACGTTTTGGGAGACGTCGACTTTGCGGAATCTCGGGATATGTTGGTGGAACTTCTCGAAAACGAACAAGACATAAACGTGGCGATGACCGCGGTTGACTATATGGGCGAGATAGGAGAGATGGAAGACATCGGTCTTTTAGAATCTTTAAAAGATAGATTCGCTGGAGACTTTTACGTAGAGTTCGCCGTAGACGGCGCAATAAAAATGATAAGAGGATAATATAAATGTCATATCTTTTATCCACGGAACATTTTGCCAAAATAGGCGAATTTATTTATAGAAAAAGCGGAATTTTTCTAGAAGAAGAGAAACACTTCGAGAAGTTGGCGAAGTTTGTAGACAAGCGCAGTCTCGAACTAGGTATCGACAACTTTAGAAAATATTTTTTTACGTTGCGTTTTGAAGATAAAGACGGTGTGGAATTTCAAGAGCTAATGAATGGAATAACGGTCAACGAAACGTATTTTTTCAGAGAAAAAGAACAGTTCGAAGTTTTGGCCAATTCAATTTTACCGGAACTGCACGCTAAAATAGCGGCGGGAAAGCCTCTGCGCATTCTATCTTCCCCTTGTTCGACCGGGGAGGAGCCTTATTCTATGATTTTGCATATCTTGGAAGAAGGCAAGGTCGTTGAAGAAAGAGATATCGAAGTTGTCGGGATAGACATTGATTCCACCGTTATAAGAAAAGCGAAAGCTTCGAATTTTACGGAACGTTCGGTTCACGCCATACCCAAACACATTTTAAGCAGATGGTTTAAGAAGAAAAGTTTCAGTTATGAAATTAGCGAAGAGTTGCAAGGCGCGGTCGACTTCAAAGTGGCGAATGTTTTCGACAAGGCTCAAATGAGAGCTCTTGGAAAATTCGACGTGATATTTTCTAGAAACATGCTTATATATTTTGACGACGCTTCGCGTAAAGAGGTCGCTATGACGTTTTACGATATGTTAAATCCAGGCGGGTACGTTCTTTTGGGACATGCCGAGTATATGAGCCGAATCGTTTCGGTTTTTAACGCGAAAAAAATAGAAAATACTTTAATTTACCAAAAATAGGAGAAATAATATGCCATTAGTAATATTTGTAGACGATAGCGAGACGGCCTTGGCCTCAACGAGAATGGTGACGAATTCGATGCCAATCGAAGTTAAACAGTATACGGAGGCGACGGTCGCCTTAGCGGAGATAAAAGCTGGAATGACTCCAGATTTAATCATAACGGATCTAAACATGCCTATTATGAACGGCTTGGAGTTTTTAAAGGCGCTAAGAGCGGTAAGCGCGACAAGCAGAACGCCGACGCTTATGCTAACGACTGAAACCAAGCCGGAGTTGAAAGAACAGGGCAAGGCGTTGGGACTTACGGGATGGATAGTGAAACCATTCAATCCAGCTCAGCTCAAGCAGGCTATTACGAGAGTCTTAAGACTACCAGCGTAAAGGCTTGACAAATGCTAATTTTAAAATCAGTCGACGCTCTGCTAGAGCATATTAAAGACGTTCAGTCCAACATAAAAGAGCTATCAACCGACTCTTTAATGAAGATGAGCGCCTTTATGGAAAAAAACAACTTGGAAATTGACGACGAGGTGGCGACGGCGTTCCAGTATCAAGATATTATCACTCAACAGCTAGACGCGAGCATCGAAGCGGTGGACAGCATGAGAAGCAGTATCGCCGTTTTTTCTCACGCTTTTAAAAGCGATGAAACTTTAGTCAACGATAGTTTGTTCAAACTGCAAGAAAAGTTGAACGTCGCTTTAAGAGAAGCGAAAGAGAAAAAAGAAAGATTTTCAGGCAAGTCCGCGCAAGATAGCGCGGAGAGTGACGAAATAGAATTTTTTTAGGAGAGTGAAATGGCGACAGTAATGATAGTGGACGATTCCAAAACGGTGAGAAACTACCATGGAGCGATACTGAAATCTATGAACTTAGAGATATTGGAAGCTGAAAATGGAATGGAGGCGTTGGAAAAAAGTTTGGGCGCCAATGTCGATTTATATCTGGTTGACGTAAATATGCCAATAATGGATGGGTATTCTTTTATCTCAGATTTGAGAAAGCAGCCGAACAACAAGCTGGTTCCAGTCATTATGGTAACGACTCAAGCGAAAGAAGAGGACAAGATTAACGCGTACAAAGTCGGAGCGAACTTATTTGAAACGAAACCCGTCAAACCCGATCAACTTAAAGCCTATATCGATATTTTAGTACATAAATAAGGAAAACGCCATGGATCCATTATTAGAACAGTTTTTAAGCGAAGCTAGAGAAAACTTAGCCTTTATCGATCAAAATATAGAAGCGATTGGCGGAGAAGATCCAGAGTTGTTAAACTCGGTTTTTCGGGCGGCTCACACGCTAAAAGGCGGAAGCGGAATAGTCGGTTTCGAATCCGTAAAAAACATTACTCATCACGCCGAAGATTTGCTAGATATGCTTCGCGGGGGGAAACTGGAGTTCGCCGATGGAATGACCGAGGCGCTTTACGACGCTTTTGACGAAGTTATGAACCTTATCGAAGCGGCCGAAGAAACGGGCGGCATAGTGGATTCCGACGAAGAAACAGTTTCTCGAATCGTAAAAGAGTTGACAAGGCAGATGGGAAAAGAAGAGGAGGGCGAAAAAGTTTGGGACGTTCCATACTTAGCCGTTGAAGACAAAGAGGCTATCGTCAACGTTCCTTTGCGATGTTTACAGGGAGTCGATTCTAGAAAGATAGCTTTCGCGAACGGCGAGGTGGATGAGGAATTTTGCGCGAACGAGCATCTGTACGCCGTCGTCTTTGACGTGGATGAATCATGCATGGTGTATGGAAACGATCCAATCTACACCCTTTCTCTTTTGGGAGACAAAGTTTTGGGCGCGTACTCGTGTATGAACGATGAAAACGCGAAGTCCGTTTTAAGCGGAACGGAAGACGAAGAGGGACTTTTGCTAAAATCCTATATAATCGCGTACATATACGCGACGTACGAGGAGATAGAAGAGTCGCTTTTCAACTTCATAGACGAGTTGCAACTACTGCCTCTTGACGTTCAAACGCTTTTGGGCGTTAGCGAGGGAGACTCCGGGCATCAGATAGACTCTTTAAGAGAGTTGTCGAACATAGCGGACGATTTTGATTTGGCGGCGATAAAAGATGAAGTGAAAAACTCTATGGCTCTAGTCGGATCGGACACCATACAGTACGCTCAACTGCAACGATTCTTAAACATAGCGGGGCTGATTGACGATAAAGACGCTTCGAAACTAAGCAAGTTTTTCGCCAATCTATACAAGGGTCAAGTATATATCGCCAATGAAGATATGGCCCAAAACAGCGATACTCGAAACGAGCCAAAAAATCAAGAAGAGAAAATTAGAATCGAACAAGACTCCATAAACGAAGAAAACGAGAGCGCGGAAATAGCGGAAGAAATAATGGCTAGAACTCAAGAGATTTTGATTCAACAATACAAGTCGCTTTTTAACTTCGACTCGCAAGAGAATACAGAGAGAGTCGCGTCGATACTCTCGAAAGTTTCCAAGTTCGTCGATGGCGCGCCTAGCTCGTTTGACTCCAAAGAAGAGATAATGTCGTTTTTGGAATCGCGTCTTGACGCGAGCGTTTTGGAGCAGGAGATAAAATCGCCCGCGACAAAAGCCGCAAACGTAAACGTTAAGGCTAAAGCGAAGGCGAACTCAAGCGCCGAAGCGCTCGCTCCGTCCGCCACCGCCGTCGCAAAAATTAAGTCAGAGTCGCAAAACGACAAAGAAGATCAGAAAAAAAGCGTCGTTGGCAAGACGGTTAAGATTGATCAAGAATCAATCGACTCTTTGATGAACGTGGTTGGAGAACTTTTAGTCGCAAAAAATTCGCTTCCTTACTTGGCGGACAACGTTATCGCCATGACTCATGAGGTTATCAAACGCGAGATAATGGAAAAATACATTTTTATAAATCGTCTTTCGGAGCAATTGCAAGATTTGATTATGGGCATGAGAATGTTGCCTATATCCTACGTGTTTGACAGATACCCAAAACTTGTCCGCGATATCGCAAAAAAACTTGGTAAAAAAGTAACGCTTGAAATGACTGGCGGCGACACCACTTTGGATAAAAATATGATCGAGATGTTGGCCGATCCTATGATACATATTATGAGAAATTCGCTTGACCATGGAATCGAAACGCCTGAAGCTCGCGAGCGAAAAGGCAAAAACGGCACCGGAGTGGTTACGCTCAAAGCGTACGCCCAATCAGATAAAATAATCATAGAAATCATAGACGACGGCGCCGGAATAAACGTCGACAGAGTCGCGAGCAAGGTTTTGGAAAAAGGTCTGATGACCGCCGAACAAATAGACGCTCTAAGCGAAGACGAAAAAGCGGAATTGGTTTTGCTTCCCGGACTTTCAACGGCCGAGACGATTACGGAGTTCAGCGGTCGCGGCGTTGGTATGGACGTCGTTAGAAAATCTATAGAAGGTTTCGGCGGAACGATTAACATTAAAACGCAACAAAACAAAGGAACGGTGATAACGCTCGCGATTCCAATGTCTTTGGCCGTGACTTCGCTCCTCCATATTCAGATGAACGATATTCACTACGGAATTCCTATGGATAGCGTTTCGGAAACCGTGAAAATCGATAGAGAAAAGATAGAGTATCTACACAACGAGCCATTCGTATATATAAGAGGAGAGGTTATACCGCTTCTGTTTATTAAGTCCATGTACAATGAAAAATCAAATGCGAACGAGCCTCTTTCCATCGTCGTTCTAAGCATTAAAGACAATCTTTTAGCCGTTGTCGTGAACAAATTCTTAGGTCAGTTGGATGTGGTCCAAAAGCCGCTTGTCGGCATTCTAGAAGGTCACCCTCTGTTTAGCGGAACCGCGTTGCTCGGCAATGGACAAATTATAATGGCCATGGATCCGCTTGGCCTTTTGGGAATTTCTCAAAAATTAAAAGAAGACATTAAAGTTGCCTAGGGCAACCGATAAAAAAGGAAATTCGTAGAATGATTGATTTAATAGTTTTTAAGGTCGGGACGAATAGGTACGCTTTAAATATTGAATATATTCAAAGAATTATTCAAGCGGAAGAGTTGACGCACATACCAAGCGCGCACAAATATATTGACGGAATGATGAGCTATGAAGATCGCGTGATGAAAGTTTTAAATTTTCGCAAACTTATAGGGGTGGAGGGCTATGACGAAGAGTTGAAAGTTTTGTTCGCGAAGCTCAAAGCGGCTCATGGGGAGTGGGTTGAATCGCTTAAAACGGCTATCTACACCGGTAGCGCGTTTACGAAAACCACAAATCCTCATATGTGCGAACTTGGAAAGTGGATTGACTCGTTCACCTCCTACGACGACAGCGTCGCAATCGTCTTTAGCGAGTTGGTGAACTTTCATAAACAACTTCATCTTAAAGGCGGAGACATTCTTGATATGAACGAAAGAGATCAAGAAGAAGCGAAGCGAATGGTTGACGTCGATATTAACAATATTTATGGACGAACCATGGGCGCGTTGGACACATTTATACAAAAATTGGATATTGTCGCCAATTCATTGCAAAAACTCATTATTTATGAAAACGATGACAAAGTGTTCGCCATCAAGGTCGATAGCATAGAAGACATATCGCATGTGAGAGAAGATCAGATTATGAACTCTAGCGAAAACGACTCGGACGCGAAGTTTTTAAAACTTGACGGAGTTTTGGATTTAGACGGCGTTTTAATCAATCTAATTAAAACAGTTACCCTACCAAGCTAAGGAGATAGTGATGGCAATTACGTATGAAAACAACGAGGCTACGTTTACGTCGGTTATATATGAAGACGAAGTTGTTCCATTTAGGGATTTTTTGCAAGATAAAGCTCCAAATGAAGTGAAGTTGGATTTTAAGGAATGCGACGATATACATTTGGCGGTTGTGCAACTGATAATGGCTTATAAAAAGAATTACGAGTGCGCGTATGAGTTTAGTGAAAGCAAAAAACTTTTTCAAACCGTTTTGGAAGGATTCGACGCTAGTGAAAACCATTGTAGTTAGCAATCGCAAGGGTGGATCCGCAAAGACGACGACGGCGGTCAATATCGCCAGCGGTCTCGCGCGACATGGTTCGGTTTTGCTTTTAGACTTTGACACGCAGGGGCACGCTTCCATAGGCGTCGGTTGCGATTTGAGCGAAAGTATTGGCGCGCACTCTATTTTTGAAGGTAAAACGCTAAGTGAAACGTTTATTCCAACCGTTCACGACAACTTGACGCTCTCTCCAGCGCTCGCTTTTTTCGACGTATACGAGTACTCGGACTTGAGAGGCGTTTTAAAAAGCCGTTTTAAGCATGAAAAGATAGCGGATTTTTTCGACTATTGCGTTATTGACACCCCTCCAACGTTCGACGCGTTGCTGAAAAACTCTTTGGAGGTGGCGGATGTCGTTTTGATACCTTTCGTTCCCCATCATTTGGGCGTAGTCGCGGTTGGACAGATGATGAGAGCTTTATACAAAAGCGCCGCGGACGTGGGCAGAGAGCTCGCTCAAGTGTTCATACTCCCCGTTATGTACAATCCGCACGTCAACGAGCACAAAGACTCGGTCCAAAAAGTAAAGACCTCTTTCGGCGCGAGTAAACTTTTGTCTCCAATAGGAGTAGATATAAAATTGGCTCAGCAATTTGAGTCGGGCTCTCCAATAGTCTTGGACGTTAAGCGATCAAAGGGCCTAAAAGACTACAACAGATGCGTCTCGGAATTGCTTTTAAAACTTTAATATAGGATAGATATAGTGAAAATACTTATAGTAGACGACAACGCGACCAATAGAATGGTTTTGCAAGCGCTTTTAGACGAATATATCAATCCTAACGCGGACAAAGAAGTCATTTTTGAAATCGACGAAGCCGAAGATGGAGAGGAAGCGGTCAAAAAGGCTTCCACCAATAAGTACGATCTCATACTTATGGATATCAATATGCCAAAAATGGACGGAATCGAAGCAAGTGGGCTGATTCGTTCCAAAGACAAAAAGGTTATGATTATCGCGGTGTCCGCCGCCGACGACGCTGAGAAACGATCGAAAATATTAAACAGCGGAGCGGAAGACTATATATCAAAGCCGATAGACGCCGATATATTTCACTCTCGTCTTAGCAACTATATATCGCTTATAGAGTCTAGAAACAAAGAGAACTACAGTTCCAAAGTGGCGAACCTTTATACGCACAAAGTGTATAGCAGACACACTATGTTCCTTCTTGACACCGAAGATTCCGTAGGGGAATTCTGGGAATTTTTTCTTTTAAACGCGAGAAAAAAATCAAATCATTTGAGCGATATAGTCCGCGTAATCGTCGCTATCGTGGATGAGCTAATGAAAATTTCCGAAAACAATAGAGTGTATATTGAAGAATCAGACTCCAAACAGTATTTTACTTTGATCAATATTGAGGTTTTGCCGCGAAAAGTTGTGGAATTGATTTTACGAAAAAACAATCTTAGGGATTGCTACAAATTAGAATCGAATAAAATATCCTTCGAGCTCATAAAAGCGAAGCAATACGAAGACGAATCGCATAACGCTCCTCACGTTCCAATAACTTTAAACAAAACGGCGCCGACTGTCAAAAAAGAAACGCCAATCGCGAAGCAAGTGTCCCCAATCGTCAAAGAAGAAGCTTCAAGCGCCGCATTTGGCGACTATACGTCGCAAGAGCTAAAAGTTTTTAATTATATGGACGCGGAGGATTTGCTCGATCTAGAGGAGTACGCCGGTAAACTAAACTCGGTAATGATGCTAGTTGGGTCTGGAGATATTACGGAAGAAGACGTAGTCGAGATATACGCAAACCTCGATAAAGTGAGCAATATCGTGTCGTCATATACCGATATATATCCTATTTCCGTGGCGTTGGCGGAACTTTCGGCCGATATGTCTAGCCATATTGACGAATTTATTGAGCAGTCCGAGTCTTTGGGCTCAATGTGTTCCGCGTTTAGTCGCGATTTGTCAAATTGGTTGAACCAATCTTTTTACTCTGGCGCGCCAAGTATAGACTTTATGAACGATACGATAGTCGTGAACTGTCAAACAATTTGCATGATGTTGAAAATGGATGAGGCTCCGCCTGCCGGAGCCGACGACTTTGACGATATATTTGATTTTTAGGAGCTGAAGATGTATAAGGTGACGATTCAAAATCCATGTAGCTGTTTCTATAAAAATGGCTTCGTGGAGTCTCAAACTTTTGAGAACAAAGAAGACGCGAAACAAGAAGCGCAAGAGTTGATGGCGAAAATGTCGTCGAGCTTCTGCCAAAAACACGAATTCTCCTCCGTAGAAAAATTCGGAGATTATTCTATTTTTATAAAACCAAGACGATAGACCTATAGAAAAATTTCTATGGATCTTTTTAAATCCTCTTTCGTGTCTATGCCAAATCCGGTGCTCGAGACTTTCACCATCGCTATCTTTTTTTGATGGTAAACGGCTCGGAGTTGCTCGAGTTTTTCGATGTCTTCCAGTGGCGCGTCTTTTAGGGAGCAAAACTCCTTGAGGCTTTTTTTGGAAAATCCGTAAATTCCTATGTGTCCGAAGTAGGTCGCGCCTCCCCCTTGGTTGTAGGGAATCGGAGAACGCGAGAAATAGATGGCGTTCTCTTCGTCGTCGAGCACGACTTTCACCATGTTTGGATCCCCAGCGGATTCCGCGTTTATGGCGTTGTAGCAACTTCCCATAATGAAAGGTTCGTTTAATGCTTGCAATTTTTTAAGTTTGTCGATTAACGATTCGACAACGTCTGGTTCTATGAACGGCTCGTCAGCTTGAACGTTTATGATTAGCTCGTCGTCATCCACGTTGAGCAGCGTGGCGCATTCGTAAATCCTGTCCGTTCCGCTTTTGTGAGTCGTGGAAGT